>JAESFW010000050.1_pt1 | contig 325327 bp, 287 predicted proteins | sample 9269481 | NCBI WGS metagenome assembly JAESFW01 (sample SAMN14515350, study PRJNA621654) | algae metagenome | isolation source: Lyngbya sp. HA4199-MV5 and co-occurring heterotrophs from soil with... | place: USA: Ahupuaa O Kahana State Park, Hawaii | collected 2009-07-21 | reverse complement strand
TCGCCGGCACCCGCCATCTCGAGCTCGAGCTCGGCCGCAACCATCCCCATGTCGAGATCGAACTGCCGCCAGAACGCGCCAATGCCGGAGAACACAGCCGCATCGCCTTCAGGCCGACAAAGTGGAAGCTGTTCAGAGAAGCACAGCGGCTGACCGCGGCCAAGACCGCCAGCGCAGTTGAAACGTCCGAGGCGCAGGCCATGGAAGCGCCGGAAACCCAGCTCGCCGTTCAGCTTTAAGGGGCATAACGTCCAAGGTCGAACTCAGGAGATTTCGAGCGGCCAGACTTCGACGACGCCGTGGGCCACGGCACACGGCGTGCGCGAAACCAGTTCGATCGCCTCCGCCAGATCGGCGGCCTCGATCACCGCGAAGCCGGCAACTGGCAGCGACGATGACATGAACGGACCGGCTTTCGTTTCGGTGCCCGCCGCGTCGGCGTTGCGCACCTGGACCGGTGCACCCGCAATGCCCATCAGCGTTCCACGCTTCAGAAGCGCCCGATCCTGCGCGTGCGCCGCATCGCGAAGGGCTGGCGCCGTTCGCTCGTAACCGGCGCGATCTCCGTATCCGATTGTGATGAACTTCGGCATGACGATACGCCTCCAAACAACCCATGTTGAACCTGACCTCCACCCGGGTAGCTCCGACGGGTGAATTGACACCGCCGCCGTCAGGTCGTTCGCTGGAGAACGCGGCTCCACCGGAAAAGTTGCGACAGAACCGGTGCCCGCTCACAGCCCCGCATATAGCAAAGGAGGACGTCATGCCGACCATCATCGCCCATCACACCATCGCGAAAGGCGCGGACCACTGGCTGAAATCCCCGAAACGCAAGGAGCTGTTCGGTGCTCTCGGCGTCACCAACATCCGCACCTTCGTCGACCCGGAGGATCCGACCCGCGTCGGCGTCCTGATGGACGTTCCGGACCTCTCAGCCTTGTCGAAGGCGATGCAGAGCCAGGCTGCCGCCGACGCCATGGCCTTTGACGGCGTCGTGCCGTCGTCGCTCGTGATCCTGGTCGAAGCCTGACACCCTCACGTCGGCCATCCAGCTGCGCACAGGGACAGATTTACGGCACGTCTTAAGGCGGCGTCGCGGAGCTTGGCTTGTCCGCAGCGGCCGACGTTCGAGGTTTTTCCACTTGCCGCTACAATGCGGTACATATCGGCGCGAAGCCGGACACATCCGGGATATATGGTCCGCTCAATCTGCAATCGTTGCCTCACGAACCGAAGAAGGAACGATCGCATGAACCGCCGCATCCTCCAGACCATCGCCCTTGCCTTTGCGACAAGCGTCGTCGCCTTCGCCGCCGAGGCGGCCGACATCAAGAACATCGTTATCGTGCACGGCGCCTTTGCCGACGGCTCCGGCTGGCGCGAGGCGAGCGACATCCTTGAGCGCCGCGGCTTCAACGTAACCGTCGTCCAGGAACCGCTGACGTCGCTTGCCGACGATATCGCCGCGACGAACCGTGTTCTCGATCTTGAGGACGGGCCGACACTGCTTGTCGGGCACAGTTACGGCGGCATGGTAATCAGCGAGGCCGGCCATCACAGGAACGTCGAGGGTCTGGTCTATGTCGCGGCGTTTCAGCCAGACAAGGGCGAAGACATCGCAACGCTTGCCGGCTCCCAGCCGCCGGCGGCCAAGAGCATCAAGGAAACTGCGGACGGCAAGTACCTCTACTTCGATCCGCAGGCGTTTGCGGCCGATTTCGCCGCTGATCTTCCGAAAGCGGATGCGGACTTTGCTTCGAGAACGCAGGTCTTCGCCGCCAAGGAGGTCTTCACTGCCAAGATCGGCAAGCCCGCCTGGCGCGCGAAAAAGAGCTGGGCGATCGTCGCGACAGAAGATCGCGCCATCAATCCGGACCTCGAGCGAAGCATGGCAAAACGGGCCGGCAGCCAGGTGACAGAAATCAAGGCAAGCCATGCCGTCTTTGCCTCGCGGGCCGAAGAGGTCGCCGATGTGATCGAGACGGCTGCCAAGGGGGCCGGCCAATAACCCGAACCTACCGCCCCGGCGACCAGAGTGCGACCTGAGTGTGACCTTCGGCACTCAGGTCGCGTGCTCAAACTGTGGCCATGCCGCCAAACGCCTGTAACAATACCGCAGTAACAGGCCGTTGGTCACGCCTCCGTGCGGGCACCGTCTGCCCAGCAAAAGTCGCTACCGATCCCCTGGCTTGACAGCTCGCGCCGAACGGCGGCAAACTTCGCGCATGGGGGTGCGATCACCCCATGAGGCGCCAGCCGAAGCATCGCGTCCATAGAACCGCTCATCCGGAGGACGCGTCATGTCGTCATATCTTGAGATTTCCCCTGAAAAGCTTGCACGCCTGATCGGCACCCCGAACTGCCCGGCGCTGATCGATGTGCGGGTCGACGATGATTTCGCCGCCGATCCGCGCCTGGTTCCGGGCTCCCAGCGGCGTGACTATCGCAAGGTGCAGGACTGGATGGCGACGGTCGACCAGACTTCGACCGGAAAGACATCGGTCGGCCAGTCATCGGCCGGCAAGACCTCGGCGGTGATCATCTGCCAGCAGGGCAGGAAGCTCAGTCATGGCGTTGCCGCCTGGCTTCGGCATGCAGGCATCGCCGCCGACGTGCTCGACGGCGGTTTCGAAGCGTGGACAAGGGCCGCCTGCCCGGTGGTTCCGGCCTCGGCAATTCCGGATCGCGGCTCTGCCGGGCATACCCTCTGGGTCACGCGAGCGCGACCGAAAGTCGACCGCATCGCCTGTCCCTGGCTGATCCGTCGCTTTGTCGATCCGAACGCCGTCTTCCTGTTTGTCGCGCCCGCTGAAGTCGAACTGGTCGGCCAACGCTTTCAGGCGACGCCCTTCGACATCGATGCGCCCATCCGCTTCAGTCACCGAGGCGAGCTCTGCACCTTCGACGTCATGATTGAAGAATTCGGCCTGGCCACCGAGCCGTTGATGCGCCTTGCCACGGTCGTGCGGGCGGCCGACACAGCCCGTCTCGACCTTGTGCCGGAGGCAGCCGGCCTGCTCGCCGCATCACTCGGTCTGTCGCGCATGTTTGCCGACGACCTGGAACAATTGGAAGCGGGCATGCTGATCTACGACGCCTTCTATCGCTGGTGCCGCGACGCGACGAGCGAGACCCACAACTGGCCCTCGCCGAAAAAGGACGCCTGAGATGACCGATATCGCGGACAAGGCCGCGCCGGACACGGCGCGCCGTCAGGAGAGCCACGGCATTCCGTTTGGCGAAGCGGTGCGGGTCTGGGCGCGGATCGCGGCCTTGAGTTTCGGCGGCCCGGCCGGGCAGATCGCCGTCATGCACCGCATCCTCGTCGACGAGAAGCGCTGGATCGGCGAGCACCGTTTCCTGCATGCCCTCAACTACTGCATGCTCTTGCCCGGCCCCGAGGCGCAGCAGCTCGCCATCTATATCGGCTGGTTGCTGCATCGCACCGCCGGTGGCCTTGTCGCCGGCATGCTTTTCGTTCTGCCGGGGTTCCTTGCGATATTGGGGCTCAGCTACGTCTACGTCGCCCTCGGCGACCTGACCGCGGTCGAAGGCCTGTTCTTCGGCCTGAAGGCCGCCGTGCTCGCGGTGGTCGTTCAGGCCGTCTTCCGCATCGGCAGCCGGGCGCTGAAAAACAGGGCGATGATCGGCACTGCCGCTGCCGCCTTCGTCGCGATCTTTTTCTTCCGTATCCCTTTTCCGCTGATCATCCTTTCGGCGGGCCTGCTCGGCTACATCGGCGCCCGTTCCGGCTCGCCGCTGTTTCGCATCGGCGGCGGTCATAAGGGCGGTACGGGACCGATCCTTAGGGACGAAGATTCGGCTCTCGGCGAGCAAATACCGATCCATGCCCGTCCTAATCTTGCGTGGTCTCTGAAGATCTCCTGCGTCCTGCTTGCATTATGGCTCGTGCCACTCGCGCTGCTGGTCACCGTCTTTGGCTGGGACAATGTCTTCAGCCAGATCGCACTGTTTTTCAGCCAGATGGCCGTGGTCACCTTCGGCGGCGCCTATGCGGTGCTTGCCTATGTCGCCCAGGAAGCCGTCCAGCACTACGGCTGGCTGAAGCCTGGCGAGATGCTCGACGGGCTCGGCATGGCGGAGACGACGCCCGGGCCGTTGATCATGGTGGTGCAGTTCGTCGGCTTCATGGGCGCCTATCGCGATCCCGGCGCACTCAACCCGATGGCTGCTGCGACCTTGGGCGCAATGCTGACGACCTGGGTGACCTTCGTGCCGTGCTTTCTCTGGATCTTCCTCGGCGCGCCCTTCATCGAACGGTTGCGCGACAATGCCGCGCTCACCGGGGCAATGTCGGCGATCACCGCAGCCGTCGTCGGCGTCATTCTCAACCTCGCAGTCTGGTTCGGGCTGCACACACTTTTTGCGGACGTGGCCACATGGCGCCTCGGTCCGCTCACCCTCGACATTCCCGTGGCGCGTTCGCTGGTTCTGCCATCGTTGTTGCTGACACTTGCCGCCGGCATTGCCATCTTCCGCTTCCGGGTCTCGGTCATAGCAACACTTCTGGCCTGCGCGCTTGCCGGCATGGCCTTTATGCTCGCGACCACCGGATGAGGCGGCGGCGACCGAAGGAAACATGCCTCAGTCGTCCAAAACCGATTGCGGCAGGTGAAACCCCTCCGGCAGTTCGGTGCCATAGGTGTATTCGTCCTGGCGACGCGCCGGCGGCTCCCTGTGCTTGACGGCCAAGACGGCAAGCACGGCCTTCAGCCGCAAAGGTCCGTAAAATTCGACCGGGTCGGGAGGTGGATTCTGCTCGTTCGGTTGTCGCGCCATCGGTCTTTCCCCTGGAGGGCGGCTCGCCTTCACCGTGAGAGTGCCAGCCATTCGCCCCCACAGCAACCATTCGCGCCTGCTCGTGCGCCCGCCGCCTTTCACCCAACTTCGGCAACGCCCACACATGGCACGCAACGCTCCAGCGCCGCGCGTCTTTTCGAACGCGCAAAGCTCGCTGTAAAAGGTTCAAGTTCTGCATGTTTTTGTCGTTTAATCGGGTACCATTGAAGGAAACATGCAATAGGACCGGAACATGCAGGATCCCCTGGCGAAACTTGGCTTGAAACATCCGCTGATCGTCGCCCCGATGGCCGGCGGTCCCTCGTCGCCGGAACTCGTGGCAGCGTCGTCTTCCGCCGGGGCCCTGGGCTCGATCGGCGCGGCCTATTCAACGCCGGCGGGCATTGCCGATGTCGCCGAGAATGTGCGCACGCGCACCGACCGTCCCTTTGCCATCAACCTCTTCATCCCGCACCCGGCGCCACATATCAGCCTGATGCAGATCGAAAGGGCGTTAGCAGCGACGGCCCGATATCGCGCCGAACTCGGGCTGGCGACGCCGGATTTTTCCGGCCCTTACGAAGAGGCGTTCGATCAACAGTTCGAAGCCGTGCTGAAAGCCGGGCCCGCGGTTCTGAGTTTCGTGTTCGGCGTCCTTCCGGCCGAGCACATGCGGGCCGCCCACGCAAGCGGCATGCTGATCATCGGCACGGCGACGACGCCGGATGAGGCACAGGCGCTGGAAGAGAGCGGCGTCGATGCCGTGACCCTGCAAGGGTTCGAAGCCGGGGGCCATCGCGGCATCTTCGATCCCGACGCCGCCGACGGCGAGATCAGTCTTGAGGATCTGCTCTCACAGACTCGTCGCAAAGTGAAGGTCCCGCTGATCGCGGCCGGTGGTATCATGACCGCGGCCGATATCGCTGCTGCGCTTGCGAAAGGTGCGAGCGCCGTCCAAATGGGCACGGCGTTTCTCGTGACCGCGGAAGCAGGGACCTCGCCGCCCTACCGGTCGGCGCTCATGGGGTCTGATCGGGCGACACGGACAACGCGAGCCTTTTCCGGCCGGTTTGCGCGCGGGGTGGAAAACCGGTTCATGAATGAGATGGCGCCCGAGGCGGTGATGCCCTTCCCGGCCCAGAACAAATTCACCCGCGACATCCGCGCCGCCGCGACCGCAGGCGGATTGCCGGACTTTCTGTCCCTCTGGGCAGGAACCGGCAAGGGCGAACTCTGGCGGGGCCCGGCAGCCGAGCTGATCGGGTCGCTGTTTCCGCGTTGAACGCAGCGCCGCCGAGTTCCTGATATCGGGCTCCAGCCACCCGTATCGGACATGATGTCCGCTGCGCAAAGCCGCGAGATTGTGTCGAAATGTATCCACGTCCGCTTGCAATACATGCGCACGCAAGTCTGGATGTTCACAACACATCGACGACACATGCAAAGCGCCAATCGAACGCGAGCCTCGTAGTCTGTCGATTGATGGAGCGCCGCGTGGCGGTCGCTGGCGATAACTTGTAAGCAAGGAGAGCGCGATGGAGCATGTCGACCATGTCTTGATCGTCGATGACGACCGGGAGATCCGGGAGCTTGTGTCGAGTTACCTGAAGAGGAACGGGCTGCGCACCACCACAGTCGCCGACGGCCGACAAATGCGCGCTTTCCTCGAGGGCAACACCGTCGACCTTATCGTCCTTGACGTGATGATGCCCGGCGACGACGGTCTGGTGCTCAGCCGCGAGCTGCGCGCCGGCAGGCACAAGACGATCCCGATCATCATGCTGACGGCACGCTCGGACGAGATGGACCGGATCCTCGGCCTCGAAATGGGCGCGGACGACTACCTCGCCAAGCCGTTTTCTGCCCGCGAACTGCTTGCCCGGATCAAGGCCGTCCTCAGGCGCGCCCGCATGCTGCCGCCGAACCTGCAGATTTCGGAAGCCGGGCAGCTTCTGCGTTTCGGTACGTGGAAGCTCGACACCACGGCGCGGCACCTGATCGACGCCGACGGCACGGTGATTGCACTCAGCGGCGCCGAGTACCGCCTGCTTCGGGTGTTCATCGATCATCCCCAGCGCGTGCTGAACCGCGACCAGCTGCTCAACCTCACCCAGGGACGAGAGGCGGAGCTTTTCGATCGCTCGATCGACCTTCTGGTCAGCCGCGTTCGCCAGCGTCTCGGCGACGATGCCCGTGAGCCCAGCTACATCAAGACCGTGCGCAGCGAAGGCTACGTCTTTTCCGTGCCGGTCGAAATCGTCGAGGCACGGGAATGACCGTGACCGTGGACAAGGGTGCCTGGCGATTGTGGCCGCGCACACTGAGGGCGCGGCTCTTTGTCATCCTGCTTGCCGGCCTGACGATCGCCCATGTGATGTCGTTTGCCGTTCTGTTTTTCGAACGTTACACGGCCGCGCGGTCCGTGATGTTCAACACGCTCGAAAACGATATCGCCACCTCCATCGCTTTGCTTGATCGTCTGCCTGCAAGCGAGCGGGCGGCACTCCTTGGCCTGTTGGACCGCGACAACTATGGCTTCATCCTCGGCCCGGGCGTCCCGGGCAGCCCTGCGCTGGACCCGGCCGCCACCGAGCTCGCCTCCAGAATAGAGCGGGCGACCGGCCTTGAGCATCCGGTCAGGGTGGAGATGATCCCGGGCGGACAACGGCATCTCCAGGCACACCTGACCTTGAGCGATGGCGCGCCGCTGACGATCGACGTCTATCCGAAAGGCGTCATGCCGCTTGCCGACTGGTTGCCTTTCGTGCTCGCAGCACAGCTGGCGCTGCTCCTCGTCTGCAGCTGGCTTGCCATGCGGCAGGCGGTGCATCCGCTTGTCAACCTTGCTGCTGCCGCCGACACGCTCGACCCGAACCGAAACACCCCGCGCCTCAGCGAAACCGGGCCGACGGAAGTTGCCTATGCGGCAACTGCATTCAACGCGATGCGTGACCGGATCGCGCAATATCTCGAGGAACGCGTGCAGATCCTCGCCGCCATTTCGCACGATCTGCAGACGCCGATCACGCGCATGAAATTGCGTGCGGAGATGGCAGAGGATTTCGCCGACCGTGAAAAACTGATCCAGGATCTTGGCCAGATCGAGAGCCTGGTCAAGGAAGGCGTCGCCTATGCGCGCAGCGCCCACGGCAATGTCGAGAAGTCCACCAAGGTGGACCTCTCGTCGTTCATCGAGAGCCTTGCCTACGACTATCAGGATACCGGCAGACCCGTGACGGTGATTGACGTCGATGCTGGAACGATCACGACCCGGCCGCAGGCGCTCAAGCGCATTCTGACCAACCTGGTCGACAACGCCCTCAAATACGGTGGCAGCGCCGAGATCGAGGAACGACGGCATCCCGATGGCACAGTGGTCATCACCGTCGCAGACCGCGGACCCGGTATCCCCGTGGATCAGTTGGACGCAGTGCTGAAGCCATTCTTCCGCCTGGAAGAGTCCCGCAATCGCGACACCGGCGGAACCGGCCTTGGCCTTGCCATCGCCCAGCAGCTCGCAACATCGATCAACGGCACACTGTCGTTGCGAAATCGCGAGGGCGGCGGGCTTGTGGGGGAACTCGTTCTTCGGCAACTTCCAGACTGAAATGCACGCCGACAAAACGTCTTCTTCACAGAAGTTTGCCTGAATTTTATGATGTAACAACTGAGCATCATGAGTGACGCAGCAGCCAAAAGCGGCGGCCGAGACGGCCGCCGCTTCGATCTTTGCGTAGCGCCGGCTGAAAGCCGTCGCGTCGCTGCCTTCAGGCGATGCTGATCGTGACGTCGATGTTGCCGTGGGTCGCCTTGGAATAGGGGCAGGTCTGGTGAGCTGCCGCGACCAGGCGTTCGGCCACATCGCGATCGATCCCTGGCAGGCTGACGTTCAGACGCGCCTGCAGGAAGTATCCGCCGTCACGATTGCGCAGGTCGACTTCCGCGTCGACCGCAGTGTCGGCCGGCAGGGCGATCTTGTGCTGTGCCGCAGCCAGCCCGATGGCGCCGATGAAGCAGGCCGACCAGCCGGCGGCAAAGAGCTGCTCCGGGTTCGTGCCCGGACGGCTGCTGCCGGGTGAGGAAAGCTGGATGTCCAGGCGCCCATCATTGCTGCGCGATGCGCCCTCGCGGCCACCGGTCGTGTGGGTCTTGCCGGTGTACAGTACCTTTTCAGTGTCGCTCATGGTCTTGGTCCTTTCGACAGGATGGTGAAGCCGGGCCCAATTGCCCTTGCTGCTGTCGAAAGCCATGAAGCGCGCGCCGCGTGTATGGGATGTTTCTCGCAAGGACGGAAATGTATGAAACTTCGCGGTCGCGTAAGCGCTGATACAGTCCGATACGAATGCGGCGCCGGCCGGTGGCCTGCATTCCATGCGCCTCACGCGCACGCAAAAAGGCAGGATCGGGGGTGCGATCCTGCCTCGCAGTGCAAATGTGCGCGTCTCGGTTTTCGGGCTACGTCAAAACATAAGCAATATTCTGCACCACACTGAATTATCTATTTTTATCCCTGGAACCGATCGACATCGATGATCGCTTCGGCGAAGGCAAGCGGCGCTTCCTGCGGCAAATTGTGGCCGATGCCACCGGTGATCAGCCGGTGTTCGTACCTGCCGGAAAACCGCTTGGCGTAGGCGGCGGGTTCCGGATGCGGCGCACCGTTGGCATCGCCCTCCAGCGTGATGGTCGGGACGGTCACGGTCGGGAACCTGGCAAGCCGTTCTTCAAGAGCGTCATACTTCGCCTCGCCCTCGGCAAGGCTCAGCCGCCAGCGATAATTGTGGATCGAGATATCGACATGGTCAGGGTTATCGAGTGCAGCGGCGCTCCTGTCGAAGGTGGCGTCGTCGAAGTCCCACTTGGGCGAAGCAAGCTTCCAGATCAGTCGTGCGAACTCCCTGCGGTTCTCGCGATAGCCCTCATGGCCGCGTTTGGTCGCGAAATAGAACTGGTACCACCAGGCAAGCTCGGCCTGCGGCGGCAGCGGCTTCCTGTTGACCTCGCGGCTGCCGATCAGATAGCCGCTGACCGAAACCAGCGCCTTGCAGCGCTCCGGCCAAAGCGCGGCGATGATGTTGGCGGTTCTTGCACCCCAGTCACAACCGCCGATCACCGCCTTGTCGATGCCGAGCGCATCCATCAGCGCGATGATGTCTGTCGCGATCACCGCCTGCTGACCGTTGCGGGGCGTGTCGGACGAGAGGAACAGGGTGGTCCCGTATCCACGAAGATACGGCACGATGACGCGATAGCCTGCATTCGCGAGCAAGGGCGCCACATCGACATAGGTGTGGATGTCATAGGGCCAGCCGTGCAGCAGGATGACTACCGGCGCATCCGGAGCGCCCAGCTCGGCGTAACCGACATTCAACACGCCTGCATCGACCTGCCGGATCGACGGGAAGGTTCTGTTTGCGCCTGGCGCGACTTGCGGCAAATGGGGCTTTTCGGCACGGGCGGCTTGGGCGCGCGCCACACCTGGCGAAAATTGCGCCGCTGCAAGCGACAGGGCAAGCGCCCCGAGGAAGTGGCGGCGTGGGTGATTGATTCCGTCCGACATTGGCTATCTCCGCTGAAATGAACTGCCGTCATCCATGGAGGGCCCGTGTATCCGGGCGGTGTACCGAGCACCTCGATTTGAAAGCGCATGTAAGCCAGCGCACGGTTGATACATGCCGATACAATGATCCGCGCGCGCCATGCGTATCCTGTCAGGCCACGCCTTCGCGGGCATTGCGGCGGACCGTCTGCGGCGGTTGCCCGAGGGTCCGCAGAAAGGCACGACGCATGCGATCGCTATCGGCAAAACCAGTTTCCTCCGCGATCACGTCCATGGAGTGCCGCCCCTGCTCCATCATCAGGCGCGCGGCCTCCACTCTCAGATGTTCGACCGCCTTTGCGGGCGACTGCCCCGTTTCCGACCTGAAGGCGCGGCTGAACTGTCGCGCGCTCAAACCGGCGGCATCCGCCAGTTCCTCGACCGACAAAACACTTCGAAGGTTCGCCTTGGCGTAGTTGACCGATTTCTGGATGCGGTCCGACTTCGGATCCAGTTCCAGGAGCGCGGAAAACTGCGACTGGCCCCCGGCCCGCCTGTGATAGACGACCAGCTTGCGCGCGACAGCGCGCGCCACCTCCTCGCCATGATCCTTCTCGATCATGGCAAGCGCCAGATCGATGCTGGCAGTCATGCCGGCGGAGGTCCAGACACTGCCGTCGACGATGAAGATCCGGTCCTCCTCGACCTTGACCTCGGGAAACCGTTCCCGAAGCTGGCGGGCAAATACCCAGTGGGTCGTCGCGCGACGACCGTCGAGCAACCCGGATTCCGCCAGGATGAAGGCGCCCGTGCAGGGCGCTGCCACGCGTCTGGAGACCTCCATCGCGCGGCGGGCGAACGCGACCAGGCCGGGCGTAACCGGTTCGATCTCCGTCCCGGCCCCGAACATCACCGTATCGTAGACGGCGTCGCCGAAAGCCGCCGTGAGCACACCGAAACCGGCTGACGATTTAATCTCTCCGCCCGGCTCGGACAACAATGCGATGTCGTAGGCCCGTTCGCCAAGGGTCAGGTTGGCGATCTCGAATGCGGTCACCGCCGCGAAACCCATGAGCTGGAAACCTGGAAAGACGACATAGCCGATCCTGTGCATCTCACACCATCCTTATCTGGAATGGTTGCTTATAGCAGATGTGCGCCATGACGCATCCGCGGCGACGCCCGACCCTGCTCATGCAGGCAGAGGATGTCCGGCATGCTCGGCCACCATATGGGCCGCATACCAGTCCGGCCAATTGTGATCGTGCTCCCCGCCATTGCGCTTTTCGTGCTCGCCATGCGCAGCTGCCGCGCGACGCAGCGCCGCGGCAAGATCAGACACAGAGGTGAACGCGGTGACATCGCCGTCCACACGACCGGGCAACCGCGCGGTCACCTCCTGCAGCAGCCAACCGTTACCGTCTGGATCGCTGAAGGTGGCATAGGAGCGATAGCTGCGGCGCGCGGGATCGCGACCGGAGACCGCGGGCTGTCCCGGACCTTCGCGATGGAAGATCGGGCTCACCTCGGCGCCCCCGTCGACAAGCTGCGCGCGCGCAGCCTCGATATCCGAGACGACCAGGTAGAGACCGCTTGCCGATCCCGGCGCCGCCGATGTCAGGCCGGTTCCGAAATGGATGGACGCCGGCGACCCCGGCGGCGTGAACTGCACGACGCGAAACGTCTCACCGACCGGAAAGTCCGCGTCGAGCCGCCAGCCGAGACCGCTGTAGAATGCCTTGGCGCGATCGACGTCCGAGACGGGTATGAGCGCGACCTCGAACTTCAGATCAACGGTCGGCGCGTTCTGCTCATTGCCTGCTTTTGTCATGGCACTTCTCCTTGATTGGTTGGGACGGGCGCGCGCTGGCGCGCCCCCCTCTGTCAGCTCGGTTGACGCAAGGATTTGAAGGAGGCTCTCAGTTCATCGACCAGGGCCTCCGGCTGTTCCCACGCTGCAAAGTGTCCGCCCTTGGCAAGGCGATTGTAGTGGATGAGCTTCGGGAACGCTTTCTCCGCCCAGGAGCGTGGCGCCTGATAAAGTTCGTCCGGAAAGGCGCTGACGGCGACCGGTATCTGCACGCCCTTCGGCTGAAAGAAGGCGAGCTTGTTTTCCCAGTAGAGGCGCGCCGATGACACGGCCGTCTTCGTCAGCCAGTAGAGCGTGATGTTGTCGAGCACGTCGTCGCGGCTCAGCCCCTCCATCTTGCCGTCGAACACACGAGCGATCAGCTCGTAGCTGCGTGCGTCGTGGTCCAGCATCCAGCTGGCAAGACCGATCGGCGAATCCTCGATGCCGTAGAGGGTCTGCGGACGCTTGCTCATCTCCTGCGCATAGGCGAGCCCGTTGCGATAGAAGAAATCGAGCTGGCCGTAGGCGCGGCGCTCGTCGGCCGAGAGCTTTTCCGGTGCCGGCTCACCCGCGTCCAGGGCCTTCTGGATTTCCGCGGGAACGGTCGCGGGCATGTTGGTGTGGATGCCCAGCAAACCCTTGGGCTGTTGCAGCGCCATCTGCTCTGCCACTGCATCGCCCCAGTCGCCGCCTTGCGCCACGTAGTGGGTGTAACCGAGCCGCTGCATCAGCACTGCCCAGGCACGGGCGACCCGTACCGGATCCCATCCGCGCTCGCCCGGCTTTCCGGAGAAGCCGTAGCCCGGCAGCGACGGGATCACGACGTCGAAGGCGTCGGCCTCGGTGCCGCCATGGGCGGTCGGGTTGGTCAAGGGATCGATGATCTTGAGCTGTTCGATGATCGATCCCGGCCAGCCATGGGTGACAAGGACGGGCATCGCGTTCTTGTGCTTGGCGCGGACGTGGATGAAATGGATATCGACGCCATCAATGTTGGTGACGAACTGCGGCAGGCCGTTGAGTTTCTTCTCGACCCGCCGCCAGTCGTACTTCGTCGCCCAGTAGTCGGCAAGCTTCTGCATGGTGGCGCGCTGCACGCCCTGAGTGCCGTCCGAGACCAGTTCCTCGGTCGGCCATCGCGTGGCTTCGATCCGCGCCTTGAGGTCGGCGAGCGCTTCGTCGCTGGCGTGAAACTGGAAGGGCCGGATGGCCTCGTCCACCGCCGGCTTGGCGGCTGCGGCGATCTGGGCCTTGCTCGTCGGAGGTGCGTTTGCGGCATTGGCCGCAAGCGGGGGAAGCAGGATTGCGATCGCGCCTGACAGCGCGAAAGCTGCCAAGCGGTGGCTATGGGCATATGACAGACGGCGACTGGACATCATCATTCTCCTGGTTCGAGTTGAGGCGATGCCAGAGGCATCGCCGAGTACATCCGGGATGGGAGGGCCCCGGAGGCAGATCGGGGCTACGCCCCGATGTTGTAGCGAGCGGCAGGTGCGCTCCTTGAAAGGTTCGGCATCAGCTTCTGGCGGGCGGCCTCATAGAGCGCCCAGTCACCCGCATCCGGCAGCGCCGGGATGGTGATGAGTTCACCCTGGTCGAGACCGGAAAGTGCAGCGTCGACCATGTCTTCGGCGCGCATGACAATCTCGCTCGGAACATGCTCGATCGGCGTGCCGGCGATCGCCCAGAAATCGGTCGCAGTGGCTCCCGGCAAAACGGCCTGGATGCGGATGTTTCTTTCCGCGAGTTCCTTTTGCAGCGAGAGGGTGAAGGCGACCACGAAGGCCTTGGTGCCACCGTAGACGCCATTCAGAAGCTCCGGAGCCACCCCGACAATCGAGGCGATGTTGATGATCGTGCCGGCGCCGCGCGCGACGAACCCGGGCGCCGCCGCGTAGGTCAGCCGCGTCAGCGCGCTCACGTTGAGCGTGATCATCTCTTCCATCTTGTCGACATCGGAGGAAAGCAGAGGCTGAGTGGCGCCAACGCCGGCATTGTTGACCAGCATCGTAACGCTCGCATCTTCCCGGAGCAGCGTCTCGACCTGCTTCAGGTCGTCCCTGTTGCCGAGGTCGGCCGCCACGACCTCGATCGAGCGGCCAGTCTCGTCGGCGAGCTTTCGCGCAAGATCGTTCAGGCGCCCGCGGTTGCGAGCCACCAGGATCAGATCGTATCCGCGATGGGCCAGACGATCGGCATAGAGTGCGCCGATCCCTGAGGATGCGCCGGTGATCAATGCAGTGCCTTTGGTATGGGTCATTTCAAGCTCCTTGGCCTTGGGTTGGAGCCTTGATGGTAAGGCTGACGCGTCGTGTCTCAAATGTCATATTTCCAGCATTTTGCGCCACGACAGACACTTGAAAACTGCCACTGGGCTTAAAACGCGCCCGCAGGTTCAATGTCCGGAGCGTCAACCGGGAGCGCCGCTTCAAGCACCGGTGAAGGTTCGCGGCTCGTCAGGCTTGAGGCGCCGGAAAGCAACGCAAGCAGTCCGGGTTCTGCCGGATCACTGTCCCAGGCACAGGGCGCGGCCGCGAGGGCGGCGATGGCGAAGGCGGCTATGACGTTACGCATGGTCTGCTCCTGTTTTGTCGGGCACCGGGCTCAGCCGAGCTGGTCGCCAGTCTCGTGCCCTGGCGTATCTCCGTTGTGTTCGGGGAGCCGCGACTTTGTATCGGCATGTAGGGGACGAGCGCTTTGCCCCGGGAATGCCGGGCGGCGTGCGGTCGGCGGATCATCCGAAAGTGAATACGAAGGCTTCGGCCCCAGGTTTGAGGAAGCGGATGCTGAAGGTCCGCTCCCGTGCTTCGCCGGACTGGCGAACGAGCTGATAGAGACGGGTCTGCGTGATGTTGCCCTTGCCCGAAGCGTCGGTATCCGAACCGTGATCGGCCGCGGGTGGTGCTCCGTCGACAGTAACCTCGAAGGGAACAGGCTTGCCGCCCGCGCCCGGCCCGAGAACAAGATGCAAGTCTCGGGCGCGGAACCGATAGGTGATGCCGCCGCCTGCTTCATTGAGGCGCGCCTGCTCCGCGCCCACAGTCCAGTTGCCGCTAAGGCCCCACTCATTCAGCGCCGGCGCATTGACCGTGTAGCGCGCAGCGCTGTTGGCCGAGACGCCCTCCGGCGACACGAAGTTTTCGGCCCGCGCATAGCCGACATAGGTTTCGCCGGAGCTGAGCCGCGCAAGGTCGGGCGCGGCTTGCGCACCGCCGGCGTTCGGCTTGACCAGTTCGGCTTCCGCCTTCTTCTTGCCGGCCGCTTCCGCCAAAAGGTCCTGGATCACACGCTCGGAGCCCTCATAGTCGCCCTCCCCGAAATGGGTGTAGCGGATCTGGCCTTCGGCATCGATGAAGTAGTGGGCGGGCCAGTAGTTGTTGGCAAAGGCGCGCCAGATGGCGAAGTTGTTGTCGATCGCCACCGGGTAGGTGATCTGGAAATCGCGAACCGCCTGCTCGACATTGCCGATCTGCTTTTCGAAGGCGAACTCCGGTGCGTGCACGCCGATGACGACGAGACCCTGATCCCGGTACTTCTCAGCCCAGGCCCGCACATAAGGGATGGTGCGGATGCAGTTGATGCAGGAATAGGTCCAGAAATCGACAAGGACGACCTTGCCCCGAAGTTCGGCTGGCGTCAGCGGCTTGGAGTTCAGCCATTGCACGGCGCCGTCGAGCGACGGAAACATTCCCTCGATCGGCAGATCGCTGCGATAGGCGGCCTGCGGCGCGTCCTTCGCGGCCAGGGTCATACGGTTGCTGGCGACGTTCACAGGCGCCGGCCTGGCGCGCAGGCGGTCGAGGATCGACTGCTCCAGACCCGATGTGCTGGCATAGGAAAATTGCGCGAGCAAGCCTGTGTCGAGGCCAAGCGCGATCGCGGCAACGCCGGCCAGCACAGCCACGCCCAAGCCCTGGCGAATGCGATCGCCAAGGCCAAGGAACCGCTTCATCGCCGAAAACACGCGGGCGCCGGCAAGTACGGCAAGCGCCAGCGAGGTCGCAGCCCCCGCCGCATAGGCCACAAGCAGCAACGTGGTCTGAACATTTGCGCCGTTGAGTGCTGCGCCGGTCAGAACCAGCCCGAGAACCGGCCCGGCACAGGGCGCCCAAAGCAATCCGGCCGCGACGCCGAGCAGGATCGCGCCGCCGACATTGCCCTTCCCACCGCGGTTGGCCCGCATTGAAAGCCGGTTGCCGAGCGCAACCAGCGGACCGGTGACGAAAGTGGCGGCGCGTGTCGACAGCAAGGTCACGCCGAAGACGGCAAGCAGCGCGATCGCGGCATAACGGCCGTAGGCGTTTGCCTCAACCGCCCAGGTGCCGCCAAGCGCTGCAAGCGAGGCGATGCCCGCAAAGGTCACGATCTTGGCAAGCAGCATCGGCAGGATGCTGGTGGAAAAGGGTTGGCCTGCACGGGCAAACACAAATGGCAGCACCGGCAGGATACAGGGGCTGACGATCGTCAGCACGCCTGCAAGATAGGCCACAACAAAGAGGATCATCGTCGTCTCTCCGCACTGGATCAATGCCCGAGGCAGTGACCGCTTGATAGGTGCGGCAGAGGACCATCGCGACGTATCGCGTATGTTTCCGATCGGCGGAGATTTGTATCTCAGTGCAACAGGCTGTGGCGTCAGCCCCAGCTTCCAGAGACCTCGTGCAACGGTAGCTTGGCGCCGGTCGCGCATTCGGGGCGCCTGACGAATAATTTCATCAATATATTCCATCAGATATAACGCCGTGCCATAGTGCGTCGCGATACGTTCCCCTCTTTCATCGTGGCCTATATGTCGAAATTTGTTGCGCTGTTTTTTTCACTCACGCTCGGCCTGATCTCGGCGACCGCCGAGGCACGCACCATCACCGATGCCACCGGCCGGAAGGTCGAGGTTCCCGACACCATCACCCGCGTGCTTGCCGCCGGCCCGCCGGCCTCGGTGCTGACCTATGTGCTGGCACCCGACAAGCTCGCCGGCTGGGTGCGGGAGCCCACGGATGAGCAAAAAGCATATCTGATGCCTTCTGTCCGGGATCTGCCGACCTATGGTCAGCTGACCGGCAAGGGCGGCAGCGCCAATGTCGAGGCTGTGTTGGCCGCAAAGCCGGATATCATCCTCGACGTCGGCACGGTCAACGACACCTACCGCTCACTCGCCGACAAGGTGCAGGCGCAGACCGGCATACCCTACGTGCTGATCGACGGAAGCTTCGCCAAGAGCGGCCAGACGCTGCGTGAAGTGGGCGCGCTTCTTGGCGTTGCCGAACGCGCCGAGACGCTTGCCGCTTACGCCGACGGCCGGATCAAGGATCTGAACGACACCCTCGCGAAAATTCCCGCCGATCAGCGGCCGCGCGTTTACTACGGTCGAGGCCCCGAGGGTCTTGAGACCGGCCTCTCCGGCTCGATCAATGTCGAGATCCTGGAGGCTGCCGGCGCCACGAACGTCGCAGCCGCCGCCGGCAAGGGCGGCCTGACAAACGTTTCGCTCGAGCAGGTTCTGTCGTGGAAACCGGATGTCGTCATCGCCGCAAGCGGCAAGTTCGCTTCCGCTGTCAAGAAGGATCCGCTGTGGGCCGATCTCAAGGCCGTGAAGGACGGCCGGGTATTCGTCGCCCCGGGATTGCCCTATGGCTGGTTCGATTCACCGCCGGCGATCAATCGCCTGATCGGCGTGGCCTGGCTGCAAAAGCTCTTCTATCCGACGAGCTTTAAGGCTGACCTTCGGACCGAGACCCGCGACTTCTACAAGCTGTTCTACCAGGTCGACCTGTCGGACGAGCAACTGGCAACGCTCCTCAAAGGGGCCTTGCCGTCATCGAAATGAGCGGCAGCGAACAAGCGCCGGAGATGGCCACCCGAGTCGGCGGTGGCGGTCTTTGGCTGGCTCTCGCCGGGCTCGTGCTTCTGGCTGTCCTTTCGATGGCGGTCGGCAAGTATGCCGGCCCGGTCGACATTATGCGTGCCCTGCGGGCCGCGGTTTCCGGAGAGGCTGGCGATCCCTTGCTGTCGACGGTGCTCTGGAACGTCCGGCTGCCGCGCGTTGCCGGCGCGCTTCTGATCGGTGCGGCCCTTGCTGGGGCTGGCGCCACCTATCAGGGGCTCTTTCGCAATCCGCTCGTGTCACCCGACATTCTGGGGGTTTCCGGGGGCGCAAGCCTCGGGGCGGTCGCCGGCATATTCCTCTCACTGCCGGTGCTGGCCATACAGGCGGCAAGCTTTGCCGGTGGCCTGCTTGCCGTCGCTGCAGTTTATGCGATCGGCGTCACGATCCGCGGCCGCGATCCGGCCCTGACACTGGTTCTCGCGGGGATCGCAATCGGCGCCATCGTCGGGGCCGGCATTTCTCTGATCAAGATCCTCGCCGACCCCTACGACCAGCTGCCGGCCATCACCTACTGGCTGCTCGGCAGCCTGACCGCGTTGACGCGCCTTGACGTCGTGTCGATCCTGCCCGCCCTGGTCATCGGTCTTGTGCCGCTGGTGCTGCTGCGCTGGCGCATGAACCTGATGACGCTTGGAGACGAAGAGGCTGAGACCATGGGCATCGACACGCGGCTCACACGTGCTCTTCTGATCGCCGGGGCAACGCTGATCACGGCCGCCGCGGTCTCCGTCAGCGGCATCATCGGCTGGATCGGTCTCGTCATTCCCCATATCGCGCGCATGCTGGTCGGGCCGGACTTCCGCCGCCTGTTGCCGGCTTCCATGATTTTCGGCGGCGCCTACCTGCTCGTCGTCGACATGCTGGCGCGCAGCATTGCGCTGATCGAAGTGCCGCTCGGCATCCTGACCGCTGCCGTCGGCGCGCCGTTCTTTCTCTGGCTGCTCGCCTCCGGACGGAGGGCGTGGCAATGACCCTCGACATCAGGGACCTTGCCTTTGGCTATGGTCAACGAACGGTTGGCGCCGGCATTTCGCTGTCGCTCGCCGCCGGCGAAGTGCTAGGCCTGCTCGGCCCGAACGGCGCCGGCAAGACGACGCTGTTCAAGACCGTCCTCGGACTGTTGCCGGCGAAGGCCGGCAACGTCCTTCTCGACGGCAAACCGCTTTCCGCCTGGCCGCGACGGGAGCGCGCCAAGCGGATCGCCTATGTCCCGCAGGCGCATGCCGCACTCTTTCCGTTCACCGCGCTCGAGGTGGTGCTGATGGGACGTGCCCCTCACCTTCAGCCCTTTGCCTCACCCGGCCACCGCGATCGACGGATTGCGTGGGATGCCCTTGCAAGCCTTGGGATGGAGCATCTCGCCCAGCGCGCCTACACTGAAATCAGCGGTGGCGAGCGCCAGATCGTGCTGATCGCGCGGGCACTCGCGCAGGAACCATCGATCCTTGTCATGGACGAGCCGACGGCCAATCTCGACTACGGCAACCAGATGCGGGTCCTGTCGCACATCCGGGCCTTGGCGGGCCGCGGGCTGTCGATCGTTCTGTCGACTCACAATCCGGACCACGCCTTCCAGGTCGCCGATCGGGTCGCCCTTCTTCACGCCGCGACGATCATCGCACTCGGCCGCCCTGCCGAGGTGCTGACATCAGCGGCACTTCATCAACTCTACAATATCGACGTGGTGGTCGGTTCGATCGAAGGCAGTTCAGCCCGTCTTTGCGCGCCGCGCACCACCACGCTCGATAGCGCGAAAGGAACAGGCCATGGTCCGTGAAAACGAAATTCGCCGAAACGAGGTGGCCACGGATCCGCCTGAGGCAACCGATGCCGGGCTCGTGTTCATCGGCCGGATATCGACACCCTGGACATCGCGCATGGAGACGCCGCGCCAGGGGCGCCAGGACGGCCCCGTCTGCCGCATCGAGATTTTCGAGCCCTGGGTCCTGGCGCTCACGGGGGTCGACGCCTTCGAGCGGCTCGAAATCCTCTACTGGCTCGACCGCTCGCGGCGCGACCTCGTGCTCCAGAGCCCGGCCAGCAACGGCGAAGTGCACGGCACATTTTCGTTGCGCTCGCCGGTGCGACCAAACCCGATCGGCACCTCGATCGTCAAGCTCGAAGCGGTGGAGGGCGCGACGCTTCTCGTGCGCGGCCTCGATTGCCTCGACGGCACGCCACTGCTCGATCTCAAGCCGGACCGGACCCTTTTCAAGCCAATCGCGCCCCCGCAGCGCGGCGATTTCGAAACAGACGGCAACTTGGCGCCCCATTGCCAGAAGGCTTAGCCGTCTGAGCGCGCGGGGTCTTGAGGGCGCCGTGGCGCCCAGACTGTTTCATTGTTTCTTCGAAACAGTGAAGCAGTCTATCTCTTTGAAAGAGTGCAATTCCGGTTCCTGGAATGGCTCTGACCCGTAGCCGCCGGCCCCGCGTCAGTCGATGCCGACCATCACGTCCGAGGCCTTGATGACCGCATAGGCTTCCACGCCGACCTTCAGGCCGAGTTCGTCGACCGATTCGTTGGTGATTGCTGCCGTCACGATCGAGCCGCCGACATCGATGCGGACATGGGCGGTGGTCGCGCCCTTGACCACTTCGACGATCTTGCCCTTGATCCGGTTGCGTGCGCTGATTTTCATACGGTTCTCCTTTTTGCTTGTTCGGACGTTCGCGGTCATTGCATCCGCCTGCCCGGCCGGACGGATGTAACCCGGATAGGGGCTGCGAATAGCCGCGTCCGATGCGAAACAGTATCATCGCTTGCCGACTCCATCCCACCACTAGCGCCGCGTCAATCCCGGAGTGTGATCCAGACAGGCGCATGGTCGCTCGCCCCTTCCATGCCGCGGACGTCCCGATCGATACCGGCATCGGTCAACTCGTCTGCAAGCACACGGCTCAGCAGGATATGGTCGAGCCGCAGGCCAGCGTCCCGCTGCCATCGGTTGCGGCGGTAATCCCAGAAGGTGAAGAGCTGCTGCTGCGGATGGATGGCGCGCAGCGCGTCAAGCCAGCCGTGTCCCAGCAGCTTGCGAAATGCTGCGCGGCTTTCCGGCTGGACAAGCGCGTTGTCGTCATAGGAACGCGTCGGATAGATGTCGCGCGGCTCCGGCACGATGTTGTAGTCGCCGGCAAGCACGACAGGCAGATCAGCGTGGGCAAGGTCGGATGCATGGCGAAAAAGGCGGTCGTGCCAAGCGCGCTTGTAGTCGAACTTCGGACCCGGCTGCGGGTTGCCGTTCGGCGCATAGAGACATGCGACCAGAACGCCGCTGACCGCCGCCTCGATATAGCGGCTCTGCTTGTCGGAGGGATCGCCTTCAAGTCCCACGCGGGTAAGAACCGGCTGGCCTCCGCGCGCAAGAATTGCCACCCCGTTCCAGGCCGACTGCCCATGCCAGACCGCCCCATAACCTGCGGCCTCGATGGCCTTGTGCGGAAACTCGGCGTCGGTCGCCTTGAGCTCCTGCAGGCAGACGATATCCGGCTTGCTCTCACCAAGCCAGGCGGTCAGGTTTTCCAGTCGCCTGACGACGCCATTGATGTTGAAGGTGGCGATCCTCATGGCAGCGGCACCATCACGGCGTCAGCCGGCCGGCCCAGCTGGCGACTGCATCGGCCATGGTCTTGAGGTGGTCAGCGGTCGAAAAGCCGGAAATGCTCTTGCGCGGCTTGAGATCGTGGTCGCCGTCTTCGAGCCACAGGATTTCGATGGCGTCCGAAAGACGGTAGCCCGAAACCTCCTCCCGCGTGCCGAATTCATCGCGGGTTCCCTGACAGATCAAGGTCGGTGTCTTCAAGTCTGCGAGATGCTTCGTGCGCAACTGTTCCGGTTTCGCCGGGGGATGGAACGGGTAGCCGAGGCAAAGCAGCCCGGCGATCCGGCGGCTTGCATGAAGCTCGTCGGCGATCATGCTGGCAACCCTCCCGCCCATCGACTTGCCTCCGATGATCAGCGGACCTTCCACACCCAGCGCCTCGATCGCCGCCAGATACTCGGGATTGAGCGTGTCGGCGCGCGGGGGCGGCTTGCGGCCTTCCATGGTTCGCCGCGCCGCCATGTAGGCGAACTCAAACCGGGCAACGCGAAATCCCGCGGTGGCAAGCGCCTTGGCGGTGGCATTCATCGAGGCAGAGTCCATCGGCGCACCGGCGCCATGTGCAAGAAGGATGGTCGTGCGCGCATCCTCCGGACCGTCGAACAGAAACTTCTCGCCCATCTCAGCCCGCCGTCCTTGGGCGGCTCTGCAAATCGAGATACTGCAGGCCCCGCTCCGCCGTGCGAGCCCATTCGGAGTGCGTGTCGAGTTCGAGGTAGCGCTTCCACCACCGGCGAGCGGCGTCGAAGTCGCCGGCGTCGAATTCAAGCTTCGCCAGGTTGAAGACCGCGTCGGCATAGTCGGCATCAAGCTCGATCGCCTTTGCCAGATGCCTGCGGGCAGCATCGCTCCGGCCCCGTTCGCCCATCAGGCCAGCGAGGTTGAACCAGGCCTCGACGAAGGACGAGTCGAGCTTGATGGCACGCGCATAGTCGTGCGCGGCCTCCAGTTGCTGCCCCGCCGCCCTCAAACAATTGGCGCGATTGAACGCGGCGACGGAATCTGTGCGGTCGATCGCCAGATAGCGCTGGTAGAATGCGGCCGCCTGCTGGTAGTCGCCGTCCGCCTCCGCCTCCTCGGCGAGGGCGAACAGATCTTCGAGCTCGGCATCGTCAACCGTTTGAAGATCGAACAACAATTGCCCGTCGAGCTCGCTCCTGCCCTCGCTGCTGCGTGCATAGATGGCATCCCGCCCCGCATGATGCAGCGACAGCGCGGTCAGCGACGCGACCTGGCCGGAGCGGTGCACCGAACGGGCGATCGCGCTCCAGTTTGCGCCGCTCGCGATCAGGTCCGCATACTTGCGGGCCAGGATCAGGTCGCGGAACGAATAGGGTTCGCTCTCATGTTCGAAGGCGTCGAACAGCGACAGCAGATCGAAGACGCGTGGAGAGAGCTTCGCCTGCTCGATCAGCGACTGGCGCGTCAGTGCCGACGCCGTCGGAACCGGCATCAGCCCCAAGAGACGCAGAAAGCCATTCTCGCTGATGAGCCAGCGCCCCGCTGCGCGCTCGGCATCGAAGCGGGCCTCGATCTCGGTCTCACCACTCTTTGCCAGCAGACCGCGGCCGAACACGAGGTAGGTTGTCTGACGGGTGATGCCCCGTCTCAGATGCCCGAACTGCCGCTCGACCTCCCGCGCCGCAAGCCGGCGCGGAAAGGCGGAAAGTGCCCCGACGATGCCGAATGTCTGGCCTGCAACCGCCATCAGGCTTTCTTCTTCGCGGGCGTCTTTGCCGCTGTGCGCTTGGCGGCTGCAGGGGCTGCTTCCTTGGCCGTTTCCTTGGCCGCCGGTTCCGCCTTGGTCTTGCTCTTTGCCGGGGGCTTGGATTGCGACAGGCTCGCCTTCAGCGCGTCCATGAGATTGATGACATTGCCGCGCTCCGGTGCTGCAGCAATGATCGGCTTATGTCCTTTCAGCTTCTCGCGGATCATCTTCATCAGCGCGATCTCATAACGATCCTCGTAGTTCTTGGGATCGAAGGCCGTCATCTTCTGCTGGATCAGCGCCTCGGCGAGCTGCAGCATTTCCGGGTCGGGATGGCCAACGGGGATATTGCCGAAATATTCAGCTGTTCCGCGCACTTCGCTGGGATTCCTCAAGACACACACGAACATTCCGGTTTCGCGCGCACCGATCGTGACCACGCGCTCGCGGCTCGAAAGCACCAGCCGCGCGATCGCAAGCTTACCACTTTTCTTCAGCGCCTCGCGCAGCACGACGAAGGTTTCCTCGGCCATTGCGCCATCGGGCGCAAGGTAATAGGGCGCGTCCTGGTAGATGACGTCGACCGAGCCTTCGTCGACGAAAGCCTCGATGTTCATGGTGTGGTTGGATTCGATCCTGACGCTGTCAAGGTCGGCGTCCTCGATGATGATGTACTTCTTGTCTTCGTACTCGTAGCCCTTGATCAGATCCGAGCGTTCGACGAGCCCCAGTTCCGGATCAACCGGCTTCATGTTGATCCGGTTATGGGTGTCCTTGTGCAACTGATTGAAGCTGATGCGTTCGCTCGAACTGGTCGCCGGATAAAGCCTCACGGGGCAACTGACGAGACTGAGTTTGAGATAGCCTTTCCAACTTGCCCTGGGCGCCATGATTGTCTCCTACGCGGCCAAACGCATTACGTCCTCGTTTCGGACAAGAGCGGCAGATCCTTGGCAAAGGCGTCGATATCGGCCCAGGGATCGCCGAAAGTATCCAGAAGACCAGGCAGCGAAGAATAGTTCAAATCCTGGGGAGCGTCGATAGTCTCAAGATCGACCCAGTTGAGGGGCGTTGAAGCGGGCAGGTTTGTGCGTGCCCTGAGCGAATAGGGTGCCGCCGCCGTGTGGCCGCGGGCGTTGCGGTGGAAGTCGATGAAGATGCGCTTGACGCGGTTCTCCTTGCCCATGGTGGTGGTGAAAGTCTGAGGTGCCGTCGCGGCAAGGCGCGTCGCGATGGCGCTGGTCGCCTTGTGCGTTTTCTTCCAGTCCAGCTTCGCCGTCACCGGCACCACGACGTGGACGCCGCTTCCACCGGACGTCTTGACGAAGGGAACGAGCCCGAGCGCCTCCAGCTCTCCACGAATGTGAACGGCCGCCTCGACCACGTCCCGCCAGGCGATACCGTCACCCGGGTCAAGGTCGAAGACGATGCGGTCCGGTTTTTCCAGCCGCGCGCGCTTCGTTCCCCAGCTGTGCAGTTCGATGACGCCGAACTGGGCGAGCGCCAGATAGCCCTTCGTCCCCTCTATCGACAGGTAGGATTTGGTTTCGCCCTCGGAGTTGGTCGACTTGAAACTGGCGATATCCGTGGGCATGCCGGTGAAGGGATGCCGTTGAAAAAAGCAGTCCGCCGGTTTTCCCGTCGGACAGCGAAAAAGCGACACCGGCCGGCCGAGTATGTGCGGCAGCATGAAGTCGCCGACCAGCGCGTAATAGAGCGCCACGTCGAGTTTTGTCGGTCCGGACTTTCCGAATACCCGGCGGTCGGCATTGGTGACCTGGATGCTCGCGAGATCGGCGTCGGTCACCAGCCGTTTGCGCGGTGCGTTCGCGGCCGTCGAGAGTTCGACATCGCGAAGCCCCTTGAACACCGCATGCCGCAAGAGATTGTCCGTGGTGCGGTTGGAAAAGTGGATGCGGGCGCTCAGCACCGGACGAACCCAGATGATTTCCTTGGGGGCGCCGTCGAGCGCGGCAGCATCGCCGCGCAATCCTTCAAGCCGGCTGAGCAGGTGCGCCGCCGTGTCCGCGTCAAAGCCGGTGCCCACCTTGCCGCGATAGTGCAATTCGCCGTCGACCCATTCGGCAAGGGCAAGGGCTGCAAGCCCTTCGGCCGCTTCTGAGGTGGTGTATCCCGCAATCACGAAGTCCTCGCTTTTCAGCGCCTTCGTCTTGGTCCAGGTCTGAGTACGGCCACTGCGGTAGGGCGCAGCAGCGCGCTTCGAAACGATGCCTTCCAGCCCCAACTCGGCCGCCTGATCGTAGAGCCCGCGTCCATCACCTTCGACGTGATCGCTAAACTGGATGGCCGACCGGCTGGTTATCTGCGTCTGAAGCAGTTGCGCCAGCAGCCCCTTTCGCTTCAGAAGCGGAACCTCGCCCAGGTTCCAGCCGTCGAGATAGAGAATATCGAAGGCGTAGAAAACGAGTTTTCCCTCGGCTCCGGACGACAGGGCATCCTGCAACAGCGAGAAGCGGCTGATGCCCTTGTCGTCGAGGGCGACGATCTCGCCGTCGATGATCGCGTCGCGGCAGGGAAGCTTCAGAAAGGCGCGGGGCAGATCGCCATAACGCTTCGTCCAGTCGAGGCCGCTGCGCGTCACCAGCCGCACGGCGCCATTCGAGATATCCGCCATCGTCCGGTATCCGTCAAACTTGATCTCGTGCAGCCAGTCCGGCTGTCCGGGCGCTCCACCGGGTGGGCTTGAGACAGGGCTTGCAAGTTGCGGTTCGATCCGTCCCGGCTTGTCGCCCTTGACCGCACCGGGCAATGCGCCCGGCTTGAGCACGACCGGCTTTGCAGGCTTCTTCGGCTTTTCGAGCAGTTCCTCGATCCGCCGCCCGCTTTTCACGCTCTCGGGGCGCGAAGCCAGAATATCGACGTCCGGGTCGGCCGAGAGGTCGTGCTCCTTGAACAGGAGCCAGTTGCGCTTTTCGTCGTCGCCGGGCTTCGGTTTCAGCCGCGTCAGCATCCAGCCGCCATTGAGCTTCTCGCCGGCCAGGCGGAACTTGAAGGCGCCGGTTCGCAGGCTCTTTTCGATATCGTCCATCGGCGCCCAGACGCCAGCATCCCAGACGATCATCGGTCCGCCGCCGTATTCCCCTTCGGGGATGACGCCCTCGAAGTCGATATAGTCGAGTGGATGATCCTCGGTTTCGACAGCCAGCCGCTTGTCGGCCGGGTTGAGTGACGGCCCGCGCGGCACTGCCCAGCTTTTCAAGACGTCGCCAACCTGCAGCCTCAGGTCGTAGTGGTCGGCGGTTGCGTGGTGCTTGTGAACGACAAAGCGGTTGCCTTCCCCGCCCGCGCGCCCCGAAGGTTCCGGCGTCCGGGAAAAGTCGCGCTTTGAACGATAGGCCGTGAGTTTCGACGTCGCCATGACATCAAGCTAGGGCCTGTTGGCACCGGCGGCAATATCCGCGGTATGGCGGATGTCATGGTGACCGAAATTAGGAAAGCACTTGCTTTCCAGCACGGTGTTCTCTAAAAAATCGGGCAGACTGAACGTGGAAAACCGCGATGCTCGAAAAGCAGAAAACGCCGCGCCCCCGCGGTCGCCCTCAGGTCCGCTGCGATGACGACACCCGCCGCGTCATCATCCTTTCGGCCGAAAGACAATTTTGCGATCTGGGTTACGAGGCCGCAAACATCAACGTCATCGCCCAGAACGCCGGTGTGTCGACCAAGACCCTCTACCGCCTGTTTCCGACCAAGGCCGAATTGTTCGAGCGAATGATCGCCCTCAGGATCGCCGAGTTCGTGAGCGAGGCTGACGAAGAAAACATCGAAACCGCGGACGTGACCGCCGGCCTGACGCATCTGCTCGAGGCCTACGGCCACCTTGTGCTCTCGGCCGATACCATTGCCATCACACGCCTGGTTCTTGCCGAGGCCGAACGTTTCCCGGAGGTCGCCACGACGTTTTGGGAAGAAGCGATCGAGCGCACCAATGCAACGCTGGAGCGCTGGCTGAAGGTCCAGGCGATGCGCGGGCGACTGGTGATCGACGACCCGTATCAGGCGGCGGGCATGGTGCGCGGGATGATGGCGATGGAGCCGCAACGGGCCGTCATGATGGGCCGCATGTCCGGCGTCGAGAAGGAAGCGATCGCCGCGCGCGCCGCGCGCTGTGCGGCAATCTTCCTGGCGGGTACGTTGCCACGATGAGAGGCGAGGCGGGCGGCTGTCGCAACCGCATTCTCTGTCGATGTCACATGGACGTCATCAAACTGTAACGTGAGCCCGTATAACTCTCCGCGCGGGAGCCTCCCGCCGGGCGCATGAGGCGTCGCGACCAGCCTTCGGCATGGCCCTTCTCCTGTTTTTGAGCCCGGTACCTGTTATGCGTTTGTCCGCGAAGCTTCCACTCGCAGCGGCGGCTCTGGCTGCCTTCTCCATCGCCGCCACCAGCCTTGCGGGGCTCACCGTCAGCGGCAGCCTGTCGTCGCATGCGGCAATCGAAAAGCTGGAGGCGCTTGCTGACGCCCGCCGCAACGAATTGCGCCACTATCTGACGACGGTCGAAAACGACCTGCGCAATCTGCAAGCGCAGAAATCCGTCGGCAAGGCACTCACCGATCTCAATGGCGCAGCGCTCAAGTTCGCCGACAAGGCAGAGGGCGAACTGCAACGTCGGTACATCACGGAGAACCCCAATGCCCCGGACAAGCGCGCCCAGCTCGGTTCGGCCGGCGTCGACGACTACGACAGCCTGCATGCCCGCTATCATCCGTTCTTCCGACGCTTCGCCGAGGCGCACGGCTATCGTGACGTCCTGCTCGCCAATCTCAACGGCAACGTCGTCTACTCCCTCAACAAGAAGGGCAATTTCGCCGTCAACCTCAAGGACGCGGCCTTCAAGGACACCGGCCTTGGCCGTGTCTTCCGCGAGACCGCCGAGGGCACGGACAAGAGCAGGCTTGCCTTCGCATCCTACGAGACCTATGCGCCCCTTGGCGGCAACCCCGCCGCCTTCATCGCGATCCCGCTCGAAGCGATCGACGGCAAGATCGGCACGCTGATCCTTGAAATGCCCGACGCCTTGATCGGCGGCATCGTCGGCAACAGGACAGGGCTTGGAGAAACCGGCGAAACGGTTCTCATCGACGACAACGGCTTCCTGCTGACGGACAGCGCCACAACCCCGGAAAACGACGTTCTTCAGGCACGTATCGCGGTCGGCGAAACATCCCCCGACAGCATCGTCAGCAGCGGGCTCGCCGATTTTCGTGGCGAGGAAGCCCAGATGGCGACAACCGGCCTTGATGCCTTCGGCACCCGCTGGACCGTGGCCGCCGTCATGACCTCGCGCGAGGCCTTTGCCGCGGTGACGGCACTGCGCAACTGGACACTTGCAACCGCGCTGGTCGTGCTTGCGGCAGCGCTTGTGATTGCGACCTGGTACTCACGCCGCCTGACGCGACCGATCACCGGTCTTGTCCACGACATGAACCGGCTCGCCGCCGGCGACACGGAGGTCGCCGGTTCGGGCTGCATCCGCAAGGACGAGATCGGCGACATGGCCCGCACCGTCCTCGTCTTCCGCGACGCCCTGCTCGATCGCAGCCGCCTCGAAGCCGAGGCTGAGACAACGCGAGGGATGATCGAACACGAACGGCACGCCCGCGAAACGAGCCAGGCTGAGGTCTCCCGTCAGATCAGCGAAGCCGTCGACAGCCTGGCGATTGCCCTCGAACGCCTTGCCGACGGCGATCTTACCGCACGTATCGAGCATCCTTTCGGCGCCGGCTTCGACCGCTTGCGGCTGGATTTCAATCTGTCGCTCGACAGTCTTGCGGCTACACTTGGCGACGTAAAGGCGAGAAGCGCCGATATCGACGGCGAGACTGACGACATGCGCGACGCCATCGGCCAACTCGCCAGACGCACGGAACGTCAGGCAGCAACCCTGGAAGAGGCGACCGCCGCCTTGAGCACGATCACCGCCACGGTGGAGCGCACGGCCGAGCACGCGTCATCGGCAACCAGTATCGCCGCAGCCGCGAGCGCCAGCTCGGACCGCTCAGGCCAGGTCGTCATGAACGCCGTGAGCGCCATGGCGCAGATCGAGAAGGGATCAACGGCGATCTCGCAGATCATCGGCACCATCAACGACATCGCGTTCCAGACCAATCTGCTCGCGCTGAACGCCGGTGTCGAGGCGGCTCGCGCCGGGGAAGCCGGCAAGGGCTTTGCCGTCGTCGCGCATGAAGTGCGCGAGCTGGCGCAGAAATCAGCGCTTGCCGCGCGGGAAATCAAGACGATCATCACAGCTTCGACAGACGAGGTTGCCAAGGGCGTTTCGCTGGTTCGGGCAGCGGGCGATGCCCTCGACGAAATTTCGGGCCAGATCCACGCGATCAACGAGCAGACGAAGCAGATTGCCGGCGATGCGCGCGACCAGGCCAACGACCTCAGGCACATCAACGAGACCATGTTGTCGCTCGACGGCGTCACGCAGCAAAACAACGCCATGGTAGAGGCAAGCACCGCCATGACCCGGAGGCTCTCGGGCCAGGCATCTGGCCTGCTCGACCTGGTCGAGCGTTTCCGGACGGGACCGTCCGATGGACAGGACGAGGTGTCAGCGCCGGCTGTGCGACGCCTGACGGCCTAGCGCGACGTCGCCTCGCAACGCGCCCGCCGCCGATTGGCTTCAACATGCCTTGACGCTTTCGCGGGCGCGTTCTAGGCGACAAGGTATCCTGCAGATTGATCGGGACCGGGTCGCCATGCGCATAGCCAGCCTTGCAATGTATGTCGCGCCGCCGCCGGTTCTGGCGGCGAGCGAGGCACTCTGGAGCTTCCTGCGGGACGACTTGCGGAGCGAGGGCTTTGCCGACGTGCCGGACCGGCTGAGCGCCCATCCTGACCTTGACCACGTGTGGCTGCACCCCGACCTGCTGCTCGCCCAGACGTGCGGCTATCCCTATGTGCAACATCTCAGAGGTCGGGTGCGCCTTGTCGCAACGCCCGCCTACCTGCATCAGGGGTGTGACGGCCCGCGCATGTGCAGCTTCGTCATCGTGCCGAAGGCGTCACCCATTGGCACCCTTGAGGATCTTCGAGGCAAACGCGCCGCCATCAACGGTCCCGACAGCAACTCCGGCACCAATCTTTTTCGCGCCACCATCGCGCCGCTCAGCCTGGACGCTCGCTTCTTTGCGTCGGTGATGGAAACGGGCAGCCACGTCGCCAGCATCGACGCGGTTGCTTCATTGCAAGCCGACGCGGCTGCCATCGACTGCATAACCTATGGCAATGTCGGGCGCTTCGAACCGGAGCGGCTCGCGAACGTTCGGATACTGAGCACAACCACGAGCACGCCGGGCCTGCCGCTCGTCACGCGCGCAGGGGCGTCAGACGCCGAAATCGCCGCGCTGCGCCGGTCGCTCAAACGGTCGATCGAAGAGCCTGGTCTCGCCGATGCGCGAAATGCGTTATCGCTGAAGGACTTCTGCATCGTGCCGGATGAAGATTATGAACAGGTAGCCGAGCTGGCGCGATTTGCACACCGGCTTGGCTATCCCACACTTGCCTGAACCGACACTGACGGCTGGCACCGGCCTCATTCAGCAGCTTGCGCCAATGCGACAGCATCCGCGCCGGCCGGAAAATGCAGTTCGCCCGACGTGTCGTTCGTGGCCCGCCACACCGCCTCGGCGACATCCGCCTCGGTCGTAACCAGTGCGGGTGCGGCAAACTGTGCAAAGATCGGTGCTGCGAAGTCCGCATAGGCGCCCGGGATCAGATCCTCGACCTTGACCGCGGTGTTATGGGCAAACCTTGTCGTCGGCGCATAGCCCGGCTCGACCAGCTTGACGCGAACGTTGAAGGCGGCGAGCTCATGGGCGAGCGAACCGGTAAATCCGGTGATCGCGGTCTTGCTGGCCGTATAGGCGGCGGCAAGCGGCATAGCGGCAAGCGTCACGCTGGAGGTGACATTGACGATGACGCCGGATCTCCGCGCGCGAAATTGCGGGATCACCGCCTGGGTCATCGCCATGACCCCGAAGGTGTTGGTATCGAAGACCTTGCGGATATGCGACATCGGCGTCGCCTCGAAGGCGCCGACAACGCCGATGCCGGCGTTGTTGACGAGGGCGTCGATCGGACCGGCCTCTTCGATGGCAAGGGCGATGCTCTCAGGCGCGGCTACGTCGAGGGAAATGAGCCGTACGCGCTCGGACTTCGGCAGGAGATCACGGCGCGGCGAGCGCATGGTAGCGACCACGTTCCATCCTTCGGTGTAAAAGCGTCGGGCGGTCTCGAGGCCGTAGCCCGACGAGCAGCCAGTGATGAGGACGGTCTTCATGGGAGTTTCCTTCTCTGATTTCGGATAGGAAACGGATACGTGGCCCGGCGAGGACGATCTACGACTTGCCGTCCCGATTTTATTTGCTATCGTCCGCAAATGATCGATCCTCTCTCCCAGCTCATCCAGCTTTTGCATCCGCGCACCGTCTTCACCAAGGGCATCAGCGGCGCCGGTCGCTGGGCGGTGCGCTATTCCGACTTCGGGCAGCCGAGCTTCTGCACCGTCATCGAAGGATCCTGTCGGCTGGCAGTCGACGGGGAAACCTCGGTGACGCTCCAGGCCGGCGATTTCGTCCTTCTGCCGACGACGCCGGGCTTCACCCTCTCAGGCTTCGATCCGGTGCAGCCGACATTCATCGACCCGAGGGTGGCGCCCGCCCCGACCGACGAAATTCGCCACGGCCGCCAGGACGGAACGCCGGATGTCCGCCTGCTCGGCGGCTATTTCGTGCTTGATTCCCCGGATGCCGGACTGCTTGTCTCCTTGCTGCCGGCCCTTGTGCATCTGCGCGGAATCGACCGTCTTTCGACGCTTGTGCACATGGTTGGCGACGAGGCGCGAGACGCGCGGCCCGGCCGGGATCTGGTGCTTTCGCGGCTGGTGGAGGTTCTTCTGGTCGAGGCCCTGCGGTCCGTTCAGGGGGAAAGTGCCGCACCCGGGCTGTTGCGCGGGTTAAGGGATGCGCGGCTGGCGATCGCCCTGCGGTTGATCCACGACAAGCCGGCCCATCCGTGGACTGTGGCAGAACTCGCGAGCGAGGCAGCGCTCTCGCGTTCAGTGTTCTTCGATCGGTTTACCCACGCCGTCGGAGTGCCGCCGATGGAATACCTGCTCGTCTGGCGCATGGCGCTTGCCAAGAACCTGCTCAGGCAGCCCGACGCTGACCTTGCGGTCATCGCCGAGCGCATCGGCTACGGGTCCGCCAGCACTTTCAGCACCGCCTTCAGCCGTCACGTCGGCCAGCCGCCCGGCCGCTATGCGCGCGCAGCAGCTGGCTGACCGCGGCATCACAACGCACTTCGGCCGCATTTCATCAGAAATATCTCAGATACATTCGAGCTTCACATTTACACCCCGCTGGCGGGCCGATAGACAAGCCTGTCACCAACAGCGAACCGCACTATATGCTCCGACGGCTCTATGACTGGACAATGTCACTCGCAACGCGGGAGACCGCCATTGTCTGGCTCGGTATCATCGCCTTTGTCGAAAGTTCGGTCTTTCCCGTCCCTGCCGATCTTCTGTTGATCCCGATGGCGCTGGCGCGACCGGAGCGGGCCTGGCGCTACGCGCTGGTCGCGACGGTCTGCTCGGTCCTCGGCGGCATTGCCGGCTGGTACATCGGCCACTATGCCTTCGATACGCTGGCGAGACCGCTGCTCGAATTCTACGGCAAGCTCGACACGTTCGAACACCTGAAGGCCTCGGTCGATTCCGAGATGCTCGCCTTGCTGCTCGTCACGTCGGGTCTGGCGCATCTGCCACCGATCAAGGTGGTGACAATCCTTTCGGGCGCCGCCAACATCAATCTTGGTCTCTTCATCGCCGCGGCCATCATCGCGCGCGGTGCGCGGTTCTTCCTGCTCGCCTGGCTTCTGCAGCGTTTTGGCGAGGAGATCCGCGAGTTTCTGGAGAAACGGCTCGGGGCGCTTGCGGGCGCAGCGGCCGCAGTCCTGATCTGCGTCTTCGCCGCGCACCGCTTCCTCTCCTGAGCGCGTATCCGCCGCACTGACCAGGCCGCGGATGTGCGGCCGCGTTACGCGTTGCCGGAACCGCCGCCCGGCAACGACAGTGGTGCAAGCGATCGCATCGACCGCCCCTTGGGATCGTTTTCCGGCGCCTTGCGGCACGCATAGGCCTGCGCGTCCTGAAGCTCAGCGAGCGCACCGTCGTAATCGATGAGGACAGGCTTGCCGTTGCTGACGACGCAGGCACCGTCGACATAGACCCCCTCCACCGCCCGTTCCGCAGCGCAGTGCAGGAGGCTGCGAAGCGGATCATAGACCGGCTGCATGCCATGGTGGCGCAGATCGACGACAAGGAAATCCGCCTTGGCGCCGACGGCGATCCGCCCGATGTCATGGCGACCAAGCGCCGTCGCGCCGGCGATGGTGGCGGCGTCAAGGATGTCAGCGGTCGAAACGTCGAAAACCGATTTCCCGGAGAGCCTGGCGCAGATCATCGCCTGACGCATTTCCTCCAGCATGTTGAAGGGATAGCTGTCGGTGCCAAGCGCGACATTGACGCCGGCGCGCCGGTAGCGACCGACCGATTCCAGTGCCATGCCGCTGCGCGAAAAGGTGACCGGGCAATGGGCGACGGACGTCTTGCGCTCCGCCAGAAGCTTCAGGTCGATCTCCGTGCGCTGCCGGGTCCAGGAATGGCTGTCGACAAAAATGCAATGGCCAAGGATCAGGTCATCGCCGAGCAGGCCGAGGCTTTCGAGATACTGCACCGCCGTCAGCCCGTGTCGACGCAACAGTTCCTCGTGCTCGGCCATGGTCTGGGCCGCGTGAATGGTGATCGGCATGCCGCGCTCGCGAGCCGCAGACACGGCATCCTGCAGCAATTCGGGAGAGCAGGTCTCGATCTGCGACGGCGCGACCACGCCGCCAAGCCGGCCTGAAGGATGGGCAGCGGCGGCATCGACCACCTCGAGAGCCCGCGCGAAGGCTTCGCGCCCACGCCCCTTGTCCCAGCGGAAGTCGAGTCGTTGGCCGTCCTCGACATGCCATTGCGCCTCGCGGAAGCCCGGAGCGACAAAGGCGCGTGCGCCGCTTTTGGCGAGCGTCGGCAACCAGCTTTCATGCGGCCCGGCAATGTCGAGCAGCGTCGTAACGCCGCTGCGCATCAGATCGCCGACCATGACCGTCAGCGACGCCTCGATCGCATCGCCGTCGATCTCCAGAAGGTTGGAGTATTCGTAGAGCGCGTTGCCCCAGAGGGCGGCCGTGCCCATGTCCTCGAAGATGCCCTTGGAAATCGGCTCTTCGCCGGAGTGGCAATGCACGTTGACGAAGCCCGGCATGACCATCCGGTCGCGACCGGAACTCTCGGTCGCAACTGGCCCTTCGTAATGCCCGCCGACATGGACGAAGCCGTTTTCGTCATAGGCGACGTCGGCGCAGTTGAGATAGACGTGGCAATTGCGCTCGTTGTCGAAAGCGACGACGGTGTGCGCCTTACGGATGACGTGGATTTCTTTAGTCATGCGTGGTCCTGAAATATCGCTCGAGGAAACGGCTGTAAGCTCCCATCAGGGCGCTGAAAAGGAAATAGACGACAGCGGCAAAAACGTAGCCTTCCAGCACCGCGATGCCCTGCCACTCAGGGTCGCGCATGGCGGTGCGGACGGTGTCGAGGAAATCGAGCAGGCCGACGATCGTCACCAGCGTCGTATCCTGGAAGAAGCCGATGAACAGGCTGACCAGCGGCGGAATGACCTTCTTCAGCGCCTGCGGCAGCACGATCTTGCGCATGATCTGCCAGTAGTGCAGCCCGAGCGAATGTCCGGCCTCCACCTGGCCCTTCGGCACCGCCTGCAGACCGCCGCGCACGATTTCGGCGATATAGGCGGCGGCAAAGAGAATGATCGCGACCTGCGCGCGCAGCAGCTTGTCGATGGTGATGCCGTCCGGCATGAACAGCGGCAGCATGACGGTCGCCATGAACAGGATGCTGATCAACGGCACGCCGCGGACGATTTCGATGAAGCCGACACCGAGGATGCGAATGGCCGGAAGGCTCGACGCCCGCGCGAGCGCCAGCGCAATGCCGAGCGGAAGCGCGCAGGCAAGGCCGATGAAGGACAGCATGAAGGAGAGCGGGAGCCCGCCCCATTGCGTCGTGGGCACGACGCTGAGACCGAAGTACCCACCGGCCATCAACACGTAGAGCACCGGAAGGATGATCGCGATCCAGGCGAGCAGCAGTCCCCGCCCCCAGACCTTCGGCACCATCGAGACGACGCACGCGCCGAGAAACAGGAGCATCGCCGCAAGCGGTCGCCATTGTTCCTCGAACGGATAAAAGCCGAAGAAGATGTAGCGCATCTTGGCCGAGAGAAACGGCCAGCACGCGCCGCTCGTCGCCTTGCAGTCCGCAGGCAACCCGGAAAAGGTCGCATTGACGAACAGCCAGCCGATCGCGAGCTTGGTGAGCGCGAAGATGGTGCCAAGGCAGAGGATCGTGATCAGCGCATTGCCGGGCGTCCCGAAATACGCGCCGAGCCACCGGCCTTTCGGGAGCGGCGGCGCTTCGCGCGCAGCGGGCGTGGCGCCGGCGATAAGGGTGTCGATCTGCGTCATCACTCAGCGCTCCCTCAGCGCGACCTGCGCGTTGTACCAGTTCATGACCAGCGAGATCAGAATCGACAGGCCGAGATAAACGCCCATGAAGATCGCAATGGCTTCAATGGCCTGGCCTGTCTGGTTCATGATCGTGTTGGAAACCATCACCAGATCCGGGTAACCGATGGCGATCGCCAGCGAACTGTTCTTGAAGACCGTCAGATAGGTGTTGGTCAGCGGCGGAATGATGATCCTGAGCGCCTGCGGCAGGATCACCAGTTTCAGCGTGCGCCCGCGAGAAAGGCCGAGCGCGGTCGCGGCCTCCCATTGGCCCTTGCTCACCGCCTGGATACCGGCGCGAACGATTTCCGCAACGTTAGCCGACACACTCAGCGTCAACCCCAGCAGAAGCGCCACGAACTCCGGGCGCAGGTGATAGCCGCCGCTCAGGCGGAAGCGGCCGAGCTCGGGCACGTCCCAGCTGACGGCGATGTCTGCAAACAGGGCCACCAGCGCAAGCGGCAGCAGGAATGCGAGCGGCGCGTAGAGGCCGATCGGAGCCTCCTTGCCGGTGGCGACGCGTCGTCTGCCAAGAACACGGGCGACGGCAATGGCAGCGATACCACCGACGATCGCTGCCGCAACCAATGCAGCAAACCCGCTCTCGAAACGCAGCGCCGGCATGACCAGACCGCTGTTCGACAGGAAGACGCCCGGAAGCATCTCGATCGCCTGCTTGACCGGCGGGAAGGCCGAGATGATCAGGGAATACCACAGCAACAGGTAGAGCAGCAGCGGCACGTTGCGCAGCGCTTCGACATAGGCAAGCATCAGCCGCGACAGCACCGGATTGTGCGAGAGCCGTCCGATACCGACCAGAAGGCCGAGCACGGTGCCGAACACGGCGGCCAGCAACGCGACCTTGACCGTATTGGCGATGCCGACAAGGATGGCGCGACCGATCGTATCCGTCGGCTCATAGGCAATCGCCGTCTCGGTGATGACGAACCCGGCCTGGCGGGCAAGAAAGCCGAAGCCCGTGGCGATATCCTGCTTGGCTAGATTGGCGCTCGCCGTACTGAACATCACCCAGGCGACCAAAAGCACGGTGCCGATGGCAACCGCTTGGTAGAGGTAGGCGCGAACCCGCGCATCGTTAAACAGGGGCATGGGCACCCGTCCTTAAGAGAGGATATCAAGCGCCGCGCGCGTCATCGGCCACGCAGAGGTCGCTTCAGCACGTCAGATGCCTGCATGGTCCGTCCTCGCGGTCGGCCCATGCAGCACATCGGCAGGCCCGCGCCAAAGGCACGGGCCCGTTCATCCTCAACGGAATGGCGGTGCGTAGAGCAGACCACCTTCGCTCCAGCGCGTATTCGGGCCGCGCGTCAGTCCAAGCGCCGTCTTGGTGCCGAGATTGCGCTCGAACACTTCGCCGTAGTTGCCTACACCCTTGACGATGTTGTAGCCCCACTTGTTGTCGAGGTTGAGCATCTTGCCGAGCTCTTCGTTGACGCCGAGCATGCGCTGGATCTCCGGATCCTCGCTTTTCGCCATCTCGTCGACATTGGCCTGGGTGATGCCGCGCTCTTCGGCCGCCATCAACATCCACACCGACCACGAGACGATGTCACGCCAGTTGGAATCGTTCTGGCGCACGGACGGCGCCAGTGGCTCCTTGGAGATGGTTTCCGGAAGAACGACATAGTCATCGGGATTGTTGGCGACCGCGCGGATCGACGCGAGGTCAGAGCGGTCGGACGAGATCGCCTCGCAGCGGCCGGAGAAGAAGGCGTTGCGGTTTTCATCCGGGCTTTCGAACACGACCAGCTCGAACTTGCCGCCGATCGAGCGGAAGAAGTCGCTGAGGTTCTGGGCGGTCGTCGTGCCGGGCAGCGTGCAGATTGCAGCATCCGTCAGTTCCTTGGCGCTGTTGACGCCGAGCGACTTCGGCACCATCAAACCCTGACCGTCGTAAAACACGGTCGGACCGAAATCGAGACCGAGCGAGACTTCGCGCGAAAACGTATGGGTCGTCTGGCGCGACAGCATGTCGATCTCGCCGGACTGCAGCGCCTGGAAGCGGGTGTTGATGTTGGTCAGGACGAAATCGACCTTTTCCGGGTCGCCGAAGACTGCGGAAGCGACGGCGCGGCAGACGTCCACGTCGAAGCCCTGCATGTGGCCCTTGGCGTCGGCGGTCGCAAAGCCCGGCGTGCTCATCGACACGCCGCAAATCAGCTTGCCGCGCGCCTTGACCGTTTCAAGCGTCGTCGCCGCGTTTGCCGAAGTCGCCGCCACGAGCCCGACGGCGATGCCGGCGACCGTGGCGCAGAGCTGAAGAATCCTGCTTTTCATGAATTCCCTCCCATGGGTTTTATCTGCGCTGATCTGTCCGGCTCGTGCGGTTCTCGTCGCACGCCTCCTCCCGAACCGATCGGCGCCGTCAAATTTCCGGCGCCACCAATTGCATACGATAGAAGAATACGAACATCAACACGATTGTATACAATATTGACGACAAAATTTCGTGCCTCGGCGGCATCGCCCGACCGGCCGCAATCTGTCAGGCCCTGCGCCGGCGACTTGCCGGCAGGAGGACCTGGATACGACGTTCTTTCCTCGATCTGCGGCACGAACTGTCGCGCCGCAGGCAGCCTCGTGCTCTCGCTCACATATTCTGCAACGATACCGGTGCGCCGGGCGGGTCTTGCAAGAGAGGGAGTAAGCGATGCCAAGAGAACTGGAATTCATGAGCAAACAGGTTGCCGCGGGGCGGCTGTCGCGACGAGAGTTCCTCGGCCGCGCGGCAGCGCTCGGCGTGACGCTTGCGTCCGCAAATGCGCTGCTCGGGCGGGCAGCGCATGCGGCCGGGCCGGTCAAGGGGGGCGTGTTGAAAGCGGGCCTCGTCGGGGGTGAATCGACCAACAGCCTCGACCCGGCGACCTGGGCAAGCCAGGTCCCCTATACGCTCGGACGCTGCTGGGGGGAGCAGCTGCTCGAGGTTTCTCCGACCGGCGAGATCGAATACCGGCTCGCGGAGGCCTATGAAGCGACACCCGACGCCAAGACCTGGCGCTTCAAGATCCGCAAGGGTGTCACCTTCCACAACGGCAAGGACCTGACGCCGGCCGACGTTGTGGCTACGCTCGAACGCCACGGCGACGCCGCCTCCAAGTCGGCAGCGCTCCCCTTCGTTCAGGAGTTCGAGACCATCAAGGTCGATGGTGACAGCGTCGTCATCACCCTGCGTCAGCCGAACGCCGACCTGCCCTATGTCGTCAGCGACTATCACCTGATGATCCAGCCGAATGGCGGCAAGGACGACCCGACGGCCGGCATCGGCACCGGCCCCTACAAGGTGGTTTCCAACGAGCCTGGCGTCAAACATATCGCCGAACGCCACGAAGGCTATTGGGGCTCGGCCGAACGCGGCCACGCCGACCAGATCGAGATCGCCGTGATCAACGATTCGACGGCGCGCACGGCTGCGCTGCAGAGCGGCCAGATCCACATGATCAATCGCATCGAGCCGAAAGTGGTCGCCCTGATCAGCCGCCTGCCCGGCGTCGTCATCCGCAACGTGCCCGGCAAGGGCCACTATGTGTTCATCGCCCACTGCAACACGGCGCCCTTCGACAACAACGACCTGCGGCTGGCGCTGAAATATGCGGTCGATCGCGAAGAGATGGTCGCCAAGGTGCTGAGCGGCTACGGCACGGTCGGCAACGACACGCCGATGATCAAGGGCTACCCGCTGTTCGACAACGACATCGAACAGCGCGCCTTCGACCCGGACAAGGCGAAGTTCCATTACAAGAAATCCGGTCACAGCGGCTCGGTTCTACTTCGCACATCCGATGTCGCCTTCCCCGGCGCCGTCGATGCGGCACAGCTCTTCCAGATGAGCGCCGCCAAGTGCGGCATCACCATCGACCTGAAGCGTGAGCCCGGCGACGGCTACTGGTCGGATGTCTGGAACAAGCAGCCGTTCAGCATGTCCTATTGGACCGGACGACCGACGCAGGATCAGGTCTATTCGATCGCCTACCTCTCCAAGGCCGAATGGAACGACACCCGCTTCTTCCGCGAGGACTTCGACAAGCTGATCTTTGCCGCGCGCGGCGAACTCGACCAGGCCAAGCGCAAGGCGCTCTATCGCCAGGCGGCGATGATCCTCCGCGACGAGGGCGGCGTCATCGTGCCGATGTTCAACAACTACATCGACGCGACCAACGACAAGGTCGGCGGCTGGGTCGACGATCCGAACGGCGAACTGATGGGCGGGCACGCCTTGACGAAATGCTGGCTCAACGCCTGAAGGACGGCATGAAAAAACCGGAGGTCGTCGTACGGCCTCCGGTCCTACTGAACGCTTTGTCCTTTAAACGAGGCGATGCCGGTTGGCGGCTCAGGCCGTCCGGCGCAGCGACACGGTGCCGTCGCCGGCAATGTCGGCGGCGATATCGTGATAGCGTGCAAGCGTCATGTGCGGCGTATCGGCGGCCGCCTCATGGGCGCCGGTGACGACGACGACGTCGGCACCGGCGGCGAGCCCCGCCAGAATGCCCGCCGGCGCATCTTCAAAGACAAGGCAATCCTCGGCGCGAACCCCCAGCCGCTCGGCGGCCATGCGGTAGCCCTCAGGGTCGGGCTTGCCGACGGAGACATCCTCGCCCGTGATCATCAGTGCCGGCGTCGGAATACCGGCCGCCGAAAGCCGGCGTATCGCAAGGTCGAGCGGTGCCGACGTGACGATCGCCCAACGCTCCGGCGGGAGGGAGTTCAGGAAGGCGACGGCGCCGGGGATTTCGATAATGCCCTCCACGTCGGCGATCTCGGCAAGCGCCAGATCGATGGCTTCCTTTTCGGGATCCACGTCCGGCAGCTCGAGATTGCGGATCGTATCGACGGCACGCACGCCATGCACCGTCTTGACGAACTCCACCGGATCAAGGCCATTGCGCTCGGCCCAGGCTCCCCAGACGCGCTCGACCACCGCCATGGAGTTGAGCAGCGTGCCGTCCATGTCGAACAGCAGGGCGGCAAAATTCTTCGTGAAAACAGATGAAGGCGCGGCGTCCAAGGCAAGTCCCCTGAGCTGGTGAGACGGGCGGGAGCTCCGCCCTTGGGAGCAATTCCAGGAAAAGCGTACACGCGTTTCCATCCGGAACTGTGCGGAAGAGTTGGATCCCTTCACTGTTACGATCACGCACAGAGGGATCCGGGAAGAAAGAACTCGTACTACCGGATCGGCGAACGCACAATCCTCTTTGCGCTCCAGGCGCCATCAGCCGTCACGCGGTGCGCCAGCCGGACTTCGTCTGCAGGAAATCGATCGGTCCGCCCGGCACCGCGTCGTCAAAAACGGCACAGGACAGGACCCCGCTGAACACCGCGCCGGAATCGACATTGGTTCGGTTGCCGACCGTGCGCGGATTGAAGGTATTGGGCGTGTGTCCGTGGCAAAGATGACGACCCCAATACTCGCCCGAATAGTCGTCGGGCCGCCTGATCCACAGGAAGATCTCGTCGCCTTGCCGCGAGAGCGGCAGCGTCTCGTCAACGCCTGCATGAACGTAGATGCGGTACGGCTCCACCAGGATGGACGGCAGGTCCCTGATCCACTTGCGGTGCCGGCCGGGCACCGTACCGTCATAGGACAGCAGCGTCTCCTGCCCGCCATTCATCAGCCACCACTCAACGTCGCTTTCGCCGCTGCTTGCGCCCCATAACATTTCCTCGTGATTGCCCTTGAGCGTCAACCAGCTCCAGCCGGGCCTGGTCGGGCCGGCCATGATCCGTTCCACGACGCCACGGCTGTCGGGACCGCGATCTATCAGGTCACCGAGAAAGATCACCCGTCCCGCCGGCGCATAGGCCTCGATCTTGTCCAGCAGCGCCTGCAGCAGATCACTGCGGCCGTGAATATCGCCAATCGCGAAAGTAAGATGCCCGACGGCCATCCACCCTGTCTCCAGTCTCAAGTACAAACCCGTTTCCGGACGGAAACAAGGGAGTATACATCGACCGATGTTTTATGTCGGTGGCTGAAGTTGGGCGGACGGACAAGGCCGTGGCGCCGTCAGAGGGCTCCGGGCGCAGCCGACGGGGCGACGGCGCGGGCCGGCAGATCCTTGGCGGTGTCTGCCGACTGGAAGGCGGGCTCGCCGGCCGGTGGCTTCCTGGTGCAGTTGGCAAAGGCGTCAAGGTCCTTCTTGTAGACCCTGGTTTCGACATCCATCATGCCGAGCACCGTGTGGAAGAGATTGTCGTGCGATTTCGGCTGCGCGGTCTCCTTGGCGAGGCAGGCCGCATCGACGCCCATCGTCGCCTGATAGGGCTTCGAGAACCAGGCGAGGAACGGAACCTGGGTCTGTTCGCGCGGGGCGATCGCATAGGGCGCGCCATGCAGATAGATGCCGTTCTCTCCAAGCGATTCACCGTGATCGGACATGTAGATCATCGCTCCTGCGACAGTATCCTGGTGCTTTTCCAGAAGGCGGGCGACGCTTGCAAGCACGTGGTCCGTGTAGAGGATCGTGTTGTCATAGGCGTTGGTGATTTCGGCAACCGAACACTTCATCAGCTCGGGCGTGCGGCAATCCGGCGTGAAGCGCCGGAACTTTTCGGGGTAGCGCAGATAGTAGGACGGGCCGTGGCTGCCGAGCTGGTGCAGGACGATCACGCTGTTTTTGGTCGTGCTTGAAAGCTTCTTGTCGAGCTCGCCAAGGAAGATCTCGTCCAGGCACTCACCGTTCTGGCACAGCGGGCTGTTCTTCTGGTTCGTCATGCTGGCGAAATTGATGAGGTCGGCGATGCCCTTGCTGCCGGTGTTGTTGTCCCACCAGGTGGTCGACACGCCGGCGCGGGTCAGCACGTTCATCAGGTTTTCCGTCGAGCGCGCCTTCCAGTCGCTGTACTCGCTGCGCGGATAGACCGAAAACATGCAGGGAAGCGAAATCGCCGTCGCCGTACCACAACTGGTCGTGTCCGTGTAGTTAACGACGCCCAACGCCTTCAGCTCGGGGTTGGTCTCACGCCCGTAGCCGTTGAGCGAGAAATTCATGGCCCGCGCCGTTTCACCGGCAACGACGACCACGACAACCGGCTTGCCGGCGGAAGCGATGCGCGCGCCCTGCCGGGCGTCGGTGCCGAGCGGCTGCACGACGATGTTGCGCTCCTTGTAGGTCGAAGCGGCATAACGCACGGCCGCCGAGAAGGGCCCGGTCGGATTGAACCGCTTCATCAGGTCCTTGTGCTCGCGGATCACGTAGGCGACGTTGGCGAAATTCGCGTAGATCAGTCCGCCGCTGACGAGCAGGCACGGAATGATCACCGCGAGATTGATGGCGGCGTTGGGAAGGAACCGTCGATAGCGGACCCTGACCCAGAGAACGACGAGTGACGGAAGCAGCCCGTAAACCAGCAGATGCGTCGCCAGGCTTCCGGTCAAAATATGGCTCGCCTCGGCCTGCGTCGTCACCGCCGCATTGCCGATCATGTCCTTGTCGATGATGACGCCGAACGTATCGATGAAATAGGACGCCGAGGCCGAAACGGCGATGAAGAAGATCAAGACCGGCTTCAGCACGAACTTGACGGACGCGGTTGTCAGCGCCGCAAGGGTCAACAGGCACATGGCCGCGCCGAAGGACAGGAGAGCGACGGCGGAATCGTCGAAATAGGCGGTCGCGTGTGTCCAGAACGATCTGTTGGTGACCAGAAGCAGATAGGCGCTGACGAGCGCGCTCAGGGCGATACCGCCGATCTCTGGCCGGCGTATTCTTGATAATGTCAAAACGATCGTCTCCTGCGGCGTCTGCACCGGCGCACGAAGGGGCGCGGCAGACGCGGGCATCAGTCGAGGTAGAGACCGCGGATGCGGCCGCCTGTTCGGTTGCAGCCTCCCCCTCTGATGTGGAGATACGCCCGACAAGCTGTCCAAACCCCGTCAGGATTGCTCATTGTTCGACCGATACGCGCGTAAGTAGCTGCGAGGGCGAGGAGTTGGCAGTCTCGCCGAAAGCCCATATGGTCGATCACGGCCCCTGTAATATCGAGACGAATCAATGCGCCTGCTCCTGGTCGAAGACAGTCCGAGACTGGTTGAACTGGTTGGAGAAACCATGCGCGACGCGGGCTGGCGGCTCGATGCCGTATCGAGCGTCGCAGATGCGGAAACGGCGATTGCTGCACGCGAGCACGACCTTGTGCTGCTCGACCTCGGATTGCCCGACGGTGACGGTCTGTCGCTGCTGCGGCGCGTGCGGCAGGAACATCCGGGTTTGCCGGTCTTGATCATCACCGCCAAGGGCTCCGTGGATGAGCGTATCGCCGGGCTCGACGCCGGCGCCGACGACTATCTGGTGAAACCGTTCCATCACCGGGAGCTGCTTTCCCGTTGCCGTGCGATGCTCAGGCGAAACCCGCAGGCGGTCCAGCCGGTGCTGGAGGCGGGCTCGCTCCGATACGACCCGGCCACCGCCGACCTTACCTGCGACGGCGCAATCGTGCCGCTGCCGCCGCGGGAGCGTTCATTGATGGAAATCCTGATGCGTGAAGTCGGCCGCGTCGTGCCGAAGCGCAAGCTCGAAACGGCGCTTTCGGAATACGGCCAGGAAGTGACGCCCAATGCGCTTGAACTTGCCGTTTCGCGGGTGCGCAAGCGGCTGCAGGCGCTCGACACCGGCGTACAGATCGAGACCGTTCGCGGCATCGGCTACCTGCTCAGGCAAGCGCCATGAAAAGCCGCAACCCGTCATTGATCGGCATCGTCGCGCGACGCATCGTCGCCTTTTCGCTGTTGGCCATGGCGATCCAGATCGGGGTCGTCTTCGCCGACTACTGGTTCGATGACGACAAGCTCAGCGTGCTCATGCTGCAGCAGGAAACGGAAAATCTCGCGGGTTATGTCAATGTGCGCGATGGCGTCGCGCACTATGAACCGGACCACGAGATGCGAGAACGCTACCTCGACCGACAGGACGACAACAGCTCGATCTTTTTGCGCATCCGGACCGCCTCCGGTGACATCATCCATTCGAACTGCACAAGCGAATGCGCCCAGCACTTCCTGCCGATCAACGTCGACGCGCCGCAGTTCTGGAAGCGGCTGATCGCGCCGGGAAAACCCTTCAGCGTTGCAGGCGGACAGACCTTTGATCGCAACGGCACGCCCATCCTGGTCGAGCTGGCGATCATCAACGACCCGAACGGCTTCATGTACAGCGCCCTGCTGCACGAGATGTTCGATTCCATGATCGTGCCGATGACCCTGATGTTCTGTCTCGTGATCGGTGCAACCATCTGGTCCATCCGCAGCGCGCTCAGGCCCGTCGCCATGGCGGCAAAGGCAGCAGACGCCCTTGACCCGCGCGACGGCGATGCGCGCCTGCCGCTGACGAAAATGCCGCAGGAAATCGCTCGCCTCGTCACCGCCGTCAACCGGATGCTGACGCGCGTCGCCGACCTCATCCAGTCGCAGAAGCTGTTTTCTTCGTCGATCGCCCACGAGATCCGCACGCCTGTCTCTATCGCCAAAATGGAACTCAGCCGCATCGAGGACCCGCGGGCCCGTAACGCCGAGCGGGACCTCGACGCCCTGACGCATATCCTCGAGCAGCTGACCTCGCTTGCACGGGCCGACGCGGTCGACCCGGCCGCCTATCAGCGCACCAGCCTGTCGCAGATCGGCGCGGCCGTCGCCGAGGCGATCGCACCGTTTGTCTTCGACCACGACAAGTCCCTGGAATTCATCGACGAGGGCACACCACCGGTCACCGCGATCCCGGCCCTCGTCGAGAACATGCTGCGCAACCTGATCGAGAACGCCGTCAAGCACAATCCGCCGGGCACGCGCATCATCCTTGCCTGCGGTCCGGGGCCGGTGGTTTCGGTCGAGGACGACGGCAAGGGGCTCGTCGATCTTCCGGACCACAACGAAGATCTCGGCTACGTAAAGAGATCCGGCCAACTCGGCCTGGGATTGAAGATCGTGCGGCGCATCAGCGCCCTGCACCAGGCGACGGTTGCGATCGACACGGCGCAGGAGCGCGGCACCAAGATTTCCATCGATTTCTCTGCGGCCGCACAGGCGCCATGAATTCGCTTGCCTTGCCCCTGCGGCAGCGAGCGCTGCTTTAGGTGCGGCGCATATATTTTAATCAGCAAGGCTTTTTTGGATGCGGTTTCCCTACCCGGACGCGCGCCATGTGCTATTGGCGGAGCCTACTGGATAGATTGCTCCGAAGGTCTCCATGCTGAAGATCCGCGCCTACCTCAAGCGCTTCATGCCATCGCTGGTCCCCGTCAGCCACGTGGACCGCCTGCGGTCGTCGCTTGGCGCGCTCATCGGCATTCTGTTCACTGGCATCATCAGCAGTTACGCGCTTGGGGCAGACGCCAATCTGCCGCTGCTGATTGCGCCCATGGGTGCGTCTGCGGTCCTGCTGTTCGCCGCCCCCTCCAGCCCGCTCGCACAGCCGTGGTCCATCATCGGCGGCAACGTCATTTCGTCGGCGATCGGCGTCACGGCGGCACTGCTGATCCCGGAGCCTGTCGTGGCGGCTGCGGTCGCGGTCGGTCTTGCGATCGCCGTCATGCTGCTGCTCGGCTGCCTCCATCCACCAAGTGGGGCTGTTGCGCTGACCGCCGTTCTCGGCGGGCCGGCCATCCACGCGGCCGGCTACTGGTTCGTGCTTTCGCCGGTTGCGATCAACTCGTTCGTCATCCTCGTGATCGCGCTTGTCTTCAACAACGCCATGGGTCGGCGCTATCCGCACCTTGCTCAGGCGCCGGCGTCGCATGGAACCAGCGACCCTCAGCCGTCGCACCGGCTCGGGATCGTGCCCGCGGATCTTCAGGCTGTGCTGGCTCAATATGGAGAGGTGATCGACGTCAGCCCAGCGGAACTGGACACCTTGATCCATCAGGCGCAGATCCGCGCCTTCAACCGGCGCACGGGTGAGATCACCTGTGCGGACATCATGTCGCGCGATGTCGCCACGGTGCGCCCGGAAACGTCGCTGCGTCAGGCGTATCAATCTCTGCTGGCGCACAGGATCAAGGCGCTTCCCGTCGTCTCCGGGAACAACGACCTTGTCGGAATCGTCACCCAAACCGATTTCATGAGCCATGTCCTGCTGCCACCACAAGCCGGTTTCCGCCAGCGACTCGGAAACGTCATCGGCCTTGGTCCCAAGCCGCCGCGCATCGTCTCGGACATCATGACGCGCCGCGTCCAGTCCGCGTTGCCTGACACCATGATCGCCAAGCTTGTGCCGCCAATGGCGGATATGGGACTGCATCACATGCCGATCGTCGATGACAACAACCGGCTCGTCGGTATCGTCACGCAGTCGGACCTTATCGCCGCGCTCTTCCAGCGTCGGCTTGAACGGGGCGACGAGCGCGACGTCGCCTGAGGCGAAACGACCAGGCCCTCCCGCAAACAGATACATTTGTCGCTGCCCAAACCGGTGCAGGCGAATGGCTTGCGCCCTCAACATGTCATAAAATTCATTCGATTGACTTAATCAATGGAATGATGTAATTTAAGGACATGATCAAACACAAATCCTCGACCCATCCACCGAAGCAAGACCGCGGCGATGCGACCCGCGAGAAGCTTTTGACCAGTTCCATCGATGTCTTCGGCCGCTACGGCTTCGACGGCGCGACGACGCGCATGCTCGCTGAAGCAGCCGGAGTGAACCTGCAGGCAATCCCCTATTACTTCGGCGGCAAGGAGGGCCTCTATATCGCCGCGGCCGAACACCTCGCGTCGATCATCATCGGCCACGTCGCAGAGCTCAGAAACACCATCATCGAACGCCTTGGCCGTCTCGACAGCGCTGGCGAGGCCCTGTCACCCGACGAGGCCCGCACGATCCTCACCCAGCTGGCGCAGCATATGGTCGGGCTCTTCGTCAGCCGGCAGTCCGAAAGCTGGGCGCGCTTTATCATCCGCGAACAGATGGAGCCGACCGAGGCTTTCGAACGCATCTATGGGAGCGTGATGGCGCCGATGATCGGCACGGCCGGCAGGCTCGTCGCCACCATTCTCAATGAACCGACCCAGTCCGATCACGTGCGACTGAGGACCCTGTCCTTCGTCGGCAGCATCCTCGTCTTCCGCATGGCCAATGCCGCCGTGCTGCGGCAGATGGGCTGGCAGGCCGTCGGCCCCGACGAACTCGACATCCTGAGACGCCATGCCGCCGGGCTCGTCGCAGCCCTTGGTGGCGACAAGGAGGCCCGGTCATGAACGGGAAGCTGATCGCCCTTGTCCTTCTTGCCGGTGCCGCGGCCGGCGCCTGGTGGTTCGACGTGCCGGAGCGGCTTGGCTGGACCGGCCATCAACAGGCATCCGTGCTCTATGGCAATGTCGATATCCGCCAGGTCTCGCTCGGCTTCCGCGTCAGTGGCCGCATCTCGGGCCTTTCGGTCGATGAGGGCGATGCGGTAAAGCCCGGAGACGTACTTGCGACGCTCGACGCCGTCCCGTTCGAACAGGCGGAGGCTGCGGCCGAGGCCGAACTCGGCTCGTTGAAAGCCAACCTGGCAAAACTCAAGGCGGGCGCCCGACCGACCGAAATTGCGCAGGCCCGCGCCACGCATGAAGAACGGCTTGCGGACCTCGAAAACGCCAATCTCGCCTATGAGCGGGCGCGCCAGCTGCGCCCGAACGGCACCATTTCCCAGGCCAACCTTGACGAAGCAAGCGCGAACAGGGCGGCCGCCGTTGCGCGTGCAACGTCTGCCCGCGAAGCGCTCGCCCTGATCGAGGAAGGAAGCCGGATCGAGGACATCGAGGCGGCACAGGCTCAGGTCCTTGCCGCCGAGGCCAAACTCGAGAGTGCGCGCACTTCGCTTGACGATACGCGGCTGCTTGCGCCGAGCACGGGCACGGTGCTCTCCAGAGTGCGTGAGGTCGGCGCGATCGTCGCACCGTCGGACATGGTTTTCGTCGTCTCGCTGAACGAGCCGGTCTGGGTGCGCGCTTACGTGTCGGAACCGGACCTCGGCCGGGTGCATCCCGGCATGGAGGTCGAAGTCACCTCCGACAGCGCGCCTGGTCATCGCTACAAGGCAACCGTCGGCTTTATCTCGCCGGTCGCCGAGTTCACGCCGAAATCGGTGGAGACGCCTGAACTGCGGACCGATCTCGTCTACCGCCTGAGGATCGTCGTCGAAAAGCCCGGCCTCGATCTGAGGCAGGGCATGCCCGTGACCGTGCATCTGCCCGAACAAGCCGGAGCTCAACGATGAGCGACGCCGTCCCCTTTGTCCGGATTGTCGATGTGGTCAAGCGCTTCGGCAACGCTCCACCGGCGCTCGATCACGTCGCCGGCGAGATCCTGGGTGGGCGCATCACCGGCCTCGTCGGTCCGGATGGCGCGGGAAAGACCACGCTGATCCGGCTGATGACCGGGCTGATGGCGCCCGACGAAGGAAAAGTCGAGGTGCTGGGCTTCGACACGGTGACCAACGCCGCCGATATTCAGGCAGCGATCGGCTACATGCCGCAGCGCTTTGGCCTCTACGAGGACCTGTCCGTCCAGGAGAACCTCAACCTTTATGCCGATCTGCGCGGATTGCCGGTTGCAGAACGCGCCGCGACCTTCGACGAACTGCTCGAATTCACCGACCTCAAGCGCTTCACCGAAAGGCTCGCCGGCAAGCTCTCGGGCGGCATGAAGCAAAAACTCGGCCTCGCCTGCGCGCTCCTGCGCAAGCCGCGACTTCTGCTTCTTGACGAACCGGGGGTCGGCGTCGATCCGATATCGCGTCGGGACCTGTGGAAAATGGTCGAGAACCTGACCGCCGAAGGCATCGGCGTGGTCTGGTCGACGGCCTATCTCGACGAGGCCGAGGCCTGCGACAGCGTGCTGCTTCTCAACGAAGGGAAGCTGCTGTTTGCCGGCAGTCCTTCGGAATTGACCGGTCGCGTTGCCGATCGCGTCTTCAAGGTAGCAGGCGTGTCGAAGGGGCGTCGTCAGACGCTGGCCCGCTATCTCGACGACGACAATGTTGTCGACGGGGTCATCCAGGGTGAAGCAATCCGGCTGGTGATGAAGCCGGACACCGTGCCGCCGACGCTGGACGACAGGTCGCCTGCTCCCGTTGCGGCAACGACGGCGCCGCGTTTCGAAGACGCCTTCATCGACATGCTCGGCGGCGGCCCTGGCGGGCGGTCGAAGCTGGCTGAAACGCAGACGCCCTTCAGCACCACGGATGCCAAACCGGTGATCGAGGCGCATGGGCTGACAAAGCGCTTCGGCGACTTCACCGCTGCCGACGCCATCACCTTCGACATCCCGCGCGGCCAGATCTTCGGGCTTCTCGGTCCGAACGGCGCGGGCAAGTCGACAACCTTCAAGATGCTGTGCGGCTTGCTGAAGCCGACCGCCGGCGAAGGCCGCGTTGCCGGCTTCGACCTGCGCCGCGATGCCGCCGAAGCGCGCAACCGGCTCGGCTACATGGCGCAGAAGTTTTCGCTCTACGGCGATCTCAGCGTTGCGCAGAACCTGAGCTTCTTTGCCGGTGTCTACGGTCTTTCCGGCGCGCGCAAGCGCGAGCGCATAGAGTTGATGGTCGACATCTTCGGTTTCGCCCGCCTGCTCGACATGTCGGCCAAGGATCTGCCGCTCGGGCTCAAACAGCGGCTGGCGCTCGCCTGCGCCGTACTGCACGAGCCGGAAGCGCTTTTTCTCGACGAACCCACCTCCGGCGTCGACCCGATCACGCGGCGCGAGTTCTGGACCCACATCAACGGACTGGTCGAAAAGGGCGTGACGGTGCTCGTCACGACCCATTTCATGGATGAGGCGGAATATTGCGACCGCATCTCGCTCATCTATCGCGGCCGCTCGATCGCGCTTGGCTCGCCGGACGAATTGAAGGCGCAGGTCGCGACAGCAGAGCATCCGGATCCGACGATGGAAGACGCGTTCATCGCTCTGGTCCAGGGCTCCGAGGAGAAGGAGGCCGCATGAGTACGCCCCCCCCAAGTACGGAAGGCCGGGCGGCCCGCATCCGGCGCTTCACTGCGTTGGTGCGCAAGGAAAGCTATCAGATCGTCCGCGATCCGAGCAGCATCCTGATCGCCTTCGTGCTGCCGCTCATCCTGCTCTTTCTGTTCGGCTACGGCGTTTCGCTCGACACCACGCAGACCCGCATCGGCCTCGTCATCGAACAGGAAACACCGCTTACGCGCGATCTTGCAGCCGGCTTTCAGGCCTCGCGCTATTTCACGGTGGCGGTCGGCCGCGATCGCCGCACGTTCGAAGAAGACCTCGTCCTCGGCCGCATTCGCGGCATCGTCGTGATCCCGGCAGGTTTCGTGTCGGACTATTCCGCCGGCCGGCACCCGGCCCTGCAGGTGCTGGTCGACGGCTCCGACCCGAACACCGCGAACTTTGTGCAGAACTACGCTCAGGCCACGGTCGCCAATTGGGAGCGTCAGCGCCTCAACGATGGCGGCGGGCATCCGCCGGCAATCTCCGCCGAGCAGCGTTTCTGGTTCAATCCGGAGCTGACCAGCCGCAATTTCCTGGTGCCCGGCTCGATCGCGATCGTCATGACGCTGGTCGGCACGCTGTTGACCTCGCTTGTCGTCGCCCGCGAATGGGAACGCGGCACGATGGAGGCGATGATGGCAACGCCGGTTTCGGCAGCCGAGCTTCTGGCCGGCAAGTTGCTGCCCTATTTCCTGCTCGGCCTGACCTCGATGACGCTCTGCGTGCTTCTCGCCGTTTTCCTGTTCGGCGTGCCGTTCCGCGGTTCGGTCGCAGCCCTCTATGCGCTGTCGGCGACCTTCCTGATGCCGGCGCTCGGTCAGGGCCTGCTGATCTCGGCGGCGACCAAGAACCAGTTCCTAGCCTCGCAGCTCGCCCTGATTTCGGCGTTCCTGCCCGCCTTCCTGCTCTCCGGTTTCCTGTTCGAAATCAACTCGATGCCGACCGTGATCCAGTGGATCACCTTCATCGTGCCGGCGCGCTACCTGATCCCGAGCCTGCAGACGGTGTTTCTCGCCGGTGACATCTGGCCGATGTTCACACGCGCGATCGCCGTCATGTTCCTGATCGGCTGCGTCTTCTTTGCGCTCGCAGCGCGCAGCACCCGCAAGAGGATCGGCTGACATGTGGTGGACAAGACTGAAAGCCCTGATCGTCAAGGAACTGCTGGCGGTGCTGCGCGATCCCAAGGGGCGCACGGTGCTGATCGTGCCGCCGATCCTGCAATTGCTCGTCTTTTCCTATGCCGCGACGCTGGAGGTGACCAATGTCGACGTTCTGGTGCTGAACCGCGACAACGGCCAATGGAGCCAGGAACTGGTCGAACGGATCGGTGGCTCGCCGACCTTCCGAAGCGTGCGCTTTACCGATCGGCCCGACGAGGTGCAGGAGGCGATCGATACCCAGAAGTTCATTGCCGCGATCGAGATCGGCCCGAGCTTCTCGCGCGACATCGAGGCCGGCCAGCCGGCCGAGGTTCAGATGATCCTCGACGGTCGCCGTTCGAATGCCTCTCAGATCGTTTCCGGCTATCTCACGCGGATCGTCGCCACGCTTGCCGCAGATACGCCCGCCGGCAAGCGCATGGCATCGAATGCAGTCAGCGTCGTTGCCCGCAACTGGTTCAATCCGAACCTCACCTATCAATGGTTCATGGTGCCGAACCTGGTCGCCAGCATCGCGCTCCTGATCGGGCTGATCGTAACGGCGCTTTCGATCGCGCGCGAACGGGAGCTCGGGACCTTCGACCAGTTGATGGTCTCGCCGCTTCGAACCCATGAGATCCTGATCGGCAAGCTGGTCCCGCCGATGATGATCGGTCTCTTCCACATCACGATCTACATCCTGGCGGCGGTCTTCATCTTTGCCGTGCCGCTGCGCGGGTCGCTGTTCTTGCTCTATGGCAGCGCCATCTTCTATCTCGCCTCGGTCGTCGGCCTCGGCCTTTTCATCTCGGCGCTGTCGATGACGCAGCAGCAGGCGATCCTCGGCGCCTTCCTGTTCATGGTGCCGGCTATGCTGCTTTCCGGTTTCGCGACGCCGATCGAGAATATGCCCGCCTGGCTGCAGCCGATCACCTATGTCAATCCGCTGCGCTACTTCCTCGTCATCGTCAAAGGCGTGTTCCTGAAAGACATTCCGGCGGTCGAGGTGGTGCGTCAGACGATCCCGCTGTTGCTGATCGCCATCGTCACCCTCTCGGCCGCCTCGTGGCTGTTCCGCCGCCGGCTGGAGTAGTTTAGCCCTTCAGAAAACGGCCGATCGCCGCGACCTCGTTCTGGCGGATGTCGTGGCCGCCCGGGTGCCACTCGACTTCGGTCGCGGTACCCTGCCCCGCGAAGTAATCCGTCAGAGTCTGGGTCAGCGGCGCCGGGCAGATCGGGTCGCGTTCACCGGCGGTGATCAGCACACGACGCCCCTTGAGGCCTGTATTGTCCTTCGGCCGGAACGGGATCAGCGGGTGCATCAGCACCGCCTTGTCGAACACGCCCTGCTCGATCAGCACGTTGGCGAGAATGTTCGCGCCGTTGGAGTAACCAAGGCCGATGACCTCGGATGCGCCATGCTCGGCAGCAAGGGCCTTGACGAAACCCGCCATCTTCTCGGTTGCCCGTGCCAGGTCCGCCATGTCGTAGACGCCCTCGCCCGTGCGCTTGAAGAAGCGCGCGGCGCCATGCTCCGCCACATCACCGCGCGGCGAGACGATCGTTGCCTCGGGCAGAAGCTCGGAGGCGAAGGTGAAGAACTGGTTCTCGTCACCGCCCGTCCCATGGAAGACGAAGAAGATCGGCTGGCCGGGCTTGCCGGCTTTCAGTTTGTGCACGTAGCCAAAATCGGCCATTTTCTGTCTCCTGCGGTTGCTGCAGTTCGGCAGGACGTGCCGATCCGCAACCCGTCATTGGTGCGTTTCTATCAGATTTGCCGAAGGCTCGCCGGCGGCGGGCCTTGTCTGTTGCCGACGGTATCAGTCGATCTTCTGCAGATGCGTTTCGAGAATCGGACGCAAGTGCTTGTGCTGCTGCGGCAGCTTCAGCCCTTCGCCGAGATGGGCAAGCTCCTCGTCACGATCGAAACCCGGCTCGTTGGTGGCGATCTCGAACAGCACGCCACCCGGCGTGCGGAAATAGATCGCCCAGAAGTAGTCGCGGTCGATGACCGGCGTCACCTGGTACCCTGTGTCCATCAGCGCCTTGCGCACTTCGAGCTGCTTTTCGCGGTTCTCGACGGCAAAGGCGATGTGGTGGACCGAGCCGGCGCCCTGCGACGCACGGCCGATGTTCGGCATCGTTTCGAGATCGATCACGCGAGCATCGTTGCCTTCAGAAACGATCAGGCGCGTCACGCCATCCTTGCGATCCAGTTCCTCGTAGCCCATGAACTTTAGAAGCTCGGCCGTCGCACCTTCATCGCGCAGACGCAGCGCTGCGGAATGGAACCCGCGGATCGCGTGGTCCGCCGAAATGCCGCCTTCGGTCCAGGGCGAGCGCTGGTCGTCCCTGACCTCGACCAGCGCAAAGCCGTCACCGTCAGGACCGGCGAAGTTCAGTCGCTTTTCGCCAAAAGTCTCTTCGTCCTTGAGACCGGAGACGCCAAGCGTCACAAGGCGATCCTTCCAAAAACCGAGCGACCCTTCAGGGACCGAAAAGACGGTCGTGCCGACCTCGCCGGTACCGGCACGGCCGGGCGGCATTTGCGGGAACGGGAAATAGGTCATGACCGTGCCCGGCGTGCCCGCTTCGTCACCGTAATAAAGATGGTAGACATCCGGCGAGTCGAAGTTGACGGTCTTCTTGACGCGGCGCAGTCCGAGCGACTTTGTAAAGAACTGGTTGTTCTCGCGCGCATCATCCGCCATCGAGGTGACGTGATGCAGGCCCTTGATCTGATTGAGCATTGCCGTGATCCTTTCTCTACAGCGCCACCGGGCGCTCCGTTGGGTGATAGATGCGCTCATCCAGCCGCCGGCGAAAGACGGCTGCAAACAAACGCATTGTCAACGCCGCATTGACAGCAATCGAACTTCGTCAACCAACACGCCTTACGAGGTCTGCTTGTGAGGCTTACCGCCGATGCTCTAAGATCGTCGCGAGGCGCGTTAGCGCCGCGACGCGAGGAGGGGCGCGGGTATCTGTGAAGTATCGATTGGTTTTCGGTTTGGTTTTGCCGTTGCTGGCAGGCGTGTTGGCCTGGCAGGGCCACAAGGTCGCGACGGACAGCTATCTGCGGGAAGCCACGGCGCAGGCGACGACCGCGCTCCGGCTCGCGGTTACCGCGCTCGACGGCCACCTCAACCGCTACCAGGCGCTGCCCGCCCTGATTGCCGATCATGAGGACGTCCAGGAACTTGTTACCCGCCCACGGGACCGGCGCCTGAAGGAAGCCGTCAACGCCTACCTCAAAAACATCAACGCCCTGCTGCACTCATCCGATATCTACGTCATCACGCCGGACGGCGATACGATCGCGGCGAGCAACTATGACGGGCCGACCAGCTTCATCGGCCAGAACTTCAGCTACAGGCCCTATTTCCAGGAGGCGCTGCGGGGCCAGGAATCGCGGTTCTATGCGCTCGGCACCACATCGCTGAAACGGGGCTACTTTTTTGGCTCGCCGATCCGGATCGGCGACGAGATCCGCGGCGTCATGGTCTTCAAAGTCGATGTCGAGAGTATCGAAGCATCCTGGGAAGGCGGCGAATACAAGATCTTCGTTTCCGACCCGGACGGCATCATCTTCATGTCCGGCAACCGCGATTGGCTCTATGCCTCGATCCAGCCGCTGACCGCAGAACGCCTGGCCCGCACCGAGGCGTCGCGGCGCTATGCCGATGCGAACGTGCATGCCCTACCCGTCTCCGAGAGCATCTCGGCCGGCAACCACTTTCTTTCGGTCGCGACCGGCGACAAGCGCCGTGAGTATCTGATGCTCTCGCAACCGATGCCCGACGCCGACTGGACGGTCAACGTGCTGATCGATACCGCCTCGGTGCGGACCCAGGCGCTGACGACGGTCATCGCCGCGCTGCTGATGATCTGTCTCGCCGGGCTCGGAATCGCGATCGTTCTGCAGCGGCGTGCACGGCTGAACGAGCGCATCTCGATGCAGGCCGAAGCGCAGGTCGAGCTTGAACGCCGCGTCGATGAGCGGACCGCCGACCTTGCACGCGTCAACGCCCAGATCGAGGAAGAGATCGCCGAAAGACGGCTGACGGAACAGCAGTTGCGCCGCACGCAGGCCGACCTGATCCAGGCCGGCAAGCTGGCCGGGCTCGGGCAGATGTCCGCGGCCCTTTCGCACGAATTCAACCAGCCGCTTGCGGCTGCCAAGACCTATGCCGACAGTGCGACGCTTTTGATCGAGCGCGGCCGCTCGGAGGAAGCCAGCGACAACATCCGCAGGATCTCTGGCCTCGTCGACCGCATGGCCGCCATCAGCAAGCATCTGCGCAATTTCGCGCGCAAGCCGAACGAAAAGCTCGGGCCGGTTCTCGTCGAGGAAGTGGTCCGCGATACGATGGAGATCGTATCGGTGCGGCTGAAGGCGGCCGCAGCGACGGTTGCGATAGATCTTGGTCCCGAACCTCTTGTCGTGAAGGCCGGCCTGGTGCGACTGCAGCAGGTGCTGGTCAACGTCATCTCCAACGCTGCCGACGCCGTCGAGGGGATCGACGATCGCACCATTCACGTTCGCGCCCGACGCGACGGCGACCGGGTGATCCTGTCGGTCAGCGACGGCGGTTCCGGCATTGCGCCGGCCATCGCCGAACGCATCTTCGATCCGTTCTTTTCCACAAAGGGCGTCGGCAAGGGACTGGGCCTCGGCCTTTCGATTTCCTATAACATCGTCAAGGACTTCGGCGGCAGTCTTACCGCCGTCAACCTGCCGGAAGGTGGCGCCGAATTCCGCATCGAACTTGCCGCCGACAGCGACAATGCCCGGGAGGCCGCCGAATGATCGAGAGCCGGATCCTGCTCGTCGACGACGAAGAGGATGTGCGCCATTCGAGTGCGCAGGCACTGGAGCTCGCCGGCTTCCGTGTGGATGCCTTTGCGGCCGCCGAGCACGCGCTCGAGTTCATCAGCTACAGTTTTGCCGGCGTCGTCATCAGCGACATCCGCATGCCCGGCATGGACGGCATGACGCTCTTGCAGCGTATCCGCGAGATCGATGCCGAGCTGCCGGTCATTCTCATCACCGGCCACGGCGAGGTGCAGCTTGCGGTGCGCGCCATGCGCGAGGGCGCCTATGATTTCGTCGAAAAGCCGTTCGCGGCGCAGATGCTCGCCGGCACGATCCGCCGGGCGCTCGACTGGCGCGCGCTCGTGCTCGAAAACCGCCGCCTGAAAGCGGTCGCCGGAAAACGCGACGACATCGAGCAGCGGCTGCCGGGCCGCAGCCACGTGATGGTCGATCTGCGCTACCGCATCCGCGCAATCGGTGCGGCCGACGCCGATACGCTGATCATCGGCGACACCGGCGTCGGCAAGGAAGTGCTCGCCCGCACACTCCATGATTTGAGTGCACGGGCCAACAGTCCGTTCATCGCCATCAACTGCGCCGCGCTGCCGGAAAACCTGATCGAAAGCGAGCTCTTCGGTCACGAGCCCGGCGCGTTTCCGGGCGCCATCCGGCCTCGCTACGGCAAGTTCGAGCATGGCCGCGGCGGCACCATCCTGCTCGACGAGATCGGCTCCATGCCCTTCGACCTGCAGGCGAAATTCCTGCGCGTCCTGCAGGAGCGTGTCATCACCCGGCTGGGATCGAACGAGCAGGTGCCGCTCGACGTGCGCTTCATCGCCACCAGCAAGGTCGATCTCGAAAAGGAGGTCGCGGCGGGACGGTTCCGCGCCGACCTGCTCTACCGCCTCAACGTCGCGACGCTGCGCGTTCCGTCCCTTGCCCAGCGCCGCGCCGATATCCCGCTTCTGTTCCTGCAGTTGGTCCGGGAATCGGCGGCGCGCTACGGGCGCGATGAAGCCGAGGTGTCGCAGGCGATGCTGGCGGAAATGGCGGAGCGCGACTGGCCCGGCAACGTGCGCGAACTGCGCAATGCCGCCGAGCGGCTGGTTCTGGGCCTCGACGCTGCGCCCGACGACGCGGCAAGGGCGGAGTATGGCAGCCGCCTTGCCGACAAGGTGGCCGCCTATGAGAAGGGCCTGATCGCCACCGCCATTGCCGCCCATGGCGGTGCATTGAAGCCGGTCTATGAATCGCTCGGCATCTCGCGCAAGACACTGTACGAGAAGATGCAGAAATTCGGGCTCGACAAGAAGCTTGTCGCCGCGGATTTTTCCGTCGACGGCGAGCTTTGAGCAGGCTGTGCGCCGAAACCTCGCAGCCTACTCTGCCGCGGTTGCCGCCACGAACTCGACCTTGATGCGATCCGGATCTTCAAGGTAGAGCGCGTAGTATTCGCTGCCGCCGTTTGCAAACGGATACCGGTCATCATAAAGGCAGGAGATCCCATTCTCCTGGCAGAACCGCCTCAGCCTGTCGACGGCCTCGCGGTCCTTCACGCGAAAAGCCAGGTGGTTGAGGCCGACGCCGCATCGGTGATAATCGCGAGAGGCATGTTTCTCGGCAACCTGCACGAATGTCAGGTAGGCATCGTCGCCATGGGCGAGCGTAAAGCCACCATCCCACCGCCCCTCCAATTCATAGCCCACCTCGGCGAGAAGCGATGTCCAGAAGGCGTGCGAGACCTCGAGATCAGACACATAGATCTCCACGTGATGCAGCATCGGCCCGTCCCTCCATCAGCGGCGGGACTGCAGTCCTATCGCCTGCTGCCGCTCGTGCCCGCATCTTTGCGGCTGTACAGGTAAGAGGCAACACCGATGTGGCGGACGAACGGGCATCTTCAACGGACCGCCGGAATCAGAATGGGGACACGATCGCTCGCGTCCCCATTGATGGCGTTTTCGGCAAGCCTCAGACGTTGAAGGCCGCACCGATCAGCGTCTTGGTGTAGGGCTGTTTCGGTGCCTCGAAGATGGCGTCCGTCTCTCCCTCTTCGACGATCTTGCCGTTCTTCATCACGATCACATAGTCCGACATCGCCTTGACGACCGAAAGGTCGTGGCTGATGAAGATGTAGGAGAGGTCGTGTGAACGCTGCAGGTCGCGCAGGAGCTCGATCACCTGCCCCTGCACCGAGCGGTCGAGCGCCGACGTCGGCTCGTCGAGAATGACGACCTTCGGCTTCAGGATCATGGCGCGGGCGATTGCGATGCGCTGGCGCTGTCCGCCCGAGAACTCGTGCGGGTAGCGGTTGCGCGACGCCGGGTCGAGCCCCACTTCCCTCAGCGCTTCGGACGCCCGGCGATCGCGATCGGCACGGCTGAGCTCGGGCTCGTGTACGTGCAGGCCTTCCGTGATGATCTCGCCGACGGTACGGCGCGGCGAAAGCGAGCCGTAGGGATCCTGGAAGACGAGCTGCAGCGTCCGGCGCAACGGCCGCATCTGGCCGCGATCGAAGCCGGAAATATCCGTCGTTCCGAAGCGGTAGTAGCCGCTGCTCGGCAGGAGCCTCAGAAGCGCGCGTCCGAGCGTAGACTTGCCGGAACCGGATTCACCGACGACACCGATCGTCTGCCCCTCCTTCAGGCGCAGACTGACGCTGTCGACCGCGCGGAAGACGGACCTGCCGCCCCGGAAGAGGCCGCCGCCGATCTGGTAATCGACGCAGACGTCACGGCCTTCAAGGATGATCGGCGCGTTGTCGGCCGGCGATGCCTTGCGTCCGCTCGGCTCGGCCGCAAGCAGCATCTTCGTGTAGTCGGCCTGCGGCCGCTCGAAGATATCCGCCGTCGTGCCTTTCTCCACCACTTCGCCGCGCCGCATGACAGCGACGCGATCGGCGAAATGCTTGACGATGCCGAGGTCGTGGGTGATCAGCACGATCGCCATGCCGAAGCGCTTTTGCAGCGACTTCAAGAGATCGAGGATCTGCGCCTGGATCGTCACGTCGAGCGCCGTCGTCGGTTCGTCTGCGATCAGCAGATCCGGCTCGTTGGCGAGCGCCATCGCGATCATCACGCGCTGGCGCTGGCCGCCCGAAAGCTCATGCGGATAGCTGTCGATCCGACGCTTCGGTTCCGGAATGCCGACGAGCTCGAGCAGTTCAAGCACGCGCGCACGCGCCTGCTTGAACGTACCGCCGCGGTGGTGGACGATCGGCTCGGCGATCTGACGACCAACCGGGTAGAGCGGATCGAGCGAGGTCATCGGCTCCTGGAAGATCATGGTGACCTTCGCGCCGCGCACCTGGTTGAGGGCCTTCGGAGGCAATCCGACAAGTTCCTGCCCGCGGTAGGTAGCCGAGCCGGTCACGACGCCGTTCTTGGCGAGCAGCCCCATGATGCCCATCATCGTCTGGCTCTTGCCGGAGCCGGACTCACCGACAACCGCAAGCGTTTCACCGGTGCGGACATCGAGATCGATGCCCTTGACCGCTTCGACGGTGCCGTCCGGCGTCGAGAAGTTCACCTTGAGGCCGCGCACGGCCAGGATGGTTTCCTTGGTATCTGCCATGTCAGCGATCCTTCGGGTCGAGCGCGTCGCGCAGGCCGTCGCCAATGAAATTCAGCGAGAACAGCGTCAGGACGAAGAAGATGGCCGGGAAAATCAAAAGCCACGGCGCCGACTGGATGTTGTTTGCGCCTTCCGAGATCAACGCGCCCCAGCTCGTCAGTGGCGCCTGGACGCCAAGGCCGAGGAAGGAGAGGAAGCTCTCGAGCAGGATCACCTTCGGTACGACCACGGTCACGAAAACGATAACCGGACCGATCGTGTTGGGGATGATATGCCGACGGATGATCTGCCAATCCGTAAGACCGAGCGCCTGGGCGGCGCCGACGAACTCACGGCGTTTCAGTGCCAGCGTCTGGCCGCGAACGATACGGGCCATGTCGAGCCATTCCACCGCGCCGATCACCAGGAAGATCAGGATGAACGAGCGGCCGAAGAACACCACGAGCACGACGACGAGGAACACGAAGGGCAGCGAATAGAGGATTTCCACCAGACGCATCATGACGTTGTCGACGCGGCCGCCGATATAGCCCGATGTCGCGCCATAGATGACGCCGATGCCGAGCGATACAAGACTGGCGAGCAGGCCGACGGCGATCGAGATCTGGCCGCCGAGCATGACACGAACGAGCAGGTCGCGACCATTGCTGTCGGTGCCGAAGGGAAAGTACTCGCGGTTGACCTGACCGGTGACCTTCAGCGTCTTGCCGTCGTCTTCGGTTGCCACGACCTGCGTGTCGCGGAATTCGTTCGCGCGGTCGAAGTAGCGCGTCGCACGCACGTCGATCGGCTGTTCCGACGTGATGGTCGCGGTGAAGGTCTCGCCCTCGAGATTGAACGCCTTGAGGGTGACGCGGGCACGGGCCGCGACCCCTTCCACGACACCTTGCAGGGTGGACGTATCAGGGCGCGGTTCTAGGCTTGGACTGGTGTTCACGTAGGACGGAAACACCTGGTCATAGGTGTGCGGTACGAAAAACGGACCGAGGAACGAGAACAGTGCGATCAGGGCCAGCAGGAAGCAACTGGCCATGGCGGCGCGGTTTCGCTTGAAGCGCATGGACGCGAGCTGGAAGAGGCTTCGCCCCTTGGTTTCCGGTGTTGCCACCGGCGTCTGGACGATATCAGTCATGGCGAACCCTCGGATCGAGCAGGCCGTAGAGAATGTCGACCAGGAGATTGAAGACGATGACGAAGATGGCAACGAGAATGACGGTGCCCATCACCAGCGTGTAGTCTCGGTTGATGGCGCCAAGAACGAAGTAGCGGCCGACGCCGGGAATGGTGAAGATCGTCTCGACCACGGCCGAGCCGGTCAGGAGTGCTGCAGCGCAAGGTGCCAGATAGGAAACGACCGGCAGCATCGCGCCACGCATCGCGTGGGTGACGACGACCGTTCGTGATGGCAGCCCGTAAGCCTTGGCCGTTCGGATGTGATCCGTGTGCAGCGCCTCGATCATCGAACCGCGGGTAAGGCGCGCGAAGACCGCAAGCTGCGGCAATGCCAGGGCGATCATCGGCAGGATGAGGAAGCGCAGGGATCCGTCGCCCCAGCCGCCGGCCGGCAGCCATGCCAGCACGATGGCGAAGACCAGCGTCAGCACCGGGCCGACGACGAAGTTGGGCACGGTCACGCCGATCGTCGAGAACGACATGATCGCGAAATCGAGAGCACTGTTCTGCCGGAGTGCTGCGATCGTGCCGGCGGTGACGCCGCCGATCAGCGCGAAGAGCAGCGCATAGAAGCCGAGCTCCATCGAATAGGGCAGGCCCTTGCTGATCAGTTCAGCGACGTTGTTGTCCTTGTAGACATAGCTCGGGCCGAAGTCGCCGGTCACCGCATTGCTGATATAGTGCGTGTATTGGCGCCAAAGGGGCTGGTCGAGCTGATACGTCTTCATCAGGTTCGCCATCGTTTGTGGCGGAAGAGGACGCTCGAGGTTGAAGGGACCGCCTGGAGCGAACCGCATCAGGAAAAATGAAATGGTGACGACGATAAACAAGGTCGGCACCGCACTCGCCAATCGGCGAAGGATGAAGGAAATCATGGACGTACTCCGGAGGCGACGCGCGGCTTTTCAACCGCGCGTCGTCTCTGTTCGTTATTCGGCGATGCTCAGGAACTTGCTGAGGTGCTCGTTCGGAGCATTGTCAGCCCAGCCCTTGACGCGGCTCGCGACCAGCCACAGGTCGGCCTGGGTCAGCAGCGGAGCGATCGGCTGCTCCTTCATCAGCAGCGCTTCGGCGTCATGCATGAGCTTGGAGCGGGCTGCCGGATCCTGCTCGTCGTAGGACTTCTTCATCAGGCCGTCGAACTCGGCGTTCTCGAAGTGGCCGTAATTGAAGGTCTTGTTGGAGCCGACGCTGAGCGCCAGGAAGTTCTCGGCGTCCGCGTAGTCGGCCTGCCAGCCGGCGCGGGCAACGTTGAACTTGCCGCCTTCCTGCAGGTAGGCGTAGTGCGAGGACACGTCGAGGTTCACCAGCGACACCTTGGCGCCGAAGGTGTTCTTCCACATGTCGGCGACGGCGGTCGCAACACGCTCATGGTTCGGGTTGGTGTTGTAGCGCAGCTCGATGTCGAGCGGCTTGCCACCTTCGCCGTAGCCGGCTTCCTTCATGAGCGCGATCGCCTTGTCTTCGCGGTCGAGCTGCGACAGCGTGCCGAACTCGGCCTTGGACGGCTCGCCGTAGCTCTCGATGCCCGGGGGAACCATCGAGTAGGCCGGCAGCTGCGAACCCGCGTAGATTTCCTTCGCGAGGAAGTCGCGGTCGACGGCCATGGAGAGCGCCTGACGGACGCGAACGTCGCTGTAGGGCTCCTGGCGGGTGTCGAATGCGTAATAGTAGGTCGCGAGCGACGGCGAGACGTGGACCTGTTCGCCGTAGGACGTGCGCAGACGGTCGATCTGGTCAGCCGAGAAGTTATAGACGAGGTCCATTTCCTTGGCTTCGAAGCGACGGACCGAAGCGGCCTGATCGTCGATCGGGTAGAAGATGACCTTGTCGAGCTTGACGTTGGCGGCATCCCAGTAGTTGGCGTTCTTGACGACGGTCAGGCTGTCGTTCGGAACGTGAGCCTGGAGCGTGAATGCGCCGTTCGAAACCATGACGCCCGGCTTGACAAAGTCGGCGCCGTTCTTTTCGACGCTTGCCTTGCTGACCGGAAGTGCTGTCTGGTGTGCGAGCAGTTCGAGGAAGAACGGGGTCGGACGCTCCAGCGTGATTTCGACCGTCTTTTCGTCGATTGCCTTGACGCCCAGCTGGTCGGTCGGGACTTCGCCCTTGTTGACCTTTTCGGCGTTCTTGATCGGGAAGAGAATGTTGGCGTAACCGGCAGCAGTCTTCGGATCTTCAACGCGACGGAAGGAGAAGACGAAGTCTTCGGCCGTTACCGGCGAACCGTCGGACCACTTGGCATCGGCGCGCAGCTTGAAGGTGTAGACCGTGCCGTCGTCCGAAAGCTCCCACGTTTCAGCAACACCGGGGACGATCTTGGCCGATGCGTCATAGATCGTCAGGCCTTCGTAGAGGTCCTTGAGGATGAACGCTTCGATGTTGATCGAGGTGTGGTGCTGGTCCAGCGTCTGCGGCTCACCCGCATTGCCGCGATGCAGGACAGCTTCGGCAAGCGCCGGGCTTGCGGCCATGAGCAGCGAGCCAATCAGCGCGGCAGCGCTAAGGTTGAGTTTCAGTGATGCCATTTTGTTTCTCTCCTTCCCCTTGTTTTGGGTTTGTGATCGCAGGAGAGAAGTGCAAATCGCCCCCGAAGGCAAGGTGGATTCTGCGGGCGTTTGCATCTTTATCTATAGAGCAGGATTCAACCTATCCCATAGGTTGTATTTCGTTTGCGATTCTTTTCGTCGCCTTTGCGACGGACATATGACGTAAGCACGGTATTTCTGCGAATTCTCCTGTAACGTTTTAGGTCGACAATTTTTATGGACAAACTGCCCTCGGAATCGCCACCGAATCGCCGCCGATGCAAAGTTTGTGAATTTTGGCCGCAGTTTACGTAATGTGCAGAAAGAAAGTCGGCCTTCACCGCAATCTTCTTGCGGCCCGTTCACTCCCTGTCGACAGACTGTTTCCAGGGCACACTTTCCATTCGGGTGCATAGAATGAAATACGCCCTTAATGGTTGCGTGAGACAGTGTTGCCTCCTTCGCCGCGTCGCCACCACCAGAAAGTGAAACCACATATCCGGAAAGCTGTTGCATCCAGTCCACAGTAAAATCGATTGAAGCGTCTTTCGACCTCTGGCAACCTGCCTTTTGCCCGGTTGTCAAACCACTTCGATGAACTATTGTGCGCCTGACTTCGGTGGGCGCGACCAATTCGCGCGCGCCGTCACGCCGCACGGAGAACCGGCCATCGCTGCCTGCGATGATGTCATGCGGCGTCTCAAGCCGGATTGTTTTTGTGGCGCACCAAGACGTGCGCCGAACACCAAGGGAGAATAGCGAATGGCATTGATCACATTGCGGCAACTGCTCGACCATGCGGCGGAGAACGACTACGCGCTGCCGGCGTTCAATGTGAACAATCTTGAATATATTCAAGCCGTTATGCGCGCCGCCGATGCCACCGACAGCCCGGTGATCCTGCAGGCCAGCCGTGGCGCCCGTTCCTATGCCGGCGACGCGTTCCTGCGCCACCTGATCCTGGGTGCCGCTGAAGAGTATCCGCATATCCCGGTCTGTCTGCACCTCGACCACGGCGACCAGCCGTCGACCTGCATTTCGGCGATCACCAACGGCTTTACCTCCGTCATGATGGACGGCTCGCTGGAGAAGGACGGCAAGACCGTCGCGAGCTATGACTACAATGTCGCGGTAACGGCTGAAGTCGTGAAGATCGCCCATGCGGCCGGCGTTTCGGTCGAAGGCGAACTCGGCTGCCTCGGCAATCTCGAGACTGGCGCCGGCGACAAGGAAGACGGCCACGGCTTCGAAGGCAAGCTGTCGCGCGAAGAGCTGCTGACCGATCCGGAACAGGCGCTCGACTTCGTCACCAGGACCGGCGTCGATGCGCTCGCGGTCGCCATCGGCACCAGCCATGGCGCCTACAAGTTCACCCGCGAGCCCGACGGCGACATCCTGTCGATCGAAACGATCGCCAAGATCAATAAGAAGCTGCCGAACACGCATCTGGTCATGCACGGCTCGTCCTCCGTCCCGAAGGACCTGCAGGATCTGTTCAACACCTATGGCGGCAAGATGAAGCCGACCTGGGGCGTTCCGGTCTCCGAAATCCAGAAGGGCATCCCGCTCGGCGTGCGCAAGGTCAACATCGACACCGACCTGCGCCTCGCCATGACCGGCACGATCCGCAAGAACTTTGCCGAGAACCCGGAAAACTTCGACCCGCGCAACTACCTGAAGCCGGCAACGGCGCTGATGACCGAAGTCTGCAAGGAACGCTTTGAAGCCTTCCGCACCGCCGGCAAGGCGTCGAAAATCCGCGCCCTGCGTCTGTCGGAAATGGCAAAGCGCTACGCAGCCGCCTGATCGGCAAGGTTCCGTCCCGCTTCATCGACAGGATGAGGCGGGTGGATCATCTCTTCCCGAATACCAATCGGCGCGCGGTTCCAACGGACCGCGCGCCGACTTCTTTCAGGCATCATGGGGTCGGCTTGCTCTCGCTGCGGGCTAGAACGTGGGTGGGGTGTTGACCCAGAGAAGCACGGTCTCGCCATCGTGCCTGTTCGTCCAGGCGTGACGGCGTTTGCTCTCGAAATAAAGGGAATCGCCGACCCCGAGGTCATAGAACTGGTCGCTGTCGAGGATGAACTCGACCCGGCCGGACAGCACGTGGACGAACTCCTCTCCCTCATGCCGGTAGGCGCCTTCGCTGGAGGCGCCCGGTTCCAGCACGAAGCGGTGGCAGTCCATCTGGTTGCGACCGTCGGCAAGCAGCTGAACGGTGACGCCGGGCGTCGTGCGCGGCCATGCCCGCCATTCCCCTGCCCGCACCACGGCGCGCGCATCCGCCTCCTCCTCGCCGGAAAGGCTCGATACCGTCGTGCCGAAGAATTCGGCAATGTTATGCAGCACCGCGACCGACACACCCTGCGACGTGCGCTCCAACGTCGAAAGGACCGATGCGGCGATGCCGATATCGCCAGCGACCTGCTCCAGCGTCTTGCCGGCCGCATGCCTCAGGCTGCGAAGCTTGCGACCGACCTGATTGTCTATGCCCTCCGCAACCGCACCGCTCGCTTGATCGTCGGAGGCTCCTTCCGCGTCCAGCGCCTCGCGGATCGCTGCCGGGTTCAACCCGCGCTCGGCGCGAAACCACGCGATGCGTTTCAGCCGCGCAAGGTCGCTTTCGGTAAATTGCCTGTGCCCCGTCGGCGAGCGCTCCGGCACGACCAGCCCTTGCGTTTCCCATAGCCTGAGCGTCGAAGCGGAAACCCCCGCAAGCCGCGCCGCCTCGGCAACCTTGTAGCGCACAGCGCCCATTCCAATTTCCTTTGCCGCCGATTGGCGCTGCGCGAATCCGCGGAGCGCCAACGTGTTTGCAACCTTAGCCATCGCGGTCGGGATCTGACAAGAACGCTGCATCAGCGGCCGCGGTGTCTCGATCACCAAATTTGATTTGCAATCGACTGTGAAAGGTGTACCACTTCCAGAATAAACTTGCAGAAAAAATGCAATATATTAACTCCAGACGACAGGAACGCACCATGACCACCCTGACCGACCGCAAGAACGCCGCCATTTCCCGTGGCGTCGGCATGACCACCCAGATCTACGCCGATCGGGCCGAGAACGCCGAAATCTGGGACAAGGACGGCAATCGCTACATCGACTTCGCCTCCGGCATTGCGGTCGTCAACACCGGTCATCGCCATCCGAAGGTCATTGAAGCGGTCAAGGCTCAGATCGACCGTTTCACCCATACCTGCCACCAGGTGGTGCCCTACGAGACCTACGTGCACCTCGCCGAACGTCTGAACGCGCTGACGCCCGGTGACTTCGCCAAGAAGACGATCTTCGTGACGACCGGCGCCGAGGCTGTGGAGAATGCGGTCAAGATCGCCCGCGCGTCGACCGGCCGCCAGGCGGTCATCGCGTTTTCGGGCGGCTTCCATGGTCGCACCTTCATGGGCATGGCGCTGACCGGCAAGGTCGTTCCCTACAAGGTCGGTTTCGGCGCGATGCCGGGCGACGTCTTCCATGCTCCCTTCCCGATCGAGTTGCACGGCGTCACGACCGAGCAGTCGCTGGCCGCGCTGAAGAAGCTCTTCGCCGCCGACGTCGATCCCGGCCGCGTCGCCGCGATCATTCTCGAACCGGTCCAGGGCGAAGGTGGCTTCTACCCGGCGCCGGCAGCCTTCATGAAGGCGCTGCGCGAAATCTGCGACCAGCACGGCATTCTGCTCATCGCCGACGAAGTCCAGACCGGCTTTGCCCGCACCGGCAAGATGTTTGCGATGGATCATCACGATGTCGCGCCCGACATCACCACGATGGCCAAGAGCCTCGCCGGCGGCTTCCCCCTTGCGGCTGTGACCGGCCGTGCCGAAGTCATGGACGCGCCTGCACCCGGCGGCCTTGGCGGCACCTATGGCGGCAACCCGCTCGGCATCGCCGCGGCCCACGCCGTGCTCGACGTCATTGCCGAAGAGAAACTTTGCGAGCGCGCCGAACAGCTCGGTGGCCGCCTGAAGCAACGCCTGGCAGCGATCCGTGAACAGGCACCCGAGATCGTCGACATCCGTGGTCCCGGCTTCATGAACGCCGTCGAGTTCAACGACGTGAAGACCAACCTGCCGAGCGCCGACTTCGCCAACAAGGTGCGGCTCAATGCTCTGGAAAAGGGCCTGATCCTGCTCACCTGCGGCGTACACGGCAACGTCATCCGCTTCCTGGCGCCGATCACCATTCAGGACGAGGTCTTTGCCGAAGCACTCGACACCCTCGAAGCCTCGATCATCGCTGCGCGCGGCTGACACGTCCGGGCAACCGCGTCTGCGGTTGCCCGCTACAAATTTCCTCGGGTCGGGATCGACTTGAGCAAAAGAATCTGTAGCAATTCAAAGTGCTACGGCGAGCTTAGCGCGTCTTGATCGACATGCACCCCGCCGGACATGCTGCGCGCGACGTCAGACGCGCAAGGCTCGGGTGCCGGCGTTGACCGGCATCCGCAAGAACAAGCAAAAGCGGGCCTGCCGCCGCGTGGCAGGCTATCGCCGGAGGATGCCCGCCATGACCTTGACCCCAGCCTTGACCAGGCACCTGAGCGCAGCAGATCTGTTCGCGTCGCTTCCGGCCGTCGCCACTCGCGCCGCGGACTGGACAGGGCCTGCCTTCGACGTCTTCAACCCCTCGACCGGCGAACTGCTGGCAACGCTTCCGGACATGGGCATTGAAGAAGCCCACGCGGCGATCGAGGCTGCAGCGAAGGCGCAAGTTCTCTGGGCGGCAAAACCCGCCAAGGACCGCAGCGCCGTGCTTCGCCGCTGGCACGACCTGATCGTCGCCCATGCCGACGACCTGGCCGCCATCCTGACGGCCGAAATGGGCAAGCCGATTTCCGAATCGAAGGGTGAAGTGCTGCATGCGGCAGCCTATGTCGAATGGTACGCCGAAGAGGCCAAGCGCATCTATGGTGAGACCTTCCCGGCCCCTGCCAACGACCGTCGCATGCTGGTGATCAAACAGCCAGTCGGCGTCGTCGGCACGATCACGCCGTGGAACTTCCCGGCCTCGATGGTCGCCCGCAAGATTTCGCCGGCTCTGGCGGCCGGCTGCGCCATCGTCCTGAAGCCCGCCGAACAGACACCGCTCGTTGCCGGCGCTATGTTCGTGCTCGCCGAAAAGGCCGGCTTCCCCAAGGGCGTCCTCAACCTGCTCTATGCAGCCGACGGGGCCGCGATCGGCCGGGAACTCTGCAGCAATCCGAAGGTGCGCAAGATCAGTTTCACCGGTTCGACTGAAGTGGGCCGGCTGTTGATGCGGCAATGTTCCGACCAAATCAAGAAGGTGAGCCTGGAGCTCGGCGGCAACGCCCCCTTCATCGTCTTCGACGATGCCGACATTGACGAGGCCGTGGATGGCGCCATCCAGGCGAAATTCCGCAATGCCGGCCAGACCTGCGTTTCGGCCAACCGCATCTATGTGCAATCGGGCGTGCACGACGCCTTTGCCGAGAAGTTCGTCAGGCGCGTCGCCGAATTGACCGTCGGCGACGGCTTTACCCCGGGCATCACCATAGGCCCGATGATTGACAGGCATGCGATCGAGAAGATCGAGGCCCATGTCGCCGACGCCGTTTCCAAGGGGGCCAAGGTGCGCGCCGGCGGCAACCGGATCGGCGCCTCAGGAACGTTCTTCGAGCCGACCGTTCTCACCGGCATTTCGACCGACATGCGCGTCGCCCAGGAAGAGACCTTCGGCCCGATCGCCCCGATCATCCGCTTCGAGACGGCCGAGCAGGTCATCGCCGAAGCCAACGACACGATCTACGGCCTTGCCGCCTATTTCTACGCGGAGAACCTGAAGCGGGTCTGGCACGTAGCTGAAGCCTTGGAATACGGCATGGTCGGCATCAACACCGGCCGCATGTCCTCGGAAGCTGCCCCCTTCGGCGGCATAAAGCAGTCGGGCATCGGCCGCGAAGGCTCGCGCCATGGGCTCGAGGACTATCTCGAGATGAAATATCTCTGCATGGGTAACATTTGAGCGCCCATGCAGGGCTAATCGATGATGTGGTAGCCACCGTCGACATAGAGGACCTGGCCGGTGATCAGCCGTGCGGCGTCGTGGGCGAGGAAGGCGGTTGCCGCACCGACATCGTCGATGTCGATCAATTCGCGGCTCGGCGACTTGACTTTGGTCTTTTCAAGCAACGCGTCGAATTCCGGAATGCCGGATGCGGCACGGGTGGCAAGGGCGCCCGGCGAGATGGCGTGCACGCGGATGCCCTTGGGGCCGAGCTCGGCGGCGAGATAACGCACCGCACTTTCGAGCGCCGCCTTAGCGACGCCCATGATGTTGTAGTTCTCCACCACCACCTGAGAGCCGTGATAGGTCATGGTGAAGAGCGTGCCGCCCTTCTTCATCAGCGGTTCGGCAAGATGCGCCATGCGGATGAACGACCAGCAGGATATGTCCATGGTCTTCAGGAAGCCATCGCGCGGCACGTCGACGACGCGCCCGCCGAGTGTGTCCTTCGGAGAAAAGGCGATCGAATGCACGACGAAATCGAGTTCGCCCCAGACCTTCTCGATCTCCTCGAAAACCGCCTCCATCTGACCGGGAACGGCGACGTCGAGCGGCAGGAAGATCGGCGCCTCGAGCTCGCGCGCCAGCGGCTCGACATGGGGTTTTGCCTTGTCGTTCAGGTAGGTGACGGCGACCTCGGCGCCGAAGGCGCGGAAGGCACGGGCGCAGCCCCAGGCGATCGACCGGTCGTTGGCGATGCCGACCACCAGGCCCTTACGGCCGTCCAGAAGCTTCGCTTTTGCGGCGGGAATGGACATGGATCGTCTCCGTTGGATCAGGCTTGCCGGGAGTTGAGGAGCGCCAGCGTGTGTCGCGCGATCATCAATTCCTCGTCGGTCGGGAGAACATAAAGCGCCACGCGGCTAGACGGCGTCGAGATCAGCGTGTCGCCCGCCTCGTTCGCGCCAGGGTCGAGTTCGGCTCCCAGCCACGCGAGCTTCTCGGCGATGCGGGCGCGGATCGGCGCGGAATTCTCGCCGACACCGGCGGTAAAGACGAAGGCATCGAGACCACCGAGCGACGCGGCCAGCATGCCGGCGTTCAGGCCGCAGCGATAGACGAAGTGATCGATGGCGAGCTCCGCATGCGGATCGGCGCTCGCGAGCAGGTCGCGCATGTCGTTGGACACGCCCGAGAGACCCTTGAGGCCGGCGTCATGGTAGAGCAGGTCGGAAACGGCCTGGGCGTTCATGCCCCGCTGCAGGATCAGGTAGAGCACGACGCCCGGGTCGAGCTGCCCGGGCCGCGTCCCCATGGGCAGGCCGTCAAGCGCCGTGAAGCCCATGGTCGTCTCGATACTATGGCCATCCTTAAGGGCACACATGGAGGCGCCGCTGCCGAGATGGGCGACGACCACGCGACCCGCTACCACCTGCGGAGCGACCTCGCGGAGGTGTCTCGATATGTACTCGTAGGAAAGGCCATGGAAGCCATAGCGCCGCACGCCCTCGTCATAGAATTGGCGGGGCATGGCATAGCAGTTGACCGCTTCGGGATGGCCATGATGGAAAGCGGTGTCGAAGCAGGCGACCTGCGGCACATCAGGGTTGATCGCCATCGCCTGGCGGATCGGCGCGAGGTTGTTGGGCTGGTGCAGCGGGGCCAGGTCCTGGTAGCTCGCCAGGCGTTCTAGCACCGTCGCGTCGATCAGCACCGGCTCGGCGTAGTCAGGCCCGCCATGCACCACCCGGTGGCCGACGGCGCGCAGGGTGAAGCCACCGAGCGTCAGCAGCCAGTCTCTTGCGGCGGCGATGGCCGCCGGCAAATCGCCGACGGCTTCGGCCTCATAGTTCCGATCGACAAGCACGGCGCCATCGACGGCCTTCGCCTGCAGTCGCGGACGCGTGCCGATGCCGCCGATCTGTCCTTTCACCTGAAGATCAAGGCCGGCGCCGGCGATCCCGAAGATCTGGAACTTGAGGCTGGAAGAGCCGGCATTGACGACGAGAAGCGCGTCCATGGTCACACCGCCGCAACTTCAGGCATTCTACGCCGGGTGGCATAGAGCGCGGCCACGGCGCAGGACGCAAGGCGCGTTCGAACCGAATCCGCCCGCGATGTCAGCACGATCGGCACCCGCGCACCGAGAACGATGCCGGCAGCATCGGCATGCGACAGGAAGGTGAGGTTCTTGGCGAGCATATTGCCGGCCTCGAGATCCGGCACCACCAGGATCTGGCCACGACCGGCAACCGGCGATGTTATGCCCTTGATCCGTGCTGCCTCCGGATCGATCGCATTGTCGAAGGCAAGCGGTCCATCGATGAGGCCGCCGGTGATCTGCCCCCGTTCGGCCATCTTGCAGAGTGCCGCAGCCTCGATCGTCGAGGGGATCTTCGTGGTGACGGTCTCGACCGCCGAGAGGATCGCGACGCGCGGCTCGCCAAGGCCGATCGTCACCCAGAGATCGATGGCGTTCTGCACGATGTCGCGCTTGGCCTCGAGATCGGGAAAGATGTTGATGGCCGCGTCCGTGATGAACAGCGTCTCTGCATGCCCCGGTACATCCATGATGAAGACATGGCTGATGCGCCGATCGGTCCTCAAGCCCGTGGCCGATGCCGCCACTTCCTTCATCAGCTCGTCCGTATGCAGGCTGCCCTTCATCAGGAGCTCGCCCTTGCCTTCGCGAATCATCGCAACGGCCTTGGCCGCTGCTGCGTGGCTGTGCGGTACATCGACGATCTCGCAACGGCCGATATCCAGCCGGTGTTCATTCGCGACACTGCGGATTTTCGCCTCGGGACCGACGAGAACGGGCGCGATCAACCCCAGCGTCGCGGCCTCCAGCGCGCCGCGCAGCGACGTCTCGTCGCAGGGATGGGCGACGACCGTGACGGCCGGTGTCTCATCGCGCGCGGCAGCGATCAGGCGGTCGTATTTCGACAGGGCTGGTGGCTGTAAGGTTGGATCGGACACGTTGACCCTCCCTGGTCTTTCAGGACGCCTTGCGGCTGCGAGCAGCCTTGTTGCCAGTGATCGAGACCGGCGGCTCGCTGTCGAGGCGAAAAAGCGCTCCCACCCGTTGCAGCCTCTCGGCAGCCAGGCCGGACACCGACCCAGACGCTTCGAGCACTTCGTTCAAGGCTGCGAACGCGGTGCGCCGCTCGTCAATTGCTTCGGGCAAAAGCTGCGGCAGGGCAGCGAGTGCCGCATCCTCGTCGATCAACAGCATGAAATACTGCTCCCGCAGCACCGCCTTGAAGGCGGCAAGATCCAACTGCCTGGCGTCGGGGTGAGCGCGCCGAAGCCGGCGGACGGCCTCAAGACCACGTTCGTCCGCGCCACCCCGCGCCATGCCGACGAAGATCAGAGCTCGCGCAAGCGCCTCGCAGGTACCGCCTTCCGCCACCCTCGCCTTGAGTTCGGTGATCCGTGACGCGACAAGCTCCTGGTGCAGCAGGCTTTTTGCCGCCCGGCGTGACGGCTGGGCGGGATCGACGCCGAGTGCGGCCTGTAGGGGCGGAGCGCCATAGATCGTATGGAACGCCTGCTCCGACACGTATTCGCTCGTCCGACGCCAGGCGTCGAGGCCATCGACCATCTGCTGCGACAGCGCCTCCTGCCACGCAAGGAACGGATTGCCGGATGCGGCAGGCTCCCGGTTTGCCCGCACCTGTTCGGCAAGAGCCGCGGTCCAGGCCATGAACGGATTGTCGGGACCGAACAACGCGTATTGCAGGCGAAGGGGGTGTATGCTGCGCATGGCTTCGGCCAGCGGCGGCGTCACCGCCGCCTTGACCGCCGGCTGCAGATAGGTGCGATAGAGCGCCAGGTTGACCTCGGAGAGTTTTGCAGCAGTGGCAAAACGCTTCTCGTCTTCGATATCGTTGCCGCCGAGCGCCCTGATATCGTCGAGCGTGCGCGCCTCGCAGCGCATCAGCCACTCGCCGGAAAGCATGTCCCGGCCCTCGACCACATCGGCTGCGGGCGTCAGAACCGCCTCATAGAGGCCGGGCGGCAGCACGTCGATCAGGTCGATGTTGGACGCAAACTCGCCGTGCTCCTTGCGGGCGACACCGGCCGAGACGAAGATGCCGAGATGCCCGATCGTCTCGTGGACCGTGTAGACGATCGTCTGGCCGTAGGCGCGGATCTCGTCCACGCTGTCGTAGAGATCGAGGATCCAGTCCAGCGCTTGCTGCGGCGGGGTGATATTGTCGCCCTTCGAGCAGAAGACGACGATCGGCGAGCCGATGTTGCGCAGGTCGACCGCGGTGCCGTCCGAGGTCCGGATCTCGCCGGCCGCAAGCTTGTTGCCGATGAAGAGTTCATCGACGATGAACTGCATTTCCTCGGCATTGAGGGTGACGTGTCCACCCCACCAGCGCTCGAACCCGAGATATCGCGCCGCCTCGGTGTCGATCTTGGAATAGAGATTGTACTGCTTCGCCCAGAGCGTGTTGGCGGGGTTCTGGTTTTCGAAGTTCTGCACCAGCCAGGCGCCATCGAAAACGCCGGCGCCAAGGTCTCCGGTCAGCGCCGTCAGCCAGCTGCCGCCAAGAAGCCCGCCGGAGTAACGCATCGGGTTCTGCCCGTGCACGCCGGCCCAGTAGGAAAGCGGCGCGCCGGCGATGATGATCGGGCCGAAGAGGTCAGGCCTGAGTGCTGCGACGATCATCACCGCCCAGCCCGCCTGGCAATTGCCGATCACGCAAGGCTTGCCGTCCGCTTGTGGATGCCGGGCGATGACAGTTTCGAGGAAACCGGCTTCGGCCAGGGCGATGTCCTCGATCGTCTGCCCCGGAACGGGGTCCGGCAGGAAGCCGATGAAGTAGCAGGGATGTCCCGCCTTCATCGCCACGCCGATTTCGCTGTCGGCCTTGAAACCTCCGATCCCGGGGCCGTGGCCCGCACGCGGATCGACCACGACAAACGGGCGCTTCGACTGATCGATCACGACGCCCTGGGGCGGCACGATGCTGACCAGCGCATAGTTCACAGGCCGCGCGAGCGTGCGCCCGTCAATGACAAGCTGCGCCTCGAATTCCAGCACATTCGGAGCCGTTTGCGTCCGATGCTCCTCATATTGCGCGCCGCGCTGTCGCATGACGTCGAGAAAGAGGATCGCCCTTTGCCAGGCATCAAGCGAATAGGAATAAGCATCGGCAAACGTCGGCAGGGTCGGGCTGATGGGCTGCTTGGGCATAACATCCGCTCCTCGGGCGCAATTGAGGCTGGGCCTGTTTCTTAGCCTATAGGGCAGTGCAAGCGGTCGAGTGTTGACTTACGTCAAAAAGGGATAGGCCAACGTTCGATATCGTCAACTTGAAATGGCAGTCTGAACCACGTCGCCCCGGGTCGAGCCAGCATAGCGCAGCCGTGTAACCACGATTTGTCACTGTCCGCGATACGTTGCCTACGCCGTCCGAAGTCCTGTATCTCGCCGCCGTTTCTCGCCCTCTTCGCACTGCAGCATTATACAGAATTGTGCCCCCGGCAAGACAACCCTTGAAATTCGGGGCGCAGCTTGCCAATTGGGGCGAAACCCAAAGGAGTTGCCAAGGCAATGAGCGAAATCGAAATGTCCGTAGAGAAACATGTCTTCGAAGCCGATGTGGCGCGACTGCTCCATCTGATGGTGCATTCGGTCTATTCCGACAAGAACGTCTTCCTGCGCGAGTTGATTTCGAACGCTGCGGATGCCTGCGAAAAACTGCGCTATGAAGCGATCGGCTCGCCCGAGCTTCTTGCCGGCGACCCGACTGCCCGCATCACGCTGACCCTCGACGAAGACAACAACCGTCTCGTCGTCGAGGACAACGGCATCGGTATGGGCCGCGACGAACTGGTCGAGGCGCTCGGCACGATCGCCCGCTCCGGCACCCGCGCCTTCATGGATCGCATCGAAGCGGCACAGGGCAAGGAAGGCGCGCAGCTGATCGGCCAGTTCGGCGTCGGTTTCTATTCCGCCTTCATGGTCGCCGACAAGGTCGACGTCGTGTCGCGCCGCGCGGGTTCGCAACACGCGTGGCTCTGGTCTTCCGACGGCAAGGGCAGCTACACGGTGTCTGCTGCCGATCTCGCAGATGCTCCGGCACGCGGCACCCGCATCACGCTGCACCTGATGGAAGACGCCAAGACCTACACCTCGCGCTGGACGGTCGAGCGCATCGTCAAGGATCAGTCGGGCCATGTGCCGGTGTCGATCTCCATCCTCGAAAAGCCCGGTGCAGAGCCGGTTCAGGTCGGCGACGGCACGGCGCTCTGGACCAAGCAGAAGAGCGACATCAGCAAGGAAGACTATGCGGATTTCTACCGCGGCGTTGCCGGCCAGTACGACGACCCGGCGCTGACGGTGCATTTCCGCGCCGAAGGTCGCCACGAATACACGGCCCTTGCCTTCGTTCCCGGCTCCAAGCCCTTCGATCTCTTCGACCCGGACCGCAAGGGTCGGATGAAGCTCTACGTCAAGCGCGTCTTCATCACCGACGAAGCGGAATTGCTGCCGCGCTATCTGCGTTTCGTACGCGGCCTCGTCGACACATCGGACCTGCCGCTCAACGTTTCGCGCGAGATGATCCAGGAAAGCCCGTTGCTCGCCAGCATTCGCAGGGGCGTGACCAACCGCGTGCTGACGGCGATCGAGAAGCTCGCCGAGAACGAGCCGGAGACCTTCACGAAGGTCTGGGAGAACTTCGGCAGCGTTCTGAAGGAAGGCATCTACGAGGACTACGAGCGCCGCGAGCAATTGATCGGACTGTCGCGCTTCCGCACCACCACGTCAGACGAGAACCAGCGCAGCCTTGCCGACTACGTCAAGGACATGAAGGACGGCCAGTCGGCGATCTACTACCTGACCGGTGACAATCTCGGCCAGTTGAAGGCCTCGCCGCAGCTCGAGGGTTTTCGCGCCCGCGGCATCGAGGTGCTGCTGCTGACCGATCCGGTCGACAGCTTCTGGGTCACGTCGGCTCCCGATTTCGACGGCAAGCCGTGGAAGTCGATCACGCAGGGTGCTGCCGATCTCGGCAATATCGCCAAGCCCGAAGGCAGCAAGGACGAGGCCCCGAAGGCAAGCCAGCTGGTGATCGACTTCGTCGCCTTTGCCAAGGAGACGCTGGGCGCCAGCGTGTCGGATGTTCGCACCTCCGAGCGGCTGACGGAAAGTGCCGTCTGCCTCGTGGCGCCGGAAAACGGACCGGACCGGCAGCTCGAAAAGATGCTGCAGGGTGCCGGCCGTCTCGATGACGCCCCCAAGCCGATCCTCGAGATCAACCCCAACCATGCGCTGATCACCGCGATCTCCGCCAGCCCCGCCGGCGATACGGCCTTCCGCACGGACGCGGTTCAGCTGCTGCTCGACCAGGCGCGCGTGCTCGACGGCGACAAGCCGCAGGATCCGCGCGGCTTTGCCGAGCGGCTCTCGCGCGTCTTCGATCGCGCGCTCAGGGCCTAAACAAAAAAGCCCCGGAAATCTCAGGAATTTCCGGGGCTTCTTTTCTGTTTCTTCAGGCGGCGACTGAGCAGCGCCGCCAAGACTGTGACCTAACGTTAGCCGACCTTCGCGGTGTGCATCCCGACCTCGGCCAGCACCTCGTCCGTGTGTTCGCCAAGCCGCGGTGCGCCGCGATCGAGCGCAAGTTCGGCTGCCGAAAAGCGGATCGGCGCACGGACACCCGGCGACGTGCCCGTGGCGGCGCCCGTATGCGGCGTATCCACCCGCATCTGCCGATGCTCGATCTGCGGATCGGCAAACACATCCGCAACGGTGTTGATCGGTCCGCCCGGAACGCCGGCATCTTCCAGCATCGCCAGCAGCGCATCGCGTTCGATCTTCGCCGTCTCGTTGGCCAGTGCCACTGTCAGCGTGTCCCGGTTCTGCACCCGCAAGGCGTTGGTCAGATAGCGTTCGTCCGCTGCCAGATCCGGACGCCCGAGCAGCGTGCAGAACTTCACGAACTGCCGGTCGTTGCCGACAGCAACGATCAGGTGACCGTCCGACGTCGGAAACACCTGGTAGGGCGCGATGTTCGGATGCGCATTGCCGAGCCGGCGCGGTGCCTTGCCGGAGACGAGGAAATTGAGCGCCTGGTTTGCAAGAACGCCCGTCATGCAGTCGAGCAAGGCCATGTCGATCTGCTGCCCTTCGCCGGTACGCTCGCGTTGGGCAAGGGCCGCCTGCACGGCGATGACGCCGTAGAGGCCGGTGAAGATGTCGGCAAAGGCGACGCCGATCTTCTGCGGCTCGCGATCGGGCTCGCCGGTCAGGTCCATGATACCGCTCATGCCCTGGACGATGTAGTCGTAGCCGGCGCGATGGGCGTAGGGTCCATCCTGGCCGAAGCCGGTGACAGAGCAATAGATCAGCCGCGGGTTGACCTTCTTCAGGCTCTCGTAGTCGAGCCCGTATTTCGCGAGCCCGCCGACCTTGAAGTTTTCGAGCAGCACGTCCGACTTGGCGGCAAGGCGGCGCACGGCCTCCTGTCCCTCCTCGGTCGTGAAGTCGAGCACCACCGAGCGCTTGCCGCGATTGCAGGCATGGAAATAGGCGGCGTCGAGCGTCTCGCCATCCTCGCCCGCAACGAAGGGCGGTCCCCAGGCTCGGGTGTCGTCGCCGGCCGGGCTTTCGACCTTGATGACGTCGGCACCGAGATCGGCCAGGGTCTGGCCGATCCAGGGGCCCGCGAGAATGCGGGCCAGTTCCAGGACACGAATGCCCTTCAGCGGAGCTTCCATGACGGCACCGATCAGAAGAAGGCCTGAAGGCCGGTCTGGGCGCGGCCGAGGATCAGCGCATGAACGTCGTGCGTGCCCTCATAGGTGTTGACCGTTTCGAGGTTCACCATGTGACGCATGACCTGGTATTCCTCGGAAATGCCGTTGCCGCCGTGCATGTCGCGGGCCATGCGGGCGATGTCGAGCGACTTGCCGCAATTGTTGCGCTTGACGATCGAGATCATCTCCGGCGCCATGCGACCCTCGTCCATCAGGCGACCGACGCGTAGCGATCCGAGAAGGCCAAGCGTGATTTCCGTCTGCATGTCGGCAAGCTTCTTCTGGAAAAGCTGGGTCTGGGCGAGCGGGCGGTTGAACTGCTTGCGGTCAAGGCCGTACTGGCGGGCGGCATGCCAGCAGAATTCGGCAGCGCCGAGCGCGCCCCAGGAGATGCCGTAGCGGGCACGGTTGAGGCAACCGAACGGACCCTTCAGGCCCTCGACATTCGGCAACAATGCGTCTTCGCCGACCTCGACATTGTCCATGACGATTTCGCCGGTGATCGAGGCGCGCAGCGACAGCTTGCCGGCGATCTTGGGCGCAGAAAGCCCCTTCATGCCCTTGTCAAGAACGAAGCCGCGGATCGCGCCGCCATGGGCTTCCGATTTTGCCCAGACGACGAAGACGTCGGCGAGTGGCGCATTGGAAATCCACATCTTCGAGCCGACGAGGCGATATCCGCTCTCGGTCTTGATCGCACGGGTCTTCATGCCGGCTGGATCCGAACCGGCGTCCGGTTCCGTCAGGCCGAAGCAGCCGATCCACTCGCCGCTGATCAGCTTCGGCAGGTATTTCCGCTTCTGCTCCTCCGAGCCGTAGGCATAGATCGGATAGATCACCAGCGAAGACTGCACGCTCATCATCGAGCGGTAGCCCGAATCGACGCGCTCGACTTCGCGCGCAACCAGTCCATAGGCAACGTAGGAAGCGCCGACGCCGCCATAGACCTCGGATACGGTCACGCCGAGCAGTCCAAGCTCGCCCATTTCGCGGAAGATCTCCGGATCGGTCGATTCTTCCCGGTAGGCGGCGATGACGCGCGGCTGCAGCCGCTCCTGCGCATAGGCCCGCGCGGTATCGCGAATCATCCGCTCGTCCTCGGTCAGCTGATCGTCGAGGAGCAACGGATCATCCCATTGAAATTGCGTCTTGCCGGCCATGTTTCTCTCCCATCGGATTTTTCCGTTTCAACTTATCGCAAGGGGTGCATGCCGTTTCAAACGAAATTGAGGCACCGCCTCATGCGTGCAGGGAATGGACCACGGCGCGGGACGCGGTACGCGATGTTGCAAAAACGCTGAAATATGACGACAAGACTGGGAGGTTTCGATGACTGAAGCGCGAGAATGCGGACAGGATAGCCGAAGAGACACAACGAGCACCCATGGCCAACTACCGCCTCGAACGTTTCGCCCACAATCTCGACTGGAACCTGTTGCGCACCTTCGTCGTGCTCGTCGAGGAAGGCAGCATCACGGCGGCGGCAAACAGGTTGCTCTTGCAACAGCCGGCGGTCAGCATGGCGCTGAAGCGGCTGGAGCAGACCGTTGGCCAGAAGCTCATCGACCGGCGCCCGGGCCGTTTCAACCTGACCGACGCGGGAAGCCGCCTGCATGCGCAATGCCGCGACATCTTCGCCGCGGTCATAAGATTGCCGAACGTGCTTGAAACCGCCGGCGAAGAGGTGACCGGCCACCTTAACATCCATTCGGTCAGCCACGCCCACAATCCCGCCTGGGACCTGAAGCTCGAGAGCTTCTTCCGACAGCACCCAAAGGTCACGTTGTCGGTGACCGTTGCGACGACCGTGGACGTTCTCAGCGCCGTCGAGCGCAACGTGGCCACCATCGGCCTTTGCGACGGCAACATCCCCGATTGGCTGAACAGGCACTTCCACGTGCGCGAGCGTTATGCGCTCTACTGCGGCCGCGGGCATCCGCTGTTCGGCGCCCAAGGCGTCGATTTCAACGATCTCAGAGGCAACCCCTACATCGCCTTTATCGCCGACGTGCTCGGCGGGCAGCACATGAATTCGGTGACCGCCGTGCGTGCCGTCGGATCCTTCGGCCAGCAGGTCCGCGCCGTCTCCTGCAACGTCGAAGAGGTGATGCGGCTGATTGCGGGCAATGTCGGCATCGGCATGCTGCCCGATCATCTCGCAGACCCCGCGGTTGCCGATGGTCGGCTCTGGCAGCTGCCACCCTATAGTGAGCTGCCGACGACCGACGTCTTCCGGATCTCCAACCCGAACGCGATCCTCAATCCGGCCGAGGCCGCCTTCCTCGCCCACGTCGCCGATACCGAAGCGCTCGACCATTGCCTCGACCCGCCACGTCATCAGCAAGATTGATAGTCACCTTTCCGGTTATAAATTTGAACATGGCCACTCCCGCCCCTATGGTCCCGCCATTGGCAGATGGAGACGGGCATGCGCGATTACGACGTGGCAATCATCGGTGGCGGAATAGCGGGACTGTCGCTCGCCTATTTTCTGGCGCCGCATCGTTCCGTCGTCGTCATCGAGCGGGAAGATGGTCTCGGTTATCACAGCACCGGGCGTTCGGCCGCCGAATTCGTTCTGCGCTACAATGCGCCGGAGATCTGCGCGCTGGCCGCGATCTCCAAGCACTTCTTTGACACTCCTCCAGAAGGCTTTTCCGAAGTGGCGCTGCTCAAGCAGCGGGGCGGCGTCATGATCGCCAATGCCGAGAAGGTTGCGCGGTTTGAGGAGGTCTTCGCCGAGGAAAGCCGTGCCAATCCCGAACTGCTGCGCCTGACCGTCGAGGAGGCAATTGAGCGGGTGCCGATCCTGCGGCGCGACTATGTTGCGGCCGCGTTTTACGACCCGCAGTTCTGGGACATCGAGGTCGAGAACCTGTTGCAGGGTTATGTTCGCGGCGCGCGATCGCACGGCGCTGCAATCATCGAGCGCAGCGACGTGCTCGCTCCACGGCGGGACGGTGAACGCTGGGTGCTGCCGACCAATAGCGGCGACATCAGCGCCGGGACCGTCGTCAATGCCGCCGGCGGCTGGGCGGATCCGGTCGCCGAACTCTTCGGCGTTGCTCCCATCGGCATCGTGCCCCACCGTCGCACGGCGATCACCGTCGATCTGCCTGACGGCGTCGACGCGCTGACGTTGCCTGAAATCAACGAGATCGATGAGGACTTCTACATGAAGCCCGAGGGCGGACGGCTGCTGTCGTCTCCCGCCGACGCCACCCCGTGCGAGCCGGCCGACGTTCAGCCCGAGGAAATCGATATTGCCTGGGCCGCCCACTTTGTCGAGGAGGCCACGACCGTGCCGGTGCGCCGGATCTTCAAGAGCTGGGCCGGCATGCGCAGCTTTTCACCCGACAGGCTGCCGGTCATCGGCTTTGATCGCGACCGCCCGGATTTCTTCTGGCTTGCCGGCCAGGGTGGCTACGGCATTCTGACCTCGCCGGCGCTCGGAGCGCTCGCCGCCAATCTGCTGATCGGCGCTGGAGCGCCTGATGGTTTCGAGACAGTCGGCCTCTCCGCCTCGATGTTCGATCCCGCACGTCTCAGGACCTGATCCCGGGACCGGGCGCACAATCGCGCGTCTGGATCGCTCCGGGTTGCACTACTACCGACGACGCAAGCAAGCGGATTGAAGCGGCCCGCAAAACCTGACACGAATACGTCAGGGAGGACGGTTCATGTATTATGCGATCTTGGCTTATCACACCGCAGGCGTGGTCGAATCCTGGAGCGAAGAGGAGGATGCGACGCTGATGTCCGACCTGCTCGCCGTGCACGACCGATTTGTCGCGCAGAAGGCCTTTGGCCCGGCCGCCCGGCTTGGTCCCGCTGAAGGCGCCGTCACGCTTCGCGGCCCGGGCGCGGGGATCGTCACAGACGGCCCGTTTGCCGAGACCAAGGAAGAATTGCTGGGGCTTTACGTCGTCGATTTTCCGACGATCGAGGCGGCAGTCGCTGCGGCGCGCGACCTTCGCCGGAGCAATCCGACCGCGATCTACGAAATCAGGCCGATCGCACTCTATATACCGGGTGCGAATTTGGAGGGGTCGCACAGCTAGCACATGCGCGGGCGACCGGCTCTGCGCTCCTAAGATCCGCCCCGATCGTCTCCAACCTCGACTGCGTGGCCCCCTGTCCGTTGCGCAAGGGGCCTTGCGACCCGCTCAAGCTCCTCGAGCAGTGCTGCAGGCTGCCACGGTTTCAGGCCGTGAGCTGCAGCCTCTTTTACCAACGCGCAAAGACGCGCGTTCACCGGCGCCGATCGACCGAGTTTCGCGGCAAGCGCAACGAGCTCGCCATTGATCCAGTCGACCTCCGGGAACCGGCCGGCCGCAAGATCGTCCGCCATCGATGAGCGCGCCGTTTCGTCAATCTTCAGCATCCGGCTTGCAAGCATCCGGAACAGGCCATCCGGCAGATCAAGCACCGTTGGCAGCCAGCTTGGTGGAAGCGGCGTTAGCCGCGCGGGCCGGACGCGGCCCTCCGCGACAAGCAGCGAAAGCGCTTCCCGCTGGCTGAGCGCCAGACACCGGCGAAAGCCACGCATGCCGAGCTGCTGGCGGAGCGGCAGCCCCGAAAGGGCATTAACGGCGTTGTTGAGGTTCATCAGCAGCTTGGCCCATTGCACCGCCTCCATGTCGTGGCGGAGCTGAAGCGGCAGTCCGCCGGCCCTGAAGAACGGGGCGATCGAGACCATTGCCGGATCGTCCTCGACGACGATTTCCCCTTCAGTCGCGCGATGCAGATGCGCCGGTCCGGGCATGGTGACGTTGAACGGCACCATCCCCCGTAGGACCTTGGCCGACGGCAGCACCCGTTTCAGCGTTGCGGTGTTTTCGATGCCGTTCTGCAGGCTAAGGACAGGCGTGCCCGCAGCAAGAACCGGAGAGAGCGATGCGGCGGCGTCTGCGGTCTGGCCGGACTTCACCGCCACCAGGACGACATCGCATCCCCTGAGAGAAGAGACGGTATCGCAATAGGCAATGCGCTCGGGACCGATGACGTCGTCACGGCCGTCAAGATCGGTCAGCCGCAGTCCATCCTGTTGCCAGACGGTGCCACGCGCCTGACGACCGACGAAGATGACATCCGCCCTGCCAGCCAGCAGGCAGCCACCGACAAACCCGCCGATGGCGCCTGCCCCCAGGACTCCGATCCTCATGCTGCCGGATCCTCTTCGCGACCAACTCGGGCTCGAATGGTCCAGCTTTTCATCGCAATTCCCCTCTGCGGCCCGTCCGGCTGTGAACTGTAACAGAAGTTACAACAAACTGACATTTCGCCTTCATGAAGCGCCGCTAAGGCAGGTGTCATACCGATGACCGGTCTCCCCGTGAGAGGACCTGCAAGACATGTTTCAGTTGAAGAATGTAACCCGCCAGTTCGGCAAGAAGACAGCCGTGAGTTCGGTTACTTTCGACATCCCCCAAGGGCAGATGGTCGGCGTGATCGGCCGCTCCGGCGCCGGCAAGTCGACGCTGCTGCGCATGATCAACCGCCTCGTCGATCTGTCGTCGGGCTCGATCGCCTATGACGGCGCGGAAGTGTCGTCGCTGCGTGGTGCGGCGCTGCGCACCTGGCAGCGCGACTGCGCCATGATCTTCCAGCAGTTCAACCTGGTGCCGCGCCTCGACGTCCTGACCAACGTCCTGCTCGGCCGCCTCAACCACCGCTCGACGGTGCTCAGCGTCCTCAACATGTTTACCCGCGAAGAGCGGATCATGGCGATCGGCGCGCTCGAGCGCCTCGGCATCGAACAGTCCGCACTTCAGCCGGCAGGAACGCTTTCGGGCGGTCAGCAGCAGCGCGTCGCGATCGCCCGCGCGCTGATGCAGCAACCGAAGGTCCTGCTCGCCGACGAGCCGATCGCCTCGCTCGACCCGCTCAACGCCAAGATCGTCATGGATGCGCTTCGCGACATCAACGAGCGCGACGGCATCACGGTCATCACCAACCTGCATACGCTCGATACGGCGCGCAACTACTGCGAACGCATCATCGGCATGGCGCATGGCCGCGTTGTTTTCGACGGGCAGCCCAAGGATCTGACGGCGGCAGCGGTCGCAGAGATCTACGGCGCCGACACGGGCATCGAGGAATCGATGACCTCCACCAGCATCACCATTCCGGCGGCAGTACCGCAGGAAGAAACGGCATCGGCCGGCCTCAAGCCGCTGGCACTGGCCGGCATCTGACGCCCGCCACGATCGAAAGCCCGCGTCAAGGGCACCTCTTTGCAACCCAAATGGATCCGGCGAGGCCGGACACACGGGAGAACCTTATGCTGAAGAAAGCTCTTCTGAGCGCCGTCGCGCTCCTCGCTGTAATCGGCCATGCCCAGGCCGAAGACCTCAAGGAATTCCGCATCGGCATCCTCGGTGGCGAAAACGAAGCCGACCGCCTGCGCAACTTCCAGTGCCTCGTCGACAAGCTGCCGGCCGCCATCGGCGTCGAGAAGGTCTCGCTGTTCCCGGCTGCCGACTATGACGGCGTTATCCAGGGCCTGCTCGGCGGCACGCTCGACTACGCCGAGCTCGGCGCTTCCGGCTATGCCAAGATCTACCTCGCCAAGGCTGACGCCGTCGAGCCGATCCTGACGACCGTCCAGACCGACGGCTCGACCGGCTATCACTCGATCATGGTTGCCCGCAAGGACAGCGGCATCACCAAGATCGAAGACCTGAAGGGCAAGAAGCTCGGCTTCGCCGATCCGGACTCGACTTCGGGTTACCTCGTCCCGCTCGTGACCCTGCCGGAAGCAATCGGCGCACCGGTGAAGGAATTCTTCGGTGAGACCGGCTTCGGCGGCGGTCACGAAAACCTCGTTCTCGAAGTCGTCAAGGGCACGTTCGATGCCGGCACGACCTTCGGCTCGGGCGTCGGCGAGTTCAAGGACGGCTACACTTCGGGCAACCTGAAGAAGATGGTCGACAAGGGCATCCTCGACATGAACGACCTGGTCGAGCTCTGGAAGTCGCCGCTGATCCCGAACGGCCCGATCGTCGTGCGCACCTCGATGAACGATGACATGAAGGCGAAGTTCAAGCAGTTCATGGTCGACCTGCCGAAGACCGACGCTGCATGCTTCTCGGCCATCCAGGGCGGCGACTTCACCGGCTACACCGAAGTCAATTCCGATTTCTACAAGCCGATCATCGATGCCCGCAAGGCGACGATCGGCGGCTGATCAACCGCATCACATGGGAACGCTGGCCGCAAAAACGGCCAGCGTTTCACTGTTTGAAGGGCGTGCCTGGCATCCGGCTACTGGCATATCCATCGTTTAGTTTTCACGCATGTCCTGACGGAAAGCCGTTTGCCGCTTTCCTGGAATGCTCAAGAGGCCGGCATCCGCCGGAACGATCATGGCCACTTCCCTGCTCCCGCGGCAACTGAGCGACAACGGCGCCGTCATCGAGCGTCACTGGCAGGAACTGAGTTCCCGTCGCCGGCTCTATTCCTGGCTCGGCTTCGCCATCCTCTTCCTGGCGCTTTCAGGCTCGCTCTGGTTTGCCAACGATTCCAACGCCGGAAAGTTCTTCGACCGCTTGCCGCATTTCTTCGATTTCGTCGGCGATCTCGCTCCGCGCGACGGCATGGAAATCTTCCGCGCCATGTTCGATCTGCCCTCGCCCTACGACGATGGTAGCTTCAAGTACAATTACCCCGAAGGCCGGCTGTACCTGACCGAGAGCTTCTACATCCCCGAGTATGTTCACAAGATGATGGAGACCGTGAACATCGCGATCTTCTCCACCGTCATTGGTACGGCACTGGGCTTCGTGCTCTGCTTCTTCGCTGCACGCAACCTGATGCCAAACCCCTGGATCCGCGGCCTCGTTCGCCGCGTCATGGAAATCTTGCGCGCCTTTCCCGAGGTCGTCATCGCCGGCTTTTTCCTCGCCATTCTCTCGCTCGGCCCCATTCCGGCGATCGCCGCGGTTTCGATCCACACCATCGGCGCGCTCGGAAAGCTCTTTTACGAAGTGGTCGAGAATGCCGACATGAAGCCCGACGAAGGCTTGCGCGCTGCCGGCGGCAACTGGATCGAGCGTGTCTGGTTCGGCATGGTGCCGCAGGTCCTGCCCAACTTCGCCAGCTATTTCCTCCTGCGCCTTGAGATCAACGTGCGCGCCTCGACCATCATCGGCGCCGTTGGCGGCGGCGGTATCGGCGAGCTTCTGCGCCTGTCGATCGGCCAGGGCCACCAGGCGAAGACCCTTGCGATCGTGATCCTGCTGTTTGCGACCATTTTTGCCGTCGATCAGTTTTCCGCCTGGCTTCGCCGCCGCCTCGTCGGCGAGCAGTCCTTCCAGCTTGCCCAGTAGGTGCGCGCCATGACCACGACACGAATGAGCCCGATGGAAATGGACGCGATCGCGGCCCGCCATCCCGAACTTCTGAAATCCTCGACTTCCAAGCGCGTACGCACCGCGGCGATCACCGGTGGCGTCGTCGCCTACCTCATCTTCAGCTGGTGGTTCTTCTCGATCGGCCAGGTGCTCGGCAACGCCAACTGGGGCATCGCCGGGACCTATCTCGCCGACTGGGTCTCCTATGAGGTGCGCCCGGAAATCCATGTCGCGCCCGACCGGACGATGAGCCTCAACTATCAGCGCAACTCGCCGCTCGGTCCCAACCCCAATCCGGACTGGGTGGAGCTCGACAAGGCGACGGTAACGCGCCAGGTCGAAATCCCCGCGTCGGCCCAGACGGCAAGGCCGAAGGCGAGTTCGTCCTTCAGCTTCATGACGCCGGGCTCAGCACTTGGGGAAACCGCGACGGCTGAAGCCGAGAGCCGGGTCGAAACCCGCAAGGAAGAGGTTCTGACGCGGGTGGTCGTCACCTACGATCGATCGACCAGGATCGAGATCGCCGATGGCCTCGTGAAGGCGACCCATGGCGGCGATACGCTGGTGATGTCCGTCGATGGCGCAGATGAGGTGACGCCGCAAGGGGCCCTGCCCGCCTGGGCGACGCAAAAGCGGCCCGGTGAGAAGATCGTGCTTGCCTTTGGCACCACCGGCTGGGCCGAGGTCGAGGGTGACGAGGTCTCGGTCCGCAACCGGTTCTTTGGCTGGGCAAACTTCCTGTTCGACACCAACTCTCCCTTCTTCGGCAAGAGCTATGGCGAGGTCGCATCGCTCATCACATCCGGTGACCGCATCGACCCGGCGCGGTCCAACCTGTCGCTCGCCTGGAACAACATCCTCTACAACGCCGAGTGGCAGCATTTGGACGTCTGGACGAAGCTGCTGCAAACCGTGGTCATGGCTTTCGTCGGCACGCTGTTTGCGTCGCTGATTGCCTTCCCGCTCTGCTTCCTCGCCGCCCGCAACATCACCCCGAACTTCCTGACCAACCAGCTGGTCAAGCGCTTCTTCGACTTCCTCAGGTCGGTTGACATGTTCATCTGGGCACTGTTCTTCACCCGTGCCTTCGGCCCGGGACCGCTAGCCGGCATTTCGGCGATCTTCTTTACCGACACCGGCACCCTCGGCAAGCTCTACTCCGAGGCGCTGGAGAACATCGACGACAAGCAGCGAGAGGGCGTCAAGTCGGTCGGAGCCGCCCCGCTTGCCGTGCAGCGCTTCGGTGTTCTGCCCCAGGTGCTGCCGGTCTTTGCCAGCCAGGCGCTCTATTTCTGGGAATCGAACACCCGCTCGGCGACGATCATCGGCGCGGTCGGCGCCGGCGGCATCGGCCTCAAGCTCTGGGAGGCGATGCGCACCAACTCCGACTGGGAAAATGTCGCCTACATGGTGCTTCTGATCTTGCTGGTTGTCTTTATTTTCGACAGCATCTCGAACGCGTGCCGTTCGCGACTGATCGGACGCAAGGGTCACTGACCAGAAGCGTGAATTGCGCGTCTGCCATCATGATGTTGTCATGGAAATCGGCTAGCTGCGCATCGCATCCCGCAAACAATCGACCCGCCGCCCGGCGGGCCGGTCGCGACAAGAAAGTGAAGACCGTGCGTTATGCAATCTATTTCGCGCCGCCGGCGGACGACCGGCTGTCGCAGGTGGCGGCTCGTTGGCTCGGCCGCGACGCCTTTACCGGTGAGAACATTACCCCGGCGCCAATCGCCGGGATCGACGAGGCGACGCAAAGCGCGTTGACCGCCGACCCGCGGCGCTACGGTTTCCACGGCACGCTGAAGGCGCCTTTCGAGCTTGCGGAAGGCCGCAGCGAGGACGAGCTTCTGAGCATCTTCGAATGCTTCGCCGCAGACCTCGATCCGTTCGAGATCCCCGAGATCGTGTTGCATCAGCTTGGCCCGTTCTTCGCCCTGGTGCCGGCCGCCCCGTCCGCCGACCTGCAGGATCTGGCCGAAGACGCCGTCCATCGCTTCGACCCGTTCCGCGCGCCGCTATCCGACGCGGATTTTGCCCGTCGCAAGCCCGAAACTCTGCCGCTACGCCAGCGACGGTACCTCAGGGAATGGGGCTATCCCTATGTATTCGAAGAATTTCAGTTCCACCTGACCCTGACTGGCCCCGTACCCTCTGAGACGAGCGGCATCATGCGCTCGGCCCTCGAAACCACTTTCGCGGAGCATATCGGCAAGCCGCTTCACGTAACGTCAGTCGCGCTCTTCGTCGAACCGGAGCGCGGCGCACCCTTTACTGTCCGCTCCCTGCTGCCGCTCGGCAGCGACACCCAACGAAAGATTGCATGAGATGAGCAAAGAACAGGTTTTGACCAACGCCCGCATCGTCCTCGAGGACAGTATTCTCGACGGTTCGGTGCTGATCCGCGACGGCAAGATTGCCGATATCTCCGAAGGAACGGTCGCCAGCGGCGAAGACTTCGAAGGCGACTTCCTGATCCCCGGCCTCATCGAACTGCACACCGATCACCTCGAAGCCCACTATTCGCCGCGCCCAGGCGTGCGCTGGCTGAAGATCGCCGCGATCCAGGCGCATGACGCGCAGGTGGTAACCTCGGGCATCACCACGGTGTTCGACTGCCTGCGGCTCGGCTCCGACGAAGACGGCGGCTTCCAGAAGGGCGAGATGCGCAGTATGGCTGACGCACTGGCGCGGGCGAAGGAAGAGGGCCGGTTGCGCGCAGACCACCTGATCCACCTGCGCTGCGAGGTTTCGACCTCCGACGTGCTCGACCACTACGAGGACTTCCAGAACGACCCGCAGGTCAAGCTCGTCTCGCTGATGGACCACGCTCCCGGCCAGCGTCAGTTCCAGACGATGGACCAGTACACGCTCTACTACAAATCCAAGCGCGGCCTGTCGGACGCCGAATTCGAGAAATTCGTCGCGCGCCAGCAGGCACTGTCGGCACAGTATGCCGCTCCTCACCGCGACGCGCTTGCCAAAGCCTGCGCCGAGCGCGGCATCACCATCGCAAGCCATGATGACGCAACGGTCGCCCATGTCGACGAATCGATCGGCTACGGTATCAAGCTCGCCGAATTCCCGACGAGCTTTGAAGCGGCCGAAGCCTCGCACCGCGCTGGCCTCAGCGTGCTCATGGGCGCGCCGAACATCGTGCGCGGCAAGTCGCACTCCGGCAACATCGCCGCCCGGGACCTGGCCGAGCGTGGCGTTCTCGACGTGCTGTCGTCGGACTACGTACCCTTTAGCCTGATCCATGCTCCGTTCGTCCTTTCCGACGAACTCGAAGGCATCGACCTGCCGAAGGCAATTTCGATGGTGACCTCGACGCCGGCACGCACCGTCGGTCTTGATGACCGCGGCCGCATCGCAGTCGGCCTCCGCGCCGACATCGCCCGTGTCCACCGTAAAGAAGGTATTCCGGTCGTGCGCTCGGTCTGGCGCGAAGGGCGGCGTGTCGCATGAGCGCGAAGCTACAGGGCGGCGGCGCCCTCGTCGTCGTCGTCGGTCCGAGCGGCGCAGGTAAGGACAGTGTCATGGGTTTTGCCGCCCAGCACTTTAGCGATTGTCACGACGTGCATTTCGTCCGGCGCGTCATCACCCGCCCTTCGGATGCCGGCGGCGAGGTGCATGAAAGCGTCTCGGAAGACGAGTTCGTGGAGATGCAGAAGGACGGCGCGTTCGCCGTCTTCTGGGACGCGCACGGGCTGAAATACGGCATTCCCGCCGCCGTCCTCGAACATGTTAGAGGCGGCATGACGGCGATCGTCAATGGCAGCCGCGGCGCCCTGCCGGCGTTTCGGAACGCCTTCGGCGACATCGCCGTCGTCGTCATCACCGCCGAGACGCCGGTTCTTGCAAAGCGGCTTGCCGAACGTGGCCGCGAGAGCGAGGAAGAGGTGCTGCGGCGTCTCAGCCGCCAGGCGCCGGACGTCACCTCCGGCCCCGACGTCAGCATCATCGACAACAGCGGCCGGCTGGATGTCGCCGGAAATCGCTTCGTCGAAGTTGTCGAACGCCTGCGCGTCAAGGCGGATCACGCGGCTTAGCGTGACCTGATATCGCGACCTCGACGCGCGTCGATACGCGAGCGCGCTTCGCGACATCCGTCCCAAAGCATGCCTTCAAGGCTCCGCCCCACGGGTTCGGAGCCTTTCTTTTTGCGAGCCGTCAATGGCCGGTCCCGGCAAAAAAACCGGTCTACATCAGGGTTCTACGCCCATTTTTTCAGGCGACCGCCCCCATTGGGGCGACCCCTTCGCCCTTTCCTTTTCCCGAAGCTCCCCAAATTTCCTCTTGTGGAACAGGTTAATATGTATATACATTATATCCAGTGGAGGCGACCTCATGACTCAGTTCTCGACCCGCAAGCAGGCATCCGGCATCTGGCGCAACGTTCGCCTCCTGCCGATGAGCGAAACCGTTGAAGGTCTTGGCCTCGTCGAGAATGCGGCCGTGGCAGTCGTCGACGGGCGCATCGCCTATGCGGGACCGGAGCAGGACCTGCCTGCCGACCTCACCCGCGGGCTGGAAGCGACCGATTGCGGGGGGCGTGTGATGACGCCGGCGCTGATCGACTGCCACACCCACATCGTTCACGGCGGCAACCGCGCCCGCGAATTCCAGATGCGGCTTGAAGGCGCAACGTACGAAGAGATCGCGCGCGCCGGCGGCGGCATCGTTTCCTCGGTAAAGGCGACCAATGCGCTGACGGTCGATCAGCTTGTCGAAAGCGCCCTGCCGCGTCTCGACACGCTTCTTGCCGAAGGCGTTTCGACGGTCGAAGTCAAATCCGGCTATGGCCTGAACGTGACGGCCGAGCTCAACATGCTGCGGGCTGCCCGCAAGCTCGAGACACTGCGTCCAGTCCGCATCGTCACCAGCTATCTCGCCGCCCATGCGACGCCTGCCGACTACAAGGGGCGCAATGGCGACTACATCACCGACGTCGTTTTGCCCGGGCTCGATGCGGCCCATTCCGAAGGACTGGTGGATGCGGTCGACGGCTTTTGCGAAGGCATTGCCTTTTCGACCGCCGAGATCGCCCGCGTGTTCGATCGCGCAACAGCGCTTGGCCTGCCAGTGAAGCTACATGCCGAGCAGCTTTCCAATCTCGGCGGCGCCAAGCTCGCGGCCTACTATGGCGCGCTCTCGGCCGATCATCTCGAATATCTCGACGACGAAGGTGCTGCAGCCCTTGCCAAATCAGGCACGGTCGCCGTGCTCTTGCCCGGCGCTTTCTATGCGCTCCGCGAAGAGCACCTGCCGCCGGTCCAGGCGCTGCGCGACGCCGGCGCCCATATCGCGATCGCCACCGATTGCAATCCCGGCACCTCGCCGCTGACCTCGCTGCTTCTCACCATGAACATGTCGGCGACGTTCTTCCGACTGACGGTGGCCGAATGCCTCGCCGGCGCGACGCGCGAAGCCGCGCGCGCTCTTGGTCTTCTCCCGGAAACAGGAACGATCGAAGTCGGGAAGTCGGCCGATCTGGCAATCTGGAACATCGAAGACCCGGCCGAACTCGTCTACCGCATCGGCTTCAATCCGCTTCATGAACGCATCTTTAGTGGGCAAAGGACCGGTCAATGACCATCATTCTTCACCCGGGCTCCGTGCCCCTTCGCGACCTCGAAACTATCTACTGGACCGGAGAGCCGGCCCGCCTCGACCCAACCTTTGACGCCGGCATCAACAAGGCTGCGGCACGCATCGCCGAAATCGTCGCCGGCAATGCGCCGGTCTACGGCATCAACACCGGCTTCGGCAAACTGGCCTCGATCAAGATCGACAGTGCCGACGTCGCGACACTGCAACGAAACCTGATCCTGTCGCATTGCTGCGGCGTCGGTGAACCGCTTTCGGAAAACATCGTCCGTCTGATCCTGTCGCTGAAGCTCGTCTCGCTCGGCCGCGGCGCCTCCGGTGTGCGCCTTGAACTCGTGCGCCTGATCGAAGCGATGCTGGAAAAGGGCGTCATCCCGGTGATCCCCGAAAAGGGCTCGGTCGGCGCGTCAGGCGACCTCGCGCCGCTCGCCCATATGGCGGCGGTCATGATGGGTCATGGCGAAGCCTTCTACAAAGGCGAACGGCTGTCTGGCGCCAAGGCACTCGCCGCCGCCGGCCTGACGCCGGTCGTCCTTGCCGCCAAGGAAGGCCTGGCGCTGATCAACGGCACGCAGACCTCGACGGCACTAGCCCTTGCCGGCCTCTTCCGTGCCCATCGCGCCGCCCAGGCAGCTCTCATTACCGGCGCCATGTCGACCGACGCGGCGATGGGCTCGTCCGCGCCGTTCCACCCCGACATTCACTCGCTGCGCGGCCATCGCGGCCAGATCGATACCGCTGCTGCCCTGCGGGCGTTGCTTGCGGGCTCCGCCATCCGCGAAAGCCATATCGAGGGCGACGAGCGCGTGCAGGATCCCTACTGCATCCGCTGCCAGCCGCAGGTCGACGGCGCCTGCCTCGACATCCTGCGTTCGGTTGCCCGCACACTCGAGATCGAAGCCAACGCCGTCACCGACAACCCGCTGGTGCTTTCGGACAATTCCGTCGTCTCCGGCGGCAATTTCCACGCCGAGCCGGTTGCCTTTGCCGCCGACCAGATCGCCCTTGCCGTCTGCGAGATCGGTGCGATCTCCCAGCGCCGCATCGCGCTGCTCGTCGATCCGGCCCTCTCCTATGGCCTGCCCGCCTTCCTTGCCAAGAAGCCCGGCCTCAACTCCGGCCTGATGATCGCCGAGGTCACCTCCGCGGCGCTGATGTCGGAAAACAAGCAGCTGTCGCATCCGGCCTCGGTCGACTCGACCCCGACATCCGCCAACCAGGAAGACCATGTCTCGATGGCCTGCCACGGCGCGCGTCGCCTGCTGCTGATGACCGAGAACCTGTTCTCGATCGTCGGCATCGAAGCGCTGACCGCCGTCCAGGGCGTCGAGTTCCGCGCGCCGCTCACGACGAGCCCGGAACTGCAAAAGGCGGCCGCCGCCCTTCGCGCCGTTTCGCCGACAATCGAAGAGGATCGCTACCTGGCCGATGATCTCAAGGCCGCCGGCGACCTCATTGCGTCGGGGCGCCTCAACGCCGCCGTCTCCGGTAACATCTTGCCGGGTCTGGAGGCCTGAGATGGCGGTATTCGAAGTCACGAGAGGCACGTCCCCGGTCATCCTCGGCTTTCCACATACGGGAACTGAAGTTCCGGCTGCAGTCTGGGACCGGTTGAACGACAATGGCCGGATCCTCGCCGATACAGACTGGCACATCCACGAACTCTATGACGGCCTGCTGAAGGACGTGACGGTCGTTCGCGCCACCTTCCATCGCTACGTGATCGACGCGAACCGCGATCCCGCAGGCGTCAGCCTGTATCCCGGCCAGAACACGACCGGCCTGATCCCGGACACGGATTTCGACGGCAAGCCGATCTGGCAAGACGGACAAGCACCAACGGAAGCCGATGTCGCCGAACGCCTCCAGACGTTCCATGCGCCCTATCACGCAGCCCTCGCTGCCGAAATCGAGCGCGTCAAGGCGATCCACGGCATGGCCGTGCTTTACGACTGCCACTCGATCCGCTCGCACATCCCGTTCCTCTTCGAAGGTAAGCTGCCGGACCTCAATATCGGCACGGACATGGGCAAGACCTGCGCGCCGGCCATCGAGAAGGCAGTCGTCGAAACCGCAGCATCGGCAGAGGGTTACACCAACATCCTCAACGGTCGCTTCAAGGGCGGCTGGACGACGCGCCACTATGGCCGTCCGGAGACCGGCGTGCATGCAATCCAGATGGAGCTGGCTCAGTCCACGCACCTTGCAGCAGAAGAGCCGCCCTTCGCGCTCGACGCCGCGCGCACGGCACTGCTGCGCCAGCCGCTGAAAGCCATTCTGAACCGCATCGAAACAACAGCATTTGACCTCAAGAGACAGACAGGGAGCGAGGCATGACCATCAACAATCCGCGCCACAATATTCGCGACGTGCGCGCCCCCCAGGGCACGACGCTCAACGCCAAGAGCTGGCTGACCGAAGCGCCGCTGCGCATGCTGATGAACAATCTGGATCCGAACGTTGCGGAAAACCCGCATGAGCTGGTCGTCTACGGCGGCATCGGTCGGGCGGCGCGCACATGGGCCGATTTCGACAAGATCGTCGAGACGCTCAAGGACCTCAATGACGACGAAACGCTGATGGTGCAGTCGGGCAAGCCGGTCGGCGTCTTCCGTACCCACAAGGACGCGCCGCGCGTCCTGATCGCCAACTCCAACCTTGTGCCGCATTGGGCGAACTGGGACCATTTCAACGAGCTGGATAAGAAGGGTCTCGCCATGTACGGCCAGATGACCGCCGGCTCCTGGATCTATATCGGCACGCAAGGCATCGTGCAGGGCACCTACGAGACCTTCGTCGAAGCCGGCCGCCAGCACTATGGCGGCAATCTCAAGGGCAAGTGGGTGCTGACCGGCGGCCTCGGCGGCATGGGCGGCGCCCAGCCGCTGGCAGCCGTCATGGCGGGCGCCTCGTGCCTTGCGGTTGAATGCAACCCGGACTCGATCGATTTCCGCCTGCGCACCCGCTACCTCGACGAAAAGGCCGAGACGCTGGACGAGGCTATGGAAATCATCGCCCGCTGGACGAAGAACGGTGAAGCCAAGTCCGTCGGTCTTCTCGGCAACACCGCCGAGATCCTGCCGGAGATGGTCCGCCGCGGTATCCGCCCCGACATGGTCACCGACCAGACCTCGGCACACGACCCGGTCAACGGTTACCTGCCGAAGGGCTGGACGATGGCCGAATGGAAGGCCAAGCGCGAAAGCGACCCGAAGGCGGTCGAAAAGGCAGCCCGCGCCTCGATGCGCGAGCATGTCGAAGCGATGATCGCGTTCCAGGACATGGGCATCCCGACCTTCGATTACGGCAACAACATCCGCCAGGTCGCCAAGGAAGAGGGCCTCGAAAACGCCTTCGCCTTCCCCGGCTTCGTGCCGGCCTATATCCGTCCTCTGTTTTGCCGCGGCATCGGCCCGTTCCGCTGGGCGGCTCTTTCAGGCGATCCGGAAGACATCTACAAGACCGACGCCAAGGTCAAGGAACTGACCCCCGGCAACACCCACCTGCACAACTGGCTGGACATGGCCCGCGAGCGCATCTCCTTCCAGGGCCTGCCGGCACGCATCTGCTGGGTCGGTCTCGGCGATCGCCACCGCCTCGGCCTCGCCTTCAACGAGATGGTCAGGAACGGCGAACTGAAGGCGCCCGTCGTCATCGGCCGCGACCATCTGGACTCCGGCTCGGTCGCCTCGCCGAACCGCGAGACCGAAGCGATGAAGGACGGCTCGGACGCAGTTTCCGACTGGCCGCTCCTCAACGCCCTGCTCAACACGGCGTCGGGCGCGACCTGGGTCTCGCTGCACCACGGTGGCGGCGTCGGCATGGGCTTCTCGCAGCATTCGGGCGTCGTCATCTGCGCGGACGGTACGGATGACGCGGCCAAGCGCCTGGAGCGCGTTCTCTGGAACGACCCGGCGACCGGCGTCATGCGCCACGCCGATGCCGGCTACGACATCGCGCTTGACTGCGCCAAGGACAAGGGGCTGCGGCTGCCGGGCATTCTCGGCAACTGACACGCTCTCGACTGATATGAACGGACTTATTGATTGGGGCGCCGAAAGGCGCCCCAATCACTTTTTGATGAGACCGGCACCAGGACCGCGTCTTCCTCACCTCGACGCCTTGCAGCTATTGATCGCAATGATAGAAAAATCGAGACGGATTGGTGGCGATCTTTCTGCGGCAGGTCTCGTCCGCTTGCGCGAGCGCTGAGGAGGATTCGCGTGTTGAGGCTGAAACAGGAGAAGAACCATTAGAAATCTTATGTTTACCGCGGGCCTTCTCACGAGCGTCTTTGTCGCTTCGTCTTCAGTCGCCCAGAACGCGAGTTTTCTCGGGCCTGTTCGCAACGGAGAGCGCCATTTTACCGCCTTCCCCGAGTTTATCGGCGTCGGAATGAGTCAAGGGGATACCAAGAAGAGGGACGTCGTCTTTTCAACGATTCAAATGCTCGCCATCACTGCCGGACTTGAGGTTCGAGCCCAACCAGGCCTCGGGAGAAACACCATCGGTGTCATCTTTCGAAAAGATGCCGTCCAGAATGGCCGGGTCGATGTCAGCAAAATAGACGACTTTGGCTTCGACCCCTATTACGAGAGGCTGCTGAACGATAATGCGGCACTTGGCGCAGCAAACTGCGCTTCTGCCGTAAGCTATTCCGCGGAAGGGCGTTTTGACAGAGCTGTCGTCGTTGCAAACAACGATGTTCCCGATCAGGAGTTGGCTGCCTGCGTGGCTCAGGCCCAGGCACACGCTCTCGGGATAGCAACCTTTAATTCCAGCAAGGCCGATTTCTCACGATTCATCGCGAGGATCATGATCCTCGTCGATCAGAAGAAGAGATGTCTTCAGGACAACCAAACGAAATTCACCTGCAGCTTTGTCGATGAGCCCTGGGACTAGATCATTTCGCTGTTTCAACGAAACAGCGAAATGATCTAACTCTTTGATATCACGCAATTCCGGACGGAAAACCGTTCCACACTTTCGCTGGAATTGCCCTAGCCGAGTTGGCCGCGGTTCGTTGTCTTCCCTGTTCGGTCGCCATCGAGGGCCAGCAGCAGCACCAGTCCAGCAAATCCCCCGACACCGCCGAGAAGAGCGGTCCCGGAATAGTCGCTGATCCGCGTGCCGAGCGCAAAAAGGCCGGCGCACAGACCGCCGCTTAAGAACAAGTTCACGGCGATCAGCGAGCTGCCGAGCCCGGGACGATCGGCGATCAGTTCCTGCAGATAGCTGATCGGAATGGTGATCAGCGCCGCAGCGCCAAAGGCGCTGATGAGCGTGAGCGCATAGATCTGCCAGGTGGCATTGGCAAAACTGAGCAGCACCATGTAGCCGATATAAATGGCCGTCCCGAGCGCCAGCGCCTTGAACGGAACCAGGCTGAGCTGGATGCGCGCCCAGACGAAGATGAAGACCACTTCGAGGAAGGCGACGATTCCGACGATGATGCCGATGTCGGTGACGCTGCCGCCGATCTCGTCGGTCATGATCAAGGGCAGCACCGCGGCATTGACGTGCAACGTCGAGGTGATGGTCGCAACCGCAATCACCCTCAGGAAAATGCCCGGCGCCAGGATTTCGCGAAACGACGTCCAGTAGGAGAGCCGCTTGCCGAGCGAGGCATCGGCGCCCTTTTCGTTGGGCAGGCGAAAATAGACGATCAGCAGGTTGGCGAGGCAACCGAGGCAGGCGAGCAGGTAGGCCGGCAGCATGCTGTCGCCACCCGCCAGTGCAAAGCCGACGAGCCCGGGCACGAGAACCCAGGAGACAGATATCGCGGCGCGCGCACCCGTCGTCAGCGACGCCGCGTCGTGGCCGCTCATGCGCCGGGCGATGCTGCGCACATTGGCAAAGAGCAGCGTGTAGAGCGCGCCGTAGATCGGCAGAAACACCAGAACGCTGACGACGAAGCTCGCCTGGTAGGGCAGCAGATAGACGATGCCATAGCCGATGACGCCAAACAGGATCGCGGTCGACATCAAGAGACGATAGTTGCCGACTCGGTCCGCGAGGATGCCGATCGAGACGCTGACGATGACGTTGACCGTCGAAGCAAGCAGGATCAGCAGGGAATAGACGGCGTCGCTCAGGCCCAGTTCGTTGATGCCGACGACGGACTGGTAGGGCGAGGTGGCGGCACCCGCAAAACCGAACAGGAAGATTGCCAGCATGCTGATCCGCATACCGGGGTTGCGCATGGCGCTGAGGATGGTCGAGGTCATGATGAAGGGCATCCACGAAGTGGAAGAAATATGGGAGGAAAGACCCGCCCGATATCGGGCGGGATAGGATCAGTATGCCAAGGTTCAGGCGTCGCTCGACCAGCGCGCCGACAAGCGAGCCTCCGGTTCGAAGGCAAAATCCGGATCGAACGGGAAGGACGGACGGGAACGACGCAGGCTGGAAAGCCCGGCGATATCCTGGTTGACGACACCATCCGTCAGCGCCATCAGGTTCGGATTGGCGATCGGGGCGAGATCGGGTGAGAGATAGCCCGACTTGACGACGAGCAGCCGCACCGCCTGCGGGTCAAGAGCGAGGCGGCGAAAATCCTCGATATTGTGATAGGGCCTGCGCCGTGCGGCAATGACGATATCAATGGCGCCGACGCGCACCACCGCCTGCCGCTCCCGCGCTGGCCCCGGATCGTCGAGCGTCACGACGTCGACCAGCATCTCTGCGCTCTGGCTTGCCGGATCGAGGCTGCCGCCGATCTTCAGCATCAGCGTCTCGCCGAGACCGGCCGCAAAACAGGCTTCGACCGCCGGCGCGTCGGTGATCCCGGCGATCAGGGCGCCGCGCCACCCGCGGGCAAGCAGCGCCTTCAATACGTCGGCCCGGTCGCCGACGCCGCCGCCAGTCGGATTGTCACCCGAGTCTGCCAGGATGATCGGCGTCGTTGTCGCCCGTTCGGCAATGTCGAGCATCTCGCTGAGCGGCCCGGTCACGGGGCCGAACCGGAAATTGCGGCGTTCCGTCCAGTAGCCGGCGGCGATCTCTTCCGCCGCCTGAACGGCTGCCGCCTTGTCGGTGGCGGTCACCACCGCGCAGGCTGTCGCCCGCGGCTCGTCGGCCCAGACATACCCCACCATCAGATTGGCATCGAGAATGCCCGGCCGCTTGTCGAGCTCGGGCAGTTGCGCGTAAAGCGATTTTGCCGGCTCGTCCTCGGTCGACGTGCACTCGCCAGGCAGAAGGACAGGAACCGGCGCCCAGGCGATGCCCGGACGGGTTCCCTCGCGCAAGGCCGAGACGAGCGTCGACCAGGCACGGGTCATGGTTTCCGGCGTGTCGATGTGCGGTGCGGTGCGGTAGGCGGCGAAGATGTCGAGCTGGTCGATGATCCTCTGGCTGACATTGCCGTGCAGGTCGTAGCTGGCGGCAATCGGGCAGTCAGGGCCGACGACGGCGCGGGCGGCCGAGATCCAGTCGCCTTCTGCGTCGTCCATGCCGTCGACCTTGATCGCGCCATGCATGGCGAGATAGAGCCCATCGATCGGCAGCGCTTCGCGCAGCAATGCCAGGAACTCTGCCTTGAACGCGTCATAGGTCGCCCGCGACACCGGGCCGCCTGGAACCGCGCGCGCGTGCAGCAGCGGAAGGTGCTCGACACCCTCGGCCTTCATGAAGCTGAAGTATTCGGCCTCCAGCAGCGTCTGCCCGCGCAGCACCCGAAAATCCTCCTCAGTCATCAGGACTGGCGAATAGGTGCTGCATTCGGTGTGGATACCACCAACGGCAATGCGCATGGGCTTTCCTCTTAGAGATTGGGGCTGAGCGGGGCGATGGCGGCGAAGCGCAGCCAGTCCTTGCCCGCCTTCGGCGTCCAGGCCGCTTCGGCGATTGCCGGAAGCCGTGGAAAGACCAGTCGGTTGAAGTAGCCACGCGACAGGTAATGTTCAGACCAGATGCAGGCCTGCACGCCCTTGAGACGCGCTTTCAACGCGTCCGGAAATTCGCCCTCGGCCTCATAGCCATAGGTGTGCGCCGGCGTCGCCGTCCCGGCCCAGCTCGCGCCCGGTTCCTGCCAGGCGTCCGCCTGCGCCATGTCGAGATAGTAGGCCTGACCGGGCGTCATCACCACGTCGTAGCCTTCGCGCGCCAGTTCGATCCCGACCTCCGGCCGCTCCCAGGCCATCAGCAGCGTATCTTCGGCCGCGACGCCGCCGCCATGTGCCACCTCGTTCCAGCCCGCAAGCTTGCGGTCGCGTGCCGTCAGCATCGCTTTCACGCGCCGAAGGAAATAGGACTGCAGGGCGAAGGTCCCGGAAATGCCCTCGCGCTCCATCAGTTGCTTGGCAAGCGGCGATGCGAGCCACGAACCGTTCGCGACCTCGTCACCGCCGATGTGGATGTATTCGCTCGGGAAAAGCTCGACCATCTCGTCGAAGAGCTTTTCGAGAAACTCGTAGGTGAAGGCGACCGCGGGGTTCAAGGCATTGTTCGGATAGCCCTGGACCGAATGGTAGCTTTCGGGCGCCTCCTGGCCATCGGCAAGATCGGGCAACGCGACAAGCGTCGCTGTGCTGTGGCCGGGGATGTCGATCTCCGGGACGACATCGACATGAAGCGCCAACGCCTGGGCGACGATCGCCTTGACGTCCTCCTGGCTGTAGAACCCGCCGACGGGCTCCGCGCCGTTGCCAAGCTGCGGCAGCAGCGGTTCGTCAGGGCCTCGCAGCACACCGAGCGTCGTCAGCTCCGGAAACGCCTTGATCTCCAGCCGCCAGGCCTCGTCATCGGTCAAGTGCCAATGGAAGACGTTGAGCTTGAACCAGGCGAGGATATCGATGAGCCGCGACACATCCGATGTCGGGTAGAACTGACGCGAGACGTCGAGATGGCAACCGCGCCAGCTGTAACGCGGAGCGTCCGAGATCGTCCCGCCAGCCGGAAAGCGGAATTTTCCGGGATGATTGCGCGCGCCATCCAGCAGTTGCGCCAGGCTCGTCAATCCATACTGCCGCCCGGCGCTGCCGCCATGGCTGAGCTTGATCTCGGTTTCGGAAAACGCCAGCCGATAGGCTTCCGCTTGCAGGTCGGCGTCGGCGGCAAAGACAATTGCCCGCCCCTGCTTTGAGACGGCGAGACTGAAAGGTGCGTGGCCTGCAGGGAACAAGCGGTGATACATCGCGAGCACCGTATCGACGGCAGCGACATCATCGCTACCGCTGCCGGCGGCCGGGTAGAGCACCACGGGAAACCCGTCGCCCGCCCGAAGATCGAGTCCCGCCGGCCAAGGCTGCAGCGCATAGGGTTGATCAAGCCTTCCTTCCGGCAACAGTACCGGCGGCGGCTCGCTGACCGCGTTTTCGAGCAACAGATCGGAAACCGCAACCGGAACATGTCGACCGTCGGCGAGCGTCAAATAGGCGGATTTTGCACCGTCGGTGCAATGGCGCGCATTGCGGTGCAGGCCACTGACGGTAAAGGTCCAGCTCTCGCCGTGTTCGATCGTCAGCCCCTCGGGCGGCGCGAATTCGTGAAAATTGGCGTTGCGGCGCAGGAAGACAGCATTCTCGCAGGCGTTCGGATCGATGACCCTTGTCAGCGAGGTATAGACGATCCTGAAGCCGGAAAGCGGCTCGCCCGAAAAGTTGAAGAGCGTGAAGGTGAACCGGCCGAACGGCCCGCCGTCCGGCTGCCAGGACGCCTCGAGACGATAGGAAACCGGGTGCATGCTCTTCCTCCGAATGCAGATGTCAGTAATCGCTTGATTGCGAGAATGTGCGCGCCAGCTCCGCTTGCCCTGCGGTAAGCCCGCAGTCGACCGGCAGGCAGACGCCCGAGATGGCGGCAGCCAGCGGCCCCGCCAGGAAATGCACGGCATTGGCGACATCATCGGGGTTGACGATGCGCTGCAGCGGATACCAGCGCTTCGCTTCGTCGAACACATCGGGGTTCGCCTGAGCCCGTGCTTCCCAGGCCTGGGTGCGCACCGTGCCGGGTGCAACGGCGTTCGAGCGGATGCCGAACTTGCCATATTCGACCGCGATCAGGCGGGTCAGATGCAGCAGGCCTGCCTTGGCGGCGCTGTAGGCCGGGTGCCCGAAGACATTCATGCCATTGACCGAGGCGATGTTGACCACCGTCCCGCGGCTCTCCTTCAGCATGTCCTCGACGGCGCGAAAGGTGAGGAACGCGGCTTCGAGGTTCAGCGCGTTGTCCATGCGCCAGATGTCCGGCGTGGTTTCCTGCAGGCTGACGGCGCGGGCAGCGCCCGCATTGTTGACGAGCGTGCGCACCGTCCCCAGACTTGCCGCCTTTGCTGCCATCGCCGCGACACTTGCAACATCCGTGACATCGCAGGCCGCTGCCACGAAGCGATTTTCATCACCAAGCGCGCGCGCAGCACGTGTCGCTGCCTCTGCGTCGATGTCGACGAGCAGGATCACGTCGTGGTCGTCGGCAAGCTTGCGCGCGATGGCGCGGCCGATATCGCCGGCTGCACCGGTTACGATCGCGAGGTATTGCGTCATGCGCTGACCTTTCGCGGCACGTCAGTCTCCGAGCAGCTGGCGATCGTCACCGTCGCGGTGCGTGACCAGTTGCTGCTTGATGCGCCGAAGTGTGGTCGTCGCCAGCGGTTGCACCCGATAGGCGACGAGACTGGAGAGGATGTCGAGCAGCGCCAGATAGGCGATGCGGGTGGAGGTGGGACGGTAGATGTTGTTACCCTCGGGCAGGTCCACCGGAACCGTGATGCTGGCGACCGCCGCCACCGGACTGCCGCTCTGCGTCAGCGCGATGGTCGGCACCTTCAGTTCGCGCGCGAGCGTAAAGGCGCGCACGAGTTCGGCATTGCGGCCGGAAAAAGAGGAGCCGATCAGCACGTCCGTCGGCCGGGCCGCCGCCGTCATCATCAGCTGCATGCTGTGGTCGGAACTCGAGGTAATGCGCAGGCCGTAACGGAAGAGCCGGTTTTGAAGTTCGCCGGCAACCATCGACGAATTGCCGCCGGAACCAAAGGCGTAGATCATTTCCGCTGCGGCGATGCGTTCGACCGCCTCTTCGATCGCGGCGAGATCGAGCGAACGATGGAGGAGGAAGAGCGCATTTTGCGACTTGGTGATGATGTCCTGGGCGACATCGCCGGTCTCGCGGCTTTTCGGTTCCGGCTTCAGGTAGCGCATGCCGATATAGGCGGTGCGGGCAAGCTGCACCTTGAAATCGGAGAAACTGTCACACCCGAGGCGGCGACAGAAGCGGGTGACGGTCGGCGGCGAAACGTCGGCCTTGCCTGCCAGTTCGATGATGGACGCGTTTACCGCGAACTCGAAATCATTGAGGAGAATATCGGCAATGCGGTTTTCCGACTGGGAGAGCCGCCCTTTTTCTTCCTGCAGTGTCGCGAAGATATCCATCGCCCGCTCAAGCCCTGTTTCGGATCAGCCTTCCTTCGGCTTGTAGGCGACGCAGTCGATCTCGACCTTGCAATCAACCATCATCGACGACTGGACACAGGCCCGCGCCGGCGGATGCGCACCGAAATACTCCTGGTAGATCTTGTTGAATGTCCAGAAATCCCGGGGATCGTCGAGCCAGACGCCGCAACGAACCACATGCTCAGGACCGTAGCCGGCTTCCGTCAGAATGGCCAGAACATTGGCGATCGTCTTGTGGGTCTGGGGGATGATCCCGCCCTCGATGATCTCGCCATTTTCCATCGCGACCTGACCGGAAACATAGAGCCAGCCGTCCGCTTCGACCGCGCGCGCAAAAGGCAATGGCTTGCCGCCGGCACCGACTTGCACAGTACCGTATCTCTTGATGGTCATGTCCGCCTTCGTGCAAATTATTTTCTTCGATCGTTGACAAATGACCATAGAAAGCGGAATTTGACCAGCGAAAAACACCGTTCATGAAAAGAATTTCAATCCAGGGCGAGAATATGCGGGATCCTTTCCTCAATCCATTCCCCTCCTCCGACGTCGCACGTCATTCGATCTGGGAGATGCTCGTCTCGCGCGACATCACCGCCTTTCTGGCAGCGGACTGGTCGATGGTGTCAGCAGATTTCGTCGAGGACGGCTTCATCGGCATCGACGGCCGCCGCGAAACCAATCCGGACAACTGGCGGCTGACCTTCCCGTCGCTTGCCGCCTATCGCGACGAATGGCTGCGCCAGGCAACCGACTTCGCAAAGGAAAGCTTCGCCGAAGATCCGCGCAACGCGATTTTCACGACGACGACGCTCGAAGACATCGAAGTCAACGGTGACCAGGCACTGGCGCGCAAGAAGTTCGACGGCAGCCTGAAGAAGACCGACGGCAGCGTCGACATCCTGAAATGGCAGACGGTCTATTATTGCCGGCTGCATGAAGGACGCTGGAAGATCGCCGGCTTCACCGGTTACCTGCCGAACCCGATGGGCCCGGCTTAAGCGCGACGCGACATAAAAAGGCAAACGGCATTGCGGATCTTCACAGCAGCGCTTGCGACCGAGACCAATACCTTCTCTCCGATCTGCATCGACCGCCGGGCTTTTGAAGCCTCGCTCTATGCGCCGCCGGGCGAGCATCCGGAAACGCCGACGCTCTGCACGGCGCCGATTACAGTCGGCCGGCAGGTCTGCGCCGAGAAAGGCTGGGACCTGATCGAGGGAACCGCGACCTGGGCCGATCCGGCCGGCCTCGTCAACCGCCAGACCTATGAGAGCCTGCGCGACGAGATCCTCGGCCAGCTGCGCGCCGCCATGCCCGTCGACGCCGTTGTTCTTGGCCTGCATGGCGCGATGGTCGCCGACGGGTACGAAGACCCGGAGGGCGATCTGCTCGTGCGCGTGCGCGAGATCGTCGGACCTGACATCCTCGTCTGCGCCGAACTCGATCCGCACAGCCACCTGACAGCCAAACGCGCTGCGGCATCGAATTTCTTCGTCTATTTCAAGGAGTTTCCGCACACCGACTTTGTCGATCGCGCCGAGGACCTCTGGCGGATCGCGGTCGATACGCTCGAGGGCCGGGTGACACCTGTCATGTCGATCTTCGACTGTCGGATGATCGACGTCTATCCGACCTCGCGCGATCCGATGCGTTCCTTCGTCGACAAGCTGATGCGGATCGAAAAGGAAGACGCGGACGTGCTTTCGCTTTCGGTCGTCCACGGCTTCATGGCCGGCGACGTACCGGAAATGGGAACCAAGCTCCTCGCCGTCACCAACGGCAAGCCGGAGAAGGGGCAAGCCCTGGCACGCGAGCTTGGCCTCGAACTCTTTTCCAACCGCGGCACCTTCATCATGCCGCAGATCGACGAGAAGCAGGCCGTTTCCGAGGCGCTTTCCGCGTCGAAAGGCCCTGTCGTGATCGCCGACGTCTGGGACAATCCGGGCGGCGGCACGGCGGGGGATGCGACGGTCCTTCTCGAAGAGCTTCTGGCGCGTGGCGCAACCGACGTCGCCGTCGGCACCATCTGGGACCCGATGGCGGTGCAGATCTGCATGGCGGCCGGCGAAGGCGCCGAGATCCCCTTGCGCTTCGGCGCGAAATCGGCGCCGGGAACCGGCAATCCGGTCGACGGAACGGTGAAGGTCGTGAAGCTGGTGCGCGACGCGGAAATGCGCTTCGGCGAGAGTTTTGCCCCGTTCGGCGACGCAGCGCACATCCGCTACAACGGCATCGACATCATTCTGAATTCAACGCGCGCGCAGAGCTTCGACCCGAGCCTGTTTTCTGTCATGGGCATCGACCCGACGGAAAAGAAGATCCTGGTCATCAAGTCGACCAATCACTTCTACGCCTCGTTCTCGAAGATCGCCTCGGAAATCCTCTATTGCTCGGCGGGCACGCCCTATCCGAACAACCCCGCGAAAACCGCCTACAAGCGGGCGCCGAAGAACATCTGGCCGAAGGTCGACAATCCGCACGAGGCGAAAGGCGTGGCCTGAGCCGCTCCTGGAGTGTTGCCGGCCGGCAGACGCACGATCTGCGCTAAAAAAGAAGGGCCGCTGGCTTGCTACAGCCAGCGGCCCGTTTTCGTTTGGCAGGCGTAACGCTCAGGCCGCAGCCGGATCGAGCACACCCATGTCGATGTCGGTCAGCTCGACCCGCCGTTCCAGCGCGATGCCGGATTCGTCGAAGAGGTGGCAGTCGGCAACCTTGATACCGGCCTGAACCGTCTCTTCCGGCCGAATGGCCGCAGTGCCGGGCAACATGGCGCAGAAGTTCTCGCCCTCGCCACCGACCGCCGCATAGGCGACCGTGTGAGCGCCGAGACGTTCGATCACCGTTGGCGTGACCTTGAGGGAAAGATCGCCTGTGCCGAGCACGATGTGTTCCGGCCGCACTCCGAGCGTCAGCGTCCGTCCGACGAGGCCACTCTGTGGCGTCACCGGGACGATCGTCGTCTGGCCCTTGTAGTCGACCTCGACGCCGGCATCGCTGACGCCCTTGCAGGTGACCGGCAGAAGGTTCATCTTCGGATTGCCGATAAAGCCGGCTACGAAGGTGTTGGCAGGTTTGTGGTAGAGCTCCAGCGGCGCGCCGGTCTGCGCGATTTCACCGGCATTGAGAACGACGATCCGGTCCGCCATCGTCATCGCCTCGACCTGGTCGTGGGTGACGTAGATCATCGTTGCCTTCAATTGCCGATGCAGCTTCGCCAGTTCGATGCGCATGTCCGCCCGAAGTGCTGCGTCAAGGTTCGACAGCGGCTCGTCGAAGAGGAAGATCTTCGGCTCGCGCACGATCGCTCGCCCAATCGCCACGCGCTGACGCTGACCACCGGACAACATTCCCGGCTTCTGCTGCAGGCGTTGGTCCAGGTGCAGGATGCGTGCGGCATGCTCCACCTTTGCCTTCAATTTCTCCTCGGCCATCTTTTCCACGCGAAGCGGAAAGGCGATGTTCTCGAAGACGGACATATGCGGATAGAGCGCATAGGACTGGAAGACCATGGCGATCCCGCGCTTGACCGGCGGCAGGTCGTTGACGCGCTTGTTCTCGATCAGGATGTCCCCCGAGCTGGTCTCATCGAGACCTGCGATCATCCTGAGCAAGGTCGACTTGCCGCAACCGGAGGGTCCGACGAAAACGACGAACTCACCGTTCCTGACTTCGAGATCGATGCCTTTCAGCACCTCGAACGTCCCGTAGAATTTCTGAACCTTGTTGAGATTGAGCTGTCCCAAGAAACTGTCTCCGGCCACCGGCGAGAAGCGGCTCATTTATAGCAGAAGGAAGCGAGGGCCGCGAACCCCAAGGGGATCCGCGGCCCCGGTGGCCTTACTTGTACTCTTCGAGGCTGGAAGCCGCCTTCTTCAAGGCGTCGGCCGGTTCGGCCTTGCCGGTCACGACCGACTGGACCATCTCGATGATGACGTTCTGGAAGCCCTTGTAGTCGGTAAAGAGCGGCTCGGGACCACCATAGGTGATGCCGTCGATGAACGGCTTCCAGTAAGGATCCTTCTTGACGAACTCGTCGACCATCGGCGACGGACGCAGCGGCGTCAGGCCGGCGCCGCCCTGCAGTTCATACTCACCCTGCGGACCGGGCGAAGTGATGAACTTGGCGAACTCGATTGCCTTCTCCTCGACGCCCGACCCCTTGAAGATCGCCAGGCTGTCGGTGATGAGCAGCGTGCCCTCGCCCTTGGCTTCCGGGCCGAGCGGCAGCGGCGCGACACCCCAGTTGACCTTGGTTTCCTTCAGACGCGTTGCAGCACCCGAGCCAGCCTGGATCATGCCGACCTTGCCATCCAGGAAGATGGCGCGGATCTCGTTCTGCTCGTAGGCGGTGGCGCCTTCGACCGAAAATGGCGTGATGTCCTTGTAGGCCTGGAGCGCTGCCAGCACCTGCGGGCTGTCGATGACGATCTTGTCGCCGTCGATGACCTTGCCGTTGTTGGTGTAAACCCAGTGCATGAACTGGTGCATCGTGTTGTCGAAGGTCTTGGCCGGAAGACCATAACCGGCAATCCCGGTCTTTTCCTTGATCGTCTTGGCAAACTCGATTTCTTCGGCCCAGGTCTTCGGCGGCGTCTCGGGATCGAGGCCGGCCTGCTTGAACAGGTCCTTGTTCCAGTAAAGCGCCTTGGTCGAGAACGCGATCGGAACGCCCCACTGGTTGTTGTCGAAGGTTACCGTGTCGACGATGTTCGGATAGTAGGTCTTCTTTTCGTCGTCGGTCATCGGCACCGGGACGATCAGGTCGTTCTGGGCGAATTCCTTCAGCGTGCGCGAACCGACATAGGCCATGGCGACCGGCGTACCGGCGGCGGCAAGCGTCGTTGCCTTGTCCTGGCACTGGGCCCAGCCGACGACTTCAGGGGTTACCTTCCAGCCCGGGTTCTTCTCTTCCCACTGCTTGATGTACTTCTCGTGCACAGCATCCATGGTGTCGCCGCAGTAGATCCAGCTGATCTCCTGGTCGGCCGCCTTGGCGGTCACGGCGCCGAGCGCGGTCGAGCCGAGCAGGGCAAGGGCAAGCACCCCCGTCTTGAATTGGATAGACACGTCTTATGCTCCCGTTCTCTGGTGGTTGACTTAAGTCTTATTGTTTCACCGCGCCCGCGGTCAGGCCGCTGACGAGATAGCGTTGCAAGAGGAAGATCACGACGACAGCCGGCGCGATGCCGACGAAGCTTGCGGCCATCAGCTCGTTCCAGACGACTTCCTGACGTCCGAAATAGGCAAAGAGACCGACCGGCAGCGGCATGTATTCGCTCTTGGAATTGAAGGTCAGCGCGTAGATGAACTGCTGGGCATAGGCGCCGATGAAGGTGGTGATCGCCACAACGGTGATGCCCGGCATGGCGATCGGCAGGATCACCCGGCGCAGCGTGTAAAAGTGGCTGGCACCATCGACGAACGCGGCCTCGTCGAGTTCGCGCGGAATGCGCATCATGTAGGTGCGCAGGAGCCAGATCGCGGACGGGATCAGGAAGGCGACACCCGGTACGATCATCGCCAGATAGGTGTTGAGCACGCCGAAGGTGCGCATCAGCCGGAACAGCGGGATGAGCAGCACCGCGCCTGAAAACATGTTGACGGCCAGGAACGCGCCGAGAAGAACGCCGGCGCCGCGGAAGTTGAAGCGGGCGAAAGCGTAGGCGGCGGGAACGACCAGCACCAGCACGATCGCCGTGACGATGGTGGAAATGAAGAAGGAATTGAAGATGTAACGGGCAAAGCCCGGCACGCTCTCCCACATCGTGAAGTAGGCGGCGAACGACCCGTTTTCCGGCCAGAAGCGATAGGGCGAGGAAAACAGTAGCCCGAGCGGCTTCAGCGACACCAGGAAGCCTTCGACGAAGGGCGCCAGGATGAAGCAGAGGAAGACGAAGATGCCCGCATAGATGGCGACAAGCTCGTACCAGCGGTAACGATTGATCAGTGCCGGCTGGCTCATTTCTGTTCCCCCTGAGAAAGGCGGCTCGTGACCCGGAAATAGGCGAAGCAGAAGATCGACAGGAAGATGCAGATCAGCACCGCGCGCGCCGCCCCTTCGCCGTATTTCTTCGACCCGATCGCGGTGCGATAGGTGTCGATGATCATCGTCGTGGTCTCGCCGTTGGGGCCGCCCTGGGTGAGGATCCAGATGATGTCGAAGGAATTGAAGGTCGCGATCAGCGACAGCATCGACATGGTGATCAGCGACGGCACGAGCAGCGGCAGGGTGATGCGGCGGAAGCGGTAGAAGCGCCCTGCCCCATCGGTCCAGGCGGCCTCGTAGAGATCCTGCGGGATCGCCTGCATCGCCGCCAGCATGTAGAGGGTCACCAACGGCACGCCGATCCAGACATCGGTGACGATCGTCGCCCAGAATGCAGTTTCGCCCCGCGCCAGGAAGGCGATCGGTCCGTTGCTCAGACCCAGGTTCTGCAGCACGCCCGAGATCATGCCGAACTGGCCGTTGTACATCCAGCCCCACATGAAGATGCCGATGGCCATCGGCACGATCCATGGCGGCATGGTGAGCAGGCGGAACAGCGCCCGGCCGGGCACGGCCGCGTTCAGCATCGTTGCGCCGAAGACGCCGATGATCATCTTGATCGACACCGAGAAGAACGTCCAGACGAAGGTCCGGAAGATGACTTCGGCGAAGGTCTCGTTGAAAATCTTGTCGTAGTTGGTCCACCCGACCCAATTGGTCGTCTTCTTCAACGACGCGTCCGTAAACGAAAGCACGAAGGTATCGACCAATGGATAGGCGACGATCACCGTGACGTAGAGGACAGCAGGAAGAAGCAGGATCCAGGCGAAGATGACCGTGCTGCGTTGAACACTCATCTGCCGCCTCCCCTTACGCCGCGCGGGAATGCAGGGCTTCGTCGAAACGGTCCCAGATGGGCCTGAGGTCGATGACGCTCTTCTTGCGCCGTGCCTCGTCCATCGAGAGCGCCAGAATGCCGGCCTCAAGCGCATCGCGCGTCGACACGGGCAGCGGCCGGCCGTCGCGCACATGGCCGATGATGTCGGTCGCCATCTGCTCGTCAGCACCGTAATGCTGCGACAGTTCCGTGGCCTTGTACTTGTTTTCGATGACCTTCTTGCCGGTCAGCATCTCGTGCACGTCGAAATAGCCGCGGATGAAATCACCCTCGGCCATGCCGCGCGACCCCATGATGCAGAAGCGGCGGAACTGGTCCGGCACGTTGAGATTGGTATGGAAATTCATGCCGACGCCGTTGGCGTATTCGACGATCGCCACCTGGTAATCGATGATGTCGCCGTCGCTGTCGAAGACCTTGTCCGATCCCATCCAGCCGCTCGGCTTGCGGTGAAAAAGCTCCAGATCGTTGATGCCCTCACGAGCCGGGTCATTGGCAGGGATGAAGCTCTTGCGGCCGCCGAAGCTCGCGACCCGTTCCGGTCGCGCACCGATGACGCCATTGTAGAGGTCGAGGTCGTGGCAGCATTTTTCCAGCATGAAACTGCCGGAATAGCGCTCGTAGCGGCGCCAGTCGCGCATGAAGAAGGCGCCGTGATAGGGCTCGATATGCTCGGATGCCTCGATCGAGACCACCTGGCCGAGCTTGCCCTCGGCAAGCGCCTGGCGAAGGTCGCGATACATCGGCGCATAGCGCAGCACCAGGCCGACCATCAGCCGCTCGTGGCCGAATTTCGCCATCAGGGCGGCCAGTTCCAGGCTCTCCTGCACGGTCGTCACGATCGGCTTTTCGCTGAAGACCTTCAGCCCGGCCTCGAGACCGATGCGGATATGGTCGAGGTGCATGTGGTTGGGCGAGCCGATCATCAGCAGATCGAGCTTCTCGTTGGCGATCAGCTCTTCGGGGGTCGCATAGGCCTTGCCGGGCGAGATGCCCTTTTCGGTAAGCGTGGTGAGACCGGCCGGGTTCGGATCGACGTAACCGGCGATCTCGAAGCTTTCATCCATGGCCTTGAAGACATAGCCCAGATACCCGAGACGGAATCCGAGTCCGATGATGCCAACTTTCATTCTCGTCCTGTTCCCCTGCCTTTTGGCGTAATTTATTTTCGCAGACTGGGACAGTTTTTTCAGGTCGTCAACTCGAATCCGCATATTTTGTAAAATTGTGAAATTCATTTTCATAATAGAAGGCAGATGCCGAGAAAGCAGGCATTTCGTGGACAACCAACGAGGGTGCGCGCTTCGCAACTCTACAGCAGGAAGAAAGCGGACCAGACCACTGCACGTTGCGTGAGGGGACGCTGATGCTTTCAGCCGTTCCGTCGCAGACGATCCCGCCAGCGCAGCAGTCGCAGCAGCGCACGGGCAAGGTAGGGTGGCGGTATCTTCGGATGGTCGCCGACGGTTCCCTTGCGCGTTACCTGCGCCTGCGGATCGATGAGGAATGCAACCAGCAGCGCATCACCGATACCGACGAACTCCAATGGCTCGCTCGACATGAACAGGCCCTGATCTCCTTCGTCGAACCGCATGCCACCGGCCTCGACGGATCCCGAGAAGACATAAAAATAGAGGTGCCTTCCCGCCTTGCGGGGGAAGTCCGCTTTCGTCCCGGCATCGAGCCTGAGATCGAAGACGTCGATGGCGTTGCGCACGAAGAACGGAGCCGTGCCAGCTTCCCCGCCGACAAGGTGCCGCCAGGAATTGGCGGGAGCCGGCTCGATTGCGCCGTGCTGGATCTTCGGTGGGAGGTCGAGACTGTGGGGACGGATGAGGATCTGCAGCATCCGGAGCGGCGGATCCTCCGCCAGGGTCTCCTCCGAATGCCAGAAGCTCGTCCCGGCATTCATCACCATCAGATGTGCTGAGTCGGTGATCAGCCTGCCGGTTGCCCGATCGTCGTGCCGCATGATCCCATCGGGCACCCACGAGAGGATTTCGTCATTGCGGTGCTCGTGCATGGCGACCAGGCGGCCTGGATCCAGTATCGTTTCGGCCACCATTGCAAGCGGACCGTAGCCATGGTCGCGCGGCCAGGGCAACAGCCAGCCGGGCATGTTGAGGCGGACCTTGAACCCACCCATATCCCTGACGACTGGACTTTTGGCGCCGCGATAGAGCATGCTCCACCTTACCACGGTCCGTTGCGGTTTGCCGGGACAGCCTTGCTGGGACGACGCCTAGCGCCCCATGCGTGCCGCGAGCCTTCTTTCGACCGCTTGCAAGCCATCGTGCAGCAGCACCGCCAGGACGGCGACGATCAGGCCGCCCTGGACGACGAAGGCGAGATTGTTCGATTGCAGCCCGGCGATGATGACCTCGCCAAGGGTCTTTGCCGCAACCGTCGAGCCGATCGTCGCCGTCGCCAGGCTGATGACGACCGAAAGGCGGATGCCGGCAAGGATGACCGGCATCGCCAGCGGAAGCTCGACCTTGAGCAGCCGCTGGACGCCCGTCATGCCCGCCCCGCGCGCTGCCTCCATCACCGAAGGCGGCAGGGTCGTGAGCCCGGTCAACGCGTTTTCGAAGATCGGCAGCAGGCCATAGAGAAACAGCGCGATCAACGTCGGCTTCTCGCCGAAGCCGAAAATGGGAACGGCAAGCGCCAGAACCGCGACCGGTGGAAAGGTCTGACCGATGTTGACCAGGCTGCGCGAGAGGGGGAGGAACTCGGCGCCCGATGCACGTGTCACCAGGATCGCCAGCCCAAGCGCCACGACGGCCGCAACGGCCGTGGCGATGGCCACCGTACGCAGGTGCAGAATGGTCAGCTGCAGCAGGCTGCCCTGGTTGTAGATAACAGGCGCATTGTCCTGGACCAGCGGCCGCAGCAGCGGTTCGAACCAATGCGGTTGCAGCAGGAACGCGACAAGCAGCAGGAACACGGTAAGGCGAACAAGGGTGGAGATCTTCGGCATCAGGCTGGCCCGGCCGCCCGTCTTGCCAGCCCCTCAAGGCTGACCTTGCCGATGACCTCGCCGTCGGGGCCCGTCACCGGCAGGGCGCTGCGCCCGGACCACAACAGTGTCGCAAGCGCCTCCCGCTGACTGAGCGTTGCGGCGATTGCCGTACCCTGCGCGGAACCGGGTTCGACGGCATCGAGCACCGGCTCGATCGCCAGCAGGCGGAACGGCCGTTCGGCCATTCCGATCAGGCTTTCGACGAATGGCGTTGCAGGGTTGAGCAGCATTTCCGCGGGCGTCGCGTATTGCACCACCCTGCCCTTGTCCATCACCGCGATCCGGTCGGCGAGATGAAAAGCCTCTTCCATGTCATGGGTGACCAGAATGACAGTCGTCTCGAAATGCTTCTGGATCGCCAGAAGGTCGTCCTGCGCCTTGGCACGGATGATCGGATCGAGCGCGCCGAAGGGCTCGTCCATCAAAAGGACCTTCGGTTCGGCGGCAAGTGCGCGCGCAACGCCCACCCGCTGCTGCTGGCCGCCGGAAAGTTCGTGCGGAAAGCGCGGTCCGAACGCCGCCGGGTCGAGCTGGAAGAGCCTTAGCAGCTCGTCCACCTTGGCATCGATGCGCGCACGGTCCCAGCCGAGCAGGGTCGGGACGGTGGCAATGTTCTGCGCGACCGTGCGGTGCGGAAACAGGCCATGGCCCTGGATCGCATAGCCGATCCGGCGCCTGAGTTCGTAGTCCGGCAGCACGCGATTGTCCTCGCCGTCGAGACGGATTGCACCCGATGTCGGCTCGACCAGCCGGTTGATCATGCGCAGAAGCGTCGTCTTGCCTGAACCCGAAGTGCCGACGATCACCGTCACGGTGCGCGGCGCCACCGTCAGGCTGACGTCGTCGACGACGGTGTTCTCACCGTAGCGCTTGGTGATGTTCTCGATCTCGATCATGTCGCTTCTGCCTGCCTGATGTTGGGTGTGGCCATCTCGATCAAGGCGTCGAGCACGATTGCCGCGGCGAAGGCGAGCACCACGGTCGGGACTGCGCCGAGCAGCACCAGGTCCATGGCGGTCTGGCCGACCCCCTGGAAAACAAAGACGCCGAAGCCGCCGCCGCCGATCAAGGCGGCGATCGTCGCGAGGCCGATGTTCTGGACGAGCACGATGCGGATGCCGGTGAGGATCACCGGAAAGGCCAGGGGAAATTCGATGCCGACCAGTCGTTGCCAATCGGTCATGCCGATGCCGCGGGCGGCATCGTTGGCCTCCCGCGACACGCCGGCAAGCCCGACCACCGTGTTCGCGACGACAGGCAACAGCGAATAGAGGAACAGTGCAACGAAAGCCGGCGCGACCCCGATACCGCGTATGCCGATTGCAGACGCCCCCGGAATGTTCGCGGCGATCCAGCCGAGCGGCGCGATGAGGATACCGAAGAGCGCGATCGACGGGATCGTCTGGATGGCGTTGAGCACGCCGAGGAGGCCGTCGCGCAGGCGGCTGAAGCGGTGGCAAAGGACCCCGAGCGGAATGCCGATGATGGTCGCAGCCGCGAGTGAGCCGAGGGCCAACGTCACATGCTTGCGCGCTTCCGCCCAGAAGGTATCGGCCCGGCTTGCATATTCCTTCAGGATCGACAGTCCGTCCCAGCTGCCGGAGAGAATGAGAAACCCGGCAAAAGCCAACACCGCCACGAGCACCACGATCCGCACGAAGGGCGTCGGACGCAGGCGTGTCAGCGCATCGGCGGCGAGAAGCCCGAAGGCAAAGAGCATGATCCAGAAACCGGAGGCCGGCGAGACGCGGGCGTAACTGTTGCCCTCGGGCGTCAGATGAAGGGCGGCAATGCCGATGCCGAGCGCAAGTACACCCAGCGCCGTGAACGCTGCGGCAAGACGCAGCATGGCCGGCACACGCAGCGCCGCTACAGCAACGCTCGAAAGGACCACCAGCAGCACCAGGGCACTCCACGGCAGAGTGAGGGCTTCGACGATTGTCTTCGCCTCGCCGGCGACGATGCGATTGGCGCGAAACGTGGCAAACGGGGCGATAGCTGCCCCCGCCAGCGCCAAAGCCGCGATAATCACTCCGAGCTTGTCAAAGCGCAGATCTTTCAAGCCGCATTTCCTCCCCGCCCGTGCCGGCGCGACGTCGGCACCTGCAGGCATGTCCCCGGAACGCCGGCCATCGGACCAGCGTCCCGGTTATCCGTCAACCTATTTCAGAAAGCCGTTTTTCTTCAGGAAGTCCTCTGCAACCGCCTTGGCCGGCTCACCGCCAACCTGAACGCGACCGTTGAGATCCTGCAGGGTCACGAGGTCGAGCTTCTCGAACACCGGCTTCAAAAGCCCCTCGATCGCGGGGTTTTCCTTCAGCACTGCCTCGCGAATGAGCGGAGCCGGCTGGTAGACCGGCTGCACGGCCTTGTCATCCTCGAGGACGACGAGGCCAGACGGCGCGATGCCGCCATCGGTGCCATAGACCATCGCCGCGTTTGCGCCGTTCGTCTGGTTGGCCGCAGCCGCGATGGTCGCCGCCGTGTCACCGCCCGAAAGCGTGATCAGTTGGTCCTGCTTCAAGGTGAAACCGTAGGTCGTCTGGAAGGCGGGAAGGGCCGCCGCCGAATTGACGAACTCGGATGAAGCAGCGAGAACGACCTTGCCGCCGCCGGACACATACTTGCCGAAATCGCTCAGCGTCTTCAGCTTGTTCTCGTCCGCCACCTCCTTGCGAAGGCCAATCGCCCAGGTGTTGTTGGCCGGCGAAGGGGTCAGCCAGACGATCTTGTTGGCGTCGTAGTCGAGTTTCTTGGCGGTCTCGTAACCCTTGGCCGCATCCTTCCAGACCGGATCATCGGCCTTCTCGAAGAAGAAGGCGGCATTGCCGGTATATTCGGGATAGATGTCGATTTCACCGGCGGTGATCGCCTTGCGCAGCACCGGCGTCGCACCGAGCTGCACGCGGTCCACGGTCTTGATGTTGTTGGCGTTGAGCACGGCGAGGATGATGTTGCCGAGCACGCCACCTTCCGTGTCGATCTTCGAGGAGACGACGACATCAGCACTCGCAGTCGCAGCAGTCAGGGTGAAGGCAAGGGCAGTTCCGATAAAAAATCCAGTCAAGCGCATGAGTTTCTCCCTCGAATTTCGCTCCGCAAGTTTGACCACGGAACGTTCGCCGCGTCGGGGCAAGCCATTCCATATATGTCAGGGCCCGGCAAAAAATAGGGTCGTGCGCGGAGACTGTGGCGGTCGAAAAATCCTGGGATCGACTGACGCCATCGAAAGCGTAGACTACTGCGTTCTGGCTGCGCGTGATTGACCGTTGCAATCGCAGGCATAGTCGGCCACTCTCGGAAAGGCCCGCCAGAAACGCCTGCTTTCACTTTTGGTTGCGATGCCGCTCGACCCGAACCGCCCCGGGGGGCTGGTGGCGCGGGTTCGCCCGGCGACCGTTCGGGGACACAATGTCGATCTACCTTCTCGCGCTCATCATCGGCGTGGTCGCCGGCCTTCGCGCCATGACCGCGCCCGCTGCCGTCAGCATTGCCGCTGCCGCCGGCTGGCTGCCGCTCGCCAATACCTGGGCCGCCTTCACGGGCTTTCGCTTCACACCCTACATCTTCGGCCTGCTGGCGCTGGTCGAGTTCGTGACCGACCAATTGCCAAGCACGCCCAGCCGCAAGGTGCCGCAACAGTTCGGCGCGCGCATCGTTTCGGGCGGCTTCTGCGGGGCGGTGCTCGGTACGGCGGGAGGTGCTATGCTGGGCGGACTGGTCGCCGGGGTGATCGGTGCCGTCATCGGCACGCTCGGCGGTTACGAAGCGCGCAAGCGTCTGGTGGCAGCCATCGGCGGCAAGGACTTGCCGATCGCGCTTCTTGAGGACGTCGTTGCCGTTCTCCTCGCATTCTGGGTGGTGTCCTCCGTGTCATGACAGAACATTTCGACGCAATCATCATCGGCGCCGGCCAGGCCGGCCCATCGCTCGCCGGCCGGCTGACGGCCGCCGGCAAGACCGTTGCCTTTGTCGAGCGCAAGCACTTCGGCGGCACCTGCGTCAACACCGGCTGCATGCCGACCAAGGCGATGGTTGCGAGCGCTTACGCCGCCCATCTGGCGCGGCGAGGCGCGGACTTCGGTGTGACGACCGGCCCCATCACGATCGATTTCGCCCGTGTGATGGCGCGCAAGGACACGGTGCGCTTCACGTCGCGCAAGAATGTCGAAAACTGGCTGAAGGGCATGGAGAACATAAAGGTCTTCGAGGGCCACGCGCGCTTCGAAAGCCCGCATGAGGTTCGTGTCGGCGGCGACCTGCTTTCGGCCGACCAGATCTTCCTGAATGTCGGCGGGCGTGCGGCGACACCGGACTTCCCCGGCGTGGCCGACGTGCCCTATCTCACCAATGTCTCGATCATGGACCTCGACACCCTGCCCAGGCACCTGATCGTGGTCGGCGGTAGCTATATCGGGCTGGAGTTCGCGCAGATGTTCCGTCGCTTCGGCTCCGAGGTGACGGTGATCGAAAAGGGGCCGCGCCTGATCGGCCGCGAGGATACGGATGTCTCCGACGCCATCCTCGCGATCCTCGAAAAGGAAGGCATAAACTTCCGGCTCAATGCGGAGTGTATCCGCTTTGCCAAACGCGGCGACGATGTCGCCGCCGGGGTCGACTGTACCGCAGGAGCGCCGGAAATCGTCGGCTCGCATCTGCTGCTTGCGACCGGTCGGCGACCAAACACCGATGATCTTGATCTCGACCGCGCCGGCGTCAAGACCGACGCCCGCGGTTATGTCGAGGTCGACGAGCAGTTGAAGACCAACGTCCCGCATATATTCGCGATGGGCGACTGCAACGGCCGCGGCGCCTTCACCCACACCGCCTACAATGATTTCGAGATCATCGCAGCGAACTTGCTCGATAACGAAAACAGGAAGGTGAGCGACCGCATTTCGACCTACGGCCTCTTCATCGATCCGCCCCTTGGCCGCGCCGGCATGACGGAAACGGAAGCGCGCAAGTCAGGGCGCAAGCTGCTGATCGGCACCAGGCCGATGACCCGCGTCGGCCGCGCCGTCGAAAAGGGCGAAACCGAGGGCTTCATGAAGGTCATCGTCGACGCCGACAGCAACGAAATCCTCGGCGCCTCGATCCTCGGCACCGGCGGTGACGAGGCGGTACAGAGCATCCTCGACGTGATGTATGCGGGCAAGCCCTACACCACGATCACGCATGCGGTGCACATCCACCCGACCGTGTCGGAACTGATTCCGACGGTCTTTGGCGACCTGCACCCGGCCACCTGAGCGACCGGGTCGATCCATTTCGGCTTTGAATCAGACCAGCGCGGCGCGTGCGAGGTTGTAGAAATACGTCGCGCCGCGTTCGAGGATGTCGTCGTTGAAGTCGTAGCGGGTGGTGTGCAGCCCAGAGCTGTCGCCGTTGCCGATCAGCACATAGGCGCCCGGCACCTTTTCCAGCAGGAACGAAAAGTCCTCGCTGCCCATCAGCGGTTCGGGCAATTCGACATAGGCATCGGCGCCAAAAGTCTCGCTGATGACGGCGCGCGCATCGTCAACCGCCTCGGCGTCGTTGATCGTCGCGGGATAGCCGACCTGCCAGTCGAACGTGGCCTCAGCGCCGTAGCTTTCGGCCTGCAGGCGGGCGGTCCGTTCGACGCGTTCCTGCAACTGGTTGCGGACAACGGGATCCATCGCGCGCATGCTGATTTCAAGCACCGCCGTATCGGGGATGATGTTCGACGCGGATCCCGACTGGAATGAGCCCACCGTCAGGACAGACGGCTGGTGCGGGGAAACGTTGCGCGAGACAAGCGTCTGCAACGCCATGACCACGCTCGACCCGACGACAACCGGATCGACCGTCAGCTCCGGCTGGGCGCCGTGCCCGCCCTTGCCCTTGATCGTCAGCGTCAGCACGTCGATAGACGCAGCGATTGCGCCGGCACGGCTGGAGAACTGCCCGACCGGGAGCCCCGGCCAGTTGTGCAGCGCATAGACCCGTTCGCAGGGAAACCGCTCGAACAGCCCGTCCTCGATCATCAGCTTGCCGCCGCCGAAATTCTCCTCGGCCGGCTGGAAGATCAGGTGGACCGTGCCGTTGAAGCTCTCGTCCTTCGACAGCGCCCAGGCGGCGCCCAGCAGCATGCTCGTGTGGCCGTCATGGCCGCAGGCATGCATCGCGCCGGGATGCTTGCTCTGGTAGGCAAGTCCGGTTTCCTCCTGCATCGGCAGCGCGTCCATGTCGGCGCGAAAGCCGATGGCGCGGTTGCTGTTGCCGCGCTTCAGCGTCGCCACGATGCCGGTGGTGGCGAGACCGCGGGTAACCTCGAAGCCCCAGGATTGCAGCAGCCCGGCGACATAGTCCGAGGTCTTCACTTCGGAAAGGCCGATTTCGGGCATCGCGTGCAGGGTGTGGCGGATCTTGACCAGTTCAGGCAGGAAGTCGGAAAAGCTGGCGTCGCGCATTAGGGCCTCCTCAAGCCATCTGCAGGAACTGGCGCAGGCGCGCCGATTGCGGGTCACGCATCATCTGCTGGGGGGCGCCGCGTTCTTCGACCAGGCCCTTGTGCAGGAAGATCACTTCGCTGGAGATATCACGGGCGAGTGACATTTCGTGGGTGACCATCACCATGGTGCGGCCTTCCTCCGCGAGCTTCTTGATGACGAGCAACACCTCGTTGACGAGCTCCGGATCAAGCGCCGAGGTCGGCTCGTCGAAGAGCATGACCTCCGGCTTCATCGCCAGCGCCCGGGCGATGGCGGCGCGCTGCTGCTGGCCGCCCGACAGCTGGTTCGGATAATGATCGCACTTGGGCGTGATGCCGACCTTTTCCATCAAGAGCTCGGCCTCGCCGATCGCGTCCTTGCGAGCCATGCCGAGCACGTGGATCGGCCCCTCGATGATGTTTTCGAGAATCGTCTTGTGGGACCAGAGATTAAAGCTCTGGAACACCATGCCGAGGCGGGTGCGGATATGTTCGAGCTGCCGCTTGTCGGCGGCATGGAACTTGCCGTCCTTGCCCTTCACGGTGCGAATGACTTCGCCAGAAACGGAGATCTGGCCCTCATCCGGCGTCTCCAGGTAATTGATGCAGCGCAAAAGCGTGCTCTTGCCCGAGCCGCTGCTGCCGATCAGCGAGATGACGTCGCCGGACTTCGCCTCGAAGGAGACGCCTTTCAGCACCTCGACGGACCCGAAGCTCTTGTGAATGTTGTTCACGGAAAGCGCTGATGCGACCATGTCCGTTCCTCCTCCTTATGCCTTCGCCGTGCGGTAGCGGGTCAGCCGCTTCTCGACCACGCCCATGACGCGCGTCAGGATGAAGACGACGGTGAAATAGATGATGCCGGCAGCAATCAGCGGTTCGAAGATCAGAAGCGACTGGCGCTGCAGCATGCGGGCGGTGCCCATGACCTCGAGGATGGTGATGGTCGAGGCAAGCGACGTCGTCTTCAACAGGATGATCAGGTCCCCCGTCAGCACCGGCAGGCAGGAACGGAACGCCTGCGGCAGGGTGATGCGGCGAAGGACCATCGACGAGCGCATGCCGATCGACTTTGCCGCCTCGATCTGGCCGCGCGGGATCGCCTTGATCGCGCCGCGGATGACCTCGGCATTGTAGGACGCCTGGTTGAGGCTGAGCGCGAAGATCGCATACCAGAGGCCGTCGCGCAGATAGGGCCAGAGAAAGCTGTGGCGCACCCAGGTGCCTGGCAGGATCTGCCCGAGGCCGTAATAGATCAGATAGATCTGCACCAAGAGCGGCGTGCCGCGAAAGGCAAAGGTGAAGACATAGGCCGGAACCGACAGGATGCGTCGGCCGGACAGCCGCGCGAGCGCTACAAGCGTACCGATGACGAGACCGAAGACGCCGGCAACGGCGGTCAAAAGCAGGGTCAGCGGGGTTGCCTTGATCAGCGCCGGCAGGAAGCCGATGACGTTGGAGATCGTTTCCATCAGTTGTGCCCCCGATTGAGGCGGCGCTCTATCTGCGCGATCACCAGGACGGAAACGAGCGTGATCGCCAGGAACAGGATCGCCGTCAGCCCGTAGAAGAAGATGTACTGCTTGGTGCCGGCGGCTGCACGATAGCCCGTATAGAGCAACTCGCTGAAGGAGCCGAGGACGCTGATGATGGCGCTTTCCTTGGTGATCGACAGCCAGAGATTGCCCATGCCAGGCACGGCGTGTCGCATCATCTGCGGAAACACGATGCGGGTGAAGATCTTCTGCCTGGTCATGCCGATCGAGACGGCCGCCTCGATCTGGCCCGGCGGCACAGAGAGATAGGCCGAGCGCAGCACCTCGGTCATGAAGGCGCCGGAGACGAAGGCGAGCGCGATGATCGCCGCCCAGAACGAACTGAACTGGAAGGTTTCGGCGACAAGGCCGAAATGCTTCAACAGCCGCTCGGCGCCGCTCGCGACCGAGAAATAGAGAAGCAGGATGACGAGCAACTCAGGCAACGAGCGCACGACCGTCGTGTAGATCTCGGCAAGGAAACGCGGGAAGCGGTGTTTCGAGAGTTTGCCGGCGGCACCGAGAAAGCCGAAGACAACCGCAACCGCATAGGCGACCACGGAGACCTGCAGGGTCATCAAGAGGCCCCAGGCGAAATCGTCGCCCCAGCCCTCGCCGCCCCAGGCAAGCAATTGCCAGTAATAGTCCATCCGTCGTCACCTGTTCCCGATTGTCTCGTCAGCCCCGGTGCGGATGGCCCTTAAGTCGGGCATGTCGCTGTCGCGCGTGCTGCGAAGGTGCCCCGGCGCTTTGGCCGGTTTGGCGATCGAGGGCGGCGGCGGACTGATGAGCCCGCCGCCGCCCTTCAAGAGCGGTTTACTTCTTGCCGAAGATCCACTTGTCAACGAGCTTCTGGGTCGTGCCGTCCTTTTCGAGAGCGGCAAGGCCGGTGTTGACCTTTTCGAGGGTCGCTGCGTCACCCTTGCGCACGGCATAGGCGACGCCTTCGCCGAGCGTGACGTTCTTCGGCACTTCGACCTTGACCTCGTAGTCGGCGCCCTCAGGCGTCTTCAGGAAGGTCTGGATGTAGAGATCCGGGATCAGCACGTAGTCGACGCGGCCGGCGATGAGGTCGGCGACCGAGTTGTCGGCGGTGTCGTAGCTCTTGGCCTCGGCGCCCGTCAGGTACTTGGCGACGTAGGCCGACTGCACGCTCGAGGTCTGGACGCCGATGATCTTGCCCTCGACGCTCGCCGGATCGATGATCTTGCCGGAGCCGTCAGCGGCATCGACCGTCTTGATCTCGGTCGTGTCACCCTTGGAGCCGACGAAGGACGTGCCTTCGGTGTAGTAGGGCGTCGAGAAATCGACAACCTGGCGACGCTCGTCGGTGATCGAGAAGGCGCCGATGATGAAATCGACCTTGTTCTCCTTCATCGACGGGATCAGACCGTCCCAGGCCATCTGGTTGATGTCGCACTTGACGGCCATCTTCTCGCAGAGCGCGCGGGAAAGATCGGCTTCGAGACCTTCCCATTCGCCGCCGGAATTCACCTGGGTGAAGGGCATGTAGGGTTCCGGCGTCATGCCGAGGCGCAGCGTGTCCTCGGCAAATGCGCTGCCGGCAGCCATGGAAAGGGCGATCCCTGCGAACAGGGCGGTCTTCAACGTCTTCATAATGTTTCCTCCTCGGGGATTGCGTCGGATCAGAGCGTGTTGCTGAACCAGCGCAGCGACATGCAGGACAGGCCTGCGTCGATCTTGCCGATCTCCGTCGTCTTCATCGGCACGACCTTGTAGCCGAGCTTGTCGAGCATCTCGATCGTGCGCGGGAAGTCGGAACCGACCATGACGACGTCGTTGACGCGCAGTGCATTGGCCGCCGGCTCTTCGCCTTCCGGAATGATCACCTGCTTGAAGCGCTCGAAGGCGCCGGACTTGGCAAGGCGCGCGGTCGAAAGCACGGTCTCGTCATCGAGCAGCGAGCAATCGGTCTTGAAGTGCAGAACGCCTTCAGGCGTCGCGACGATCTCGCTCTTGCGGCCGATCTTGGCAAGGCAGGCCTGCAGCGCTTCGGCGCCGACCTTGTTGGTGCGGGCCGAAAGGCCGATCATCACGCTTTCGCGGGTGGTCAGAACGTCGCCGCCATCGGCAAATCCGGTGCCCGGAAGATCGAGAACGGTCTCGAACATGGCGCGCAGCGTCGGCTCGATCTCCGGCGTTTCCTTGACGCGTGTCTCGGCACCCGGACGCAGAAGGATCGCGCCTTCGGTGAAGACGAGGGCCGGATCTTCGACGAAGACCGAGTCGGGGAAAGATTCGAGCGCCGGCAGCACCGTCACTTTCACACCCGCGTCCTTCATCGCCGCGATATAGGCGTCATGTTCGGCCTTCACGCCCTCATAGGTCGGGTTGCCGCGATCGTCGGCACGCAGGCCGTTGACAACCGACTTCGACGGGGTGCGCACGATGATGTTGTTGAACTGGTAGACGGGGCGTGACTGCGACATTTGTAATACCTTTGGCTTGAATGGGGTGCTTCTATCGGTCGGACACAGTGGCGTAAAGCGCTCGATTGTTCACGTTTTCTCTCCGTGACAAATGAACGCCCGCGAGCATGCAGCGCACGGATCCGCCGGCAAGCTCGATGGTCGGCACGTCGAAGGCGAGCACACGGGCGGAGACTTCGAGCGCCTTGATCTGGTCAGGACGGAGCGAGGCGAGCGCGCGGGCCGACATGACCACGACACGACCGTCGGCTCCATCGAGCTCGATGGCGTTTCCGGCGAAATTCTCGATCTGTTCAAGGGTGAGATCAATCACCTGGCGTCCGGTTTCTTCAAGGCGTGCGCAGATCTCCTGGCGGCGGGCCGCATCCGGGATCATGCTCGTGCCGATCAGTGCAAACTCGGTGCCGATGCACATTAGGACGTTGGTGTGGTAGATCGAATTGCCCTGGCGGTCGACCGCGCCGAAGATCATCGGCTCGAAATTAAAGTGGGTGCAGAAGCGTTCCAGCGCCACTTCGTTGGTGCGGTTGGAGCGCGCGGCATAGGCAACGCGACCTATGTGGTCGAGCACCATCGCGCCGGTGCCCTCAAGGTAGACGCCGTCCTTTTCGAGACCGGAATAGTCGATCACGTCCTGAACGCGATACTCGTTCTTCAGCATCTCGATGATGTCGGCGCGGCGTTCGCTCTGGCGGCTTTCCGAATACATCGGATAGATCGCCACGTGGCCACCCGAGTGGGTCGAGAACCAGTTGTTCGGGAAGACCGAGTCCGGCCGGGTGGTCGTCTCGTCTTCGAAGAGATGGACGGCAACGCCGGCATCCGAAAGCCCATCGGCCATGCGGCTGACCTCGTCGAAGGCGGCCTTGGCGATTGCCGTCGGCTGTCGTGCTTCGTCGGTCGCCTGGAAGGCATTGTCCTTCGCCGTCATCGGGTTCGGGCCAAAATGGTGCGGGCGGATCATCACAACGCCTTTCGGCGCCTGTACGGACAGTCTCTTCATGTTATGCAGCGCTCCGTTCGACAGGGGCCGCCGGCTGTTGCCGGAACAGACCGTAAAGATCGCGCGGGTGATCGGGCTGCGTCGTCAGGTCGAGCTCGGTGTAAAACGCGGTGCCCTGAATCTTGTCGCGAAGAAAGCGCAGCGCGGAAAAGTCTTCGGTGGCAAAGCCGACGGAATCGAAGATGGTGATCTGGGCGCTCGAGCGGCGGCCTTCGGCCTCGCCGGCAATGACCTGCCAGAGTTCGGTCACCGGGAAATCCGGCGCCATCTGCTGGATCTCGCCCTCGATGCGGGTCTGCTCCGGATACTCGACGAAGACGTCGGCACGGCGCAGGATGTCGCCTTGCAGCTCGGTCTTGCCGGGGCAATCGCCGCCGACCGCGTTGATGTGCACGCCGGCGCCGACCATGTTGTCGGACAGGATCGTGGCGTTGCGCTTGTCGGCGGTGACGGTCGTGATGATGTCGGCGCCGGATACCGCTTCTTCAGCGGTGGCGGCGACCACGATGTCGAAGTCCATGTCAGAAAGGTTGTTGCAGAACTTGTCGGCGGCTTCCGCGTCGATGTCGAAGACCTGCAGGCGCTTGACGCCGAGAAGGGCGCGGAAGGCGAGCGCCTGGAATTCCGACTGGGCGCCGAGGCCGATGATAGCCATCGAACGGGCGTCGGGACGCGCGAGATACTTTGCTGCAAGCGCCGAGGTGGCAGCCGTCCTCAGGCCCGTCATGATCGTCATTTCGGAGACGAGACAGGGATAGCCGGTGCTGACGTCGGAGAGCACGCCGAAGGCGGTCACCGTCTGGAGGCCGACATTCGGGTTCGTCGGATGACCGTTGACGTATTTGAAACCGTAATGTTCGCCGTCCGACGTCGGCATCAGTTCGATGACGCCGGTCTTCGAGTGGCTTGCCAGCCGCGGGGTTTTTTCGAAAACGTTCCACCGGCGGAAATCGTCCTCGATATATTCCGCAAGACCCACAAGGAACGTCTCGATGCCGATCGATTTGACCAGCTCGATTACGTTGCCGACACCGACATACTGAACCACGTTTGAAACTCCATCGGAGAAATTTGATGAAGTCAGCCTAGGCTTGCAAGAAGTGAGTTGAAATTTGAAACCTGCACAAAATTGAGCGAGCTATTGAGCAATTTGCGCAACGCGAATATACAGATTTCATGCATATCTTCGACGACCTCGATCACCAGCTCATCTCGCTTCTGCGAGAAGACGGCCGCGCGCCCTATTCCAAGATCGCCACGGTCCTCGGCATATCGCGAGCCACCGTGCAGACGCGCATCGACCGGTTGCTCGAAAGCGGCGCCGTGCTTGGGTTCACCCTGCGCGTGCGGCAGGATTATGACGATCGCGCCATCCGTGCGATCATGATGATCGAGGTGAGCGGCCGCAACACCACCAAGGTGATCAAGTACCTGCGCGGGCTGCCCGAACTCTACGCCCTTCATACGACCAATGGCGGCTGGGACCTGGTCGCCGAAATCCGCGCCAACAGCCTCAGCGATTTCGACCGCATCCTGCGCGAGGTGCGCGATGTCGACGGCGTATCGAACAGCGAGACGAGCATCCTACTCAGCACCGTTTGATCCCCATTCTCACCAGCGTGCCAGCCGCGCAGCATTCAAAGACAGGCAAGACCGTGAGCCATATCCCGCAGATCGACTACGACACAGCATCCAAAGACATCCGCGCCGCCCATGACGAGGAAGTGCGCGTGCGCGGACGTATGACGAACATGAAGCGCACGCTTCTGCATTCGCCCGTTGCGCACCGCATCTACGCGGAATGGTTCACCCTGCGTGAGGAACTGCGCCCGGCCCTCAACGACCGCGAGATCTGGTTCCTGTCGCACGCGATCTCCGAAGCCATGACGTCGCCGATCGCCATGGGTTTCTTCCGCCGCGCCTTCGCCAACGCCGGCATCGACTTTCACACCGTTCAACCGACCGAGGACGAACGGCGGCTGGTCGCCTTCGGCAATGCGATCGTTGCCGACAGCAACGCCGTGCCCGACGAGATCTGGACCGGCCTGAAAGCGCGCTACGACGCCAAGGCGCTCGTCGACCTCGTCGCCTTCTCCGGCATCATGGTGGCGACCGCCCTCTTCAACAACGTCGTCGACGTCGAGTTCGACAAGGAACTGGAACCGTTTGTCGACTGAGCAGACGGCCGGCACGGCTTCTACATTCGAAACCAACGGAACCCGAAAGACGAAACCGTGATCAGACGCGCAACCCTTGAGGATGCGTCCAGCCTCGCCGCCATCAGCCTCGAGGTCTGGCTCAACACCTACATCCGCGACGGTGTCAACGCGTTCTTCGCCGACTACGCGTTGGAGGCGTTCACCACCGATCGTTTCAAGGACATTCTGTCCCGAGAAAACGAAAACCTCTGGGTTTCAGAGAACAAGGTCGGGATCGACGGTTTTCTGCGCATGTCGCTGAACTCTCCCGCCCCGGCCGACGTCCCGTCGGACCTCGAAATTACGACGCTCTATGTGCAGCCACGCCACCATGGCCGCGGCGTCGGCAAGAGACTGCTTGCGACCGGCCTCGAATACTGCCGAGAGTCCAAGCGACCAAGCACCTGGCTGGCGATAAATGCCGAGAACGACAAGGCCGAAGCCTTCTACGTCGCGAACGGCTTCGAGAAGGTCGGGGAAACCCATTTCCGGATCGGCGATCAGGCCTACCTGAACAACGTCCTCCAGCTCACCTTCGAAAAGGAGCGCGCGGCGAACGCCTAGTGCGCGACTATCCATCTTCTCAACCGAATGCTTGACGTCGAGGATATGCGTGTATATACACGCACACCATGGCTCGTTGTTATTGTGCACTTTTACGCAAAGCTACCCGGAGAGCGACGTCGGTTTACGACGATGCGCTGCAACCGGTTGGCCTCAACCTCGCCCAGTTCAGTCTGCTTCGGCACATCTCGCGCGACGAGCCGATTTCCATGACCGAGCTTGGCCGCAAGATCGAACTCGAGCGCTCGACGGTCAGCCGTAACGTCAAGGTTCTGGAAGGAATGGGCTTGGCGGCAACGGGAAGCGGAAAGGACCAAAGGGAGGCCATTGTCGAACTGACCGAAAGCGGCCGCCAGATTCTCATCGACGGCGCTCCGCTTTGGCAGGCGGCACAAGACAAGATCGAGGCACGATTGGGGCCGGACGCGGCCGCCCAGCTAGAGGATTTGCTGCTGGCGCTCTAACGCATTGAACCGATAGATTTTTCCCGCATCAAGTGATCGCACTTGAGCGCGAATGCGTTCGGCATCCTGGTTTTTCCGGGGTCCGGCAAAACGCCGCCAAACCAAACATGAACGTGCGAAATGCGCTGCGAAAGCCTGCGCAAGCCTTTCGCGCACCCTAAAAACACGGACAGAAGGAAATCGACGATGCTCGGTCCGGCGCTTGCGCGTTATCTTGAAAGACGCAACATCCACTACGGCTGGGCCATGGCCGCCGTCACCTTCCTCGTCATGCTGTCGACCGCCGGCGCCATGGGCTCGGCGGGCGTGTTGATCAAGCCGCTCGAAACCGAGTTCGGCTGGTCGAATGCTCAGATCTCGGTGGCGCTGGCAATCCGCCTTTGCCTCTTCGGCCTGCTTGGACCGTTCGCCGCCTCGTTAATGAACCATTTCGGCGTGAGACAGGTCGTCTCCACCGCCCTCATTCTCATTCTTTCGGGCATTGCCGCGTCGTTCTACATGACGGAACTCTGGCATCTGGTTGCGCTCTGGGGCGTCGTTCTCGGCGTCGGCACCGGCATGACGGCGCTCGTTCTCGGCGCGACCATCGCCACACGCTGGTTCGACATGCGGCGCGGCCTGGTCATCGGACTGATGACCGCCAGCAACGCCACCGGCCAGCTCGTCTTCCAGCCGCTGCTTGCGTCCCTCACCGAAACGATCGGCTGGCGCTCGGCCCTGACGCTCGTCATCGTCGTCCTGACGGCCGCTTTCGCCCTGGTGCTCTTGTTCATGCAGGACCGGCCGAGCGATCTCGGCCTTGCTCCCTACGGCGGCAAGCAGGTCGTTCCCGCGCCGGCAAAGGCTCAAAGCTTCGGTGCGCTGCTGATGGCGCCGATCCGGGCGCTCGGCGATGCCGCAAAGACCAACACCTTCTGGGTGCTGTTTGCCACCTTCTTCGTTTGCGGCTTCAGCACCAACGGCCTGATCCAGACCCATTGGGTGTCGATCTGCGGTGACGTCGGCATTGCCGCCGTGGGTGCGGCGAGCTTCCTTGCCCTAATCGGCCTCTTCGACCTGATCGGCACCGTCGGCTCCGGCTGGCTTTCCGACCGCTACGACAATCGCTGGCTGCTGTTCTGGTTCTACGGCCTGCGCGGCCTGTCGCTGATGTTCCTGCCGTTCAGCGGCTTCAACATCTACACGCTGTCGCTGTTTGCAGTCTTCTATGGCCTTGACTGGGTTGCCACGGTTCCGCCGACGGTCAAGCTTGCAGCCGAACGCTTCGGCCCCGAACGGGCGGCGCTTGTGTTCGGCTGGATTTTTGCCGGCCACCAGCTCGGTGCAGCCAGCGCCGCGTTCCTTGCCGGTGCGAGCCGGACGTCACTTGAAACCTATACTCCGGCGCTGCTGGCCGCCGGTGCTCTCTGCGTCGTTGCCGCCTTGCTGGTGCTCACCATCGGCCGGCGCCAACCGGCAGGGCTCGCCGCGCAAGCAGCATAACCCCTCGCGCAAGCGAGTCTGACAAAGGCCGACTGTCTAAAAGCAGCCGGCCTTTTTCCTTTAGGATACGAACTCGGTCACGAATTCCGGATTGCCGCGAATGGTGTTGCTGACGGTGCAGATCTCGTTTTCGGCCGCTTCCGCAATCGCATGGCGGACCGTATCGTCAAAATCGCCCTTGATGTCGAAGACGATCTTGAAGGTCGCGACCCGCGAAGGTTCGTCATGGGCCTTCTCGCCGGTCACCTTGGCGCTTACTTCGGTCAATCGGTCGAGCACGCCGTAGCGGCTGGCGGCGATGCGGGCGCTGAGCACCAGGCAGCTTGCGAGCGACGCGTAGAGAAGATCCAGCGGGCCGTAGCCGGCCTGCGACGGGCCGGTGACGATATCGAGCTCCCCCCCGGTCACCGAGGTCACATGCGGAAAGCCCGTCTTGCCGACGACAGCCGTCGCACCGGTTTCCCGGGTTCTCACCTTTACATCCGCCATTTCACAAAACCTTCCAGAACTTCAAAAACCCGATCGGTAGAAACACGTCGCCCCGGGCCGATGGCCCGGGGCGTTTGATATGAGCGCCTTCTTCAAGGCGCGCAAGGGCGATCGTTTCTGCCCGTTTCCTTTGATGGTTGCCGATTAAAGGACAAAACGGCAGCCGTTCACGGTTCGACAGCGACCTTTTGCGCGTCTGAGAAGACGCGCGGCGCTGTAGCGGATCAGTTCTTCTTCACCAGGCGGTAGAAGACGAAGTCCGAGGTTGCGCCATTGACGTAGCCTTCGACCTTGTCCTTCATCGCAACCTGGGTCGCGGCCTGGAACATGATCACGATCGGCGACTTTTCCTGCACCTTGCGCTGCAGGTCGACATAGAGCGCGTCGCGCTTGGCGGGATCGGCTTCCTTGAGCGCTGCCTTGGTCGCCTCGTTGAGCTCGGCCGGAACCGCCCAGCCGTTCCGCCAGGTGGTCGTCGACTGGTACTTGTCGTCGGCATTGTCTTCGTTATAAGCGAAAGCCTTGGCGTTCGAATGCGGGTCCATGAAATCCGGGCCCCAGTAAAGCAGCATGGCTTCGTGGGTGCGGGCACGGTACTTGGTGATCACCTGGCTGCCGGTGCCCGGGATGATCTCGAAGTTGATGCCGGCTTCGGCAAACGACGCCTGCAGCGACTGCGCCATGTCGGTGAACGGCGTCGAGTTGATGACGTCGAGCGTCACCTTGATCGGCGTCTTGATGCCGGCGTCGGCGAGGATCTTCTTCGCCTTTTCGACATCATAGCTGTATGGCGTCTCGTCAAGCGAGCCCGGGAAGCCCTTTGGCCAGAAGGCCTGGTGGACATCCATCTGGCCCTTGAGGAAGCTGTCGGTCATGCCCTTGTAATTGACGAGATAGCGGGCGGCTTCCCAGACGGCCGGCGGCTGCAGTGCCGCGTCCTTCTGGTTGAACGACAGGAAGTGCACGGCGGCCTGCGGATAGGATTCGACCTTGACGCCGTCCTTGCCTTCGAGGCCAGACACCTGGTCCGGCGTCAGGTTCTTCGCCATGTCGACGTCGCCGGTCTGCAGCATCAGCTGCTGGGTGGCGGCTTCGGCAACGTGGCGGATGATGACGCCCTTGAGCGCCGGAGCGCCGCCAAAGTAGGTCGGGTTGCTTGCAAGGTTCAAGAGTTCGCCGGCGCGGAAGGCCTTGAGAACGAAGGGACCGGTGCCGGCCGAGTTGGCCTTCAGCCAGGCATTGCCGAAGTCGCCATCGGCTTCGTTCGCCTTGACGGTTTCGGCGTCGACGACCGAGGCCGGACGGGCGGCAAGAACGTTGAGAACGAAGGCTGACGAGAAGTCGCCTTCGTACTTGATCGTGACCTTGTTGCCGTCGGCGGTCACCATCTTGTCGATGTTTTCAGGCGTCCAGCCGAGCTGCGTCAGGATGAAGGCCGGCGCCTTGTTGAGAACGACGACACGCTTGAAGGAGTAGACGACGTCTTCGCCGCGCAGCGGGTTACCAGACGTAAAGGTAACACCATCACGCAGCGTGAAGGTGATTGTCTTGGCGGCATCGTCTGCCGTCCATTCGGAGGCAAGGCCCGGCGCGAGCTTCTTCACGTCCGGAGCATCGTACTGCACCAGGCGATCATAGGTCTGGGTGACATACTCGCCCGAGGAAAACTCATAGGCTTCGGCCGGGTCGATGCTGACGATGTCGTCGATATTCTGGGCGACCACCAGCACGTCGGCCGGCGTTTCGGCGAGCGCGGCCGGCGCCACGCTCAGCATCAGGGACGCCGCGAAGACCGCGGCCTTGAACATTCTCATCATCATTCTCCTATTTTCGATGAGGCTTGGTTTTTGTCGTCGCCGGCTTCGGGAGCGCCTGCGGCGCGCCGGTCTCGTTGGATTGGGAAGGACGTGGCCGGAACAGCGGCAGGGTGCCGGTCCAGATCAGCCGTACGGGCCTGTCGGTCTTGTTCCACCAGTAGTGGGGCTGGATGCCGCGAAAGTGCAGGCCATCCCCCGGGTTGAGCATGGTGTCGTCGCCATCGAGCCCGAAGAGGATCTCGCCTTCAAGCATGTAGACGAGTTCTTCACCCTCGTGGCTGAAGACCTCGGACCGGTGTCCGGGCGGGATGGTGATGACGAAGCTCGAAAGCTGGTTGCCGGCGAAATCCGCGCCGATCCGCTCATAGGAAACCGGCGAGCCGCCGACCGAGAACACCATGCGTCCCTCGGCGCGCGACAGGCCGGTGTCGATCGCCGGCGCCAGAATGAAGTGGTTGAGTTCGGCGCCCAGGCCCTGAGCGATCTGGGCCAGTGTCCCGAGCGACGGCATGGCGAGATCGCGCTCGATCTGGCTCAAGTAGCCGACCGAAACACCCGCCGCGTCGCTCAGCGCCTGCAACGTCATATGCATCTGCCGCCGGCGCGCACGCACCAGCGCACCCACCTTCGGTTGCCCTGCCACGGACTTGCCAGACGCGGCCTGCGCATCCTCCGACGCATCGCTCACAGCGGTCATCCCTCCCGTTTCCGCCCCAGTAAAATTTTTTTGATTTAAGCAAACTTATTTATATACTCCAAGCGAATTTTTGCGGTATCGACAATTCAGACCGCAGCGAAGAGGGATGGTGACGCCACGTGGCAAACGACAGCACGACAGCAGCAGCGCCGGCTCGCCGCGCCGCCAGGTCCAGCCAGACTCGGCGACGCCTTCTTTCTCTCGCGGGCTTTCTGGTCACGCTCGGGGTGACCTTCCTCGGCCTGCTCGCCATCACCTTCTTCATCGGCCGCATCGTGCCGATCGATCCGGTGCTCGCCGTCGTCGGCGACCGTGCGCCGGTTGCCGTCTATGAACGCGTCCGGCAAGAAATGGGACTCGACCAGCCGCTCCTGACCCAGTTCGTGAGCTACGTCGGCGACGTCGCCACCGGCAATTTCGGCACCTCGGTTTCGACCGGAAAGCCTGTCATCGAGGACCTTGCCCGCGTGTTCCCGGCGACGCTCGAAATGGCGACGCTGGGCATCATCCTCGGCGTGCTGATCGGCGTGCCGCTCGGCGTTTTTGCAGCTGCCCGTCGCGGTTCGTGGCTCGACCAGTTTATCCGCGTCATCGGCCTGCTCGGTTATTCTGTGCCTGCCTTCTGGCTCGGCCTCGTCGGCCTTGCCGTCTTTTACGCGAAGCTGAAATGGGTCGGCGGCCCCGGGCGCGTCGACATCTTCTATGACGGCATGGTCTCGCCGGTGACCGGCCTGATCCTCATCGACAGCATCATCGCCGGCGAATGGGAGATCTTCCGCAACGCCGTCTGGCACCTGATCCTGCCCGCCTCCTGCCTCGGCTTCTTCTCGCTCGCCTACATCGCCCGCATGACGCGCTCGTTCATGCTCGACCAGTTGAGCCAGGAGTATGTGACGACCGCCCGGGTCAAGGGCGTGCCGGAGCGCCTCGTCATCTGGCGCCATGCCTTCCGGCCGATCCGCGTGCCGCTGATCACGGTCATCGGCCTGTCCTATGCCGGCTTGCTCGAGGGTTCGGTGATGATCGAGACGATCTTCTCCTGGCCCGGCATCGGCAACTACCTGACCGTCGCCCTGCTCAACGCCGACATGGCGGCCGTACTCGGCTCGACCCTCGTCATCGGCGCGGTCTTCATCGGCATCAACAAGATATCGGACGTGCTCTACCGCGTGCTCGATCCGCGTGCACGCTAAGAGGAGGCGGACATGACCACATTTCGCGACTGGCTGATCGACGACAGCCCCGCCTCGCCGATGCAGGCGCGCCTCGGGCGCTTCTACCGCATCTTCGGCGCGCTGATGCGCAATCCGCTCGCTGTCGTCGGCGGCGTCATCATCCTCGTACTGGTGCTGACCGCACTCTTTGCCCCGTGGCTCGCGACCCATGATCCGCTGCGCCAGTCGCTCAGCGAACGCCTGCTGCCGCCGAGTGCCACCCACTGGATGGGAACCGACGAACTCGGCCGCGACATCTGGTCCCGCGTCGTCTACGGTTCACGCATCACGCTGGCGATCGTCACTCTGGTCGCCGTGCTCGCGGCACCTGCAGGCCTCGTCATCGGGGTCGCAGCCGGCTATTTCGGCGGCTGGGTCGACCGCATCCTGATGGGCATCACCGACATCTTCCTGTCGCTGCCGAAGCTGATCCTGGCGCTCGCCTTCGTCGCAGCACTCGGCCCCGGCATCGAGAACGCCATTATCGCCATCGCGATCACCTCCTGGCCCGGATACGCCCGGGTGGCGCGGGCCGAAACGCTCACCTTCAAGAACTCCGAGTTCATCTCGGCGGTGCGCCTGCTTGGCGCCTCCAGCCTGCGCGTCAATCTCGGCCATGTGCTGCCGCTCTGCACCTCCTCGATGATCGTGCGCGTCACGCTCGACATGGCCGGCATCATCCTGACGGCCGCCGGTCTCGGCTTCATCGGCCTTGGCGCCCAGCCGCCGCTGCCCGAATGGGGCGCGATGATCTCGCGCGGCCGCTCGTTCATTCTCGACCAGTGGTGGGTTGCGACCATGCCGGGCTTTGCCATCATTCTCGTCAGCCTCGGCTTCTGCTTCCTCGGCGACGGGCTGCGCGATGTTCTCGACCCGAAGAGCGGGGAGCAGCGCTGATGACGAAGCTTCTCGAAGTCGAAAACCTCCGCGTCACCTTCCCCACCCCCCGTGGCGATCTCGATGTCGTGCGCGGCATTTCCTTCACGCTCGGCCGCGAGCGGCTCGGCATCGTCGGTGAGAGCGGTTCAGGCAAGTCGATGACCGGCCGTTCGATCCTGCAGCTCATCCGCGCGCCGGGTCGCGTCACCGCCGACAAGCTTGTCTTCGACGGCATCGACCTTCTGAAACAGTCCGAACGGCAGATGCGCGCCATCCGCGGTGCCCGCATCTCAATGGTGATGCAGGACCCGAAGTTCTCGCTGAACCCGGTCATGACCATCGGCGAACAGATTGCAGAGGCGCTGCTGACGCACCAGAAGCTGCCGCGCCGCGAGGTCAATACTCGCGTGCTCGCGATGTTGGAATCGGTGCGCATCGCCGATCCGGAGCGCGTCGCCAAGCTCTACCCGCACGAAGTGTCGGGCGGAATGGGCCAGCGGGTGATGATCGCGATGATGCTGATCCCCGAGCCCGACCTGTTGATTGCCGACGAGCCGACCTCGGCGCTCGACGTCTCCGTCCAGGCGCAGGTGCTCGACATCATCGACGAACTGGTGAAGCGCAAGGGCATGGGGCTGATCTTCATCAGCCACGACCTGAACCTCGTCTCCAGCTATTGCGACCGCATTCTCGTCATGAACACCGGCGAGGTGGTCGAGGAATGCAAGGCCGGTGAGCTGATGGCGGCCAAGCACCCCTATACGCGCGGACTGATCGCCTCGATCCCGCGCCTCGACGAAACACGGGACGAGCTGCCGGTGCTCGACCGCAGCGCATGGGCCAAGTCATGACCGCGCTTTCTCTGAAAAACCTCGATATCTCATATGGCGACGTGCAGATCACCCACGGCGTCAATCTCGACATCGCCGACGGCGAGAGCTTTGCCCTTGTCGGCGAAAGCGGCTCGGGGAAATCGACTGTGCTGAAGGCGATCGCCGGCCTTGCGCCGGAATGGTCCGGCGAAATCACCGTGCTCGGCGCGCCCCGCGACCACGGCATCGACCGCGCCTTCTCGCGTCAGTGCCAGATGGTGTTTCAGGACCCCTACGGCTCCCTGCATCCACGCAAGACGGTCGACTCCACGCTTGGCGAAGCGTTGACGATCCACGGCATCGGCGACCGCAATGCACGGATCGAGGAGGTGATGACCTCCGTCGGTCTCGACCGCAAGTTCCGCTTCCGCTTTCCGCACCAGCTTTCGGGCGGCCAGCGCCAGCGCGTTGCGATCGCCCGCGCCCTGATGCTGAAGCCGAAGGTGCTTCTGCTCGACGAGCCGACTTCAGCGCTCGACGTCTCGGTGCAGGCCGAGATCCTCAATCTTCTGAAGCGCCTGAGGCGCGAACAGAACCTCACCTTCCTGATGGTCACCCACAATCTGGCCGTCGTCTCGTTCCTTTGCGATCGCCTCGCCGTCATGCGGCAGGGCCGCATCGTCGAGGTGGCCGACGTCGCCGATCTCAAGCGCGGCGACCTCAAGGAAGCCTATTCGCGTGAGCTGATGCAGATCAGCGCCGCGCATGCCAACTAGCATGGGACAGCAAACGCGGGTGGATCTCTGCCCACGTCCCGCGCTAAAACATCGCGTAACCCCAAGGACATAGCATGAACAGTGAACAGATCGCTGCCGCGCTGGCGGAATTCGACGCGGCGATTGCCAAGACCACCGATGCCGATGCGGTATGGACCGCGCTGCAGACGCTTTGCCGCCAGGTGATCGGCGCCAAGCTCTTCACCATCATGACGGTCGACATGGTCAACGAAGTCGCCCGCCGCGCCTACACCTCGCATCCCGAGGAATACCCGACCTCCGGCACCAAGCCGATCCGCTACGACAGCTGGTTCGACATCGTGCACAAGGCGCACCAGACCTTCGTCGCCAACACCATCGTCGATATCTCCAAGGTCTTCGGCGACCACGAAACCATCTGGTCGCTCGGATGCGGCTCGGTCGCCAACATCCCTGTCGTCGTCGGCGGCGAACTGCTCGGCACGGTCAACTGCCTCGACGTCGAGCACCACTACACGCCGGAACGCGTGGCACTTTCCAAGCATCTGGAACTGCCGGCAAAACTCGCCTTCCTTGCCGCCGCGCGCGCCGAGCAGAAGTAATACTCGGAGCCGAAGGCGTCACCGCCTTCGGCTCCGTCCTTCCGGTTAGACAGTTTCATTGCTTCTTCGAAACAGTGAACCTGTCTATCTCTTTGAAAGAACGCAATTCCGGACGGAAAACCGTTTCACACTTTTCCTAGAGCATCCTGCCTTCAAGTGAAGGCAGAAAGATGCTCTAGAATCAAAGCGCCAGAGCGTCCTTTGTGCGTTCATATGAACGCACGGCGCTCTGAACTGCCCTACCGGCCGATCGCCTTGCCGGTTTCCTTCAGGAAGAAATGCATCTTTTCCGCCTCGATCGGCACTTCGATCTGATCATCGGGGCCGATACGTGACGCGGCGTGAACCTGCGCGGTGAAGGCACCCTGTCCCACCCTGCCGAGCGCCAGCGTGTGCGGCCCAAGCGGCTCCACGTCACGCACGGTCAGCTTCACGGTCGGCGCTCCGGCGTCCGTTGCCATCGTATGCTCCGGACGAATACCGAGCACGACATCCTTGCCAGCAAAAGTGACCAGCTTCTCGGTACGCGCCTGCGGGACGATGACCGCGACGTCGCCTTCCGCCCGGAAGATGAGCCCGCCATCGCCACGCTCGAGCCGACCTTCGATGAAATTCATGCTGGGCGCGCCGATGAAGGCGGCGACGAAGAGATTGGCAGGCGCTTCATAGAGCGTAATCGGATCGGCCGCCTGTTCGATGCGCCCCTGGTTCATGACCACGACCCGGTCTGCCATGGTCATGGCTTCCACCTGATCGTGCGTGACGTAGACGGCCGTCGTCTGAAGACGTCGGTGCAACAATTTGATTTCCGTGCGCATTTCGATGCGCAGCTTGGCATCGAGATTGGACAGCGGCTCGTCGAACAGGAAGACGTCCGGTTGGCGCACGATCGCCCGGCCGATCGCCACGCGCTGGCGCTGGCCGCCCGAAAGCGCGCTCGGCTTGCGCGCGAGATAGGCGCCGAGATTGAGGATGCGCGCCGCGTCGGCCACCGCCTTGTCGATCTCGGCCTTCGGCGTGCCGCGCACCTTCATGCCGTAGCCGATGTTTTCGGCAACGGTCATATGCGGATAGAGCGCGTAGTTCTGAAACACCATCGAGCAATTGCGCAGGCCCGGCCGCAGATCCGTGACGTCGCGGTCGCCGATCCGGATCGAACCCGAGGTCGCGGTTTCGAGACCGGCGATCATGCGAAGCGTCGTCGTCTTGCCGCAGCCGGACGGCCCGACGAGCACGACGAATTCGCGATCGGCAATCTGAAGATCGAGCGGCGGAATGACCGTGACGTTCCCGAAGGATTTGGTGATCTGCTCCAGTCGGACCTGTGACATGCGAAAACCCTTGCTGCTGTCTGTGCCCGGTCTCGCCGGGGACGGTGGCGCCCGCCCCGATCGCTCGGGGCGGGCATGGTCACGTTATTGCTGCGGCAGGCCCATCGAGGCGCGATAGGCGGCAAGCTGCTTGTCGCGTCCGAACTCGTCGGTCAGCTTGTTCCACTGCTCGGCGACGCTATCGAGCGCCTGTTGCGGCGTCACTTCACCGGCCAGCGCCTTCGAAAGCTCGATCTCCAGCACTTCGGTATAGGAGAAGTAGCCGGGCAGGCGCATGTCGAGCGCGATGTTCTTGGCCGTCACCGCGTCCTTCTGGGCGCCGAGATATTCCTTCGCCTCACGCTCAGAGAAGATCTTCGACCAGAGATCGAGGTTGGTCGTATGCGAGATGCGGTAGGGGTTGACGCCGGTGCCGCCGGTGATCGCCGCCTGGCCGGAGACCGCCGGGCTCGTCAGATACTGGATGTAGTTCCAGGCCGCTTCCTGCTTGGTCGAGGTCGCGGGCACCGCCGCCTGCCAACCGCCGAAGGCCATGAACGAGGTCTGGACGACGTGGTCGAACTTGTCCCACTTCTTGGTCTTGTAGTTCCAGATTTCGTCCGACCCCGGCAGCGACGCCGAGCCGACATTGCCGGCCACCTTCGACTGCTTCGGGTCGGCGCCGATGACGCCGGTGTCGCCCCAGCCGATCGATTCCGCCACCTGACCACCGGCAAAGGCGGCGTTCACTTCGCCGAAGGAGAAGTTCAGCGCATTCGGCGGCGCGAGCTTGGAGGCGCGGATATACTCCTCGAGGCCGCGGACCCAGCCGGGATTGTTGACCTGGGCGTCCATCGTCTCCGGATTGAAGAACATGGCGCCCGGATTGTCCGGATGGCTGGTATAGCCGGCAACATGGCTGAACAGGAACCAGAACTGCTGGCCGCCGCGACGGAAGGCTTCAGCCGTGCCCCAGAGGTTGTTTGCGGGCTGGTTGAAGTATTCGGCGATGTCGAGATACTGTTTCCAGGTCTTCGGCGGCGCCAGATCGTAGCCGTACTTCGCCTTGAAGGCCTTCTGGTTGTCGGCGTTTTCGAAGAGATCGATGCGGTAGCTGTAGGTATGGGCGTCGCCGTCCATCGTCTGCGACAGCACCTTGCCATTCCAGACCATCAGCTGTTCGCGATAGACGGGCGCAATGTCGTCCCAGTCGGCGCCCTTCTGCATGTCCGCCGGCATTTCCGACAGGAAGTCGGTAAAGTCGGGCGCCCAGGCAGGCGCAAAGGCAATGACGTCGAACGCGTCTTCACCTGATGTCAGCGAGGTCACGATCTTCGGATAGAGTTCCGACCACGGGAACTCGACGACCTTGACCTTGCCGCAGGTCTTTTCCTCCCAGCCCTTGGCCGCAAGCTGCAGCGCCGAAGCGATGTAAGGGCCGGTCTGGGTGGTCGCCGTCAGTTCGACGCCGGTGTAATCGGGATCGCAGGCGAGCGCCGTTCCGGCACTCCCCGACGCGAGAGCGGCAAGCGATGCAGAAGCCAGTAGCAATTTCCTCATTCTATCCTCCTGTTGAATGAAATCATGCCAAAGCGGTTGATTACTTGATTGCTCCGAGAAGCAGGCCGGAGCGCATGAGCCGGCTCAAGAGCCCGGCCATGACCATCATCGGGATGATGGCAACGAGAGCGGCAGCGGAAATCGCCCACCATTCATCGCCGCGCTGGCTGTTCTGGCCGGCAACGAGAATGGGCAGCGTCTGCCACTTGGAATTGGTGAGAAACAGCGCGAACAGGAACTCGTTCCACACGAAGGCAAGCGTGATCATGAAGGTGGCGATCAGCCCCGGTTTTGACATCGGCAGGACGATGCCGAAGAAGATCCGCCAGGACGGCACGTTGTCGACCATGGCCGCTTCCTCGACCTCGACCGGCAGCGCCTCGAAGAAGTCGCGCATCAGCCAGATGACGATCGGAAGCGAGAAGGCAATGTAGGCGAAGGTCAGGCCGATGTAGCTGTCGACCAGCTTGAAGCCGAGTTTGCCCATCTCCGTGTACATCAGGTAGAGCGCGAAGGCAGCGACGATCGGCGGGAACATGCGCTGGCTGACGAACCAGAAGACGATGTCGTTGTTGCCGAGTTCGGGACCGGGCAGCCGGAAACGGCTGGAAATGACCGCGAGTGCAAGCGCTGCAACGAAGGAATAGACCAGCGAGATGCCCTGGCCATAACCCAGCACATGACGGCCGAGAAGGAAGCCGCCAAAGGCGATCACCACGAAGATCAATGCCGACAGCAGGCGGAAGCGGAAGGTGAACCGCACCAGCGCATAAGCCGCCATCGCACCGATGAAGGTCGCAGCGACCGATGCCGAGAGACCGATGATCGTCGACGCCCAGAACGTATTGAAGAACTGGCCGCGCTGGCCCGACAGAAGCTCGCTCCAGGCCGTCAGGCTCGGCTCGAAATCGACGAACGGCAGATAGGTCGGTCCGCCGACGACTGCGATCGGCGTCTTGAACGACGTGATCAGTACCCAGTAGAGCGGAAAGAAGGTGATGGCGAGCCAGATGAGGCAGCCGCCGAGCGCCAGCCAGCGCCCTTTTCCCTTGAGAGTGCGCACGCTCATTTGTGCTTCTCCAGATAGGGCTTGAGGATGGCGAGATAGACGAGGCCGATGACGGTGATGACGATCAGGAAGAGGAAGGAAAGCGCCGAAGTGTAACCGAGGTTGAACTTCTTGAAGCCTTCCTGATAGGCGAACAGCGTCAGCGTCTCGGTCGAGATCCCCGGCCCGCCGCCCGTCATGACGAAGACCGTATCGATGATCTTGTAGCTCTCGATCAGCCGGATGAAGACGACGGCAACCGAGATCGGCAACAGCATCGGGAAGGTGATGTCGCGGAACTGCTGCCAAGGCGTGGCGTTTTCGAGCGCCGCCGCCTCGTAGACGTCGTCAGGCAGCGTCTGCAGGCCGGCGAGCATCATCAGGATGACGAAAGGCGTCCACTGCCAGACCTCGACTGCGATGATCGAGCCGAGCGCCCAGCTCGTCTGGGTGAGGAACGGCAGATTGGGCAACCCAATCGCCGTCATCAGCTCATTGAGCGGCCCCATTGTCGGATTGAGCACCTGGCGTGCGATCAACGCGACGGCAACCGGCGCGACCAGCATCGGCAACAGGAAGCTGACGCGAAAGATGCCTTCCCCCGGCACCCGCGAATTCAGCGCCAGCGCCACCGAGAGGCCGATGACATATTGCAGACCGACGGAAATGAAGGCGATCAGCGTCGTCGTGCCCGCCACATGCCAGAAGCGTGGGTTTTGCAGGAGGTCGATGTAGTTGCCGAAGCCGACGAAGCGGGCTGGCGTCGGCGGCACGAGCCGCATGCTCATGAAGCTCGTCGTCAGCGAATAGACCAGCGGGAAGATCGAGATCAGAAGCACGATCAGCAGCGCCGGCCAGATGAAGAAGTGCTTGATCGGGTCGTTGCGCGTCATGCGGCCGGACCTCTTGCAAGCAGCGCCTCGATCTCGGCGAGTGTCGGCATGGCGGGCGCGGTGCCTCGCCGGGTCACGGCAATGCCGGCCGTGGCGCAGCCGAAGCGCACCGCATCAACAGGTGAAAGGTCCCGCGCCAGCGCCGCAGAGAACCCACCGACGAAGGCGTCGCCGGCACCTGTCGTGTCGATCACCGGACCGCTGGCGATTGCAGGCACCAGCACCGACTGCTCGTGGTTATGGTAAAGCACGCCGCGTTCGCCGAGCGTGATCAGGGCCGTCTTTGCACCCTTCCTCAACAGCGCGTCGCCGGCGCGACGAACATCGTCCTGTGTCGACAGCGAAAAGCCGACGATTGCTGCCGCTTCGGTTTCGTTCGGCACGAGGTAGTCGCAGAGCGGGTAGATCGCATCCGGAAAAGGTTCCGCCGGCGCCGGATTGAAGACCGTGATGACACCGGCTGCATGGGCGATCTCGAGCGCGCGTTGGGCTGCGGCGACCGGCTGTTCCAGCTGGGTAACGAAGATTCGCGAGCCCTCGATCGTCTCGCGCGCGGCCTCGACATCGTCGACACCGATGGAGCCGGCGGCACCCGGGTAGACGATGATGGCATTCTCACCGTTCTGATCGTTCACGTAGATGAAGGCCGCACCTGTCGGCAGATCGTCCATCTCGACGATCTTCGGCGTCACGCCAGCTTCGGCATAGGTGCGCAGCGCCATCTCGCCAAACGTGTCGCGGCCAAGCTTGGAGATGAAGGAGACCGAGCTGCCTGCCCGCGCGCAGGCAACCGCCTGGTTCGAGCCCTTGCCGCCAGGCCCGACCGAGAACCCGCTGCCGGTAATCGTCTCGCCGACGACCGGCAAGCGCCGCGCCAGATAGGCCGTGTCGGCGACGAAAATGCCAAGGATGGAAACACCAGTCTTCATTCAAGCCTCCCCCTGCGACCGCACCGCAAGGAAACGGCGTGCCCAGGCAATCTCTCGCGATTTCATGTCTGGCCCTGCGCGGCGACCGCGCAGGCATGTCTCTCAGGTCCTGGGCGGAATCACGCCCTTGGTGAACAGGAAGCAGCCATAAAAGCGCGCCTCACCCGTGGTGATGACGCAGTAGGCTTTCTTGGCTTCTTCGTAGAACTTGAAGCGTTCGATGCCGTACATCGGCGCCGACTTGCCCTCGGCGCGATCGATCGCGGCCTGGACTTCCTGCTGCACCGGCAGGACCTCATCGGGCGCGCCCATCACCTCCATGCGACCTGCCGAAGGCTGCAACGGCGTGTCGAGCGGTAATACGGACAGCACCGCCTCGACGGCGCGCGCGGCCGACACGTTATCGATCCGCAACAGCGTGCCGAGCGTCGTCTTGCGGGCAATGGCATCTGAGGGAAAATTGGTATCGGAAATGACCAGCGTGTCGCCGTGGCCCATCGATCTGAGGGCATGCAGCACGTCTGCATTAAGCGCGGGGTCGATATTTTTCAGCATGCAGTCCTCCTCCAGACGGGTGCCGATTGCCATCGACAACGCCCAATGCGCTGGCCTTTCTGGCGAACGCGTCTCCCCAACTGTCTACACGTCCATCGCGCGAGCCGGCTCCCCCCGCCCCGCGCCTTGCGGATCCCTTACTCGCCGTAGGGGATCCAGATGTTCTTGACGTCGGTCGCACGGCGCAGATAGGCGGGGCCTTCCGCGGCATCGCGATCGAGCCAGTTCGTCGCCTTGCCGTAGTCGACAAAGGTGCGCTTCAGGTTGCCGGACGAGAGCATCTCGACCTGCGTCGACAGCTCCTGTGTACCGAATGCCCAGACCGCATCGACGTCGTTGTGGCTTGCCAGCGTCTTTGCCAGATCGATCGCCGAGCCGGTGACGATGTTGACGACGCCGGCCGGAACGTCCGATGTTTCGAGAACCGAGTAGAAGTCGGTGGCTGCGAGCGGATGCGGCTCGCTCGGGACGACGACGACACGGTTGCCAGTGGCGATCAATGGCGCAACGAGGCTGATCATGCCGAGAAGCGGTGCCTCCGGCGGGCAGATGACGCCGACGACGCCGATTGCCTCGGGCATGGCGAGCGAAACACCGCGAAGCGGCGGCTGATGCACGGCGCCTTCGTATTTGTCTGCCCAGGCACCGTAGGTGAAGAGGCGCGCGATCGAGGCCTCGACCTCAGCCTTGGCAGCGGCCGCTGAAGCCCCGGTCATCGCCGAGATACGGTCGGCGAATTCCTCGGCGCGGCCGCTGACGTTCTCGGCGATGTAGTAGAGGATCTGGGCGCGGTTGTGGGTCGTTGCCGAAGACCAGCCCGAGGCAGCTTGAGCCGCGACGACGGCGTTGCGGATGTCCTTGCGGTTGCCCTCGCCGACCTCGCCGAGCACCTTGCCCTTGGGCGAAAGCACGTTGCGGTTATAGTTGCCATCAGGCCGCGCCTGCTTGCCGCCGATGAAAAGCTTGGCGGTGCGATCGACCGATGGCAGGGCGAAATCGCCGGCGACCGGCTTAAGCATCGGCTCGGCAACGGCCGCGCGTAGCTTGCGGCCGAGCCAAGCCCTCGGCTTCAGATATTCATAGCAGCCCTCGCGGCCACCCTCGCGGCCGAAACCGGACTCGCGCTTGCCGCCGAATCCGGCGGACGCGTCGAAGAGATTGGTGGCGTTGACCCAGACGACGCCGGCGGCAAGCTTGGCCGCGACGTGCAGCGCCAGGCCGATGGTCTCGCTCCAGACGCTGGCGGCAAGGCCGTAGCGGGTGTGGTTGGCAAGCTGGATGGCCTCTTCCGGGGTGCGGAAGGTCATGGACACGGCGACGGGGCCGAAGATCTCTTCGGTTGCGACGATCGAGGTCGGCTGCACCCCGGTCAAAAGAGTCGGCGGATAGAAGCTGCCGCCCTTCGGCAGCTCGATCTTCGGCTGGTGCAGGGCAGCACCTTCGGCGACGCCCTTGGCGACGAGGGCTTCGATCCGCTGCAACTGCACCGGGGCGACGATGGCGGCCATGTCGATCGCCTTGTCGAGTGGATGGCCGACGCGCAGCGTCTGCATGCGGCGCTTCAGCCGCTCGTAAAACAGCGGTGCAACACCTTCCTGCACCAGGATGCGTGAGCCGGCGCAGCAGACCTGGCCCTGGTTGAACCAGATGGCATCGACCACGCCTTCGACAGCGCCATCGATATCGGCGTCGTCAAAGACGATGAAAGGCGACTTGCCGCCGAGCTCCAGCGTCAGCGACTTGCCGGTGCCGGCCGTGCGCTCGCGGATGAGGCGACCGACCTCGGTCGAGCCGGTAAAGGCGATCTTGTCGATATCGGAATGCTCGACGATCAGGGCGCCGGTATCGCCCTCACCCGTCACGACGTTGAGCACGCCTGCCGGCAGACCGGCGGCGGACGCAAGCTCGGCAAAGAGCAGCGCCGTCAGCGGCGTGAATTCGGCCGGCTTCAGGATGACGGTGTTGCCGAGCGCCAGCGCCGGTGCGACTTTCCAGGCGAGCATCAGGAACGGGAAGTTCCAAGGAATGACCTGGCCAACGACGCCAACCGGCACCTGATCGGCAAACTCGGTTTCCTGCAGCTGCGCCCAGCCGGCATGGTGATAGAAATGGCGGGCAGCAAGCGGCACGTCGATGTCGCGCGTTTCGCGGATCGGCTTGCCGTTGTCGAGGGCCTCGACCACGGCAATCAGGCGCGCATGGCGCTGGATCATGCGGGCGAGCGCATAAAGATGACGGGCACGGGCATGACCCGGCAGCTTGGCCCAGGCGGCTTGCGCCTTGCGGGCAGCGGCAACCGCATCGTCGACGTCCTTGGCGCCGCCGAGCGCGATCTTTGCAAGCAGCTTGTCGGTTGCCGGCTCCTTCGTCTCGAAGGTCTTGCCCGAGGCGGAGGCGACGAAGGCGCCGTTGATGAAGTGGCCGAATTCGCCCTTGTGACGGGCGAGCCACTTGCGGGCTTCCGTGTCGGCTTCGGGGGCTGGGCCATAGGACATTTCGTCAAAATACCTTGCGACAGTCATCGGGATCATCCAATCGGGTGTCGGTTGAGGGCCGAGTAGGCGCCGGTCACGTGATGCTCGAGCTGACGCTCGATGTCGGCGAGCAGGCTCGATGCGCCGATACGGAAGAGATCCGGCTCGAGCCATTCGCGGCCCAGCTCGTCCTTCATCAGGAACTGGTAGTTGAGGATATCCTTGGCCGCCGAGATGCCGCCGGCGGGCTTGTAGCCGACCTTGAGGCCGGTCTGTTCCTGATAGGCGCGGATCATGCGCAGCATCACGAGCGTCACCAGCAGCGTGGCGTTGACGCCTTCCTTGCCGGTCGAGGTCTTGATGAAGTCGGCACCGGCCATCATGCAGACCAGCGACGCGCGGGCGACGTTGCGCAGCGTCTTCAGGTCGCCGGTCGCAAGAATGGCCTTCACATGGGCGTCGCCGCAGGCGGCGCGGAAATCACGCATCTCGTCATAGAGCGCCTGCCAGTTGCCGGTGAGCACATGCTCACGGGTGATGACGATGTCGATTTCCTTGGCGCCATCTGCGACCGAAGCTTCGATCTCGCGCAGCTTCACGTCATGCGGAATGAGGCCGGCGGGAAAACCGGTGGAGACGGCCGCAACCGGAATGCCGGAACCGTCGAGCGCCTCGACGGCGGTGGAAACGAAACGGTGATAGACGCAGACAGCGCCGGTGGTGATACCGCGACTGCCCATGCCGATCGCCTCGAGCAGGTCCTGGCGAACCGGCTGGCGAGCCTTGGCGCAGAGGCGCTTGACGCGCTCGGTCGTATCGTCGCCGTTCAGCGTCGTCAGATCGATGCACGTCACAGCCTTCAGCAGCCAGGCGGCTTGCGCGTCTTTCTTGACTGTCCGACGACCGGGAAGCGTCGCCACGCGCCGCTCGGCGGCGGACAGATTGACGCGCTGGTCCAGCACCCAGCCAAGATCGAGATCGATACCGTTGTTGCGCGGCAAGTTGTGGCCCGCCGCGGGCGAATGCGCAGCCTTCGGCGCGCCAGTCTTCACAGCAAGGTCTTTCAAGCGATGACTCCTTGAACTCCCTGTCACGGCACAACATTACACCCAAGCAGGCGGCCGTGGAGATCAATTTTGTTATTTTTCTACCGATTTTTTGTGACTATTCCATCAAAGTTTTGAGGTGTCAAGCGAAGTGCCGGGAATTTGACGATTTTGTAATATTTTTGGCAGGCCGGCAATTACTGCGCAGGCACCAGGGTCTCGCCCTCTTCCGTAATGACGGAGCGAAACACGTGAAGCGGCGCAAAGAATGCCGGCTTCAGCTTGCCGATCTTGCTCATGTCGATGACGAGGTGGCTTTCGCGGGCAAGCGAGATGACCTTCTGCTTCACCGACACCTCATGGAAATGCACACAGGTGGCGCCGCGGCCGGGATCGACACCGGCCGCCGACAGGAACGCAACGTTGATGCCGAGCGAATCGAGCGTCTCCAGCCCGGAATTGCCGGAGAAGGACGCCGATGAGGGGTGATAGACGCCCCCCAGCATGACGATCCGGACATTGGGCCTGTGGGTCAGCTTCTCTGCGACGTTCAGCGAATAACATACTGCAGTGATTGAATAATTTTCCGGGATAAGGTCGACGAGATATTCCAGCGTGGTGCCGCAATCGATGAAGATCGTCTCGTCCGGACGAATGTGGCGGGCCGCATGAACGCAGGCGTCGCGCTTGGCGGCCGCATGGCTGTCGGCTTCGCGCGCCAGCTCATAGGGCGCATCCGGCTCGATCTCGCCGGCCGGCACGATATGCCCGCCGAGAAAGGCGAACTGGCCGGGATTGTCGGCGACATCGCGGCGAATGGTCATTTCCGAAACACCAAGCAGGGCAGCGGCATCGCGCAGATGCAGCACCCTACGCCCGGAAAGCGCGTCGGCGAGCTGGATGATGCGGGATATCTTACGGCTGACCATGATTTCTTCCGTCTTCGGACCAGATTTGCTGACCTCTGCCCGCGAATGCGGCATCGAACAGCATTTGTGAAATTTATCACAAAATTGCGTCAGCAAGCAAGGGGACTCACATTGCTTGAAAAGCAGCCAACGGGAATTGGCGATCAGTGGCACAGAAAAATCGAAACGGCGGGCAATCTTGCCCGCCGCCCCAATGAATGACTGAACTTGGTGCAACGACCCGGAAACCGAAACGGCGTCAGCCTGCGACGGGCGCCGTCCGCTCCGCCAGCCAGGCCAGGCTTTCGGTGTCGAGCAGGCCTTCCGCCTCCTCCACAACGCGCCGGTGATAGGTGTCGACCCATTGCCGTTCAGCGTGCGTCAGCAGATCGACATCGGCCAGGCGCATGTCGATCGGAACCAGCGTCAAGCTGCGAAAGCTGAAGAAGCCATCGCCATCGTCGACCACCTCGACCTGGTTCTCGATGCGAATGCCGTAGGCGCCGGCCTTGTAATAGCCCGGCTCGATCGTCGTCACCATGCCCGGCGTGAGTTCGATCTCGTTGACGCGGCGATCGAAGCGTTGCGGCTGCTCATGGACCGAGAGGAAATGGCCGACGCCGTGACCGGTGCCGTGATCGTAGTCGAGCCCGAGGTCCCAGAGCGGACGGCGGGCGAAAGCATCGAGCTGATGGCCGAAGGTGCCCTTGGGGAATTTCAGCGTCACCATCGAAATCAGCCCCTTGAGTACGGCCGTATAGGCGCGCCGGACCTCGTCGCCGACGGGGCCGATCGCGGTCGTCCGGGTCGCATCGGTGGTGCCGGTCAGATATTGCCCACCGCTGTCGAGCAGATAGACCCCGCCCCTCCTGATCGGCGCGCTGGTCTCCTTCGTCGCCGCGTAGTGGCACATCGCCGCGTGACCGTCGGCTGCCGAGATCGAGCGGAAGCTCGGTTCGACGAAGCTCTCGTCCATCTGCCGGTAGGCGAGAATGCGGTCCTCCGCCTCAAGTTCGCTCACCGCTTTGCCGCTGGCATCCCGTTCCGCGGCGTTCCGTTCGAGCCAGGCGAAGAAACGGATCCAGGCTGCGCCGTCTAAGCGATGACACTCGCGGAAACCGGCAAGCTCGGTCTCGTTCTTGTGCATCTTGGCGAGCGTGATCGGGCTTCGCGCCAGTTGCACGGTCCCGCCGGCGGCCCGCGTTGCATGAGCCGTCGCGGACGGGGCGAAGCCGGGGTCGATCAGAGCCGTGCGGCCGCCGGCCATTGCCCTCACGCGCTCGAGCAATTGCCGCGGCTGGGCGATTGCCACATCGTCGAGTTCGAAATCCGAAAGGTCGTTCGGCAGCTTGCGATGATCGACAAGCCATTCGGTCCGCCCGGAACGATCGACGATCAGGAAGGACTGCGGCATCGGATTGAAGGCGACATCGCGGCCGCGGACGTTGAGGAACCAGGCGATATTGTCCGGCTGGGCCTCGATCAGAAGGTCGGCGCCCTCTGCCTCCAGCATGTCGGCTATGCGCCGCTTCTTGTCGGCAACGCTTTCGCCGGAGTAGGTGACCGGAAAAGCCGTGATCTTGCCAAGCGGTTTTTCCGGCTGGTCGGTCCAGATCGCATCGACGAGATCGCCGTCGACAGCGGTCCAGACGCCGCCCGCCTCTGCGACCGGACGACCGCAGTCGGCGTCCCAGGTCGAGGGCAACAGCATGGCATTGAAGCCGACACGTTCGCCCTTGCGCAGGTTGTGCCTCAGCCACGTCTTCAGCGGTGCGTCATAGAAATGTTCGATGGTGAAGGTCCCAAGATCCACCTCGTCGCGCACCTGCACCTGATAGCGGCCGTCGACGAAGATGGCCGCGCGATCGCGCATGACGATCGCGACGCCCGCCGAGCCTGTGAAACCGGTAACGAAGGCCAGCCGGTTATCATGCGGCGCGCAATATTCGCCCTGGTGTTCGTCGAAACGCGGCACGACGTAGCCATCGAGCCCGGTTTCGGCAAGCTTGCGGCGCAGCGCGCCGATCCGGCCGGAGATATCCGGCCTCGCTCTCGTATCCATGATGTCTTTCCTATCGAGTGGTGCTTCAGGCGTCGCCGATCGTCTCGGCGAAATGGCAGGCGGTCATGCCCGATCCAACCGGGCGCAGCGCCGGCTTTTCGCGGCGGCAGAGCTCGGTTGCGTGCGGGCAGCGCACGTGGAAGGGACAGCCCGTCGGAATGGCGAGCGGGCTCGGCAATTCGCCGGACAGCGCCGGGGCACGGCGCCTGGCGCCGGGATCGAGCGAAGGCGCCGCTGCGAGCAAGCCCTTGGAATAGGGATGCATCGGCTTTGAAAACAGCGCCTCGGACGGACCGATCTCGACGATCGCGCCGAGATAGATGACGGCGACCCGGTGCGAAACGTGACGCACGAGGCGCAGATCATGGGCCACGAACAGCACGGTCAGACCCAATTCGTCCTGAAGCTCGATCAGCAGGTTGACCACCTGCGCCTGCACCGAGACGTCGAGGGCGGAGACCAGTTCGTCGGCAACAAGACAGGTCGGCTCCAGCGACAGCGCCCGGGCGATGCCGATCCGCTGGCGCTGACCGCCCGAGAATTCGTGTGGGTACTTGTCGGCAGCACCCTCCGGCAGCCTGACGAGGTCCAGCAGTTCGTCGACCCGTCGGTCGATCGCCGCCCCCTCGCGCATCCTGTGCACCGATATCGCCTCCCGCAGCGTATCGCGCACGGTCATGCGCGGATTGAGCGAGGTATAGGGGTCCTGAAACATCATCTGGACCCGCCTGTTATAGGCGCGCCGCCGCGCGCCCTTGAGCCCGACGACACCTTCGCCCTCGAACAGGATGTCGCCGGATGTCGGTCGATGCAGCCCGGCGATCAGCCGTGCGAGCGTAGACTTGCCGCAGCCGGATTCCCCGACGATCCCAAGCGTCTCGCCGGGCATGACGTCGAGGTCAACACCGTTGACTGCCGAGACGACCTGAAGCGGGCGTCGGGCGAGCGCATCGGAGAGCGAGCGCCGCTTTTCGAAGCGCATCGAAAGTGCGCGAAGCGAAAGCAAGGGTGACGTGCTCGCTGAAACGGGCATGGTCATTGTGCCGCCTCCCGTGGTCTGAAGTGTGTTTGGGCGTCGCCAAGATAGTGACAGGCGACCTGGCGCAACCCGCCGACCGCCTCAAGGCGAGGGCGAACGTCCGGACATTCGGCGCCGGCCACCGGACAGCGGGCGCTGAAGGCGCAGCCTGATGGAAGCGCGTTCAAGGCCGGCGGGGCGCCCGGGATCGAGTAAAGCGGCGTGCGCGGCGGCACGTCACGCGGGATCGAGCGCAGCAGGCCCAGCGAATAGGGATGGCGCGCATCGGCGATCACATCCGCCGTCGAGCCGACCTCGCAGAGACGACCGCCATACATCACGGCCACCCGGTTGCACGTTTCGGCGACGACGCCCATGTCGTGGGTGACGAGGATTACCGCCATGCCGAGATCGCGGCTCAGCGACTGGATCAGCCTGAGGATCTGGTCCTGGATGGTGACGTCGAGTGCCGTCGTCGGCTCGTCCGCCAAAAGCAGTCTCGGATTGGAGGCAAGCGCGATGGCGATCATCACCCGCTGCCGCATGCCGCCGGAAAATTCGTGCGGGAAATCATCAAGACGATTGCGCGCCGCGGGAATGCCGACCAGGTCCAGAAGCTCGATCGCGCGGGCTTTTCTCTGCCTTGCATCGAGATCCGTATGCGCCACGAGATTTTCCTGGATCTGCAATCCGACCGTCAACAGCGGATTAAGCGACGACATCGGCTCCTGGAAGATCATCGCGATCTCACGACCACGGATCCGACGGAGTTGCGGCTCGGAGAGCGGCACAAGGTCCCGGCCGTTCCAGAGGATTTCACCGGCGACGCGCCCCCGCGGACGGACAATGCCGAGGATCGAACGCAGCGTGATGCTTTTGCCCGATCCGGACTCGCCGACGAGCCCGAGAATTTCGCCCTGCCCGACCTGGAACGACACGTCGTCGACGGCGACCAGCGGCCGTTCGCGCGGACCGAATTCGGTGCGCAGGTTTCTGACGTCGAGAACGACTGGCTTTTGATGTGCTCTCATCTCAGCGCCCCTTCGGTCGAAGCAGGTCGGCCAGCGCGTCGCCGACGAGGCTGAAGCCGAGCCCGGTCAAGACGATGGCGATGCCGGGCATCAGGCTCATCCACCAGGCGGTCATCAGGAAGTTGCGGCCTTCGGCGATCAGCACGCCCCATTCGGCAGCGGGCGGTTGAGCGCCAAGGCCGAGATAACCGAGGGAGGAGCCGAGCAGGATGGCGAGCGCCATGTCGGTCATCCAGTAGACGATGATCGGCGAGAGCGCGTTCGGCAGCAAATGGCGGAAGATGATGCGCCGATCGGAATAGCCGAGCACCCGGCCGGCCGCGGCATAGTCGTTGGCCTTCTGCGCCATGATTTCGGCGCGCGTCAGCCGGGCGTAATAGACCCAGTTCACGGCGGTGATCGCCACATACATGTTGACGAGGCCCGGCCCGAGCACCGCGACGATGGCAATCACCAGAACCAGAAAGGGAAAGGTGATGATGGCGTCGACGCAGCGGCCGAAGATCACGTCGGCGATGCCGCCGTAATAGCCGACGAAGGCGCCGACCGCGAGCCCGATCAAAAGCGCGAAGATCGTCGCGAAGAAGGCCATCTGCATGTCAACGCGATAGGCCCAGATGACCCGCGACAGCACGTCGCGGCCGAAATTGTCGGTGCCGAAGGGATGTGCAAGGCTCGGTCCCTGCTGCATCGCCTGCAGGTCGAAGGCGAGCGGATCGTAAGGGGCGAACACCTGAGGAAAGAGCGCAAGCGCCAGCGACAGCCCGAGAATGGCGATCCCCACGGCGAAGGACGGGCGGGCGAAAGCGCGGACGAGGAATGCGGCAAGCCGCCCCTTACTGCGCGAACGGGATGGGATGACGGCGCTCATGATTGGCGAAGCCTCGGGTCGAGCCAGGATTGAACGACATCCGTCAGGAGAAAGACGACGGAGACGAGTACGGCAAAGGTCAGCGTCAGCCCCTGGATCAGCGGATAGTCGCGGGCAAAGATCGCTTCCAGCATCAGCCGGCCGACGCCCGGAATGGCAAAGACCGTTTCGGTCACCAGCGTCCCGCTCATCAGGTTGCCGATCGACAGGCCCAGCAGCGTCACCGTCGAAACCAGCGCGTTTCTGAGGACATGCCGGGTCATGATGATGCGCGGTGACAACCCCTTGGCACGGGCGAACTGCACATAATCGGCGTCGAGCACCTCGATCAGCGAGGCCCGGAGATTGCGCAGGATGATCGCCGACGTATAGAGCGCGACGCTCAGCGCCGGCAGGATCAGGTGGTAGAGATTGGCGAAGAAGGTCTTGCCGTAACCGCCGACCGGAAACCAGCGCAACTGCGCCGCAAGCACCGTCAGAAGCAGAAGCCCGATGTAGAAGACGGGCATGGAAAGCCCCACCTGGAACACGCTGCGAATGGCGACATCGACGGGGCTGTTGACCCTGGCGGCCGCGAGGAACGCCAGCGGCCCGGCAAGGATCACGGCGAGCACGACGGAATAGAGCGCCAGGAAGATCGTCGTCGGCAGACGGGCGAGGATGATCTCGGTCACCGGCGCCTTCAGCATGATCGAACGACCGAGATCGCCTGTCAGCGTGTTCTTCACAAAGACAAGAAACTGTACCGGCAGCGGCTGGTCGAGGCCGAGGTTCTGCCGGATTTGTTCCAGCTGCGCATCGGTTGCCTTGGCTTCGGCCATGGCGATGGCCGGATCGCCCGGCAACAGGCGCACGAGCAGGAAGATGAAGACCATCACCAACAGGAATGTCGGGATGATCTGCAAAAGCCGCGCCACGAGATAGGAAAGTGAGGGCATGGATCCAACCTTCACCCCGTATGCCTGGAGGCTCGCACCGCCAGACATACGGGAAGCGTTGCGTTATCAGTCGGCGCGCCATGCTTCAGAGAAGTCGTTGGCGCCGAGCGGCGTCTGCACGTAGCCTTCGATCGACTTGGACACGGCGACGGCAAAGGGCGTTTCGAACAGGAAGAGCAGCGGCGCATCCGCGGCATAGATCTCCTGCATGCGCTTGTACTCGTCCTTGCGCTTGGCCGGATCGGTCTCGACGTTGGAGGCTTCGAACAGCGTGTTGAATTCCTGGTTGTTCCAGCCGGTGCCGACCGCCTGGCGCTGCTTGTAGTAGCCGAGCCAGCCGGTCACCTGCGCCGGATCGTTGACGTCGTTCGCCCAGCCGTAGGTATGGATGTCGAAGTCGCCGGAACGGTTCTTTTCGCCGCGCGTCGGGTTGTCGACCTGCTCGACCTTGAGGTTGACGCCAAGCGGCGCCCACATCTGCTGCAGGGCGGTAAACAGCGTCGCATCGTCGGCACTGCCGGCAAGCGTCGTGAGCTTCACCTCGAAGCCGCTGCTGAGGCCGGCGTCGGCAAGCAACTGCTTGGCCTTTTCCGGATCATAGGGGTAGAGCGGTTCCGGCCCGTAATGCAGTTGCGTTGCCGCCGACATCAGCGAGGTCATCGGCTTGCCGGTGTCGAAGGTGACGAGCTTGATCAGGACGTTCTTGTCGGTCGCATAGTTCAGCGCCTGGCGCACCTTGACGTCGGCAAGCGGGTTCTTCGCACCGTCCTTCTTGGCCTCACGGGTGTTGATCGGCGCGTAGACGATGCGTGTCGATGGGAAAAGCTCCATCTTCAGGTTTGGGTCGGCGCCGAGCTCGCCAACGCGGGCAAAGGGAATGAACTCGGCCGCATCGACTTCGCCGGCCTGCAGCTTGAGAATTCGGGTGGCATCGTCGGGGATGACGAGGAACTCCACCCGGTCGAGATAGGGCAGCGGCTTGCCGTCTTCGCCCTGGCGCCAGTAATTCGGGTTGCGCTCGAAGCTCATGCTCGAGCCCTGGACATGGCTCTTCATAACGAAGGGACCTGATGTCACCGGGCCGCCCGCAAAGAAAGCCCTGGCCTTTTCCTGGTCCGTCGCGCCGGCTGCCTTCTCGAAGGCGGCCTTCGGCATGATGCCGGTGTTGAACGTCGCAAGGATCGAAATGATCGTGGGATCGGGATTCTTGAGAGAGACAGTGACCTTGCTGCCGTCGACAGTCACCTTATCGACCGCACCGAGCAGGCCGGCCCAGGGGCCGAGACTGGCATCGCGGGCACGGTCGAGCGAGAAGACGACGTCGGCGCCGGTGAGGTTCGAACCGTCGGAGAACTTCAGACCGCTTCTGAGCGTCAGCGTGATGGTCTTGCCATCCGCAGAGACGTCATATCCCTCGGCGAGACCTGGCACGATCGACCCATCAGGCCCGTTGCGCAACAGCGTCTCGTAGAGGCCGTTCACCATCCAGAGATCAGGATTGCGGTCGGCGTAAACCGGATCGATGACGGTCGAATCGTCATAGCGCGCGAATGTCATCGCGCCGCCGCGCTCGATCGCAAACGCCGAGGTGGCCGCAAGCAAGCCAAGCGTCGCCCCGAGCATGATTGGCAATATACGTTTCATCTCACTCCTCCTTTTTGCCGCAGCCGGCATCGATCGCGCGCCCAACGCGTTCATTTGGATATTGGATCCAATTTTTCTTAGTGTTTTTGGACGCCGACGGATTGCCGCGAAGACGTTTTTGTCGTTCCCCTTTTCAAGAAGGCCGGCATTCGATCTGATCGCTTGCCGAACCAACTTTAGTCCGACTAAAGTACATCGATAGACGTGAGTCAAGTGGAAAGAAAGTCATGCCCCTGAAGATCGAAGAGGCGCCGGGAACAGCCGGCGGCGCCTCCCGTCCCGATGCCCCGACCACCGCCTCGCTCGGCCAGATGCTACGTGCCCGCCGCAAGGAAATCGGCAAGACCATGAAGGACGTGGCGCGCGAGGCCGGGCTGACGGAAGGCTTTATCAGCCAGATCGAGCGCGGCATTTCCACACCCTCGCTGATCTCGCTCTACAATGTCGCCAACGCGCTCGGCACCAGCGTCGACACCTTCCTCTCGCAGCCGCCCCAGCACGGCCATTCGATGGTGTCGCATGCAGGCGCGCGCCCAGGCTACAATGTCGAAACGAAGGAGCGCGTCTACGAACTGATAGAACGCGGCTTCCCGGGCGCTTCACTGAACGGCTGCATCACGCACATGCCGGCAGGCTACGCATCGGAACTCACCAGCCACGACGGCGAGGATTTCCTCTACCTGATCGACGGCGAGATGCTCTACGAGATCGACGGCAAGGAATACCTGCTGAAGGCCGGCGACACGCTGCACTTCCCCGCCTCCCTGCCGCATCGCGCCCGCAATGTCGGCGCCGGCCCGGCGCGGGAGCTCTGGGTCGGAACCACCCGGATCATCAAGGAAGATTGAACGGTTGCGCGGGCCGTAAGGTGCGCGCGCAACGCTTTGCCTGATCTGACGGGGCACCGCCCACGATGGGGGGCGCCCGTCTGAGCGACTACTGCTTGCGCGGCCAGGTATCGGCGAGTCGGTAACCGGCCGGCCACGGATCGGCCGGATCGAGCATCAGCTGGTGGGTACCAGTGATCCAGGCGCGACCGGAGATTTCCGGCACGATCGCCGGACGGCCACCGACCGTCGTTTCACCGGCGATGCGGCAATCAAACGTCGAGTCGATGATCGAATGGCCGCTGAAGCGCTGGCCGACCTTCATGATGCCGCGCGCATGCAGCACCGCCATGCGCGCCGAGCAGCCGGTGCCGGTTGGCGAACGGTCGAGCTTCGCCGGCTGGATGACGACGGTGTTGCGACCGTGAAGGATGCCGTCCTTCTCCTCGACCGGCAGCGTCAGCTGGCAGAAGGAGATGTGAGCCCATTCCGGGTTTTCCGGATGGGTGAAACCGAGCTGCTCATTGGCGGCGCGGGTGATCTTGATACCGGTTTCGGCAAGCTCGCGCGCCTCGTCCGGTGTCACCGAAAAACCGAGAGCGCGGGCGTCGGTGATGACGAAGCTGTCGCCGCCATAGGCGGTGTCGACAGTCAACGTGCCCAGGCCTTCGACTTCGAGCTTGGCATCGAGCTTGTCGGCGAAGGACGGAACGTTGGTCACCGTGATGCGCTCGGCCTTGCCATTGCGGCACTGGGCGACGACGTTGACGAGCCCGCCCGGCGCTTCAAGCACCATGCGCGTTTCGGGCTCCTGCATCGGCACGATGCCGCTGTCGAGCAGCACGGTCGAAACGCAGATCGAGTTCGAGCCGGACATCGGCGGCGTGTCCTCGGGCTCCATGATGATGAACCCCATCGTCGCCCGCGGATCCTTCGGCGGCACCAGCAGGTTGATGTGGCGGAAGACACCACCGCGCGGCTCGTTGAGCACGAAATTGCGCAGCGTCTGGTCTTCTGCAATGAATCGGCGCTGCTCCCAGAGGGTCGCGCCCGGCGGCGGTGCCACGCCACCGACGATGACGTCGCCGACCTCCCCTTCCGCGTGGCAGGAAACGATGTGGACGATCTTGTTGCTGCGCATGCCCTTCTCCTTCCATGATGGTGACAGCCGCCACCCGGGACCCACCGGTGCGTCGCGCATCGGCTTTCTCCCACACTCGCTCAGGACGATGGCGCGACCACGCCCACCCGGCAAGATGACTCATAGAAAAATTGGATCCAATATACAATCTGCCCGATCAAAAATGTCCGGGCGGCTGTCCGCTGGAGGTGATGCAAGCCAGAACGAGCGGCAATGTCGGCAAGGGCGGGCGAAAATTGTCCGCTACTCAAGCATGACCACGGCCTCGACTTCGAAGAGCATAGGGTCGATCGCCAGCTTCGGAACAGGAACGAGCGTCTGGGCCGGCAGCGTCGTGCCGAACATCGCCTTGACGTTGCGGGTCAGGATTTCGAGTTTGCCCATATCGTGAGCGACCACGTAGATCGTCAGCTTGGCGACCTGATCCGGCCTTGCGCCGAGGCCATCGAGGGCGGCGCGAAGGTTTGCATAGGCCTGCTCGACCTGGACAGCGAAATCGGGCGATAGGCCACCTCTTGCGTCCTGGCCGCCCTGGCCGGAAATGTAGGCGATCCTCGCGCCCGCCGGCACGATCACCGCGGTGCTGTAGCCGTTCGGCGTCGGATCGTAGAGATTTTTGGGGTTGACGATCGTCAGCCTCTGTCCGGTTTCCGTTGCAGTGGCTTGTGTGGGAACACCCGTGGTCATGATCAATAGCCCTCCGATGAGCAGATGCCTGTAAATGCGTGACATGTTGTCCTCCTGGCTCCGGCACGTGCGGCCATGGAGCGCCCAGTGGCGCGTACGAGATTTCATTCGGCCGCTCGAATGAAGTCTCGTACGCTGTACGATTAATTTGCATCGTACAGCGTACGAGTCAATTGCTCCGAGTCGATATTTGTCGCATTGTCGGCCGAAATCGGCAGCGCACGCGGCAAGGAAGACGGATGGCAGGCAAGAGAGATGATGCTGCCAACAAGCGGCAACAGGCGACGGGCGCACACGCAAAGTCCGCACCGAAGCCGCGCGGCGAGCCGTCTCTCTCGCTGGAGCGGATCGTGTCGACCGCGGTCGATCTGCTGGACACCGAGGGCATCGAGGGCTTGAAGATGCGTCAGCTCGCCAATCGTCTCGGCTCGGGCGCGATGAGCCTCTATTGGCATGTCGGCAACAAGGAGGAAGTCTTCGATCTGGCGCTCGACGCGGTGCTCGAATATCGCCCGCCGCAGGACACGGCCGTGCCTGGGGACTGGCGAGAGGAGCTTGTCCACCTGCTCGAGGACTGGCGCGCCTGCATGCTGCGGCATCCCTGGTCGGCATCCTTGCTGCCGCGCAGGGCACTGGGCCCCAACATGCTTGCTCGCCTCGAACTGCTGAGCCGGAGCTTATCGGGAGCCGGCGTCGCCGAGACGGACCTGAACGTGTCGATCTGGTCGTGCTGGAATTACGTGATCGGCGCAACCGTGACCCGCGCGAGCTTCGAGCTTTCGCACGAGGATATGGCAGCAGCCCAGCAGCGCCTGGCCGAGCTTGGCGAACGCTACCCGACGATCGGGCGTACGGGGCTGCTCATGGACAGCGACTGGGACGGCGCATTCAGGAAGGGCCTCGATTTCCTGATCGACGGCCTGTCGTCAAAGCAGACCCCCGCGATGACCGAGGGATGAAGGCAACTGCGGACACGTTTCAGCTCCACCAATGGCCGTCAGGCACAGTCTTCAGCTTTCGAGCGCGGGCGCTGTTGCCCGATCCGACGATTGGACCTATGACCTTTGCCGACCGTGCCAACACGTAAAGACATCGCCAGGCCAGCCGGCATGGCCAACAGGGTTTGAACAGGATGAAGCTCGACGCCGTCGATGTCAGGCAAGCCGCCTCAGCCGCCGATATCGTCTATGAGGCGCTGCGCAAGGCAATCATCGAGGGTGATCTTGCCGAGGGCGAGAACCTGCGTCAGGACCACATCGCCCAGATGTTCAACACCAGCCGCATCCCGGTGCGCGAAGCCCTTTCCCGTCTCGAGCAGCACGGCCTGATCACCACCGAACGCTACAAGGGCGCGGTCGTCGCGGGCCTGTCGATCGAAGAAATCGAGGAGATCTTCGAATTCCGCGCGCTGATCGAAGCGGAGGTCATCCGCCTCGCCGTCCCCAATCTCGATCGCCGCACGCTGGATCTTGCGCGCCGCCATTGCGAGGAATTCGAGCAGGAGGACAACGCCGATCGCTGGGGCGAAATCAACCGCAACTTCCACTACAGCCTCTATGAAGCGGCACGCCGCCCCTACTACCTGCAGATCGTTCGCGCCTCGCTGGATCGCATCGACCGCTACCTCAGGGCACAGCTGACACTGACGTCAGGCATTGCCCGTGCGCGGCGTGAACACAAGGCGATACTCGATGCCTGCATTGCCCGCGACGGCGACCACGCGAGCGCTCTGACGCGGGACCACGTCCTTGACGCAGGCCGCTCGCTGATCGTTTTCCTGCGGGACCAGAGAGGCTGACAGCAACCTTGGCGCCTCGACGCCTCGCCGTCATAATAATTTGATTTAAATACCGTTTTATCGTTTTTCACTAGAGACCGATCTTCAAGCTTTCCAAAGCTTCGCACTCGCCGAAATTGCGGCGTGCCTTGACCTCTCCTTGGTTGACAAGTGCGGCGGATGCCTGAAAAGTGAAAGCTCTTATCGAGACCGGCAGCGTTGGGAGGACTTGATGTCTGTGCGCGCGTTTTTCGGCCTTTCCACCCTCCTTTTGTCGCTTTTCGTCGCCGGTAGCCCGGTCGTTGCGCAGGAGAGCGGTCGCCAGATCGAGATCACCAAGGATGGTGACTATTTCGGCTTCGATCTGCGGACCGAGCAGAACGTCTCGCTCGACCAGTGCCAGCAGGCCTGCATCGGCGACCAGGCCTGCCGCGCCTTCACCTACAATCCCAAGGTGAAGTGGTGCTTCCTCAAGTCCGACTATAACCAGCTGAACTCCTTCCCCGGCGCCATCGCCGGCAAGGTCGTGCAGCCAGAGCTCCAGGCAGCCGACATCGGCGCGCCGCCACGGCTGAAGTTCCTTTCCGACCAGCTGCTGCAGGACGCCCGCAACACCAAGTCTAACCTGACGCTTGCCGACGACCAGCAGGGAATGGGCGTCAACACGCTGATCGAGATGGCCCGCGGCCAGGCCGGCATGGGCAATATCGAGAATGCGCTGAAGGCCTTCCAGGGCGCCCTGGCGATCAATCCCGAAGATGCCGAGCTCTGGCTCGAAGCGGCGCGCACGGCGAACCGCATCACCAACAACTCGTCCGTATCGATCCAGGCGGCGATCGCCGCGATCAACGGCTATGAACTCACCCGCACCACCGAAAGCCGCGCGCATGCGCTTTCGGTCCTCGCTAAATCGCTCGAAGGCGCCGAGAATTTTCGCGCAGCCCTCGATGCCTACAAGGCGAGCCTTGAGCTGGTGAAGGCGAAATCCGTCGAAGCCGCCTATCTCGATCTCAAGCAGCGCAAGGGTTTCCGGGTCGTCGAGCACACGATCGATTCCGACGCGGCAAGCCCGCGCGCCTGCGTTCAGTTTTCCGAGCAGCTGTTGAAAAGCGGCGCCGATTACGCTTCCTTCGTCACCGTCAACGGTGCCGCACCGAAGGCGCTTGAAGCCAAGGGCGACCAGGTCTGCGTCGAAGGTCTTTCGCACGGCGAACGCTACAAGCTGACAATCCGGACCGGCCTGCCGTCCTCGGTTGACGAAGTGCTCGAAGCCCCCGTCACGCTCGACATCTATGTCGCCGACCGCGCCCAGATGGTGCGCTTCACCGGCGACAGCTTCGTGCTGCCCTCGACCGCACGTCGCGGCATCCCGATCGTTTCGGTCAACACCGACAGCGCCAAGCTCAAACTCTATCGCATCGGCGACCGCAGCATCGCCCAGGTCCTCCAGAACTCGCAGTTTCTGACCCAGCTCGACGGCTACAGCGCCCAGCGCATCGAGGACGAAAGCGGCGAACTGGTCTGGCAGGGCACGATCGATATCGTGCGCGACGTCAACAAGGAGGTCGTCACCAGCTTCCCGGTCGACGAGGCGCTGCCGGAGCGCAAGCCCGGGGTCTATGTCATGACCGCAGCACCAACCACCGGCCTCAGCCAGGAGTGGGATGCCCGCGCGACGCAGTGGTTCGTGGTTTCCGATATCGGCATCTCCACCTATGCCGGCACCGACGGCCTCAACGTCTTTGCGCGCTCGCTCGCCACGGCCCAACCGATCGAAGGCGTCGAATTTCAGCTCGTCGCCAAGAACAACGAAATCCTCGGCACGGCGGTGAGCGACGGGGATGGTCGCGTCACGTTTACCGCCGGGTTGATGCGCGGAACGTCCGGCCTGATGCCGGCCGTCATCACCGCCAAAAAAGGGGACGACGACTACGTCTTCCTCGACATGAGCCGTGCCGGCTTCGATCTCTCCGATCGTGGCGTCACCGGCCGCGCCGCACCCGGCGCCATCGATATCCTCGCCTGGACCGAGCGCGGCATCTATCGCGCCGGCGAAACGGTGCATGCGGCAGCGCTTGCCCGCGACGTTGACGGCATGGCGATCGAGAACCTGCCGCTGACCTTCGTGTTCCTGCGGCCGGACGGCGTCGAGTATCGCCGCATGACGAGCGCCGGCGGCAAGCTCGGGGGCCACACGCTCGATCTCGATGTTCAGGCGAACGCCATGCGCGGCACCTGGACGATGCAGATCTTCACCGATCCGAAATCCCCGGCGATCGGCGAAAAACAGTTTCTGGTCGACGACTTCGTCCCGGATCGCACCGAATTCGACCTCACCAGCGACGCCAAGGAAATCGCCGTCAACGAGACGGCGAGCGTGGCGGTCGACGGGCGCTACCTCTATGGCGCGCCGGCGGCCGGTCTGGAGCTCGAAGGCGAAGTGACGATCAAGCCGACCCGCGAAAATGCGGCCTTCAAGGGCTATTCCTTTGGCCTTGCCGACGAAGAGGCAAGCGAAGACACCCGTCTGCCGCTCGAAGAACTCTCGGCCCTCGACGAAGACGGCAAATCGACCTTCGACGTGCTCATAGACGAGGTGCCCGCAACCACGCAGCTGCTCGACGCCACCGTCACCGTGCGCATGCGCGAGGCCGGCGGCCGCGCCGTCGAGCGCTCCTTGAAGTTGCCCGTGCGCACCGAGGGCCCGATGATCGGCATCAAGCCGGAATTCGAAGGCGAACTCGCCGAAAATTCCGTTGGCAAATTTCGTGTCATCGCCGTCGACCCCGAAGGCGGCAAGCTCGCCATGCCGGGACTGCTGTGGAAGCTGATCAGCGTCGAGCGGAACTACCATTGGTACCGCGACGGCAGCGCCTGGAAATACGAGCCGGTCGTCACCACGAAGCAGGTCGCAAACGGCAATGTCGACGTGACGGAAGACGGTGCCGAGATTTCCGTTCCGGTCGGTTGGGGACGTTATCGCCTCGAGGTCGAGACCGCTTCGATCGACGGTCCGACATCGAGCGTGGAGTTCGATGCCGGCTGGTATGTGGCTGCGACCTCGACCGAGACGCCCGACGGTCTTGAGATCGCCCTCGACAAGGAGAAGTATGCGGTCGGCGATACCGCCAAGCTCAAGGTTTCGCCGCGTTTTGCCGGTGAACTGCTGGTCACCGTCGGCACCGAGAACCTGATCACGACGCAGACGGCGTCGATCGCTGCAGAAGGCGGCGAGGTTGATCTGCCCGTCACCGACGCCTGGGGCGCCGGCGCCTATGTCACCGCCACGCTCTATCGGCCGGGCGATGCACAGGAAAGCCGCATGCCGATGCGCTCGATCGGCATCAAATGGCTCGCGGTCGACCCGGCCGAGCGAAAGCTCGCCGTCACGCTCGATGCGCCCGAAAAGATGGAGCCGCGTGGAGCCCTCGACATCAGCCTTCAGGTCGCCGGCGCCGGCGCCAACGAAGAGGCCTATGTAACGGTTGCCGCCGTCGATGTCGGCATTCTCAATCTCACCCGCTACGAGATGCCGGATCCGGAGGCCTGGTACTTCGGCCAGCGGCAGCTCGGGCTTGAAATTCGCGATCTCTACGGTCGCCTGATCGACGGCTCGCTCGGCGCCACCGGAAAACTGCGCACCGGCGGCGACGGCGGACAGGTGGCGCTGCAGGGAAGCCCGCCCACGGAAAAGCTGGTCGCCTTCTTCGAAGGACCGCTGAAACTCGACGGCGAAGGCAAAGCGACCGTCAGCTTCGACATTCCGCAGTTCAACGGTACGGCGCGGCTGATGGCCGTTGCCTGGACGAAGTCCGGCGTCGGCCACGCCACAAGGGACGTCGTGATCCGCGACCCGGTCGTCGTCACCGCCAGCCTGCCGCGGTTCCTGGCCCCCGGAGACCGGTCGGCATTGAGGCTCGACATCGCCAACACCGATGCGCCGGCCGGCGATTACCAGATTCAGGTCACGACCAGTGGCCCCGCCACGGTCGAACAGCCGGGCACCGGCAGTACGGTGACGCTCGAACAGGGTGGCCGCTCCTCGATCACCTTGCCCGTCGTCGGGCAGTACCCCGGCAACGGCGTGGTGACGGTGGCGCTGACGGGTGCCAACGGGCTAGCACTCGAACAGTCGCTCGATCTGCTGGTGCGGCCGGCGACCCTGCCCGTCACGGAGCGGCAGGTGGTCGCGATCGCGCCTGGAAGCAGCCTGACGGTCGACGGACAGTTGCTCGCCGACAGCATCCTGCAGGGCGCTTCGGTCAATCTCAGCGTCACACGATCCGCCGCCTTCGACATGCCGGCGCTGTTGATGACGCTCGATCGCTATCCCTATGGCTGCGCCGAGCAGACGACCAGCCGCGCGCTGCCGCTGCTTTATCTGAGTGAACTCGCCAAGCAGTCCGGCCTTGCCGACGACGACGGCGTGAAGGCGCGCGTGCAGGAGGCGATCTATCGGGTGCTCTCATACCAGTCGTCTTCAGGCAGCTTCGGCCTCTGGGGCCCGGGCTATGGTGACCTCTGGCTCGACGCCTATGTGACCGACTTCCTGACCCGTGCACGCGAGCAGAAGTACGACGTGCCGGAGGCCGCCATGGTCCAGGCGCTCGAAAACCTGCAGAACGGCGTCGGCTACGACAGCAACGTCAAGGATCGCGGCAACGAGATCGCCTACGGGCTCTATGTCCTTGCGCGCAACCGCAAGGCCGCGATCAACGACCTGCGCTACTACGCCAACACGGTGATCGACGATTTCCCGACGCCGCTCGCCAAGGCGCACATCGCCGCAGCCCTTGCGCTTTATGGCGACGCGCAGGGGTCGCAGGACACCTTTGCCAAGGCGGCAAACATGTCGACCGGCCTCATCAATGTCAGCCTGTCGCGCTCCGACTACGGTTCGTCCCTGCGTGACAACGCGGCCGTGCTGGCGCTTGCCGCCGAAAGCCGGCCGGTTCCGCCGATCGTGCCGGAACTGTCGAAGATCGTCGCGCGCGAATGGGAGCAGAAGACCTACACCAGCACCCAGGAACAGGCCTGGATGCTGCTCGCCGCCCGCGCCATCCAGAACGGTGACGAGGACATGGCGCTCGACGTCAACGGCGCATCGAAGACCGGAAGCTATGCCGCCCAGATGACCGGCGACGCGCTGATGACCCACCCGGTGGTGATCCAGAATCAGGGTGCCGATCCGGTCTCGGCCGTCGTGACCACGGTTGCAGCACCCGCCCAGCCGCTTTCGGCCGGCGGCGACGGCTTCACCATCGAGCGCACCTACTACACGCTCGACGGCGCGGAAGCCAACGTCACCGAGGCCCGCCAGAACGAACGCTACGTCGTCGTGCTGAAGATGACCGAGGCCAACGACTGGCCGTCGCGCGTGCTGGTCACTGATCTTCTCCCGGCCGGCTTCCAGATCGACAATCCGAGCCTGGTCGACAGCGCCCAGCTCAGCAACTTCGAATGGCTCGGCGAAATCACCGCGACCCACACGGAGTTCCGCAACGATCGCTTCGTCGCCGCCCTTGATCGCAGCACAGGCGCCGGTCGCGAAGTCACGCTCGCATATGTGGTGCGCGCCGTAACCCCCGGCGTCTACGACCACCCGGCGGCAACGGTCGAGGACATGTACCGGCCGCAGCTCTCCGCCCGCACCGCGACCGGGCGGATGGAGGTGCTCGCCGCACAATAGGCAGGATCATGTCGATTGGGCGCAAACTGCTGATCGCCTTGCCCGTCTCACTCCTGCTGACGGGGCTGACGGGTTATGCGATCGAGAAGGCCGACGAGGCGTTTCCGCCACCGATCGAGGCGGCGGACGTCGTCTCGCGCGAGGTGGACGATGCGGAAGGGCGCTTGCTGCGCGCCTTCGCAACGCCCGATGGCTTCTGGCGGCTGAAGACCACCGTCGACGACGTCGATCCGCAGTTCGTCAAGATGCTGATCGCCTACGAGGACCAACGGTTCCGGGAGCACTCCGGCGTCGATTTCCTCGCGCTCGGCCGCGCGGCGTTGCAGTTCGTCACCAATGGCCGCATCGTATCGGGGGCCTCGACGCTCTCCATGCAGGTCGCCCGGCTGATCGAGCCGCGCCAGCAGCGTTCGGTGACGGCCAAGCTATTGCAGATCGCCCGTGCCATCCAGATCGAACGCCGCCTCTCGAAGGACGAGATCCTCAATCTCTACCTCACTCACGCCCCTTACGGCGGCAACATCGAGGGTGTGCGCGCCGCAAGCCTCGCCTGGCTCGGCAAGGAGCCGAAGCGACTGACGGCCGGCGAAGCGGCGCTTTTGGTGGCGCTGCCGCAATTGCCGGAAAAGCGCCGCCCGGACCGCAACCACGCGGCCGCGGTCGCGGCCCGCGAGCGGGTGCTGGCACGCCTAGCGGTCGCCGACGTCATTGGTGACGGTGAGGCCGAGCGCGCCGTTGCAACCTCCGTGCCGTCGCGCCGCCTGCAGCTTCCCTCCTATGCCGCGCATCTGGCCGAGCGTGCCCTTCGCAAGGATCCCAAGTCCGTTCGCCATCAGACGACCCTACGCCTTGCCGTGCAACGCAATCTCGAGGCTGTCGCCCGAGAAGGTGCAGCGAAACTCGGCCCGAAGGTTTCCGTCGCCATGGTCATGGCCGATGCGCGAACCGGAGAGATCGTCGCCTCGGTCGGATCGGCAGATTACTTCGACGCCAGCCGATCCGGCTGGATCGACATGACACGCATCACCCGTTCGCCCGGCTCGACCCTCAAGCCCTTCATCTATGGCCTCGCCTTCGAGGAGGGTCTGGTCAGCCAGGAAACGATCATCGAGGACCGGCCGGCCGACTTTTTCGGCTATCGCCCGCGCAATTTCGACATGAGCTATCAGGGCGATGTCAGCGTGCGCGAGGCGCTGCAGCTGTCGCTGAACGTGCCGGCGATCCGCTTGCTCGACGCGGTCGGCCCTTCCGAATTGATGATGCGCTTCCGTCGCGCCGAAGTGCGGCCAGCTCTACCCACCGGCGAAGCGCCAGGGCTGGCGATCGGCCTTGGCGGCGTGGGCCTTTCGCTGCGCGATCTCGTCCAGCTCTACGCCACGCTTGCCAATCGCGGTTTCCCGATCCGGCTCGGCGACGGCGTCGAGGGCAAGGCGGGCTTGATCGAGGCCGAGCCTCTGTTGTCGCCCGTTGCCGTCTGGCAGGTTTCCGATGCGCTCTCGGGCGTTCTGCCGCCGACCGGCAGCCGGCAGCGCGGGATCGCCTACAAGACCGGCACGAGCTACGGCTATCGCGACGCCTGGTCGGTCGGCTATGACGGCCGCCATGTGCTCGGCGTCTGGGTCGGGCGTCCCGACAATGGCGCCGTTCCCGGCCTCACCGGCTACGCTAGTGCTGCGCCCATACTCTTTGAAGGATTTGCCAAGTCAGGCTTCGGCGTGACGCCTCTGCCCGATGCGCCGGCCGGCGCGATCCGCATTTCGCAAGCCGAGCTACCCGTCAGCCAGCGCCGTTTCTCGTTGACCGCAAGCGGTCTCGTCAACGCGTCTGCCCGCGAACCGGCACCACAGATCGTCTTCCCGCCGGAGGGCGCGCGAGTCGAGCTCGGCGCAGGCCACCAAGCGATCTCGCCGCTGACACTGAAGCTCCAGGGCGGTCGCGCGCCTTTCCGCTGGCTCGCCAACGGCAAACCGCTGCCCGAACTGACGCGCAGGCGTATCACGCAATGGCAACCGGATGGCGCCGGTTACTCGACGCTGACTGTGATCGATGCCGTCGGGCGGGCAGCAAGCGTCGGCGTCTTTATCGAATAGCTGCGCTAACCTCGCCGACCTCACCGCCCACACCCTTGAGTGCCGCGGCGATCTCCTCCTCCAGCCGCGTCGCGTCGAGCGGCTTGTGAAGCAGGCGGTAGCCGCTTTCGGTCACCTGCTTCAGCCGAGCGGAGGATGTATCGCCGGAAAGGATCAGGGCCGGCACGCTGCGCCCGAGATAGGTCGTGATTTCGCCGAGGGCATCGATGCCGGTCTGCCCGTCGCGCAGATGGTAGTCGGTGACGACCATGTCGACCGGGGCATCGCCACGGCGCGCCGCTTTCGTGTGCGCGTGGCGAGCGGCGGCAGCCGAACGGCCGGCATAGACACGATAGCCGAGCGTGCGCAGAAGCAGCGCGGTCGCATCCATGGCATCACGCTCGTCGTCGATGACGACGATCCCGCCCTGGTGGCGGGCCGGTATCGGATGTGCGCGTCCCTTGCGCGGCGAAGCGATCGGCGCTGTCACGGGCAAGGTGATCGAAAACATCGATCCACGCCCTTCCCGGGAGACCACCTTGATCGGGTGCCCGAGCAACTGCGCTGTACGCTGCACGATGGCAAGGCCAAGGCCAAGTCCCTGTGCCCGGTCGCGCGTCGGGTTTCTGAGTTGAACGAATTCCTCGAAGATGGACTGCTGGTCGGCGAGTGGAATGCCGACGCCCGTGTCCCAGACCTGGACTTCCACCGTCATGCCGCGACGGCGGCATCCGATCATCACAGTACCGGCCTGGGTGCAGCGAAAGGCATTCGAAACGAGATTATCGAGAATCCGCTTCAGCATCATCGGATCCGTATCGACCCAGATGTCGGTCATGACGACGCGCCAATCCAGCCCCTGCCCCTTGGCAACTCCGGAAAATTCCACGCGCAGATCGGCAAACATGCGCCTGAGCGCCATCGGTTCGCGCGTCACGGTCAAGACACCGGCGTCAAGCTTGGAAATGTCGAGCAGCGCGTCGAGAAGACCGGACAGGCTGCCGATGACCGAACGTGCCCGCTCGGCGAGGTCACGTGCGCTCTTGGCGGGCACGTCGCCGTTTCGGCCGAGCACCCCGAGCGTCGAGATGAAGAGGCCGAGCGCGTGGATCGGCTGGCGCAGATCGTGGCTGGCGGCGGCAAGAAAACGCGACTTGGCGCGATCCGCACTTTGCGCCCTGTCGCGTTCCTCCTTCAGATCCCCGATCAGCGACAGGTTCTCGAACCGCAGCCGCACGGTTTCGGCAAGGGTGCGGTGCGTCACACGGCTATAATAGAGGTCGACCCCGAAGAGGCAGACGGTGAAGACCAGGTAGGTGTCGTAGATCGGCCCGTCGCCCATCAGGCATCGGATCGCAAACGGAAGCAGCATGGCCAGAAGCGAGCCGGCATAGGCGAGCGGAAAGGCCGAAAGCGAAGGAACCGCGCCGCTCGCAATGCCCGTGATGACGATGCAGACGAAGGCGAGTGTCTGCGGCTCCTGCGGAAGGAAGGCAAACCAGGCGAGCGCACCCCACAGCGCACTCGACGCCCACGAAAGCAGCGTGAAGCGCCAGGCCCATTGCCGCCAGTCCTGGCTTCGCCGCTGATCGGCCGCGCGCCGGTAACACCGGTCGAGAAATATGCGAAAGAACGTCAGCAGGTAGAGCGCTGCAATCCAGCTGAGAAGCAGGTTCGCCGGTACCCATTCGCTGAGCACATAAGCAACCGGCAGTGGAATAGCGAAATTTGCGAACAGCACCGCGTATGATTGACGAAATAAAAGGTCTATCAAGAGAGGCTGCAAATGCTCCCGAGTCTCCATTGCCCATCCTCTCCTGATTCCACGCAGTAACTCTGCCAAATTGCTGAAAAATACATAAAGGGTTTCTCTCATGCGTAAACCGCTGACGATCATCGTGGCGGACGACCACGCCATCGTTCGCGAGGGTCTGAAGCTGCTGCTTTCGACCATGGAGCATGTATCGGTGGTTGCCGAGGCTGCTGACGGCGAGGCGCTGGTCAATCTGGTGCGCACCAGTGGCGCCGACATCATCCTTCTCGATCTCGGGATGCCGGGGGTCGCAGGCGTGCAGTTCATCACCGAACTCAAGACGATCGCCCCGAGAACGAAAATCCTGGTGCTGACCGCCAATGTCGAGCCGAGAACCGTGCGCGCGACGATCGAGGCCGGGGCCCGCGGGTACCTTACCAAGAGCGGTGACCCCTCCGAACTCGCCGCATCACTCGAGTCCGTATCGCGCGGCGAGGTGTATCTCAGCCAATCCATTCGCTTCGCTGTCAGCGAACCCGACCGTCACCAGGACCCTCCGGCGGCGGATGCCGCGCTTTCGCCCATTCCGCTGACACGGCGGGAAATGCAGATCCTCTCGCTTGCAGCCCAGGGGCTGACGGCGCGCGAAACTGCCGATCGCCTCGGCATCAGCCCGCTGACGGCGCGCAAGCATCGCGAAAACCTGATGCGCAAGCTCAGCCTGCACAGTGCGGCTGAAGTCGCCGCCTACGCGGTGCGCATCGGCCTGCCGATCTCCTGACAGCGCCACTCGCTCTCCACGCCTCGACGGTCACATTCCCTTAACCACCACACCATAAGCGAACACACACCAGCTGCGATACACGGCACCTGCCGTATATCGCCCGTCCACAACCAAGCGTAGTTCTCCTGCCGGAAACGGACCCGATCTCGAAGCGTCGAGATGGAATGCCGCGCAACAGCGGCGCCGTGATTTTCTGGAGGATCTGCCATGCCCTCACTCGAGCATTGGATGTCGTTTGCGCTCGCCACGGCGATCTTTGCCTGCATGCCGGGACCCGCCATTCTCTACATGACGGCCCAGACGCTTGCGCATGGACGCAAGGCAGGTTTCCTCGCCGCCTTCGGCATCCATATCGGATGTTACGTCCATATCGCCGCGGCCACGCTGGGGCTTGCGGCCCTCTTGCATCACGCGCCGCTCGCCTACGTCGTCATCAAGCTCTCAGGTGCGGTCTATCTCGTGTGGCTCGGCGCGACCATGCTGCTGGGCGCAGGCAAACATGCGGTTCACGCCGAAGCAGCCAAGCCCGGCGTCCTCAGGGACAGCATCGTCGTCGAGATCCTCAATCCCAAGACGGCCCTCTTCTTCGTGACCTTCCTGCCGCAATTCGTCGATCCCGCCGCGTCCATGCCGGCGTCGATGCAGTTTTTGATGTTCGGGCTCCTGGTCAACCTTGCCCTGTCGATCGCCGATATCGCGGCCGTGCTGATCGCCTCGCTCACCCTCGGACGTTTTACGGGCGGCGGCAGCCGGCTGGTTCCGCGCGCCTGCGGCTCGATCCTCATCGGCCTCGGTCTGATGCTGGCAAGCCAGCCGAGCTGAAGCGGCGAAAGACGGCCCGTGTCGCAACGGCAACCTTGGTGTATCGTGTGACACGCTGGAGTGGAGGGGCCTGACCATGCTCAATGCGACCGAGATTGCCAAAGCCGCCGAAAGCCTGCATCAGGCCGAGCGCGATCGCAAACAGATCGGGCTGCTCTCGCTCAAGCATCCAGACATGACGGTGGATGACGCCTATGCCGTGCAGGCGGCCTGGACCAGGCGCAAGCGAGACGACGGCCACCGGATCATCGGCTGGAAGATCGGTCTGACCTCCAACGCCATGCAGCAGGCGCTCGGCATCGACACGCCCGATTCCGGCGTGCTCTTCGACGATATGCTGTTTGACGACGGCGCAACCGTTCCGGCCGATCGCTTCATCCAGCCGCGCGTCGAGGCGGAAATCGCCTTCATCATGAAAACCGGCCTCAAGGGCCCCCGCGTCAGCCTGGTGCAGGTGCTGAACGCCACCGACTACGTGATGCCGGCGCTCGAAATCCTCGACACCCGCATCCTGCGGTCCGATCCGAAGACCAAGAAGGCCCGGACCATCGTCGACGCCATCTCCGACAATGCCGCCAATGGCGGTCTTGTTCTCGGCGGCCGCGCCGTGCGTCCCGATACCGTCGACATGCGCTGGATGGGCGCGATCGTCTCGCGCAACGCCGTGATCGAGGAGACGGGTCTTGCAGCCGGCGTGCTCAACCATCCGGCCCGCGGCATTGCCTGGCTTGCCAACCGGCTGGCCCAATGCGGCGACGCGATCGAGCCCGGACAGATCGTGCTGTCAGGCTCGTTCATCCGCACCATCGAAGCTGCGAGCGGCGACACGATCGTCGCCGATTTCGGCGCCTACGGCACGGTGAGCTGCCACTTCGCTTAGATCTGGAAGCAGCGCCTACTGCACCAGAATGGCGCGAAAATCATTGACGTTGGTGCCGGTCGGTCCCGGCTTGAAGAGATCGCCGAGCGCATCGAAAGCCGACCAGCTGTCGTTCTTCTGCAGCAGGCCCGCCGCATCCAGCCGCTGCGCGGCAAGCCGCGCAATGGTGGTGTCGTCGGCAAAGGCCCCGGCATTGTCTTCGGAGCCATCGATGCCGTCCGTGTCGGCGGCCAGCGCCGACACGCCCTTGGCGCCATCGATGCCAAGCGCCAGCGCCAGCAGGAACTCGCTGTTGCGGCCGCCCTTGCCCTTGCCGCGAATGGTCACCGTCGTCTCGCCGCCCGAGAGCACGACGACCGGCTTGCTGAATGGCCGGCCTCGACCGGCGACTTCGCGCGCGATCGCCGCGTGCACGCCGCCAACATCGCGCGCCTCGCCTTCGATCGCGTCGGACAGGATAATCGCTTCGATGCCGGCTGCCCGCGCCTCGTCGGCTGCGGCCTCGAGCGACACGGCGGCCGATGCGATGAGCCGAACCTCGTTTCGAGCAAAGCGCGGATCGTCAGGGGATGGTGCGACACTGTCGGCACTTCTGATCCAGGCCATGACATTGCCAGGCAGATCCAGGCCGTAACGGTCGATGAGCTTCAACGCGTCTTCCCGCGTGCTGGCGTCGGCAAGCGTCGGGCCGGATGCGACCAGCGCCGGATCGTCGCCCGGAATATCGGACACAATCAACGATACAACCTTCGCCGGATAAGCGGCTGCGGCGAGCCTGCCGCCCTTGATCATCGAGACGTGTTTGCGCACGGCATTCATGGCGCTGATTGGCGCACCGGAGACAAGCAGCGCCCTGTTGACGGCGATCTCGTCTTCCAGGGACAGGCCGGGCGGAGGCGAAGGCAGCAGCGCCGAACCGCCACCGCAGACGAGCGCCACGACAAGATCGTCCTCCGTCAGACCGTCGACCTCAGAAAGCAGCCGTTTGGCGGCCTGAAGCCCGTTTTCGTCCGGCAGCGGATGGGATGCTTCCAGAACCTCGATCCGCTCGCACGGAGCGGCATAACCGTAGCGGGTGACGACAACGCCGGAGAGCGGCCCATCCCAATGGCGCTCGAAGGCGGCGGCCATCTGGGCTGCACCCTTGCCGGCGCCGACGACCACCGTTCGCCCCTTCGGCCGCGCCGGCAGATTGGCGGCGATCACCTTTTCCGGATCGGCCGCGGCAACTGCTGAAGTAAAGAGCGCTTCAAGGAAACGGCGTGGATCGGTGATGGCTGGCATTGTTCTCCCCCGGAGCAGGTCGCATCGCCCATGATGCCCCGCTCTTGTATGTCATCCCAGAGCAAGAACGCAGCTGGAATTGCAAGAAGGTCTCGGGCGGCGGTTCCTCCAACCGCCGCCCGGACACATGACCGGCCAAAACAATGGGATGCCGGACGGGTCATGTGCATTGCTGCGCGCGCTGGCGGCTCAGGCGACCTGGTGGTTCGCCATACGCTCCAGTGCGCGGACGAGACCGGAGTGGTCGAGGCCGCTGTCGCCGTTGGCGGCGCAGTTGTTGAAGAGCTCCTGGGTCGCAGCCGTGTTCGGCAGCGAAATTCCGAGCGACTTGGCCCCCTGCAGCGCCAGGTTCAGGTCCTTCTGGTGCAGCGAGATGCGGAAGCCCGGGTCGAAGGTGCGCTTGATCATGCGCTCGCCATGCACTTCGAGAATGCGCGAGGAGGCAAATCCACCCATCAGCGCTTCGCGAACGCGCGCCGGATCGGCGCCGGCCTTGGACGCGAAGACGAGGGCTTCGGAAACCGCTTCGATCGTCAGCGCGACGATGATCTGGTTGGCAACCTTCGTGACCTGGCCGTCACCGCAATCGCCGACCAGCGTGATATTCTTGCCCATCAGCTTCAAGAGCGGCAGGGCGCGTTCGAAGCTTTCTTCACTGCCCCCCGCCATGATCGACAGCGAGGCGTTCTTGGCGCCGACTTCACCGCCGGAAACCGGAGCGTCGATGTATTCGGCGCCGGTTTCACGAACCTTCTTCGCGAATTCCTTGGTCTCGATCGGCGAGATCGAGCTCATGTCGATGACGAGCTTGCCCTTCGAAAGGCCGTAGGCGACGCCGTTCTCGCCGAAGAGAACGTCCTTCACTTCAGGCGTATCCGGCAGCATCAGGATGATGGTGTCGACGGCCTCTGCCAGTGCTTTCGGCGTCTCGACGAACTTGAGGCCGGCATCCAGCAGTTCCTGGCGCGGCGGGATGACGAATTTCGAGGTGACGATGGTGTGGCCGGCGTCCTGCAGGTGGCGCGCCATCGGCGTGCCCATGATACCCAGTCCAATGAAACCGATTGTTGCCATGGTGCTTAGCTCCTGATCTTGATGATGTCTGCGGATTGGGTTCGCTGGCGCTCGGTGCCGAGCCAGCCGAGGCCGTCGGCCGTCGTGGTGCGCGGCTTGTATTCGCAGCCGATCCAGCTGTCGTAGCCGGCGGCTTCCAGCGCGTCGAAGACGAAGGGATAGTTGATTTCGCCGGTACCCGGTTCGTTGCGGCCCGGATTGTCGGCCAGCTGAACGTGCGCGATCAGACCGGCGAAGCGCTTGTAGGTGCCGATCAGCTCACCCTGGGTGCGCTGCTGGTGATAGAGGTCGTACTGGATGAACAGGTTGTCGCTGCCAACCTCCTCGATGATCGAGGCGGCCTGCTCGACCGTGCTCAGATAGAAGCCCGGAATATCGAAGTCGTTGATCGGCTCGATCAGAAGGCGAATGCCGTGCTTGCCGAGCTCGCTTGCAGCAAGCTTGAGATTTGCGACCAGCGTGTTGCGCAGCACCTGTTCCGAGACACCCGCGGGCGCAATGCCGACCAGGCAGTTGACCTGCTTGCAATCGAGCGCTGTCGCATAATCGATGGCGCTGGCAACGCCCTTGCGGAACTCGTCGATCCGGTCCGGCAGGATGGCGATACCGCGCTCGCCGCTGGCCCAGTTGCCGGCCGGCAGGTTGTGCAGAACCTGGGTCAGGCCGTGGCGCTGAAGCTCGGCGCGCAGGCTCACTTTTTCGAATTCGTAGGGAAACAGATACTCCACGCCTTCGAAGCCGGCCTTGGCGGCAAGAGCGAAACGGTCGAGGAACGGCGCCTCGTTGAACAGCATTGTCAGGTTCGCAGCGAACTTCGCCATGCGATGTCTCCTCCTTCGTGTTTTTCTCTGGGGCAACGTGCGGGCGGCGGGCCGCCCGCATTTTCCTCAGTCAAGCAGGGCCGTGATCGCGGTCGGCACGTCCTCGCCACGCAGCGCCAGTTCCTCGAACTCGACGACGGCGTTGATGTCGGCGCCCATCGAGATGTTGGTGACGCGCTCGAGGATGAACTCGATGACGACGGGAACCTGGTGCTCGTCCATCAGGGCACGCGCCCGGTCGAACGCTTCCTGGAACTCGTTCGGGCTGCGCACCCGGATCGCCTTGCAGCCGAGACCTTCGGCGACCGCGACGTGGTCGACGCCGTAGCCCTTCTCCGCATCGCCCGACGCGTTGATGTTGTCGAAGGCGAGGCTGACCTCGAAGTCCATGTTGAGGCCGCGCTGCGCCTGGCGAATGAGGCCGAGATAGGAATTGTTTACGACCACATGCAGGTAAGGCAGCTTGTGCTGGGCGCCGACGGCCAGTTCCTCGATCAGGAACTGGAAGTCGTAGTCACCCGAGAGCGCGACGATCGTCCGATCCGGATCGGCGGCGCGGACACCAAGCGCTGCCGGCAGGGTCCAGCCGAGCGGGCCAGCCTGGCCGCAGTTGATCCAGTTGCGCGGCTTGTAGACATGCAGGAACTGAGCGCCGGCAATCTGGCTGAGGCCGATGGTCGAGACGTAGCAGGTGTCGCGGCCAAAAGCCTTGTTCATTTCTTCGTAGACGCGCTGGGGCTTCAGCGGCGTCTGGTCGAAGTGCGTCTTGCGCAGCATGGTGCGCTTGCGCTCGCGGCACTCTTCGGCCCAACCGGTCCAATCGCGCAGCTTGCCGGCCGTCTTCCATTCGGTCGCAACGTCGAGGAACAGCTTCAGCGCCGCGCCGGCATCCGAGACGATGCCGAAATCGGGGGCGAAGACGCGGCCGATCTGGGTCGGCTCGATGTCGACGTGAACGAACTTGCGGCCTTCCGTATAGGTCGGGACGTTGCCGGTGTGGCGGTTGGCCCAGCGGTTGCCGACGCCCAGAACGAAGTCCGACGCAAGCATGTTGGCATTGCCGTAGCGATGCGAGGTCTGCAGGCCGCACATGCCGGCCATCAGCGGATGGTCGTCCGGGATCGTGCCCCAACCCATCAGCGTCGGGATGACGGGAATGCCGGTGATTTCGGCAAACTCGGTCAGGAGATCGGACGCGTCGGCGTTGATGATGCCGCCGCCGGCGACGATCAGCGGGCGTTCCGCCTCGTTCAGCATCGCGATCGCCTTTTCGGCCTGGGCGCGCGTCGCCTTGGGCTTGTACGCTTCGAGCGGCTGATAGGTGTCCGGATCGAACTCGATCTCGGCGAGCTGGACGTCGACCGGCAAGTCGATCAGCACCGGGCCGGGACGGCCGGAGCGCATGATGTGGAACGCCTTCTGAAAGACGAAGGGAACCAGCGCCGGCTCCATGACCGTGACCGCCCATTTGGTGATCGGTGCAGCGATCTTGGCGATATCGACCGCCTGGAAATCTTCCTTGTCGAGACGGGCGCGCGGCGCCTGGCCGGTGATGCAGAGGATCGGGATCGAGTCTGCCGAGGCCGAATAGAGGCCGGTGATCATGTCGGTGCCGGCCGGACCCGACGTCCCGATGCAGACGCCGATGTTGCCGTGCTTGGCGCGAGTGTACCCCTCGGCCATATGCGAGGCGCCCTCGACGTGACGGGCGAGAATGTGGCGGACGGAGCCGCGGGCCTTCAGCGCCGAATAGAACGGGTTGATGGCGGCACCCGGTACGCCGAAGGCACAGTCGATGCCTTCCTTCTCCAGAACAATAACAGCCGCGTCAACGGCACGCATCTTAGCCATGAGAACTCCTCCAATTTCCTGAAAACATAATCCATTGGTCCCGATACGCAACATCAAAATGGAATTGATTTCCATGATGCGGAAATAAAGATCTTCAACAATTTGGAGAAAATCGCTTCATGGCCTGATAGAGGATGATGGCGAGCGACGTGATTTGCAGAGAGGCTTTTATGGACGGCAACGGCAGGGGAAAACGCGGACGTAAGGCAGGCGAGAATGCCGCCCCTTCATCGGTCCAGGTGCTTGATCGCAGTCTTGCCCTCCTGACGGTCGTGGCTGAGGGCGACGGCTCGACCCTGACCCAGCTCGCCGACGAGACCGGCATGGCGCCATCGACGGTGCACCGGCTGCTGACAACGCTTTCCGGCCACGGCATGGTGATGAACGACCCGGACACCGGCGCCTGGACGGTCGGCCTCAAGGCGTTCGAGATCGGCAACGCCTATCTGCGGTTCCGCAAGCTCGGCACCATCAGCCGTCCGTTCCTCAAGGGGCTGATGGAAGAAAGCGGCGAGACGGCCAATATCGGCATCGAAGAAGGCGGCGACGTCGTTTTCATCTCGCAGGTCGAAAGCCACGCGCCGATGCGTGCCTTCTTCCGACCCGGCCGCCGCGGTCCAATACATGCCTCCGGTATTGGCAAGGCGATCCTCTCCACCTGGTCGGACAAGGAGATCGCGCAGCTGCTCCACGGTCGCGAACTCGCTCACTTCACCGACAAGACCCGCGACACGCTGCCGGCGCTCTTGAAGGATATCCAGGATATCCGCCACCGCGGCTGGTCGGTCGACGACGAGGAGCACACGCTCGGCATGCGCTGCGTCGCCGCCCCGATCTTCAACGAATATGGTGAAACGATCGCCGGCATCTCGATCTCCGGTCCGTCGGTTCGCGTCAATGACGACAAGCTGTCGACCTTCGGCCCGATCGTGCGCGAGCGCGCCGACGCGCTCACCAGGGCGATGGGCGGCAAGCGTCCGGAAGACCTTTAGCGCAGTCGAAAAGAAACGCCGCGCATCCAGGGGGCACGCGGCGTCTTGAGAATTTGGGCTCGCACCCCGCTCCGGTTTTGCGAGGCGGTTTGGAAACGTCGATCAGGCTGTTTCGAGGTTTCTGGATGCAGTCGTTGCCGCTTCCTTCGCGCTGCTTGAAGCGTGTTTCATCGGCTTGCCGGCGACATAGGTTTCCGCCACTGAACGGTCGTCACCCATCGTCTGCAGGATGAAGAGCTCCTCGGCGAGCGAACCGGCGACCCGCATGCGCAACTCCATCGATGGCTTGGCGCGACTGTCGAGCACGACGATATCGGCATCGGCACCGACATGCAGCGAGCCGATGCGATGTTCGAGGTCGAGCGCGCGGGCGTTGCCGAGCGTCAGGCGGTAGAAGGAATTGAACGGCGTCAGCCGCTGGCCCTGCAGGTGCAGCACCTTGTAGGCCTCATCCATCGTTTCCAGCATCGAGAAGCTGGTGCCGGCGCCGACATCGGTCGCGACCGACCAGCGGGCGCCAAGTCTGTCGAAGCGATCCCGGTCAAAGAGCCCGGAGCCGAGGAAAAGGTTCGAGGTCGGGCAGAAAGTGCCGACGGCGCCTGTCTCGGCAAGGACGGAGATCTCGCGGTCGCTCAGATAGATGCAGTGACCGAGCAGCGTCTTGCGGGTCAGAAGATCGTAGCGCGCATAGATGTCGGTGTAATCCTTGGCCTCCGGATAGAGCGAGGTCGCGAAGGCGATCTCGTCCTTGTTTTCCGACAGGTGCGTCTGGACGTAGCATTCCGGATGCTCGCGAACGAGCACGCGGCTCATCTCCATCTGCTCCGGCGTCGAGGTGATGGCGAAACGCGGGCTGATGGCATAGTGGGCGCGGCCACGGCCATGCCACTTCGATATCAGCGCCTTGGTCTCGTCATAGCCAAGCTGTGGCGTGTCGCGCAGCGCGTCGGGCGCGTTGCGGTCCATCATCACCTTGCCGCCGATCATCAGCATGCCGCGCGCTTCCGCAGCGCCGAAATAGGCATCGACGCTTTCAGGATGCACCGAGCAATAGGCGACTGCCGTCGTGGTGCCGTTGGACAGGAGTTCGTCCATGAAGCGGCCGGCGATGTAGTCGGCATGCTCGGGTTTGCGGAACTTCTGCTCCTCGACGAAGATGTAGGTGTTCAGCCATTCGAGCAGCTGCGCGCCATAGGACGCGATCGCCTGCGTCTGCGGGAAGTGCAGATGCGTGTCGATCAGGCCCGGCAACACCAGGTTGGGGCGATGGTCGGCAACCTTGACGCCCGGTCCGGCGCGGCGGGCGACTTCGGCGTGTTCACCGATATCGGCGACCTTGCCGCCCCGCACCAGCACGGCGCCATCTTCGAAGTAGCGATAGGATGCGGCATCGTCGATGCCTTTCGGCTCGTCGACGAAGGTCAGCACACGGCCGCGGATCAGCAGATCGGTCATTGGGTCTTTCCTCCATTGACGACGGATTCGTACCAGGCAACGAGGAGTTGACGCTCTTCATCCGACACGGCGGTCACGTTGGCGGGCGGCATTGCATGGCTGCGGCCGGCCTGCAGGTAGATTTCACGGGCGTGATTGGCGATCTCGGCGTCGGTCTCGAGCGTCACGCCTTTCGGCGGAACGATCATGCCTTCCCAGCCCGGTTCCTTGGCATGGCACATGGAACAGCGGCCAAGCACGGTGTCACGCACCTTCGGGAAGGCTTCCGCCGCGACGAAGGGCTGCTGCGCGGCGGAGATCTTTGTCTCATCGCCGCCCGAGAGAATCTTCGGCACGGTCGACAGCCACATGATCGCAACGAACAGCAGTGCGGTCACGAGCCAGGTCCAGGTCGGGTTGCCCTTGTTGGCGTGGCGGGTGTTGAAATAGTGGCGGATGGTGACGCCCATCAGGAACACCAGCGAGGCGATGATCCAGTTGTACTGGGTGCCGAAGGCCAGCGGATAGTGGTTCGACAGCATCAGGAACAGAACCGGCAGCGTCAGATAGTTGTTGTGGGTCGAGCGCTGCTTGGCGATCACGCCGTATTTGGCGTCGGGCGTGCGGCCGGCGATCAGGTCGCCGACGACCACCTTCTGGTTCGGAATGATGATGAAGAAGACGTTGGCCGACATGATCGTCGCGGTGAAGGCACCGAGATGCAGGAAGGCTGCGCGGCCGGTGAAGAGCTGCGTGTAGCCCCAGGCCATGGCAACCAGGATGAAATACAGAAGCACCATCAGCCGGGTGTTGTCGCGGCCGAGGGGTGACTTGCAGATCGTGTCATAGGCGAGCCAGCCGAAGGCGATCGAGGCAAGCGAAATGGCGATCGCCACCGGTTTGGAGACATCGAGCACGTTCGGATCGATCAGATAGAGGTCCGCGCCGGCATAGTAGACCAGGCAGAGCATGCCGAAGCCCGAAAGCCACGCGACATAGGATTCCCATTTGAACCAGATCAGATGCTCGGGCATGTTGGCCGGCGCAACCAGGTACTTCTGGATGTGGTAGAAGCCGCCACCATGCACCTGCCACTCTTCGCCATAGGCGCCGACGGGCAGGCCGGGATGCTTCTTCAGACCAAGGTCAAGGGCGACGAAATAGAAGGACGAGCCGATCCATGCAATCGCGGTGATGACGTGCAGCCATCTCACGGCAAAGGTCAGCCAATCCCAGGCGATGGCATAGTCGTACATGAAATTCTCCCATTTCTCCTCCCGCCATTATGTGTCATTGCTGGAGGTCGCGGGAACGTCGCTGCTTCACCAACACTTTCAAAAAAATCTATAAAATAGCGACGCAATGGATAGGCTAGAGAGAGCCTGGAGGAGTGGGACGAAGGCATGTCTTATCTGGACAATGTGCGCGTCTTCGTACGCGTCGTAGAGCTTGGAACCCTGTCGGCGGCCGGTCGCGACCAGCGCGTGACGCCGGCGGTTGCAAGCAATAGAATCAAAGAGTTGGAACGCCATATGGGCGTTCGCCTGTTCAATCGGACGACGCGCAAGCTGACTGCGACGGAGCACGGCCGCGTCTTTTACGATGGCGCCGTGAAGATCCTCGAAGCGGTCAACGAAGCGGAAAACGCGATCGCCGATCTCTCGCACAATCCAAAGGGGGCGCTCAAGATTACCGCGCCGCTGGGGATAGGTCGGCGTCTGATCGCGTCAGGCATTCCCGAGTTTCACGACAAGTATCCGGATATCGAGGTGCGGCTTCGCCTGTCGGACCACAATGTCGATATCCTGTCTGAAGGCGTCGACGTCGCCTTCAAACTCGGCATCCTCGAAGATTCGAACCTGCGCATGCGCGGCATCATGAATTGCGAGCGGGTGATCTGCGGCGCGCCTGACTATTTCGAGAAACGCGGCGTGCCCGAGACCCCGCAAGCGCTGATTGCCGACAAGCACGACTGTCTGCTCTTGCGCTATCCCGGCTCGAAGGAGTTTTTCTGGACGCTCCAGACGATGGAAGGCGTGCGCAAGCTCGAGGTCACCGGCCCCTACGATTCCGACGACGGCGACGTGCTGACCCAATGGGCGCTCGACGGCCGCGGCATCATCAACAAGCCGCTGTTCGAAGTGAAGGCGCACATCAATTCCGGTGCGCTGGTGCCGATTCTGGCCGATACGCCCCCGCTCAGCGTGCAACTGGCGGCGATCTATCCGCACAAGCGCTTCCAGGATCCGAAGGTCCGGCTGATGATCGATTACATGGCCGAGCGCTGTCAACGCTTGATCGGCAAGGCGCTGGAATAGGCGCCGTTTCGCCCCTCGGCGTCCGGGCATAAGGAACGCTCTGGGTCGGGCCGACGCTTCCGCGCATTCCCGTCCGGATTGTTTCTTTGCCGACTGCACACCCTGACACCTAAGCCGGCGATCAGCGCAAAAAAAAGGGCGCACCGCAGCTACGGCCGCCCTCAGTAGGCTCATATCAGCGTTTCACATCGCTGTGTTTCGATTTACCGGGCACGCCGTCGCCACCGCCGTTACCGAAGCCGTTGTTTGCGTGCTTGGTCTTACCGCCACCGTCACCTCCGGTACCGCCGCCATCGCCACCGGTACCGCCCCCGTCACCACCCGTGCTACCACCATCACCACCAGTTCCGCCGCCATCACCACCGGTTGAGCCGCCATCCCCGCCGGTACCGCCTCCGTCACCACCCGTGCTACCACCGTCACCGCCAGTTCCGCCTCCGTCGCCACCGGTTGAGCCGCCGTCACCGCCAGTACCACTATCGCCACCGGTACCACCAGTGCCGCCGTCGCCGGTGGTGGTTCCTCCATCGGCGTGCGCAGTGCCGATCATGAACGGCGCGCTATAGTGCGTCAGCACCGCGAATGCCGTGGACAAAAGCAACACACGAGTCAGTCTCTTCATGGTCGTATCCCCTTGTTAAAGCGCCCCTTCTCCGTACGAGTGCGTCGAATGCGAACTGCCCTGAAAGCACTCAAAGAAACCCTGGACGCGTTACTCCGTTAAAGGTCGGCATCGTCACCGACTTTATTTTAGCAACCGCTTTATAATAAGCAGGAGTTGCACAGTCGGTAAGCGACACATTTTTGGTATGTGTTGCTGCGCGCGGGCGCTCACACCGATCCATTCGGGCTAGGAACTCTTCCATATCGGCCAAACCACGTGGATCGGCAGCGCCTCTGTCTCGCATGGAAAACTGCGAGCGACCGGCCGCTAGGCTTTCGCTTTCTCAATCCCGGGAATCGCACCGATGTGCCCCACAAGAAAATCGACCAGCAGACGGACGCGGGCAATGCCCGCCCGCTCGGGCACGATCAACAGGCTGAGCGGCACCGACGGCAGCGTGTGATCCGGCAGAAGCTCCACGAGCTGGCCGTTCGCCAACAGATCGTCCACAAGCCAACGATGGGCGGGCGCGATGCCACGACCCGCGGCGAGCGCCGCCCGGGCGCCAAGGCCATGATCGATCCGAAAGCGTCCGGAAAACGGCACCTGACGGCTGCGGCCGTCCGGCCCTTCAAGGTTCAGCATGTCGCTGCCGGCGACGTTGGACATGCGGATGCCTTCGTGGATCGAGAGTTCCTGTGGTGAGACAGGGACACCACGTGACGCAAGATAACCGGGCGCGGCGACGAGCACGCGCCGGCTTTCGCCAAGCGCCCGCAGCTTCATCGAGCTGTCGGTGAGCGGCCCGAGACGCAGGGCGATATCGACCCCTTCGCGCACCAGATCGACCCGCTCGTCGGTCAGGCTGAGGTCGACGCCGATGTCGGGGTATTTGTCCTGGAACGCGAAGATCAGCCGGCTGACGTGCAGCACTCCCAAAGCAGCAGTACAGGAGACGCGGATCGTGCCCGCCGCAGCACCACGGGTGCCGCGCGCCTCGTCGCCAGCCTGCTCGACCAATCGCAGGACTTGGATGCAATTGGCGTAGTAGCGACTGCCTTCGTCGGTCAGCGTGACGCGCCGGGTGGTGCGGCTGAGCAAGGGTACGCCTATCGCCTCCTCCAACTCGCGCAGCTGCCGCGTCACGGTAGACTGGCCGATGCCAAGCTCACGCGCAACGGCCGAAAGGCTTCCGCGCTCGGCGACGCGGACGAAGGTGCGCATGCGCTCAAGCGTCACATCCGATCTATCCATTTTTCGGCATATTCATATCCATTACAGACACCTACCGCATAGATGAAACGGGGTCTACTTAAAGTGTCAGTTCATCACTGAAGGACACCCGACCATGAACGTTTTGCTTGTGTATGCGCACCCCGAGCCGCGCTCCCTCAACGGCGCTCTGCGCGATGTCGCCGTCAGGGCGCTTGAGGCCGAAGGCCATGAGGTCCGGGTTACCGACCTCTATGCCGAGGGATGGAAGTCCGAGATCGACCGTGCAGATTTCCCGGCGCTTGACCCGGATGCGCGGTTCAAACCGAGCCGTGCCTCGAAAGAGGCTTTTGCGACCGATAGCCTCACCGCCGACGTCAGGGCCGAGCAGGAAAAGCTGCTTTGGGCCGACGCCCTGATCCTGCAGTTTCCGCTGTGGTGGTATTCGATGCCGGCGATCCTCAAAGGTTGGGTCGATCGCGTCTATGCCTATGGCTTTGCCTACGGCGTCGGCGAACACAGCGACAAATACTGGGGCAAGCGCTTCGGCGAAGGCACGCTTGCGGGAAAGCGGGCCATGCTGATCGTAACGACCGGCGGATGGGAGGAACACTACTCCTCGCGCGGGGTCAACGGGCCGATTGACGACCTGTTGTTTCCGATCAATCACGGCGTGCTCTATTATCCCGGCTACGACGTGCTGCCGCCCTTTGTCGCCTACCGGGTCGACGGTCTCGACGAAGCGGGTTTCGAGGCGACGGCCGATCGTCTGAGGCAAAGGATGCGCACGCTTTCGACCACCGCGCCCATTCCCTATCGCCGGCAGAATGGCGGCGACTACGTGATCCCGACGCTTCAGCTTCGGCCGGAGGTGGGCGCACCGGATGCCCGCGGCTTTGCGCTTCACCTCGATGCCGCACAATAACGGGGATGCGCCCTTGATTGATGGTTGCGCTGCTAGCGCACGAGCTTCGCGGCCGGCCGGCGGGCGTGCTCCGCCTGCGCCGGCTGCTGATAGCTGAGCGCCGCGGTCATGACTTCGGCCGCGGCAAGCGCCGCAATGACGGCCGGACGTTTGTCCTTCACGGTCGTGCCGCCGATCGGGCAGATCAGCCGGTCGAAGAGATCCGGCCGGCCGCTTTCGCGCGACAGCCAGTTCTTGAAGGTGGCGCGCTTGGTTTTCGATCCGATCATGCCGACATAGGACGCGTCGTCGCGACGAAGGGCCTCCGCGGCGATCAGGAAATCCAAAGCGTGGTCATGCGTCAGGATCACGAAGGCGCTGCCGGGCGGTGCATCGCGGACGACCGCTTCCGGCATCGCCGTCAGGCAGGTTTCGATGCCGGGAATGTCTGCGACGGCGGAAAGCTCGTCTTCGCGGGTGTCGACAAGCACGGTTCGCACCGGCACCAGCGACAGGGCAAGCGCCAGTGCATCGCCGACATGGCCGGCGCCGAAGACATAGACATGCGGCCGGCTGGCGATTTCCAGGTCGCTGCGTTCAATCAGCATGGCGGCTTTCTCCCGATCGATGCGCGTGAAGGCGAGCGCAACGCGCCCGCCGCAACACTGGCCGATCTCCGGACCGAGCGGGATCGTCATCGCCTGAAGCGCGTCCCCGCGCTTCAGCGCCCGCCGGCCATGGTCGATCGCCATATACTCAAGCTGTCCGCCGCCGATCGTCCCGAAGAGGCCCTCGGGCGCGACGAGCATCCAGGCGTCGGTGTCGCGCGGCGTCGAACCCGCCGCACCGCTGACTTCCACCAGTACGCAGTCCGGCTCCCGTCGGAGAAAGTCCCTGATATCCTCGCGGCTTGCCACCATGACAACCTGCCCCTGTTACCCTTTCTGCCGTGCGGCTGCCCTCAGCCGCTCGATTGCCATCAGCACCCGCTCCGGCGTTGCCGGCGCATCGAGCCGCGGCGCAATACGATACTCCGCAACGCTCGCCGCCGCCATCGACAGGGCTTCAAGGACGGAGATACCGAGCATGAACGGCGGTTCGCCGACCGCCTTCGAGCGGCGGATCGTTTCCTCGCGGTTGACCGACCATTCGGCAAGGCGGGTATTGAAGATGCGAGGACGGTCTGAGGCAAGCGGGATCTTGTAGGTCGAGGGCGCATGCGTGCGCAACCGGCCCTTGACATCCCACCAAAGCTCTTCCGTCGTCAGCCAGCCCATGCCCTGGACGAAGGCGCCTTCCACCTGTCCAAGGTCCAGCGCCGGGTTCAACGACCGGCCGACGTCGTGCAGGATGTCGGTGCGGTCGACCTGGTATTCGCCGGTCAAGGTGTCGACGCTGACTTCGGAGCACGATGCGCCGTAAGCGTAGTAGAAGAACGGCCGTCCCCGGCCCTCCGAACGGTTCCAGTGGATCTTCGGCGTCTTGTAGAAACCGGCCGCCGAAAGCTGAATGCGGGCGCCATAGGCGATCTTGATGAACTCGTTGAAGCTCATGCGCTCGGCACCGATGCGCACCGTGTTCGGCTCGAAGGCGATATCGGTTTCGGCGACGTTCCAGCGCTCGGCGGCAAATTTGACGAGCCGCGCCTTGATCTGCTGGGCGGCGTTGGCGGCCGCCATGCCGTTGAGGTCGGAGCCGGACGAGGCGGCCGTCGCCGAGGTGTTCGGCACCTTGCCGGTCGTCGTCGCCGTTACCTTGATCCGGTCAAGGTTGACCTGGAACTCGTCGGCGACCACCTGGGCGACCTTGGTGTACAGCCCCTGCCCCATCTCGGTGCCGCCATGGTTCAGATGGATCGACCCATCCGTATAGACATGCACCAGAGCACCGGCCTGGTTGTATTCGGTCTTGGTGAAGGAGATGCCGAACTTCACCGGTGTCAGCGCGATGCCGCGCTTGACGATGTTGCTCTCGCGGTTGAACGCGATCACCGCTTCGCGCCGCCTGGCGTAATCGGCCGAGGTCTCCAGTTCCTCGATGATCCGGCCGATGATGTTGTCTTCCACGGTCTGGTGGTAGGGCGTGAGGTTACGCCCCTCGCCGCCGTAAAAGTTCAGCTTTCGGATCTCGAGCGGATCCTTGCCGACGGCATAGGCGATATCCTCGATCATGCGCTCGCCGCCGACCATCCCTTGCGGGCCACCGAAGCCGCGGAATGCGGTGTTGGACACGGTGTTGGTCTTGAGCGGTCGCGAACGCAGCCGGACGTTCGGATAGAAGTAGCAATTGTCGGCGTGGAACAGCGCGCGGTCGGTGACCGGACCCGAAAGGTCGGCCGAGTAGCCACAGCGCGCCGAAAACACGGCGTCCACCGCCTCGATGCGACCGTCGTCGTCAAAGCCGAGCTTGTAGTCGACGTGGAAGTCGTGGCGCTTGCCGGTCGCGCTCATGTCGTCGTCGCGGTCGGGCCGCACCTTGACCGGGCAGCGGTACTTCTTGGCCGCGACAGCGGCGACGGCCGCAAAGATGTTGGCCTGGGTCTCCTTGCCACCGAAGCCACCACCCATGCGGCGCACGTTGACGGTCACCGCATTCGACGGCACACCGAGCACGGTCGCGACCATGTGCTGCGTTTCTGCCGGATGCTGGGTCGAGGAATAGACAAGCACCTCGTCGTCTTCGCCGGGGATGGCGAACGAGATCTGGCCTTCCAGATAGAAGTGATCCTGGCCGCCGATGCGCATCTCGCCCTGAAGAATGTTCTTCGACTTGGCAAAGCCCGCGTCGATATCGCCGCGCTCGAGCTTGAGCGGATCGATCACCAGCGGATAGTTGGCGGCCGCAGCCTCGAGCACGTCGGTCACATGCGGCAGGTCGCGATAGTCGATCTTGACCTTGGCCGCGGCCCGGCGCGCTGCTTCGCGCGATGTGGCGATGACGGCGAAGATCGGCTGGCCGTGGAACTCCACCTTGTCGGTGACGAAGATCGGCTCGTCGTGCTTGTGGGCAGGGCTGATGTCGTTTTCGCCGGGAACATCGGCGGCCGTCAGCACGCCGATGACGCCTTCGCTGCTTTTCACCGCTTCGAAGTCGATCGACAGGATATCGGCATGCGCGCGCTGCGACAGGCCGAGATAGCCGTGCAGCGTTCCCTGGGGTTCCGGGATATCGTCGATGTATTCGGCCGTACCCGACACATGCTTGTGGCCGGATTCATGCCGTTCGTTTTCATGCACAGCGCCGCGGATTCGGCCGATGGGTTGCATCACGTTCATGGCTTCCTCCCTTAAACCGCGACAGCAATGGTGCGATCGAGGCGGATCTGGCCGCTCGATTGCGTTTCGAGATAGAAGCGGCGCAGCAGGTTCTTCGCCACCAGCTGGCGGTACTCCGCCGAAGCGCGCCAGTCGGTCAGCGGCGTGAAATCCTGGTCGAAGGCCGCAACCGCGCGCTCGATCGTCTCCTCGTTCCAGTCAGCACCCTTCAGTGCCGCCTCGACATTGGCGGCGCGTTTCGGGGTGGCCGCCATGCCGCCGAAGGCGATCACGGCGTCTGCCACCCGGCCGGCTTCGAAGGTGATGGTGAAGCCGCCGCAGACGGCGGTGATGTCCTCGTCGAGGCGCTTCGTCACCTTGTAGACGGCGACGCGGGCTTTGTCGGAAACGAAGGGGATGCGAACGCTTTCGACGAACTCTCCGGGCTCGCGGTCCTGCTTGCCGTAGGCGATGAAGAAGTCCTCGAGCACGACGTCGCGGCGGCGAGCGCCCTTGCGCAACGTGATTGAGGCGCCAAGCGCAATCAGCGCCGGCGGCGTGTCACCGATTGGCGAGCCGTTGGCGATGTTGCCACCGACAGTGCCCATGTTGCGGACCTGCTGGCCGCCGATGCGGTCCCAGAGTTCGGTCAGCTGCGGGAAATGCTCGACGATCACAGGATAGGCTTCGGCATAGCTGACGCCGGCGCCAAGCACCACGCCGTCGGTCTCAACCGTGATGCGCCGCAACTCCTCGAGATGGGTCAGGTGAATGACCGGGGAAATGTCGCGCATGAACTTCGTCACCCAGAGCCCGACGTCGGTCGAGCCGGCAACGATCGTCGCCTTCGGGTTGGCTTCGAGCACGGCGGCGAAATCGTCGACCGAGCCAGGCAGAATGAAGCGCTCGGTCTCCGAGCCGATTTCCACCCGGCGGCCATCCTGGAGGGCCGCCAGTTCGCCAGCGATACGCTCACGCTCGACAACCAGCGGGTCCTTGCCGACATCGCCAATCGTCGAGATCGCCTCGGCCGCGCGAATGATCGCTACATAGCCGGTGCAGCGACACAGATTGCCCTGCAGCGCCTTCTCGATTTCGGCGATCGACGGCTTGGCGTTTTCCATCCAGAGGCCATAGAGCGACATCACGAAGCCCGGCGTGCAGAACCCACATTGCGAGGCGTGCGTATCGACCATCGCCTGCTGCACCGGATGGAGCGGACCGGCAGGCTGCGCGAGACTGTCCACCGTCACGATATGACAGCCGTCGAGCGAGCCGACAAAGCGGATGCAGGCGTTGACGGACTCGTATTTCAGCTTGCCGTCGAGCAGGCGGCCGACGAGCACCGTGCAGGCGCCGCAGTCACCCTCGGCGCAGCCCTCCTTGGTGCCCTTCAGATTGCGGTCGATGCGCAGGAAATCGAGAAGGGTCTGAACAGGCGATACGTCGGCGAGCTCGACCAAACGATGGTTGAGAATGAAGCGGATTGTGTTGCGGATCTGGATAGTCATCACATCAGCTCCCGCGGTAAGTGGAGTAGCCAAAGGGCGAAAGCAGCAAGGGCACATGGTAGTGCGCGCCCGCGTTTTCGATGCCGAAGCGGATCGGGATCACGTCAAGGAACGGGTTGTCTCCCCGTTTGCCTTTGCCGCCGAGATAGTCCCCGGCATGAAAATGCAGTTCGTAGGTGCCCGTCTGCATCGCTTCGCCGCTGAGAAGCGGTTCGTCGCAACGACCGTCGTCGTTGGTACGGACGGACTTGATGTGCGTCTGGCGCTCGCCATCGATCCGGTAGAGCTCGATGCGCAGGCTCTCGGCCGGTTTTCCGCTTGCCGTATCCAGCACGTGCGTCGTCAGACGGCCGGCGTTTCCACCATGAGATTGCATGTAGTTCGCTCCTCCCGAAGTCAGCTTTCCACCTCGCAGTATTCCGGCATTTGGGCATCACCGGTAGCGAGCCGATCATTCGAGACTTTCAAATTTTTTGGGGGGAATGGCTCGAAACAAATGCCGCTACGAATTGGATGCAGAGACGAAAATGTCTGGAGGAGCTGCTTTCATGAGATACCCCCGCGATCTTCACGGCCACGGCCCGAACTTCAAGATCACATGGCCCGGCGGCGCGCGGATCGCCGTGCAATTCGTCATCAACTACGAGGAAGGCGGCGAGAACTGCGTGCTGCACGGCGACGCGGCCTCCGAAGCATTTCTGTCGGAAATCGTCGGTGCGCAGGCCTGGCAGGGCCAGCGCCACTGGAACATGGAATCGATCTACGAATACGGCGCTCGGGCCGGGTTCTGGCGCCTGCACCGCATGTTCACCGAACGCGGCGTACCGGCGACGGTCTATGGCGTTGCCACCGCGCTGAAGCGCTCGCCCGAACAGGTCGCCGCCATGCAGGATGCCGGCTGGGAAATCGCCTCGCACGGCCTGAAATGGATCGAGCACAAGGACTTCTCGCCCGAACGCGAGCGCCAGGAGATCGCTGAAGCGATCCGCCTGCACACGGTCGTCACCGGCGAGCGCCCGCGCGGCTGGTACACCGGTCGCTGCTCCGACAACACGCTCGATCTCGTGACGGAGGCCGGCGGCTTCGACTATGTGTCGGACGCCTATGCGGACGACCTGCCCTACTGGCATGAGCATGCCGGCCGCCACCAGCTGGTGATCCCCTATACGCTCGACAGCAACGACATGCGCTTTGCGACGCCGCAAGGCTTCAACAGCGGTGACCAGTTCTTCAGCTACCTGAAGGACAGCTTCGACGTGCTCTATGCCGAAGGCACCGCCGGCGCGCCGAAGATGCTGAGCATCGGGCTACACTGCCGCCTCGTCGGGCGCCCGGGCCGCGCCGCGGCACTCGCCCGTTTCCTCGACTATGTGCAGAGCCACGAGAAGGTCTGGCTTGCAAAACGCGTCGACATCGCGCGCTACTGGGCCGAGGCCTATCCGTACAAGGCCTGGAACGATCGCCCGTCGCAGCTTTCGGAAGAAGAGTTCGTTGCCCGCTTCGGCGGCGTCTTCGAACATTCGAAGTGGATCGCCAAGCGCGCCTTCCAGGGCGAACTCTCGCGTGCCAACGATACGGCGATCGGCCTTGCAGCCGCCCTTTCCGTCGTCTTCCGCGAAGCGTCGGCCGAAGAGCGGCTTGCTGTTCTCATCGCCCACCCGGATCTCGCCGGTAAACTCGCCCAGGCAAAGCGTCTCACGGAAAGCTCGACCAACGAACAGGCCGGCGCCGGCCTCGATGCGCTGACCGACGCCGAGCGCGAGCGCTTCACCGCGCTCAACGCGGCCTATGTCGACACGTTCAAGTTCCCGTTCATCATGGCGGTGAAGGGACGCACCAAGGACGAGATCCTCGCCGCCTTCGAAAGCCGGATCGGCAACGATCGCGAGACGGAGTTCGAAACCGCGTGCAGGCAGGTGGAACGCATCGCCTATCTGCGCCTCAAGGACATACTGCCGAGCTGAGGACCTCGCGATGACGACCGACGGCGTGAGCCTGCCCGAATTCGCGCTGAACGCGATCAACCTTGCCTCCGCCGGCCTCGGCGCGCGGCCGGTCTTTGCGACAGACGAATTCTTCGCACCGCTCGAGCGCATGCTTGAGGACTCAGCCCCGGTCTATCATCCCGGTGTCTACGACGAGAACGGCAAGTGGATGGACGGCTGGGAGACGCGCCGTCGCCGGGGTCCGGGCAACGACCATGCGATCGTTGCGCTGGCCGCGAACGGCCGCATCCGCGGCTTCGAGGTCGATACGGCCCATTTCACCGGCAATTATCCGACCGCCTGCGGCATTGACGCCTGTCTGGCGCCAGATGGCCCGGACGAGCGGACGGTGTGGACGGAACTGGTCTGTGCGCGACCGCTCGGGCCGAATGGCCGGCATTTTTTCGAAGCTCGCTCCGATGGGGTGTGGAGCCATGTGCGGCTGCGCATCTATCCCGATGGCGGTGTCGCGCGCCTCAGGGTCTACGGGACGCCGGTGCTCGACCGGGCGGCTGCCGAGGCAGAGATCGATCTTGCCTCGTCGCTCGTCGGCGGGCGCATCATCGCCTACTCGAACGGCCACTACGGCCACCAACGCCTGCTTGCGCCCGGGCGCGGCATCAATATGGGCGACGGCTGGGAAACGCGCAGGCGGCGAGAGCCTGGCAACGACTGGATCGTCGTCAAGCTTGCAGCCCGGGGCGAGATCGGGCGGATCGTCGTCGATACTGCGCATTTCAAAGGCAACTTCCCGGATGCTTGTTCGTTGCAGGCGGCCGATCTCGGGGAAACGGCCTGCGAGCTCGCGTCCGCGATCACCGCATCCTCGATGTTCTGGCAGGAAGTCCTGCCGGCGCAGAAGCTTTCAGCCGACAGCGTCCACACTTACGGAACAGACGCCATGCTGCGCCGCGGCCCGGTGAGCCACGTGCGCTTCAACATCTACCCCGACGGCGGCGTCAGCCGGCTGCGCATCTTCGGGCGTATTGCAAAGGCCGGCACATCGTAAGTCATCTCACTGTGGGAGGTGATTGAACCAACCGCGGTTGCGGATGGAAGGCCGATTCACGCCCCTTCCCGCCGTTTCCGATATTTCATCAACATTGGACGGAGGAGCGTCACATGAAAGAGATCGTCATTCAACCGTTGACCCGGGAGGCCTTTGCGCCGTTCGGCGACGTGATTGAAACCGACAATGCCCACAACTTCCCGATCAACGGCGGCAAGGCAACCCGCTATCATGATCTCGCCAAGATCGACACGACGGGCGAAAAGGCCCGGCCGATGATCAGCCTCGTGCGCGGCGTACCTTATCCGCTACCGCTGAAACTGACCATGGTCGAACGCCATCCGCTCGGCAGCCAGGCCTTCATTCCCTTGAGCGACAACCCGTTTCTGATCGTCGTTTCCAAGGAGACCGAAGAAGGACCGAGTGAACCGATCGCCTTCAGGACCACGCCCGGCCAGGGCGTCAACATCGCCCGCAACGTCTGGCACGGCATCCTGACGCCGCTCGACGACGTCTCGGATTTCGCCGTTGTCGACCGCGGCGGCGAGGGTGTGAACCTCGAGGAACACTTCTTCACGGAACCGTTCCTGATCGTGTGAGAAGACGCATGACCCGGTCGTCCGGTCGGGTTCATCGGTGCGCCAGGGCCTCGCTGGCCGCCGAAAATCGGATGATGCAACTGCGGTGTCAGTAGCCGCCATCGCGCTTGAATTTGGTCGGCGTGTATCCCGTCAGCCGCCGGAAATCGCGCGAGAAATGATAGGGGTCCGGATAGCCGCATTCGGCAGCAACCGCCGAGACCTTGGCGTCGGGACCGATCAGCAGGCGTTTTGCCTGGTTGATGCGCTCGTGCCGCAGCCAGTCCATCGGCGTCGTACCCACCAGATCGCGAAAGCGCCGAAAGAACTGCGAAGGGCTGAGCCGCGCCCGCGTGGCGAGGTCGTCGATCGTCCATGACCGGCTGAGATCGTCGCGCATGGCCTTCAGGACCGCGAGCAAGCGGTCTTCGCCATGCCCACCGTCAACCGGTTCCGAACCCGTCAGCCGCGGCGCGACCAGATCGGCGATGAGGCCGGCGATCGCCGCACTCGCCAGCGCATCGGTCGCAGGCAAACGTTCAGACAGAAATCCGATCACGGCCTCAAAGGCGGCACGCACCGCGCCTTGATCCCTCGGCACGAACAGTGGCTGCTGCTGGACGCCGAGAAACTGATAAAGGGCGTTGAGGCCATGGCCCTCGATCCCCATCCAGAGATAGCGCCAGCTATCGCTGTCCTGAGCGCAGCTGTGGGCGTAGGCCTGCGCGGTATCCAGCCAGACGACACTGTCGGCTTCCGCCAGAAAGCGCTGGTCACGCAGCTCGATCAATCCACAGCCGCCGGTCGTGTAGACGAAGACGTGCTGGTGGAAGCGTTTGCGGATCGGTGCTTCCTGCGGCCATGCCGTCCGGCTTCCGGCAACCAGCGCCAGATAGGGGAAGGCGTCGGCGAATTTCGCCGGCGTATGGAAGTGAAGCTCTTCTTTCAGGCTCTGCATCTGCTTTTCCTGACAGGCGATGCGAGTTTTGTCCATCATCTTGCGATCGGCCACTATTCCTCAACGCGAGCCCGTGACGCTATCATGCAGCTTTATGCACGGAGTGTACCCATGACCGAAGCCGCGCCGAACGGCGATGCAGCCAATTTCGTCTTCGCGCCGCTGTCGCGGGAATTTGCCCGCAATCCTTACCCGACCTATCAGACGCTGCGGGAGACCGAAGGTCTGCACTATTTCGCGGATTTCGACATATGGCTCGCTTCGCGCTTCGAGGACGTGTCGGCCATCGTCATGGACAAGCGCATGGTGCGCTCGCTTGAAGATATCGCGACCGTCGAGGAGCTTGCGAAACTCCAGCGGGATGCCAATTGGCATGACATGCCGCATCACCAGCGCTTCGTGCAGTTCAGCCTGCTCGACAGCGACGGCGCGGTACACGACCGGCTCCGCAAGCAGGTGTTCAAGCTGTTCACGCCGGCGATGATCGCCAAGCTGCGTGACCAGATCCAGGCCTATGTCGACCGGCTGATCGACAGCCTTGCCGATCGCGGTGAGATCGACTTCGTCGACGATCTCGCCGCCCACGTGCCGGGACATATCATCGGCCGCCTGCTCGGCGTGCCGGACGAGGACTGTCCGCAGCTTCGTATCTGGTCGGAAAACATCGTTCAATTCTTCGACGTCGACCGCTCTGACGCGCGCAAGGAGCTTGCCGAGCGTAACACCACCGAGTTCTACGAATATCTGACGGCGCTGAAGGCCGAGCGCGAGCGGGCGCCGAAGGACGATCTCATCTCGGTGCTGATCGAGGCGGAGCGTTCGGGCGCGATGAACTTCGACGAATTCATCTCGACCTGCATGCTGATCCTGATGGCCGGCCACGGCTCGACGATCGACGTACTCGGCAGCGGCATGCATGCGCTCTTACGTTTTCCCGACCAGATGGCTAGGTTGCGCGCAGAGCCCGGCCTGATCCAGACCGGCGTGCAGGAGATGTTCCGCTTCGAATCTCCGCTTCCGTTCTTCCATCGCCATTGCGTCGAGGATGTCGAAATCGGCGGCCGCCGTTTCGAGCGCGGCACCAAGTTCGGCCTGCTCTACGGTGCCGCCAACCGCGATCCCAAACAGTTCGAAAACGCAAATACGTTCGACATCGGCCGCACGCCCAACCGGCACCTCGCCTTCGGCGGCGGCGTACACTTCTGTCTCGGCAATCACCTGGCGCGCCTGGACATGGACATCATCTTCAGCACGCTGCTTCGCCGCTTCCCGACGATCGAACTGGTCGACCGGGAGCCCCAGTACAAGCGCGGACTGTCCGTGCGCGGACCCAAGCGCCTGAACATCGCCATTCGGCCGGCCTGACCGCAGCAAACCGACATACCAGGAGAATACCCATGCCCAAAATCGTCTTCATCGGTGCGGACGGCACGTCGAAGGAAATCCAGGCGGAAATCGGCCAGTCGCTGATGTCGGCCGCCGTGCAGAACGGCATCGACGCCATCGCCGCCGAATGCGGCGGCTCGTGCGCCTGTGGCACCTGCCACTGTTACATCGACGGCGCTTGGAGCGACCGTTTGCCGGCCCCCGAATTCCAGGAACAGGACATGATCGAGTGCGTCGTCAACCCGGATGAGCGCAGCCGGCTAAGCTGTCAGATCACGGTCTCGGCGGAGCTGGACGGCCTGGTCGTGCATCTGCCAGCCGGGCAGTACTGAGACGAAACGGAAAAAAGGCCGGGGCAACTGTTACGTTGCTCCGGCCAGCACTTACGGGGAAGTCCTGATGGCCGAGGCAGAAATGCCCCGGCCAATTTCGCTTACTCGGCAAAGAACGCGAAGCGCACGATAAAGAGCGCGGCGACGAGCTGGGTGGCCGGATGGATGACGCTCCACTTGCCGGTGAAGACCTTCAAGACCACGTAGCTCACGAAGCCGAAGGCGAGGCCGTTGGCAATCGAGTAGGTGAAGGGCATGGCAAGTGCTGTGAGTGCTGCCGGAGCCGCTTCGGTCAGGTCGTCCCAGTCGACTTCGGTCAGTTCGCGCATCATCAGGCCGGCGACGTAGAGCAGAGCCGGCGCCGTCGCATAGGACGGGACGGCGGCTGCGAGCGGCGAGAAGAACAATGCGGCCAGGAACAGCACGCAGACGGTGAGTGCGGTCAGGCCCGTGCGGCCGCCTGCCTGGACGCCCGAGGCGCTTTCGACATAGGCGGTGGTGCTGCTGGTGCCGATCAGCGAGCCGGCGACGATCGCGGTGCTGTCGGCGAGAAGCGCGCGACCGAGACGGTTTGGCTTGCCTTCTTCGACGAGCTTGGCGCGCTTGGCGACACCGATCAGCGTCCCGGTGGCGTCGAAGACTTCGACAAGCACGAAGACGAGGATGACGTGCAACAGGCCGCCATGCAGTGCGCCCATGATGTCGAGCTGCAGGAAGGTCGGCGCAATGCTCGGCGGCGCCGAGACGATGCCCTTGAATTCGCTGACGCCGAGGATCATCGACAGGACGGTGACGACCAGAATGCCGATGAGGATCGAACCGCGAACCTTCAGTGCATCGAGCACGGCAATCACGAAGAAGCCGAGGATCGCGAGCAGCGGACCGGTCTGCTTGAGGTCGCCAAGACCGACGAGCGTTGCCGGATTGTCGACGACGATGCCGGCGTTCTTCAAGGCGATGATGCCGAGGAAGAGGCCGATACCGGTGGCAATCGCACTTCTCAGCGAATGCGGAATGCCCGCAATCAGCCAGCTTCGGACCCCTGTCACGGTCAGGATCAGGAAGATCACGCCCGAGATGAAGACCGCGCCCAGCGCCTGCTGCCAGGTGAAGCCGAGGGCTGCGACGACGGTAAAGGCGAAGAAGGCGTTGAGGCCCATGCCCGGCGCCATGCCGATCGGCCAGTTGGCGACGAGCGCCATGACGGCCGAGCCGAGGGCCGCGGCGATACAGGTTGCGACGAAGACGGCATCCCTATCCATGCCCGTGCTCGACAGGATGTCGGGGTTGACGAAGATGATGTAGGACATCGTCAGGAATGTCGTGATACCGGCGATCACCTCGGTGCGCGCCGTCGTCTGATGCTCTTTCAGCTTGAATAGTCGTTCAAACATCTTTCCTCCCTTGGCGGCGTCACCACGACGCAGCCGAACGACAATGGGCGGGAAACCGTCTCCTCCAGTTCCCGACCAGTGCATTACGAACGCCCGGAACTATCCTGAGCGATCACTTGGCTTAAGGCTTCGTGCCGGCTGGCGATCGTCCGCCCTCTTTCGGACGATGCGAGTGCCTTTTGCACAGCCTTGGGATTGTGCGACGTCCGGAGCCGGACCGCTAGCCGTCCATTCCCGGGATCGACGATGAAAGACTTTCAAATTTTTCGAAGAATATCCGCGGGCCGAAACGGCGCGCTTCGATCGTTTTCCACCGGGAGCGAGGCCATGCGAAGCCGCGATAAAATATGTTGAAATGGCCTATTGACCTTCCAACGGTGGGAAACGCCATGTTTCTCTCACAACCAAACGAAGGAGACAAGCATGCAGAACCTGAAGATCGACAACATGACCTGCGGACATTGCGCCGGCTCGGTGCAGAAGGCGATCCTGAGCGTCGACCCGCAGGCGACGATCAAGGTCGATCTCGGCAACCGCGAAGTCAGCGTCGAGTCCATGGCGGGCGTAGGTCCGATCGCCGATGCCCTCAAGGCTGCCGGCTACGAGAGCCGTCCGCTCTGACCCTCGCGCCACCATCCGCAAACACAACCCAAGCAAAACGCCCCGGCCTGACCGGGGCGTTTCGTTTCCGGTCGACAATCCCGCGTCATCCGGCTGTCGCGGCCCTCGGTTGAGGCGCATCAAGGGCTGGATGCCGTGCGAGATGCTCGAACAGACGCGCGACGGCTTCTGCCCCCGGATCGATATGCCCCTCAAGCTGCTTGGCGTTGATATAGGCCGCGCGGCCCGCCTTTGCCCGCACCAGCGTTGCCGTCAGATCTGCACCTGCGCGGGCGGCATCTGCCGCCGCAGCCATGCTTGTGTCGAGCGCATCCAGCGCCGGTGACAGTGCGTCAACCATGGTGCGATCGCCGATCCGGGCGCCGCCGATTTCCTGCATCCGCGCCAGTCCAGCCTTCAGGGCCTCCCCGATCGACAGCCCGCTGGAGGCGCCATCTCCCGCCGCGGCGAAAAAGATGGCGAGGAGGACCCCGGAGGATCCACCCATGGTCTGGCTCAACTCCTGCCCGATGGCACGGAAGAGCTGCGTGTGATCGGAAAGCGGCAATCGGTCCAGAGCGTCGATCAGCGCCCGCGCGGCGCCTGCAAGCGTCGAGCCGGTGTCCCCGTCCCCGGATTTGGCGTCGAGCGCGTTCAGGTCCTGCTCCGCACTGATCAACAGGTGGCAGCAGGCCAGAAGGAACTCTCGCGTCGGCTCGTGCCGCGACGGCAGCGGCGCGATCGGGGTCAAGCCGTCAGGCAAGGCGACGACCGATACCGGCTTGACCGCCGTGATCCCCGGCCAGGCCGGAAGGGAGACGGGCGCCGCCAGAAGCTCGAGTTCAACCTTGTCGGCCGGAAGCACCGATATCGAGAAGCCGCGCATGTCGAGCGACGTCATCATCGCGGCAGGCCCGACCACATGGGCGATCCTGTCGCCGATCGCGGAACCGACAAGCGCATGCGCTAGAACCGACATTTCCAGGATCGACGTGCCGCCCAGATTGTTGACGAGCGCGACATGCGGCCTGTCTTCCATGGCGGCCTGCAGCCGTCCGACCATGGCGGCAACCGCATGGTTCGCGTCGGAATATTCGATCTGCTCGACGCCGGCCTCACCGTGGATTCCAAGCCCGAGCTCGGCGTGACCTTCCGGGATGCGGTGCTCCTTTGGAGAACCGGGGACAGTGCAGGTGTCGAGCGACATGCCGATGGTGCTGGTGCGCGATATGACCTTGCGCGCAGCGGCGGCAATCGTTTCGAGATCGGCGCCCCTTTGGGCGAGCGCGCCGGCAATCTTGTGGACGAACAGGGTGCCGGCAACGCCACGCGGCTGCGGAAGCTCGGGCAACGCGATGTCGTCATCGACGATGACCATGCCGACGTTGAGGCCATAGGCGCGGGCGCGCTCGGCTGCCAGCCCAAAGTTCAGCCTGTCACCGGTATAGTTCTTGACGATCAACAGGCAGCCGGCCGGTCCGGTGACCGCGAGAATGCCGGCAAGGATCGCATCGACGCTGGGGGACGCGAACACGTCGCCGCACACTGCGGCCGTCAGCATGCCCTTGCCGACAAAGCCGATATGGGCGGGCTCGTGTCCCGATCCCCCGCCGGAGACCAGCGCAACCTTGCCCTCGGCCTTGTCCCAATCGGAGCGGATCACGACGCGAATGTGCGGATATCCATCGAGGCGACTGAGCGCGCCGCCGGATGCGGCAAGAACCCCATCGATGGCCTCGGTCACCGCATTTTCCTTGCGGTTGATGAACTGGTTCATGCTCGCCTCCCTAAACGATACGCATTCCGGCCGCATCGAAAAAGAGCGGCTTGTTTGGCTGGATCTTGATGGTCTCGCCGCCGCGGAACCGCGTTTGCGGGTCCGTGACCGTCACGAGATCGTGGTGCCTGAACGACAGGTGAAGACGGGTCTGGTCGCCCAGATGCTCGACCCGCGTGACAAGCGCGTCTTCGCCTTCGCCCTGGACGATGTGCTCGGGGCGAAGGCCGATCGATTTTGCCTTCTGCGGCGCGCCTGGAAAAAGGCTCGCAGGCAGGACATTGATCCGCGGCTGGCCGAGACGACTTGCGGCATAGACGCTGACGGGCTGCTCGTAGATTTCGCGCGGCGAGCCGAACTGCACGAGCCGCCCCTCCTCGAGCACGCCGATATGGGTCGCCATCGTCATTGCCTCGATCTGGTCGTGCGTGACATAGAGCAGCGTCGCGCCCGACTTTGCCTGGATGTTCTTCAGCTCGACGCGCAGATCCGCCCGCAGCTTGGCGTCGAGCGAACTCAAGGGTTCGTCCATCAGGTAGATCTGCGGGTTGCGCACGAGCGCCCGCCCGATCGACACGCGCTGCATCTCGCCGCCGGACAGGGCGGTCGCCTTGTTGTCGAGCTTGTGCGAGATCTGCAGCACTTCGGCGATCGCGTTGACCTTCTCGTCAATCGCCTTCTGCGGCGTCTTCAAAAGCGGGGACTTCAGCGGAAATTCCAGGTTCTGGCGAACCGACAGATGCGGATAGAGCGAGTATTGCTGGAACACCATCGCCACGTTGCGCTGCGCCGGTGTCAGTCCCTGCATGGACATGCCGCCGATATAGATCTCGCCGCTATCGGGGCGATCCAGGCCCGACACCATGCGCAACGTCGTCGTTTTGCCAGCCCCGGTCGGACCGAGAAGGACGACGAACGACCCGTTCGGTATCGTCATCGAGACATCGTCGAGGGCCGGGTGACCGGCAAATGTCTTGGTCACATTTCGCAAGATGACTTCAGCCACGGCGCAGCACTCCTTCATTGGCTTCGGAGAGGAGAGCGCGGCCCGTTTCGGCATTGAAGAGCGTCAGCGTCCGGGCATCGAAATCAAGGCCGATGAGCTCGTCGGTGCGGGCAGCCTGGCTCGACGGCGTGCGGGCTTTCAGTTCGCCGTTCGGCGTATCGAGCGTGACGATCTGCGTCGTTCCGAGATATTCGACCGCGATGACGCGGCCGCGATAGGTGGAATCGTCGTTGAAACGGACGTGTTCGGGCCTTACCCCGAGCGTCAGCGTGCCGGCCCGGCCCTCACGGGATGCCGGCACCTTCACCGTCTTTCCCGAGAGATCGATGCTGTCGCCGCCAATGCCGATCATGCCGTCGAACTCCAGGAAGTTCATCGGCGGCGAGCCGATGAATCTCGCGACGAACTTGGTCGCCGGCCAGTCATAGATCTGCTGCGGACGGCCGAATTGTTCCGTCACGCCATGGTTCATGACGACGATCTTGTCGCCCATCTGCATCGCTTCCAGCTGGTCGTGGGTGACGTAGACAGTGGTCGCGCCCATGCGGTCGTGCAGCGCGCGCAGCTCTCCGGCCATGTGTTCGCGGAACTCCGCATCAAGCGCCCCAAGCGGTTCGTCCATGAAGAAGGCCTTCGGGTTGCGGACGATCGCGCGGCCAAGCGCGACACGCTGCCGGTCGCCGCCGGAGAGCCCGCCGACCGGCTTGTCGAGAATGTTCTCGATCCTCAGGATCTTCGCGACCTCCGCAACGCGCGTGGCGACCTCCGCCTTCTTCATCCCCTGGCTGACCAGCGGATAGGAGATGTTCTTGCGCACGTTCATATGCGGATAGAGCGCAAACATCTGGAAGACGAAGGCAATGTCGCGCTCACGCGCCCGCTTCATCCCGACTTCCTCGCCGCCGATGTAGATCCGGCCGCTTGTGGGCAGTTCAAGCCCGGCCATCATGCGCAGCGTCGTGGTCTTGCCGCATCCGGATGGACCGAGCAGCATGAAGAACTCGCCGTCCTCGACCGTGAACGTCGAGGACTGGACGGCGGTGAACGCCCCGAACTCCTTGCGCACGTTCTCTATTCTGATCTGTGCCATCGGCTACTCCGGAAAATGGCTGACGATGATGAACATCACGGTTCCGGTCAGCGTCACGAGGAAGGAGAAGGAATAGAGCGTGAGCGATAGCGGCTGCATCAGCATGACCACGCCGAGCGCGATCAGGACCGATGCGACCATTTCCCAAGCGCCGCGGCGAAGGCGAAGCAACTGGCTGAGGAAAGCTGTCATTTTCGAACCGCTCCAAAGGTAATGCCGCGCAACAGGTGCTTGCGAAGGAGGATGGTGAACACCATGACCGGCACGAGGAAGAGGGTGGCCCCGGCTGCGACCGCCGGCCAGTCCTGGCCACCGACGCCGATGATCGTCGGGATGAATGGCGGCGCAGTCTGGGCGGTTCCGGATGTCAGGAGCACGGCGAAGGCGTATTCGTTCCACGCGAAGATCAGGCAGAAGATCGCGGTCGATGCGATGCCGGTCGCCGCCTGCGGCAGCACTACCTTGTAGAAGGCCTGGAACCGCGTGTAGCCGTCGATCAGCGCCGCTTCTTCATATTCGATCGGGATCTCGTCGATGAAGCCTTTGAGCAACCACACCGACAGCGACAGGTTCACCGCCGTGTAAAGCAGGATCATGCCGGCATGGGTGTCGTTGAGCCCGAGCGAGCGGAACATCAGGAAGATCGGGATCGCGACTGCGATCGGCGGCATCATCCGGGTGGAGAGGATGAAAAACAGGAGATCGTCCTTGAGCGGCACCTTGAAGCGCGAGAACGCGTAGGCTGCCGCCGTCCCGAGCACGATGCACAGAACAGTCGATCCGAAGCCGATGATGACGGAATTGTAGAAGCGCTCGGAGAAGCGCGACGGGCCGGCAATGATCAGCCCGTCCTTGCGCACCAGCCTGTCGTACCAGGTGGTCGGCTCGCCCATTTCCTTCAATTGCTCGTCGGTGACGCGCGTGCGGGTCGTGAACAGGTTCACATAGCCCTCGAGCGTCGGCTGGAAGAAGGTCTTCGGCGGGTAGGCGATCGCATCCGAGGGAGACTTGAAGCTCGTCCCGATGATCCAGAGAAGCGGCAGAATGGTAATGACGGCATAGAGCACGACCAGGGCGCCGGCGAACCACTTCTGCCGGGCGGATGGCTCCGTAACAGAAAAGCTGCTCATCTCTGTTTCACCTTGTTCAGGGCTTTGACATAGATCGACGCAAGGCCGAAGACGGTGACAAAGAGGATCACCGCATAGGCGGAAGCATAGCCGGTCCGCCATTTCTCGAAGGCTTCACGCTTCAGGTTGATCGAGGTCAGCTCGGTGATCGAGCCAGGCCCGCCACCCGTCAGCTGCACGACCAGGTCGAACATCTTGAAGTTCTCGATGCCGCGGAAAAGGATGGCCAGCATCAGGAACGGCAGCACCATTGGGATGGTGATCGTCCAGAACTGCCGCCAGCTGCTGGCGCGGTCGCATTCGGCCGCCTCATAGATGCTGCTCGGAATGGAGCGCAGGCCGGCCAGGCAGATCAGCATCACGAACGGAGTCCACATCCAGGTATCGACGATGATGATGGCCCAGGGCGCAAGCGACGTATCGCCGATCATCGAGAAGCTCGAAGGGTCGGCACCCGTCAGGAAGCCGACGGCATAATTGAAGAGACCGATCTGTGGCTGGTAGAGGAAGGTCCAGAAATTGCCGACGACGGCGGGGCTCAACATCATCGGCAGGACGATGATCGTCGTCCAGAGGTCGTTGCCGCGAAACTTCTTGTTGATCAGGTAGGCCAGCGAGAAGCCGATCAGGACCTGAAGGATGATCGTCCAGATCAGAAAATGGGCCGTCGCCTGCATCGTCTGCCAGATGTCTGCGTCGGTCAGGATGCTGATGTAGTTCTTCAGTCCGACGAACGAGACTTCGGCATTGGGGCGATTGACGCGAAAATTGGTGAAGCTCAGCCGGATCGTCCAGATCAGCGGGAAAATGTTGATGGCGAGCAGAAGCACGATGGAGGGAGCGACGAAAATCCAGGCGATTGCGCGGTCCGACAAGCCCTTGACCCGTTGCGCAACCGCCGGCGGCGTCGCGTGCGCAGCGCGATCGATCGATGAATGGAGCATGCTATTCCCCTTGGGCACTGAGACGATGGCGTGCAGGGCCGGAACCGGTTCGGGACCGGCCCTGCACGGACGCTGTCCGCCGGGAGGCGGCGGCGCTCAAGCGTCAGTACTTGCCTTCGTCCTCGAAGATGGCCTTCCAGTCCTCGGAGAGACCGTTAAGCGCATCCTGCGCCGTGCCCTGTTTAGCTACCACATAGTCGTGGAAGCGCTTCTGGGAAGCCTGGAGCAGCGACGCATAGGAAGGTTCCGCCCAAAAATCCTTCACGATCGCCATGGAATCGAGGAAGGTCTGTGCATAGGGCTGGCTCGTCGCAAAGCCCGGATCCTCGACGACCGAGCGCAATGCAGAATAACCGCCGAGCGACCACCACTTCTTCTGGATCTCGGGCTGCGCGAACCACTTGATGTAATCAAGCGCTTCCTTCTGCTTGTCCGACGCCGCAACGACCGAAATCCCCTGCCCGCCGAGCTGGGCGAACTGGATGCCGGTCGGACCGGCCGGGTTCGGGAAGTAGCCTGACTTGTCGCCGCCGACATTGGCGTCGACATGAATGCCGGGCCAGGTGAAGGCGAAGTTCATCTGCAGCGCGACCTGGCCGGACTTGTAGGCGTCGATGTCCTCCGACATGTAGGCGTCGGAATGGCCAGGAGGCGTGCAGCAGTCGTAGAGCGCCTTGTAGAATTCCAGCCCCTTGACCGCGTCCGGCGAGTTGACGAAACCGTCGAGCTCATAGGCCTTCTTCGGGTTTCCATACTCGAAACCGAACGAGTACAGCACGTCCATCACCCCCATGGTGATGCCTTCCGAGCCGCGCTCCGTATAGATCGCGGCGCCATAGACCGTCTTGCCGTCGATGTTGCGACCCTGGAAGAACTCGGCAATGTCCTTGAGTTCGGCAAAGGTCTTCGGCACGGCGAGATCACGGCCGTATTTCTGTTTGAACTCCGCCTGCAGCTCGGGGCGTGAGAACCAGTCCTTGCGATAGGTCCAGCCGACCACGTCGCCGAAGGCCGGCAGCGCCCAGTAGTTCGGCGTGTTCTTCGGCCACTCGGCATAGCCAACGACGGTCGCCGGGATGAAGTCGTCCATCTTGATTCCTTCCTTGTCGAAGAAATCATTGAGCTTGATGTACTGACCGTTTTCAGCGGCGCCGCCGATCCACTGGCTGTCGCCGATCATCAGATCGCACAGCTTGCCGCCGGAGTTCAGCTCGTTCAGCATCCGGTCGGCGAAGTTCGGCCACGGCACGAACTCGAACTTCATCGTGTTGCCGCTCTTGGCCTCGAAATCCTTGCTGAGCTCGACCAGCGCGTTGGCCGGATCCCAGGCGGCCCAGCAAAGGGTCAGTTCCGCGGCCTGAACATGGGTGGCGGCGGTAGCCGAAACGGCGAAATACGCTCCGATCACGGCTGCGGAGCTTAAAAGCATCTGCTTCATCATTGGGTTCTCCTCCCCTTGTACCTCCCGACCTCCATCGGAAGGAAAACGCCCGAGCCGGGCGGTTGGCGTACCTGAAATCCTCTTGGCACTAGCGGTGCGCACGACCTCATTCAGAGCCTGCGTCTTTCGCTGAATGATTCATAACTGAGGTGCGCACCTCAGTGCAAGCGATTTTTGAGGTGCGCACATCAATTCTTGATTTCCGAACGGTTTTGATGGAGTAGATTGTGGGTGATGACATCAGGAGTTCCGCATGCGGCCGACAGCCAAAGATCTTGCTGAGGCGGCGGGGTTAAGCCTCGCAACCGTCGACCGCGTCTTGAACGACCGTCCGAACGTGAGCGAGAAGGCCGTTCGGAAAGTCAACGAAACCATTGAAAAAATTGGGTTCATTCGAAATCCGGCTGCCGTCAGCCTTGCCCGCAACAAGAGCTACCGGTTCCGCTTCATTCTGCCCACGACCGGTGATCTTTACCTCGCGGAACTGATCCACCGGGTGGACGACGCGCGCGGGATCATGAAGGGCGACCTTGTGGATCTCGACGTCGTCCAGATCCCGATCGATGATCCGCACAGGGTTGCGAGATACCTGTCCGAGATAGATGAAAACGAGGTCGACGGCGTTGCCCTGATGGCCCCGGAATCACCGCAGGTGCGCGACGCGATCGGCCGACTGATCGAACGCGGCATCAAGTTCGTGCAATTTCTGTCCGGGCAGGAAAAGCTTCCGACGGCCGATTTCGTCGGCGTCGACAACTTCGCCGCCGGGGCGACAGCTGCAAAAATCATCGGCCGCTTTGTCGGACCGAGGGCCGGAAAGGTGCTGGTGGTGGCCGAGACGATGCAGTCGCTCGACAGCATCCAGCGCCGCTTCGGCTTCGACAACATCATCAATTCGCGCTTTCCCGATCTGCAGTGTCTTCCCTCGGTCGAGACCCATGGTGACGAGCGCAGGGCGGCTCAGATCCTCAGAAGAATCCTTGAGCGAAATCAGGATATTGTCTCGATCTACGTGTTGAGCTCGGAAGCCCGCATTCCGCTCGAGGGCGCGGCGGCCTTCACCGATCTGCGACCGCTCACGGTGGTGGTCCACGAACGCACGCCGTTCAGCGAAGGCGGCCTGCGCGACGAGCGTATCGATGCGGTCATTGCCCAGGACCCGGGACATGCGGTCAGGAGCGCGATCCGCATCATGCGCGCTCGCGCCGACGCGCGCGAGCCCCATTCCGGACAGGACAAGATCCGCATCGAGGTCCTGCTCAAGGAAAACCTCTAGAGCGTCTCAGACAAGACCGCTCTGAGGTATTCGCCACGGGCTCGTCCTCGAACCCTCGGCATCGGCGGCTCGCATCATTGGCACCGGGCGGTTTTCCAGAAAAAGCGCGTCGCCGCCATTGACCGCAGCATTGGTCTGCATGATCTCGGCCAGGACCGACAGCGCGATCGTCGATGCGCTTTTTCCGCTCTCAAACAGACCGGCCGGTCCGCGAATACGATCGCGATCGCCTTGCGTCACGCCCGCCCGCGCCAGCCTTTCAAGCCGTTGCGCATGGGTTTTCCGGCTTCCCATCGCGCCGATGTAGAACGCATCGGTTCCGACGATGCACGGCAGCAGGTTGGTTTCCCATTCGTGATCGTGAAACATCACCGCGATGGCCGTGTGCCGATCGGCGTGAACCTCGGGCAGGCTTTGCGGGCTCAGGATCGGAACGACCTCGATGCCGGCAAACTTCAGAACTTCCTCGCGCGTCTGCCGGTCCGGCGAAAAGAGGACGACTTCGAAGCCGGTGACGAAGCCGAGGCGACAGAGCTGTACGGCCGAAGGCCCGGTCCCGAGGACGACAAGGCGCGCCCGCGGCGCGTAGATCCGGGTCATCGCGGCATCGGCGGACGGGATGCGCATTGCCGCCGGCAGCCGGCGATGCAGCCTTGTATCGATCGCTTCGAGCGCGCGGCGCGAGATCTCCACGTCGAACACCAGCTCGATGGCACTGCCGCATGGCAACTGGATATCGAAGTATTTCGACCCGCGCCCATAGCGGATGCGACGGTTTTCGTGCCGCTCGATCGCAGCGACCGCCTCGGCGACGACGGCCCGCTCGACGCAGCCGCCGGACAGATAGCCGGTCCAGTCTCCTGTCTCCGAAACCGCCATCTGAGCGCCGAGCGGCCGTGGTGACGATCCCTCGATCTCGACGAGCGTCACGATCGCGACCTTTTCGCCGGAACGGCTCCGTTCAAGTGCGAAGTCCACGACATAATCGTCGAACTGTCCCCACGATGCCGTGGTCTTTGCCATCGCCGCTCTCCTCAAGACGCGTCGGTCCAATCACTCAGCGGGTTCATATGCGCGAACTGCAGGCCGCCCGGCGTCTTGCGCATTCTTGGCAACCAGCTTGTAAAGCCGGTCCGCCTTGAAGGGCGTTGCGTACAGGCGGACGCCGATCGCATCCCGGATGGCGTTGCCAAGGGCGGCGGCCACGGGGTTGTAGGGGCTTTCGCTCATCGATTTGGCGCCAAGCGGACCGATCCGGTCGTAGGTGTCGGCGAAATAGACCTCGGTGCGCGGAATGTCGGCAAATGCCGGAATGTGGTAGCCGCGAAACGTCGGGTTGGAAATCCTGCCCTCCCCGTCGATCATCAGATCTTCGTAGAGCGCCGCCCCGATCGCCTGGGCGACGCCGCCCTCGACCTGGCCACGGCACTGCATCGGGTTCATCACCGTGCCAGCGTCGGCCGCATGGATCGAGCGCAGGATACGGATCTCGCCGTAGCGGCGATGGATGGCGACCTCGAACGCCTGAACGTTGAAGGCCACCGAACGGGGCGTGCCGCCGCTTCGCCCCTGCCCCGACAGCTTGACGCCCGCTTCACGCGCAGACGCAGCCAGTTGCGACAAGGCGATCGGGCGCCCTTTCGCAACGACGATGCCTTCACCGAGCGCGCAATCGGATCGCCGGACCCCGGCGAGCGAAGCGGCGAAATCGAGAATGGCGCCGGCAAGGTCTTCCGCCGCCTCCCGCGTCGCCGATCCGGCAACGACCGTTCCGGTGCTGCCAAAGGCGCCGGTGTCGTGCGAGATGTGGTCGGTGTCCGATTGTTTGATGCGCACATGTTGGAGCGTCGTGCCGAGCAGTGAGGCAACGATCTGGCAATGCACCGTGGTCGTGCCGTTGCCGAATTCGGCGGTTCCCGTCTTCAGCTCGTAGGAGCCGTCGGAAAGAAGCGTCACCCGGCTCTCGGCCCGGTGCCCGCGCGGCGGGATCGTGTCGATCATTCCGGCCGCGACCCCACGCCCCACCAGCCAGTCGTCAGAGAGATCCGACGGCCCGCCATCGGCGAGGGCTGCCTCCACCCTGTCCAGGCACTGGTCGAGCCCGTAGCTGCCATATTCGACATCGTGCGGCCCCTCGTCGGCAGACGTCATGGCGTCGCCGGGAACGACGACGTTCAGCCGCCGGAACGCGATCGGGTCCATGCCGATCTGCCGCGCCAGTTCATCCAGCGCCGATTCCACCGCGAAATTGCTCTGGCTGAGGCCGTAGCCCCGGAAGGCGCCGCTCGGCATCTCGTTGGTATAGACGGCAAAGGAATCGACCTTCTTGTTCGGGCAGCGATAGAGCGCGATGCATTCGCCGGAGCCGTGATACATGACGCCCGGTCCGTGATTGCCGTAGGCGCCGGTGTTCGAGAGCAAACGCATCGCGATCGCCGTCAGCCGGCCTTCGCGCGTCGCCCCGACCTTCACCGAGATCGTCATCGGGTGCCGGCTGGTCGAGGCTGAAAACTGTTCGGTGCGGGTATATTCGAGTTTCACCGGGCGACCGCTCTTAAACACCGCCAGCGCCACGATGTCTTCGGTGATCATCTCCTGCTTGCCGCCGAAGCCGCCGCCCACCCGTTCGGCGAAGACGCGTACCTTGTCCTTCGGCAGATCGTAGAGTGTGCAGAGCGCATCGCGGGTGAGAAACGGCACCTGGGTGCTGGTGCGCATGTTGAGCCGGCCGTCGCCGTCGAGCCAGCCGATGGCGCCATGGGTTTCGAGATGCGCGTGCTGCACGCGCTGGATCCGATAGGTCCCTTCGTGGATCGCGTCCGCTTCGGCAAAACCGGCCTCAACATCGCCGATGTGCCCATGCAGTTCGGCGACGATGTTGGCTTGCGGATCGGCGATGCGGGACGACAGCGGCTTGTCGTGGACAACAGGTGCACCCGGCGCCATCGCCTGCTCAGGATCGTAGACCGCCGGCAAAAGCTGGTACTCGACGGCGATCAGCCTGCAACCGGCCTCGGCAACCGCCTCGCTTTCGGCCACCACCGCGGCCACGCGCTGGCCGATATGGCGAAGGGTCCGATCAAGCACCAGCGTGTCGTCGGGATCGTCGGTATACATCTCGTGGCGTGCGGTGGAAAAATAACGGTCGGGCGCATCCTCATGGGTCAGCACGGCGACGACGCCCGGCAAAGCGAGGGCTGCGCGCGTGTCGATCGAGAGGATGCGGGCGGAGGGATGCGGCGAGCGCAGGATCTTCATGTGCGTGAGGCCGGCAAGATCGCCGACCGACGCGACATCCATCGTGTAGCGCGCGCGGCCGGTGACGACGAACGGACCAGCCGGCGCCGGCAGATTGCGTCCGCATGCCTGGCCCGGCTCGACGCGCTCGATATGTTTTACGCCCTCGATCGCGTCGGCAATGGCGCGGTAGCCGGTGCAACGGCAGAGATTGCCTTTGAGCGCCGCCGGCAGGTCGCGGCGCTGCCCCTGGTCAAGGGCCGCCGTCGTCATGATCAGCCCCGCCGTGCAGAAGCCGCACTGGAACCCTTGCGCATCGAGAAAGGCCTGCTGCACCGGGTGCAGATGATCCGGCGACCCGAGCCCTTCAACCGTCGTGACCTCCAGCCCCTCGGCGCGAAACGCCGGCACGAGGCAACTGTGAACGGGACGACCGTCGAGATGCACGGTGCAGGCGCCACAGTCGCCGGCATCGCATCCCTTCTTGACGCCGAAGCAGCCGAGGTCGCGCAGGAAGGTGCGCAGGCATTGGCCTGGACGCGGTTCCGCGCCATGTTCCTTGCCGTTGACCAGATAGCTCATGGCCGTCCCCCAAGTTCCTGCCGGATCTCCTCGGCAAACAGTTGTGTCATGTGCCGACGCCAGTCGGGGCGACCGTGGAGATCGTCGTAGTAGAACGCGTCGGGAATGGATGTCTCAAGGCGCTGAGACAGGTCCGCGGCTGTCGGGCACCCCTTGAAAGCGAGTTGCACGGGACGGCGGGTCGAGGCCGTCACGGTGAGCGCGAATGCGCCGCTGGCGGCGAGGCTGCCGATCAGGAGCACGCCCGAGCGGCCAAGCGGCGTGAGGCTCGCCCGGCGAAATGCAGTCCGGCGCGTGAGCGCCTCCCAGGGAAGGTCGATGCGGCGCAGGATTTCACCGGGTCTGAGCGCATTGTCGAGCGGCCCTTTGACGAAGTCGACGACCGGCACGGTCCTCTCGGAGCCGTCGGCCGACCAGACGGTGCAGATGCCGTCCAGCGCTGCCGTCAGCGAAATCATCGGCCCTGCCGGAAGCGACATGCAGAGATTGCCGCCGACGGTCGCCATGTTCCAGATCTTGAAGGACGCGAGAAAGGCGCGGCAGCAACTGCCGATCAGGCGCGCGGCCGGCCAGGCGGGCGGCGGCTCGAAAGCATCCAGCGTCGCCACTCGGCAGGTCGCCGCAATCGAGAGCCCCTGATCGCTCACCGTCAGCGAAGGCCAGTCCAGTTTCGAAAGGTCGATCAGGCGGCCGAGTTTCGGCTGTGGCTCGGAAAACAGCCAGGTTCCGCCACCGAGCCAGGCGTCACCATCCTGAAACGGCCAGAGTTCGCCCCGCGTGCGTGGTCGCCTCACCGACGTGATCGTGTTGATATCCATTCGCCTGGCCCCGGTTCAAAGCGCGTCTCAGCCGGCTTGCGGCCCGTCGCTTCCAGCATCGAAACCAATGTCGCTTATCGACATCGATCTTGATATTTCCAATTCAAGATCGGATTGTTGCCGAGAAGGCATCAACGAGGAGGCCGCATGCCCAAGCCGAAACCCATGTCGCCGTTGACGTCCCAGCCACGCGAGCGGGCGCTCTCGCCGACCCTTCTCGCGCGCATGTTCCACCAGCCGGCCATGGTCTATTTCCAGTCCGTGGCCGAACTGCTCTCCATTCGGGAATGCGCCCGCAGGCTCAATGTCGCGTCATCGGCGGTGTCGCGGCAGATCGGGCAACTGGAGGATGCCCTGGGCATGGCGCTCTTCCTTAGGGAAGGCCGGCGCCTCAAGTTGACGGCGGCCGGAGAAATCCTCCTTCGGCATGTCCGGCGCGTCGCCTCGCCGCTGGAGGCTGCCGTGTCGGAGCTTGATATGCTGAGGGGCCTGAAGACCGGCTCCGTGCGCATCGCGACCGTCGAGAGTGTCGGGCTCTCCTTCCTGCCTTCGCTCGTCGTCGAATTCTCGCGGCGTTATCCGACGCTTCATCTCGATGTGTCGGTCACCTCGTCCTCGGACGTGGTCGAGCGTCTGCTGGATGAAACCGCCGATGTCGGCTTCGGCTTCCTCACGGCACCGTCGCGTCACATCGAAATGGCGGTCCGCCGCGATGTTCCGATCGGCGTGTTGATGCATCCCGCGCATCCGTTGACCAAGCCCGAGCATCTGACGCTCGATGACTGCTTCGCCCATCCGGTCGCGCTCGGGAAGCGCGACCTGTCGATCCGCGCGGCGATCCAGCCGCTGCTGGACGCGTCCGGTTCCCTGCCGCCGCCACTGCTGGAAGTCACGTCCATTCGCATGCTCGTGGAACTCGCCCAACTTGGACATCACGTCTCGATCATGACGCCGATCGGTGCCCAGAACGAGATTGCCGAGGGTTCACTGGTGTTTCGACCGCTCGCGGACCGGGGCCTCTCCACCAACCGTTTCGGTCTGATGGTTCGAACCGGAGCCGACCTGCATTTCGCGCCCGGGGTCTTTTACGACTACGCAAAGGACCATTTTCGCGCGCTCGATCTGCCCCATTCGATCGCGCAGCAACCATAGAACGGAGTGCTCGGCACGGGCACGCGAACCCGGCGGTCGCTGCCCGCAGAAAATTTTCGATCGCCCTTGACCTTCCCATCGTTGGAAGCCCCATCTTGCGATAAAAGAATGTAAAAGGAGCGCGATCATGGGATCGGTGACCCCCATCAAAACGAACAATCTCGAGGCGATTTCCGCCGCCGCACTGAGTGCAAGCATCCCTGTCGAGGGCATGACCTGCGCATCGTGCGTGTCCCGGGTGGAAAAGGCGATCCGGGCCGTTCCCGGCGTCACCTCGGCGTCGGTCAACCTTGCAACCGAACGGGCCGACGTGCGCTTCGACGCGACCACCAAATCGGCCGATATCGTCAAGGCGATCGAGAATGCCGGATATGGTGCAGCCGAGGACACGATCGACCTTGCCATCGAAGGCATGACCTGCGCCTCCTGCGTCGCCCGCATCGAAAAGGCACTGAGGGCCGTGCCCGGCGTATCCGACGCCAGCGTCAATCTTGCGACCGAACGCGCCGCCGTGCGGGTGACCAGAGGGATCGCAACGGCTGCAGCACTAGAAGAGGCGGTCCGCGCCGCCGGTTATGACGCCAAGCCGATCAACGGACATGAGAGCGCCGATCAGGCAGGCGAAAAGCGCGAGCAGGAAACCCGCCGCCTCGCCCGGTCGCTGCTGATCGCGGCCGTCCTCACCCTGCCGATCTTCGTGCTCGAAATGGGGTCGCACTTCATCCCGGCGGTGCATGACTTCGTCATGACCAACATCGGCATGCAGGAAAGCTGGTACTTGCAGTTCGTGCTGACGACGCTGGTGCTTTTCGGCCCGGGCTTGCGCTTCTACCAAAAAGGGATTCCGGCTCTCTTTCACCTGGCGCCCGACATGAATTCGCTGGTCGCGATCGGCACCGCCGCCGCCTGGGGCTATTCGGTCGTCGCAACCTTTGCGCCCGACCTACTGCCCGACGGCACCGCCAACGTCTACTTTGAGGCCGCCGCCGTCATCGTCGCTCTGATCCTGCTCGGCCGCTTCCTCGAGGCGCGCGCCAAGGGTCGGACATCGGAAGCAATCAAGCACCTGATGGGCTTGCAGGCCAAGACCGCGCGTGTCGTGCGCAATGGCGAGACGATCGAGGTTCCGCTCTCGGACGTCGTGACCGGCGACACCGTGCTGGTGCGCCCCGGCGACCGCGTCCCGGTCGACGGCAGCGTCATCGACGGCAACTCCTATGTCGACGAATCGATGATCACGGGCGAGCCGGTTCCGGTCGAAAAGGTCGCCGGCAGCGAGGTGGTCGGCGGCACCATCAACAAGACCGGATCCTTCACTTTCCGCGCCACCAAGGTCGGCGCCGACACGGTTCTGGCCCAGATCATCAAGATGGTCGAACAGGCTCAGGGCGCCAAGCTGCCGATCCAGTCGCTGGTCGACCGCGTCACCGCATGGTTCGTTCCGGCCGTCATCGCCATCGCGCTCATCACCTTCGGCATCTGGCTGGTCTTCGGCCCGGATCCGGCGCTGACCTTCGCGCTCGTGAACGGTGTCGCCGTGCTGATCATCGCCTGCCCCTGCGCCATGGGCCTTGCCACCCCGACCTCGATCATGGTCGGCACCGGCCGCGCCGCCGAGATGGGCGTGCTCTTTCGCAAGGGCGAAGCGCTGCAGACCCTGCGCAATGCTGCGGTCATCGCCGTCGACAAAACAGGCACGCTGACCAAGGGACGGCCGGAACTGACCGACCTCGAAACCGCCGAAGGCTTCGATCGCGACAGCGTTCTGGCGTTGGTGGCCGCCGTCGAAACCCGCTCCGAGCACCCGATCGCCGAGGCGATCGTCGAGGCGGCCAAGGCCAAGGGCCTGGCGATTGCCGAGCCGGCGAAGTTCGAGGCCATTCCCGGTTTCGGCGCCAGCGCCGAGGTTGCGGGCCGCAGCGTTCATGTCGGCGCCGACCGGCTGATGGCGCAGCTGAGGCTTGATGTCTCGGTCTTTTCCGAGCAGGCGGCGCGCCTCGGTTCGGAAGGCAAGAGCCCGCTCTATGCGGCGATCGACGGCAGGCTTGCCGCAATCATCGCCGTTGCCGACCCGATCAAGGAGACGACGCCGCAGGCAATCCGCATGCTGCATGATCTCGGCCTGAAGGTCGCGATGATCACCGGCGACAACCGCCGCACCGCAGAAGCGATCGCCGCCAAGCTCGGCATCGACGAGGTCATCGCCGAAGTCCTGCCCGACGGCAAGGTTGCAGCCTTGAAGAAGCTGAAGCAGGGCGGACGTGCGGTCGCCTTCGTCGGCGACGGGATCAACGATGCGCCGGCGCTGGCCGAAGCCGATGTCGGGCTGGCGATCGGCACCGGCACGGATGTCGCGATCGAGAGCGCCGACGTGGTGCTGATGTCGGGCGATCTCCTCGGCGTGCCGAACGCGATCGCGCTCTCCAAGGCGACGATCCGCAACATCAAGGAGAACCTGTTCTGGGCCTTCGCCTATAATGCGGTGCTGATCCCCGTTGCTGCCGGCGCGCTCTACCCGGCCTACGGCCTCCTGCTGTCGCCGATCTTTGCGGCGGGCGCCATGGCGCTTTCGAGCGTCTTCGTACTCGGCAACGCCCTTCGTCTCAGGGCGTTCCGCCCGGTTGCCGCAGCCTCGGCGACCTGACCAGTATGCTCTCCCCGGGCTGCGCCCGACATGGCGCCGCTCGGGGAAAACACCTATATCGTTGATGAAAAGACCAGTGCGTCCAAGGGATTGGAAATCATGAACATCGGTGAAGCCTCACGCGCCTCCGGCGTCTCGACCAAGATGATCCGCTACTACGAGACGATCGGACTGATCCCGCCTGCCGACCGCAGCGAAGCCGGCTACCGGAACTATGGCGACAACGACGTCCATACGCTGCGCTTTATCAGACGCTCGCGCGATCTCGGCTTCACCGTCGAGCAGATGACCGACCTCCTGGCGCTGTGGCGCGATCGCGCACGCGCCAGCGGCGAGGTCAAGAAGATCGCGCTCGAACATGTCGAGATCCTCGAACGCAAGGCAGAGGAGCTGAAGGCGATGAGCCGGACGCTGAAGCATCTCGCCGCCAATTGCCACGGCGACGGCCGGCCGGACTGTCCCATTCTCGATGACCTCGCCGACGCTGAGAACGTGCCGGCAAAGCTGACAGAACCCGCCCGCTTCGGTGCAGGCGGCATCGATCCAGTTCGAAACCGGCGTCACGGGTGACAGGCGCAACGCACAGGCCAGGCTCTCACGCATTCGTGACGCCCGGCAACGCAAGTGGCATTGACAGGAATCATCGGCGTTTCTACGGATCGATCATGGAAAAGGTGCGCACCACATATCTGCGTTTGCTGATTGTGCTGAAACTGGCGGTCATGGTGTCGCTGGCGCTACTGCCTCTTTCCACGGCATCAGGCATGACCCACGCCGCAGCGCACGGCGTCATGCAGATGGAACAAGCCGCCGGTGACGGCATGCAGGCCATGTCGGAACATTGTCTTGGTGCCGACAAGAGCAAGATGAAGCCCGCCCCCGACAGCGGCAAAGTCGACAAGAAGGACTGCTGCAAGGCCTTCTGCGCCGCGGTCGCGGTGCTGGCGGACGCTGACGGCGCACATCCCATCGTCCCGCGCTCGATCCGCAATTTCGGTCCGCAATCACAGCTCACGCCCGGTGAGCTCGCCGACATTCACCGTCCCCCAAAAGCCTGATTTCGTGACCCTCTGACCGGTCTCGCGGTCAACGGCAGCCGTGTTTCCCCGTGGCTGAGGCCACGTGTGCGACCTGCAACCGCTTGATCCGTCGCGACGTCTCGCGCGCCCTTACGGCGCACGGCGTTCCAGGCCCGCCCGGCCCAGTCCGGACGGCCGCCGATCTCCAGTCATCACATCTCAGGTTGAACCATGAAACGTTTGTTTTCCATGGCGCTGCTGCCCGTTCTTCTGGGCGGATGCGCTGCCACCTTGCCTGCCGAGGTCTCAGGCCTTGGCGATCCGGCCGACAGCACGGTCGGGGTCCGGAGCCTCCAATATCGAAGCCCAGTTATCGGCTACACCCACCGCGAGCCGACCGGCCCAAAGCCGTGGGTTCCCCTGAACGACGCCCAATCGCCCAAGAAGGGAGACGCGTCATGACGGTGAACCGCAAGATCAAGCTGGCAGCGCTCATCGGCTTGCCGCTGGTGCTCGCCGGCTGCGCGACCAACGCCGAATACTCGGCCAGGGACGCGGGCTTTACGACCGTGGATGCCAAGGTCGCCACAGCAGCAACGAAGAGAAGCGTCTGGGTCCAGAACCGCGAACAGGCCGAAAAGGTCAATGCCGAAGTCAAGACGCTGTTGAAGCGCAAGACCATCGATGCCGACACCGCCGTCCAGATCGCGCTCATCAACAACAAGGGGCTGCAGGCAGCCTATGCCGATCTCGGCGATGCTTCGGCGGATGCCTGGCAGGCGACGCTGTTCCCCAACCCCTCAGTCTCGATCGGCACCACCGGCATCGGCACGCCTGAGCTCCAGGCCTATCGGGCGATCGAGGGGCTGGTCACGACCAACATCCTGGCGCTGCTGACCCGCGACAAGACCATCGCCATCGCCGACGCGCGTTTCCGCCAGGCGCAGCTGGCAGCAGCCCTCAGCACGCTCACGCTTGCCGCCGAAACCCGGCGCGCCTGGATCGAAGCCGTTGCCTCATGGGAAACCGTGGCACAGCTCAGCCGGGCGCAGATTGCGGCCGACGCGTCCTCGGAACTCGCCTCCAAGCTTGGAGAAACGGGCGCCATCGGCAAGGGCACGCAGGCGCGTGAGCATGTGTTCAACGCGGAGCTCGCCGGACAGGCGGCCGAAGCCCGCCTTGCCGCGCGACTTGCCAAGGAAAACCTCACGCGGCTGATGGGCCTCTGGGGCGCAGACGTCGACTATCAGGTTCCGAACCGCCTGCCGGATCTGCCGAAGACGCTTGCCCGAAAGGAGAGCATCGAGGCCGAGGCGCTCAAGCGCCGTGTCGACCTGCAGATCGCGCGCCTCGATCTCGAAGCCGTGGCAAAATCCTACAAGCTCACTGAGGCGACCCGTCTCGTGACCGATCTCGGACTTGTCGCCGGCGCGGAAGCCGAACGGGAAAAGGAGGATCACGGGACAAAGGTCGAGACGACGGGCCAGTTCGAGCTCGATTTCGTCATCCCGATCTTTGACAGCGGCAATGCCCGCATGCGCAAGGCGGAGCTTGCCCACATGCGCTCGGCAAATCTCCTGGCGGAGAAGGCCGTCAACATCCGCTCCGAAGCGCGGTCCGCCTATGAGGCCTACCGCTCGCGCTACGAGATCGCCCGCCACTACCGCAACAGCGTCATGCCGCTGCGCACCAAGATCCAGGAGGAAGCGACGCTCAGCTACAACGGCATGATCACCAGCACCTTCGAACTTCTGGCCGACATCAGGGCAAAGGTCGATTCTTCCGTGCTCTCCGTCAATGCGAAGCGCGATTTCTGGCTTGCCGACGCAGATCTGGTGACGGCGATCAACGGTGGCGGCTCGGGCGGCGGATCGGGCGCAGCAGCAGCCGCACCCGCAGCGGCCGAAGCCGGCGGCGCCGGACATTAAGAAGGATCGGATCATGTTCAACAGAAGAAACTTCCTCGGCGCCGGTGCCGCTCTCGTCTCGACGGCGGCCTGGGCGCAAACCTCCAATTCCGGCCTGCCGGAAGCGGCAAGCATGGACAATGCCAAGACCCAGAAGCCGCTCGTGCCGACGAGCGGCCCCGACTACAACCCGGTCGTCACCTTGAACGGCTGGACGCTGCCGCACCGCATCAACAACGGCGTCAAGGAATTCCACCTTGTCGCCGAGCCGGTCGAACGCGAGATGGCCGATGGAATGACCGCCTATCTCTGGGGCTACAACGGCCAGTCGCCAGGCCCGACGATCGAGGCGGTCGAAGGCGATCGCGTCCGCATCTTCGTCACCAACAAGCTTCCGGAGCACACCACCATCCACTGGCACGGCATGATCCTGCCCTCGGGCATGGATGGCGTCGGCGGTCTGTCGCAGCCGCATATCCCAGTTGGCAAGACCTATGTCTACGAGTTCGACCTCGTGAAGTCGGGCACCTTCATGTACCATCCGCATGCCGACGAAATGGTGCAGATGGCCATGGGCATGATGGGCTTCTTCGTGGTGCACCCGAAGGATCCGGCCTTCATGCGGGTCGACCGCGACTTCGTGTTCCTGCTCAATGCGTACGACATCGAGCCCGGAACCTACGTCCCGCGCATCATGGAAATGACCGACTTCAACATGTGGTGCTGGAACAGCCGCATCTTCCCGGACATCGATCCGCTGGTGGTGTCGAAGAACGACCGGGTGCGGGTGCGCGTCGGCAACCTCACCATGACCAACCATCCGATCCACATGCACGGCTACGATTTCGAGGTGACCTGCACCGATGGCGGATGGGTGCGCCCGGAAGCACGCTGGCCGGAAGTCACGATCGACATTCCCGTCGGCGCCATGCGCGCCTACGAATTCGACGCCAAGTACGAGGGCGACTGGGCAATCCATTGCCACAAGTCGCATCATACGATGAACGCGATGGGCCACGATATCCCGACCTTCATCGGTGCCGACAAAAAGTCAGTCGCGCAAAAGATCCGCAAGGTCGCGCCCGACTACATGCCCATGGGCACGGCAGGCATGGCCGACATGGGCGAAATGGAAATGCCGCTCCCCGACAACACGATCCCGATGATGACCGGCTGGGGTCCGCACGGCGCGCTGGAGATGGGCGGCATGTTCTCGGTGGTGAAGGTGCGCGAAGGCATCTCCGCCGGCGATTACAGCGATCCCGGCTGGTACACCAACCCGCCGGGAACCCAGGCCTTCGAGTGGACCGGCGCCCTGCCGGAAGCGACGCGGGCAAACGATGCCAAGACCGTGATCACGAAGAAACCGTGAAAGGACGGCTGACTGCAATGACCTCTTTCAAATCCATCAGGAACCCTAAGATGAAGAAATCAGCATTCGCCCTGGCGCTCGTTGTCGCCTCCGCCCTCTCCTCCCAGGCGCTTGCGTCAGGCACCCACGAAGGTGGCCATGGCAAGGTGTCGGTCGGCGAAGCCGGCGACAAGGCCAAGGCGACCCAGACGATCCGCGTCACCATGAAGGAAACCGACGACGGCAAGATGATCTTCACGCCCTCGACGATCAAGGTGCGCCAGGGCCAGACGGTCCATTTCGCCATCAAGAACGCCGGCGAACTCGCGCATGAATTCGTGCTCGACGACAAGGCGACGATCCAGGAACACAAGGTCACCATGGAGAAGTTCCCGGACATGGAACACGACGATCCGAACGCCATCCGGCTCGAGCCCGGCAAGTCCGGCGACATCTACTGGACCTTCACCAATGACGGCACGTTCGAGTTCGCCTGCCTCGTGCCCGGCCATTACGACGCCGGCATGCACGGCCCGCTCGACGTCGTGAAGAAGTAACCCCGACCACACCCAAAGGATCAAATCCATGAACACCACTGGCAAACTCCTCGCAGCGCTCGCGCTCGCCGTTTCCACCGCCACCTTTGCCCTTCCTGCGCAGGCGGCCGAGTTCACAAAGGGCATCGTCAAGAAGATCGACACCAAGGCCAAGAAGGTGACCATCGACCACGAGGACCTGAAGAACCTCGACATGCCGGCCATGACCATGGTTTTCCGCATCGGCGATGACGCCGTTCAGGCGAAGCTCAAGGAAGGGGCCTCGATCGAGTTCGTCGCCGACCGGGTCAACGGCAAGCTGACGGTGACCGAGGTCAAGTAGGTTGCGCTACGACAGCGTCGCAACCGTGATCGGACGCGACGCTGTCGTAAGTCGTTTTGCCGCATATCTTCCTCCTCAAATCAACGCAGATTTGAGGAGACATGCGGTCGGCCCGGGTCGACTTCGCGCGGCCCGGGCGCCACAATCCAGACATCAAGGAAAAAACGAACGGAGTGTTCGATGAACGTATTTCGCAGGCATTTCTTTGCAGGCACGATCGCGGGCATCGCCCTCTTTGCGACAGGTGCCGCAGCGGCAACCGGCACCATGGCCGTCTACAAGGATCCGCAATGTGGCTGCTGCGAACAATGGGCGGACGCCATGGAAGCGGCCGGCTACAAAGTTGAGGTGCGCGACGAGGCCGACATGTCGGTGATCAAGACGCGTTTTGCGGTTCCCGCCGACATGGAAGGCTGCCATACGGCCGTGGTCGATGGCTATGTCATCGAAGGACATGTGCCGCTGGAGGCGGTCAAGAAGCTTCTGGCTGAGCGACCCGATATCGCCGGCATTGCCGTGCCAGGCATGCCCGCGGGCTCGCTCGGCATGGGCAACGATCCGAACGCGTCCTACGACGTCTTGACGATCGCCAAGGCCGGCGCCCAGCCGACGGTCTACTACCAGGTTCGGCCGGCGAACTGATTGCGGCGCGGGTTCGGGGCCGCCTCATGCGACAGCGCCTGAACGTTTTGCAGGCTGCGGCTCGGGCGCCATCCGCGATCGCGGCGGCGCCCGACTTGCGGTGGCATCGCACCATTCAGGCGAGCGGGGGCCCGTTTGACGGCGATCCCGGTTCCTGCGGCTCCCCGACCTCCACGGCGTGCCCGTCCGGATCATGGAAACGGAACACGCGCTGCCCCCATTCCTGTCGTTCGACTGGATGGATCAGGTCCACATGGAGCGCGATGCGCTCGAATGCTGCGTCGACGTCATCATGCTCGAAGTACAGGAGCAGGTTTGCCCGCCCATAGGGTTCCGCCGAGGCAAGCGCCTGCCGCCAGACGGTCCGCTCGAGCGAGCGTCCTTCATGGATAGCAAAACCGCCCTCAAACAGGACGAAGTTACCGAAGTCCTCGCGGACTGTGAGACCAAGCGTCTTCTCGTAGAATTCCCGCGACCGCGCGATGTCGCGGACGAAAGGGATTGGATTGACGAAACGCATGGGCTTTCCTTCGTGACGACGGCCGCACGGATCAGGGCATGACTGATATTCTCACGTTGCAAGATGGCAAAGAGAACTCCGTCCGCAAGTCCCTCAAGGACTTTACGGTCCCTGCCCTTGTCGCAGCGCTGCTGGCGACCGCTATGCGGTCAGACCGCACGCCATAGGCCATCGTCGCTGCGCGCAAGCATCGGGGTCTGGAAGACACCGACGACGCGTTTCGGCCACTGTGGGGCGAGCGCTGCCAGCGGCTGGCGCCATCGCTCGGTCTGCAGCATGGCGGCCCCGATCGCCACCGGCTCGATACCGCAGGCGCCCATCAGGGTGAGCCCCGCCACGATCGACGTGCCGCTGGAAATGACGTCGTCGATCAAGGCCACCCGTTTGCCCTCAAGCAGCGGCAGCATGCGCGGATCGACATAGAGCCGCTTCTTCTGGTCGGGCGTGGTGATCGAAGAGAGTGGCACGGAGAGGTCGTCCACATACCAGAATTTTCTGGATGTCCCGAGCGGCACGTAGCGGCTGTGGCCGAGCTTGCGGGCGACGGCAGATGCTAGCGTGAGGCCCAGCGTCGGAAGCCCTGCGATAACGTCTGGCTCGTAGGCGGCAAGCTTTGCCGCCAGCTCGGCGGCCAGCGCATCTTCGACTGTAAAGCTCGCCTGGTTGACGATCAGCGATGCGAGCGCATGCTTGCCGTCGGACAGCGGACGGATCGGCAACAGGATCTGGCTGTCGTCACCGAGCGTTGCTGGGAAGAAGTCGCGATAACCCGCCAGAGGATCGAAGCTTTTTGGCGGGTAAACCTCCTGCCAGAAGTCATGGGGCTGCATCGGTTCCATCCTCGTCTCGCGTCATTTCGCCGGCAATGAAGGCGATCAAAAAAGCCTGATCGGTGTTCTGATCCAGGTCGTTTTCGTCTATACCGTTTGCGACTTCGATCAAACCGAAAGGGCGCCGCCAGCCGGGAAGGCGCGCGGAATTCACAAGCCCTCCGCCAGATGACACCATGGGAATGCCTGAACATGCGCCTGCCAGACGGAATTGCTCAAGACCTCGCCTTTCTCACCGACTTTCGTCGCGATCTGCATGCGCATCCCGAACTCGGCTTCGAGGAGGTGCGCACCAGCGATCTCGTTGCCAAATGGCTTGAGGACGCGGGGCTAAACATCCACCGGGGCTTGGGAAAAACCGGCGTGGTCGGAACGCTGAAGGTGGGCAACGGCACGCGCACGATCGGTCTTCGCGCCGACATGGACGCGCTCGCCATGCCTGAAATCGCCGATCGCACCTACAAATCGCGCGAAGCCGGCAAGATGCATGCCTGCGGCCATGACGGCCACACCGCGCTGTTGCTCGGCGCCGCCCGCCATCTGGCAAAGACGCGCAACTTCTCCGGCACCGTGCACTTCATCTTCCAGCCGGCCGAGGAAGGCCGTGGTGGGGCGAGACGCATGGTCGAGGACGGTCTGTTCAAACTCTTTCCCTGCGACGCCGTTTATGGCCTGCACAACATGCCGGGCCTTGACCCGGACGAGATGGCCGTGGTCGCGGGGCCGCAACTGGCGTCCTCCGACAGCTGGCGCATCACCTTCCGCGGCGTCGGAACCCATGGCGCCAAGCCGCATCTCGGCCGCGATCCGGTGACGGCATCGGGCACCTTCCTCGCCTCGCTGCAATCGATCGTCGGCCGGGTCGTCGACCCGCTGCAGCCGGCCGTCGTCAGCGCCTGTTCCGTGCGCGCCGGTGATCCGAAGGCTCTCAACGTCATTCCCGACGTAGTCGAAATCGGCGGGACCGCCCGTGCCTACACACCTGAAGTGCGCGACCAGTTGGAAACAGAGATCGGCCGTCTCGCCCGCGGCACCGCAGAGATGTACGGGATTGCCGTCGACTACGAGTTCGAACGCCGCATTCCCCCCGTCGTCAACGACGCCGATGCGACCGCGCGGGCGCTGAAGGCGGCTGAAGCCGTCTTCGGCCAAAAGACCCGCACGGCCTTTCCCCCGTCGACGGCGGGCGACGACTTCGCCTTCTTCGGGCTTGAAGCGCCCGGCTGCTATGTCTGGCTCGGCAACGGGCCTGCGGTCGATGGCGCGCTCCACCACAACACCGCCTACGACTTCAATGACGCGGCGATCGGTCCGGGCGTCGCCTTCTGGTCGACGCTGGTCGAGCAGGAACTGGCGCGCGAGGAGCAGCGCTAGCGCTCCCGCGGCGCTGCACATCCACCGGCAATTTCAGAGGTTTGGGGAGCTTCCCTGAACCGACGCGTCATCAGCGAGAAAACCCGCCGCGCCGCAGCGGCCGCCACGAATGGCGGCCGGGATGTTCATGCCTCAAGCACGTCCAGAATGGGACTTTGCATCAGCGTGCCTGTGGCCACGTCGGCGATGCCCCGGTCGGTCTGGTGGGGTCCCGCGTTGCAGGCAAGGGTCGCGCCGAAGCAGGCCTTGAAGACCAGGTAGGGCGGCTGCCAATCGACGATGCGCCCGACCGCTTCCCTCAGTTCGGCAAAGACCGAGGCGACCTTGGCCAGCGGCTCTTCCGACACCAGCCCGGCGAGTGGCAAAGGCAGGAGCGCATCGACCTTGCCGCCGGACGCAACCGCCATGCCGCCGCCTGCGGCAATCACCGCATTGGCGGCGACCGCCGCGTCCTCCGCATTGCCGGCGAAGACGGTGAGGTTGTGGCTGTCGTGGGAGACCGTGGTGGCAAAGGCGCCGCGCCATGTACCCCAGCCCGACAGGAGGCCGACGCGCGGGCGGCTGTCGGCACGCCCGTGGCGATGCGCGACCGCGATCAGGGCCGTGCCCTCAGGCGGAACGACGAACCCGCCCCGCACCTCGGCAATCGCCTCACCCCATTGCGTGAAGCGTGGGCGGTCGATCGTCGCAATCCGAACCTTCGCACCATCTGCGGGGATGCGGAAATCATTGTGCGAGAGCGCCGCGATCTTCATCGTGCCGTGGAGCGTCTCGGTGGCGATACCACGGAGCGGCTCGATCATCCGGCCGGCTTCGGCAATCGCCTTGCCGCCGACGATCACCGTGCGTGCGCGAAACGCGACGAGGTCCTCAAAGACGACGATATCCGCGCGGCGACCCGGCGCCACGAGGCCGAGGTCATGCCGGCCGAGGCGCACCGCACCGTTCAGCGTGGCCGCCCGAAGCGTCCATTCGACCGGCAGACCGTTACGGACCAGCCGCCTGACGACGTCGTCAAGACCGCCGGCATGCGCGAGGTCGTCCGGGAAAACGTCGTCCGTGCAGAGTGTGATGGTCTGAGGAAGATGCCCCAGGGCATTGATCGCCTTGACGAAATCCGGCAGCAGATGATCGTGCGAGCCGCGCAATTCGATCGACAGCCCCGCCCTCAGCTTTGCCATCAGATCGTCGCCCGAAACAAGCTCATGGTCCGAACTCACCCCAGCGGCGACAAAGGCCTGCAGATCGGCGCCGGAAAGCCCGCGCGCGTGACCGTTGACCGGTTTTCCGGCAGCAAGCCCCGCCTGAACGATGGCGCTGATGCGGGCCTCGCCACCGATGACGCCGCGCATGTTCATCATCTCGGCGATGCCGCCGATTTCCGGCCAGCGCAGAATATCGGCAATCACGCTGGCGTCGAAGTCCGCGCCGGCCAGTTCCAGCCCGGGCGCCGAGGGCACGCTGGAGGGAGCAAGCAGAACAGTGCGCAACGGCGAACCTGAAATCGCGTCCGCCGCCCAGCGGACACCGCCGACACCGCTGACGTTGCCGAACTCGTGCGGATCCCAGACGATGGTCGTGACGCCACGCGGCAGCACCGCATTGGCATAGGCCGCCGGCGTTACCATCGAGCTTTCGACATGCATGTGGGTGTCGATCAGGCCGGGTGAAATGAAGGCGCCGGTGGCATCCACGAGGGATGCGGCATCGGCGCGCGCGCCGGGTTCGTGGACGCTGGCGATCAGCGGCCCGACGAGACCGATATCGGCAGGGCGAAGCTCAGCGGTCACCACGTCGACCAGCGTGCCGCCGGATATCAGCACGTCGAACGGCGCATCACCGCGCGCGGCGGCAACCGCACGGGTGCGGAGCGCCGCATCCATCAGGTCCCGGGGCTCGATTGCGGCGCTCACGTCTGTGCTTCCCGCATCAGCGCGCCAAGGATCTGGGCCCGCGTCGTCTCGACATGGGCGTCAACGGCGTATTCGGCATTGAAGGTCGCGTGGCTCGCGCGGGTTTCGACGACGGTGCGCCCACGGGTCAAGGATCCGCCAAGCTCGACATCGATGCGCGCGCTCTTGAAGGCAATCGCACCGGGATTGACGAAGGCGACAGCTGCACACGGGTCATAGATCGCCATGCCCGGCCGGCCGCGGCTGGTGCCGATCGAGATGTAGCCCGCGAGCAGATCGGCGATCAGCGCCGCTTTGACGCCGCCGGCCGAGCGGATCGGCGCGACGTCGTCCGGGTAGGCAAAGACCTTGCGGCAGAGATCGAGATCGACCATGCGCAGCGGCAGGCCGTGCGCGAGCACGATCGCAACCGCTTCCGGGTCGGCGAAGGCGTTGAACTCCGCGGATGCCGTGTGGTTGCCGCTGGTGACGCCGCCACCCATCCAGGTGAGATCGGTGATGCGCGCGGCCAGATCAGGGCGGGCTAGGCAAAGCGCGGCAATGTTGGTGAGCGGCCCGAGAGCGAGAATGCGCTTCGGTCCCTCCAGCTCCAGCCAGGCCGAGAGCGCCGTAAAGGCGTCACTCGGCGGCAGTGCATCGGCTTGCGGCAGGGTCAGGCCAGCGGTCGGCATGCCGGCCTCGCCGAGAATGCGCTCGGCGGTCTCGAGTTTACCCAGCACCGGCAGGGCGCGGCCCTCGTGGATCGGGAAATCCCAGCCGAACGCACATTTCGCACTGGCTGCGTTGCGCTTCACCTGTTCGATCGGCGTGTTGCCGAAGACGAGCGATACCCCGTCGATCCTTTCACCGGCATGAAGCACGACGAGCACCGCTGCGATGTCGTCGAAACCCATGTCCGTATCGATCCAGACACCCATCTTCAGGTTACCCGAACTTCTTCAGGCGCGCCGCCTTTTCGACCGGAAGGTCGAAGGCAATCGTCGAGCCGGTTTCGCGCGACGGCAGCGCCGCGTCTTCCTCCGCCTTGATGGCGCCGAGTGGCGTATCGAGCAGATACTCGCGGGTGCTGCCGGAGAAAGAGGCTCCGCGCACGGTGCCTTGGAAAGGACCATAACCAAGGGTCACCATGCGCGGACGCCACGCAAGCCCTGCCGTGTCAGGCGGCAGGGATCCGGAGAGGTCGATCGGGCCGTTGTCCGCCCTAAGCTTGCCGCCCTCGACGGCAAAAATGTTCTCGAAGCCGACAAAGTCGGCAACGAAGCGCGAGATCGGACGGTTGTAGATGTCCTCGGGCGTACCGATCTGCTCGATCGCGCCGTTGAGCATGACGACGATGCGGTCGGCGAGCGACAGGGCTTCGCCCTGATCGTGGGTAACGAAGATCATCGTCACCCCGGTTTCCTTCTGCACCCGCTGCAGCTCCGTGCGCATTTCGAGACGCAGGCGGGCGTCGAGGTTCGACAGCGGCTCGTCGAGTAGAAGCACCTTCGGTTCCATCACCATCGAGCGGGCGAGTGCCACGCGCTGCTGCTGGCCGCCGGAGAGTTCACCGGGCTTGCGGGCAGCAAACTTCGAAAGCCCGACCGACTTCAGGCCGGCCGTCACCTTGCTCTCGATCTCGGACGCCGGCAGCTTCTTCAGCCGCAGGCCGAAGGCGACATTCTCGAACACGGTCAGGTGCGGGAACAGCGCATAGGACTGGAAGACGAGGCCGACCGAGCGCTTGTTGGCGGACACACGGGTGATGTCGGCGCCGTCGAGCCTGATGGCGCCGGAAGCGGGCGTCAGCAACCCGGCGATCGAGCGCATCGTCGTGGTCTTGCCGCAACCGGACGGTCCGAGGAACGCCACCAGTTCGCCCTTGCGGATCGACAGGTCGAGGTCCTTCACCGCGACGGTGTCGCCATAGGCGAGCGTCAGTTTTTCAAGGCTGAGGAAGGCGGCGTCAGACATAGCGAGAAAATCCCAGGAAACGTTCGGCAAGGAAGACGATGCCGATGGACATGAAGGCGAGCAGTGCGGAGAGCGCCGCGACCGACGGATCGTAGGTGATCTCCATGTAGGAGAGCATGTCGATCGGCAGCGTGCGCACGCCGGGGCCGGACAGGAAGAGCGACACCGGCACCTGGTTGAAGCTCGTCACGAAGCCGAGGATGAAGGCGGCGAGAATGCCGCTGCGGATGTTCGGCATGACCACCCGGAAAAAGGCGCCGGCGCGCGAGGAACCGAGCAGCACCGCGGCTTCCTCGATATCGGAGCGCAGGTTGTTGAGGCTCGCCGAGACGACCCGCACCGCATAGGGCAGCACCAGCGCCGTATGGGCAAGGAACAGCGTCAAGGTGATGTTGAGCCCGAAAGGCACGACGATGTAGCGCAACAGCGCCAGGCCGACGATGATGCCGGGTACGATGATCGGCAGCGACACGATCGTCCGGATGGTCTCGCCAAACGGCAGTTTGCAGCGCGAAAGGGCGTAGGAGGCGGGAACCCCGAGCACGAGGGCAGCCGCCGTGCCGCCGATCGCAAGCAGCATTGATATCGCGAAGCTCTCCTGGAAGCTTTCGACCGTGAACACCTTGGCGACCCACTTGAGCGAGAAGCCCTGCGGCGGGAAGGCCAGCGTCTCGCCGCCCGAGAGCGAGGCGGCGACGATGATGAAGAACGGCCCGATCAGGAAGCCGATCACCAGGAAAAGGACGAGAGGGGTAAAGACGCGCGGGGTCATCGCTTGTTCCTCGCGGTGGCAAGCCGTTTCAGGAGAAGATTGGCGGCGAAGCTCATGACGATCAGGATGAAGGCGATGACGCTCGCCGCGACGAAGTCGTTGGCGACGGTGACGCGCTGGTAGAGCAGCGTTTCGAGCATCAGCACCTTCGAGCCGCCGAGAATTGCCGGCGTGATGTAGGCAGTGAGCGAGCCGGTGAAGACCAGCGTTCCGCCGATCACGAGACCTTCCTTGGTCAAGGGCAGGATCACCTTGAAGAACACCTGGAACCAGTTGGCGCCGAGAACACGGGCCGCGGGGATCGCATCCTTCGGCATGTTTTCGAGCGCGCTGATCAGCGACAGGATCATCAGCGGCAGGAACAGCTGCAACAGACCGATGAACACGGCCGTTTCGGTGAAGAGAAACCGGATCGGTTCGTCCGAAAGGCCGACGAGCTGCAGCGCCTGGTTGACGATGCCGGTGCGGCCGAGGATGACGATCCAGGCGTAGGTGCGGGCGACCGACGAGATCATCAGCGGCAGCACGACGAGGCCGATCATCTGCCCCTTGGTGCGCGGCGTCAGGTTGACGATGGCAAAGGCCGCGGCATAGCCGATGACCGCCGAGACGGCGGTCACCATCAGGCCGAGTCGGAAGGTGCGCAGGAAGACGGTGCGGTTCAGCGGATCGGAGAAGAAATTGGTATAGGCCGACAACGACCAGCTGTCGGCGCTGCGAAAGCCTTCCGCCAGCAGGATCACCACCGGCGCCAGAAAGACGATCGCCGCAAAGACCGCTGCGGGCAGAGCGAGCGCCAGGGCTTCGGCGCGGTTCTGGAACATCCTTCTTCCTTTCAAGGCATTTCGCTGGCGCGATCACGTCGCGGCCCATCGCATCAGGCCTCCACCGACGGTCCGAGCCCGCCGGTGGAGGTATCAGTTGGCCAGGCTTACTGGCCGACCTGGGCGTTCCACTCCGACAGCCACGCTTCGCGGTTGTCGAGGGCGACGGCTGACGGGATCAGCTTCAGGTTCTTCACGGTCTCTTCGCCGTAGGTGAGGTTCTCGGCGATCTCGGGCGAGACCTTCACGTCCTTGTTGGCCGGGCTGTCGACCAGCTTTTCGGCCAGAGCCGTCTGGATTTCGGTCGAGAGCCAGAAGTCCATGAACTGGAGCGCCAGATCCTGGTTCTTGCCGCCCTTGGTCAAGACCATGACGTTCATGCCGCCGGTCTGGCCTTCCTTGGGCGTTGCCCACTTGATCGGCAGGCCGAGCTTGGTGAAGCCTTCCCAGGAGAAGCGACCGATCGGGGCGGCCCAGATTTCTTCCTGCTGCATGAGCTGCACCAGTTGCGAGGACTTGACGTAGAAGGTGACGATCTCGTCCTTCTTGGCGCCAACGGCGGCGATCGCTTCCTTCAGGTCCGGCGTGTTCTTGCCGATCGCTTCGCCGACCATGTAGAGCGCCGGCGGGCCCTGGTTGGTGGTGACGTTCGGGAAGGCCACGTGGCTGGCGTTCTTGTCGCTCAGAAGGTCAGCCCAGGAGTTCACTTCCATCTTGTCCGAGCGGTAGACGATCGAGGTTGCGTAGAAGGTGTAGCCGACGCTCATGCCGTCGCCGTTCGGGTCCTTGGCGAGGTCGTAAAGCTTGTTGAAGTTGGAAAGCTTCGAGGTGTCGATCTTCTCGATGAGATCGGCGCGGGTGGCAGAAAGCGCGTCGGCCATCGAGACGACGGCCATGTCGACGACCGGGCTTGCCTTGTTGGCTTCCATCTTCGCCAGTCGCTCGACGCTGTTGCCGGTCTCGACGACGAGCTTGCAGCCGCATTTCTGCTCGAACGGCGTGTAGACCAGTTCCTTAAAGGCGTCCTGGGCAAAGCCGTAGACGGAAATGGTGAGCGTCTTTTCCTGGGCAGACGCGGCGGGGGCGGCGACGAGCACGAGCGCGCTCGAGGCAAGCAGGAACTTCTTCATGGCTGGTGTCCTCCTTCGGTGACGGATGTGACTGCGGTGATCTGAGCGGGTTGAAAGTCGGGTGGTGCTGCGGCCGATTGCCTGACGACCAGATGCATCGGCACCCTGGATGTCTCGGCGGACACTGGCGCTCCGATCAATGGATCGGACGGGTCGCGTTCGCTGATCGCCTTGACAAGGGCGGCGACCGCAATCGCGGCGATTTCGGTCATGTCCATGCGCGCGGTCGTCAAGGCCGGCGTGATGACCGGCGCCCAGATCAGGTCGTCGAAACCGGTGACGCTCGCCTTTTCAGGCACGTTGACGCCGGCGCGCTGCAATTCGGTGAGGGCCCGCAGCGCATGCAGATCGGAGATGCAGGCAAAGGCGGTGTAGCCTTCCGCCACCTTCTCGGCGAGACCGAGCGGACAGCCTTTACCGGAAACGCGCTCCAACGGCTCAATCCAGAGCGTATCGGCGTGGCACCCTTCGACAAACACCGAGCGAATGCCGCCGGCGCGGTCGTTCTGAACGTTGGACGCGGGATTGTTGCCGATGATCAGCACCCGGCGATGTCCGAGCGCCCTCAGGTGCTCGCCGATCTGACGGCCGCCGCCCCAGTGGTCAGCGGCAACCGTGTTGCCAGGTGTCGAGGGGGTGTCGATGACCGCGACGGGACAGCCGACATCGGCGATGCGGGTGCCGCGCCTGGGCACGATCACCAGACCATCGACGTCCCGGTCGATCAACCGCTCGATCGCCTTGGTCTGGGTGGAGACGTCGCCGCGCGAGTCGGCGATCAGCACGCCGTAGCCGCAGGACGATGCGGCAAGCTCGATCGCCTGGGCGATCTGCGGGAAGAGCGGATTGGCGATATCGGGAAGGACGAGACCGAGCACGCCGGTGCGGCCGGTGCGAAGCGCCCTGCCCGCCTGGCTCGGCACGTAGCCGAGTTCGGCAGCCGTCGCGCGGATCTTTTCGACCATCTCGGCGGAGACGCGGCCCTTGCCCGAGAGCGCGTTGGACACCGTCGCCGCGGAGACGCCCAGCGTTCTGGCAATCCTCGTCAGTTTTGGTCCGGAACGCGCCAAGTCAGTGGTTTCCGCTATCGCGTGATTAAACGATTAATCAGGCGATATATCAGAATCCCCTGACTGTCGAATCCTTTTGTCGACGTGTTGCATTTTGCAATTTTCGAGGGAAGTTCAGATGGGAAACAATCGGCAGCGACGCCTTTGACGTACTTGGAAGACCGCGCGAAACGTCCGCTGACAAGCATTCGGTCCGAGTCGGCCGCCTGTGATATATCTTCGTGGGGCGACAGATTGCGGAATGCGAAACGCCCGTCTGCCGATCGGCCCAAGTCGGGGTTACAAATTTCAACTTCGACGGACAAAAGGAACCAAATTTCCCACTAAATTACTAGGGAATAAGTATGATGCATGGCAATCGCCCGACCGATAAGGTCGGGTGGCGGATGCGATCCGCGAGACAGGCATAAGCAGGAGTTTGGGAAATGACGGACACTATCATCGGCCTTGGCAACATCACGAAGCGCAGCCTGGGGGCGCCGCGCCCAATCCTCGCTGCCGCCACACTGGCGCTCGCGCTGTCGACCAGCACGACCGTCTTTGCCGAAGACGCCAAGTTCGACCCCAACGCCTCGATCACCATCGGCTCGCTCTATGAGCCGCAGAACCTCGACAACACCGCCGGCGCCGGCCAGGGCATCAACGAGGCCTTCAACGGCAATGTCTATGAGGCGCTCTTCACACTGACCGATGCAGGCGACGTCCAGCCGGGCCTCGTGGCCGAACAGAGCGTCAGCGAGGACGGCCTCACCTACACCTTCAAGCTTCATCCCGGCGTGACCTTCCACTCCGGCGATCCGCTGACGGCAACCGACGTCAAGTACAGCATCGAGCGCGTGACTTCAGAGCAATCCAAGAGTTCGCGCAAGAAGAGCCTCGCGACCATCAGTGCGATTGAGACCCCCGATGACCAGACCGTCGTCGTCAAGCTGTCGGCGCGCTCCATCTCGCTGCCCTACAATCTAAGCTATGTCTGGGTCGTCAACGATGCGGCCAAGGACCTCAACGCCGGCGAAGACGGCACCGGCCCCTACCGCCTCGACGAATGGCGTCGCGGCTCGTCGCTGGCGCTGGTCCGCAACGACAAATATTGGGGCACCGCCCCCACCAACGGCGAAGTCGTCTTCCAGTATTTCACCGACGCCACCGCGCTCAACAATGCGCTGCTGACCGGCGCCGTCGACATCATCACCAGCGTCCAGAGCCCGGACTCGATCGCCCAGTTCAAGGACAATCCCGACTTCACCGTCACCGCCGGCCAGTCCACCACCAAGGAACTGCTCGCCTTCAACGATCGCGTCGCTCCCTTCGACAACGTCAAGGTCCGCAAGGCGATCGCACGCGCCATCGACGACAAGAAGCTCCTGACCTCGATCTGGGGCGAATACGGCACCCTGATCGGCTCCTTCGTTCCGTCGACCGATCCCTGGTACGTGGACCTCACCGCCGTCGATGCCTATGACGTCGAAAGCGCCAAGGCACTTCTGAAGGAAGCGGGCTTTGCCGACGGCTTCACCTTCAAGCTCGACACCCCGAACTACGATCCGCATCCGATCGTCGCCCAGTTCATCCAGAGCGAGCTTGCCAAGGTCAACATCAAGGTCGAGATCAACGTGATCACCGCCAACGAGTGGTACACGAAGGTCTACAAGGCGCATGATTTCCAGGCGACGCTGCAGGAACACGTCAACCATCGCGATATCGTCTTTTACGGCAACCCGGACTTCTACTGGGGCTACAACAACCCCAAGGTCGTCGACCTGATCAAGGCATCGGAAGCTGCCGCCAATACGGATGAGCAGACCGCCAAACTCAAGGAAGCCAACACGATCATCGCCGAGGACGCTGCCAGCAACTGGCTCTACCTCTATCCGCAGATCGTCGTTTCGAGCTCGGCCGTATCGGGTTATCCGGTCAACGGCTTGAACTCGCAGTTCTTCGCCTACGGCATCAAGAAGAGCGAGCAGTAACCGGAACTGGTCTGCCATACATGGCAGCAGGAGCCCCTGGACCCGATCCGGGGGCTCTTTCCGTTTTCGCGCTCGGGCCGCCCCTCCGGGGACCGGTCAAGCCGTCCCATATATGTTGTTCCAAAATAGCGCCTGCGCTCTAGCCTCCCCCTCTGTTTTGATGCAAAAGCCAGCTCTCTGATCACGGGACTCTGTGAGAAGAAAGGAATGCCGCCATTCTCACCTATCTCGTCCGCCGTTTCGCCATCCTCATCCTGTCGCTGCTGATCGCTGCGGTGGTGCTGTTCGTGCTTCTGCGCCTGCTTCCCGGCGACCCCGCCAATGCGCTTCTCTCTGTCGGCGCCGATGCCGCACAGATCGAGAAGGCCCGCGAGCAGGTCGGCTCGAACCTGCCGCTCTGGCAGCAATTCCTGCGTTTTGCCGGCAGCCTTGCAAGCTTCGATCTCGGCACCTCCTTTGTCAGCGGCAAGCCGGTGATCGAGGAAATCGGCGCACGATTGACCGTGACGGTACCGCTGGCGCTGATGGGTTTCGTGCTAGCCATCCTGATCGCGGTGCCGCTCGGCATTCTCTCCGCCGTGAAAGCCGACCGCTGGTATGGCGGACTGATCTCGACCGTGTCGCAGCTCGGCATCGCTATCCCCGTCTTCTGGGTCGGCATCCTGCTCGTCACCGTCTTTGCCGTGACCTTTCGGCTGTTTCCCTCTGGCGGCTTTCCCCGCCGCGGCTGGCAGAACGAAGGACAAGTGCTCTATGCACTCGCGCTACCCGTGATCACGATCGGCATCGTCATGGGCGCATCGCTGCTGCGCTATGTCCGCTCGGCCACGCAGGACGTTCTCGGCAGCGACTACCTGCGCACAGCCCGTGCGCTTGGCGCAAGTTTCCCCGAAGCACTCATTCGTCACGGCATCCGCAACGGCGCGGTGCCGATTGTCGCCATTCTCGGCATCGAGCTTGCATCGACGCTGCTCGGGGCAGTCGTCGTCGAGCGCGTCTTTGCCCTGCCCGGCCTCGGATCCATGCTGCTCCTTGCGATCGAGCAGCGCGACTATCCGAATGTCCAGGGCGTGCTGTTCATCTCAACGCTTTTGGTCCTGCTGATCGGCTTTGCCGCCGATCTCACCCAACGTCTGATCGATCCGCGCCTGCGGGAACGCGCCGTCGGAGGCAACGCATGAACCCGATCGACACTTCGGTTTCCGCGCCAAAACGCCGGCAGTCGCTTGCCCTCACCGTTGGCCTCGTCCTTGTCGTCATCAATGTGCTCGTGGCGTTGCTGACCTTGTTCTGGACCCCCTATGACCCGCTGAACGCTTCCGGCGGCCGGCTGGAAGCGCCGTCGCTTCTGCACTGGCTTGGCACCGACCGGCTGGGACGAGACCTCCTGACCCAACTGATGATCGGCGCGCGCACCGCGCTGCTGGTTGGAACCGGTGCGGTCGCGATCGGGGCTGCGATCGGCGTCAGCCTCGGTGTCATCGCCGCCTTCGCCACCCGGCTTGCCGACGATGTGATGGCCGCGACGCTCGATATCCTGATCGCCTTCCCGACCCTGCTTCTGGCGATGCTGGTGGTGGCGGCAAGCGACAGCGCCAGCCTCTGGACGGCAATCCTCGCCCTCGGGCTTGCGATCTCCGCCATCGTCGCGCGGCTGACCCGCATCCTTGCCAAGCGCGTGCTTCGGCAGGACTACATCGTCGCCTCGCGCACCTCGGGCACGTCCTGGGTCGGCGTCGTCTTCCGACATGTGCTGCCCAACATCTGGCCGACCCTGTCGGTCAATTTCGCGCTACAGTTCGGGCTTGCCGTCATTGCCGAGGCGTCGCTCTCCTATCTCGGCCTTGGCGCGCCGCCGCCGAACGCCTCCTGGGGGCGCCTGCTGCAGGAGGCCCAGGGCACGGTCTATACGGCGCCGATCGGCGCGATCGCCCCGGGCCTTGCGCTCGTCGCCCTCGTCATCGGCATGAACCTGCTTGCCGACGGCCTGCGCGACATTGCCGATCCGACGCGCGGGAGATCGCGATGACAGCACTTCTTGACATCCAGAGGCTTGATATCCGCGCCGGCGAAAAGGCGTTGGTCGCCGACCTGTCCTTAACAATCCGGCCCGGCGAACGGATCGGGCTCATCGGCGAGTCAGGCTCGGGAAAATCGATGACGGCCATGGCCGCGACCGGCCTCCTGCCGCCATCGATCAGGGTCTCGGGCTCGATCGAACTCGATGGCCAGCAGGTCGTCGGTGCGACCGACAAGGTGATGAACCGCCTGCGTGGGGTTGCGGCCGCGGTCGTCTTCCAGGAGCCGCTGACCGCGCTTGACCCGCTGATGAAGATCGGCCGACAGATCGCCGAACCGGTTCGCCGTCGGATGGAGCGTGAGCACGGCAGGGCGTCGAAGGATGCCGTCAGCCGCGAGGTCCGCGATCTCATCGACAAGGTGGCCCTCCCCCAGCCCGACCGCATCATCAATTCCTATCCGCACGAAGTGTCCGGTGGCCAGCGCCAGCGCGTCGCCATCGCCATGGCCCTTGCCTGCCGCCCGAAACTGCTCATCGCCGACGAGCCGACGACGGCACTCGACGTCACGACGCAGGCGGAAATCCTCAAGCTGCTCGACCGGCTGGTGCGCGAAACGGGAATGGCGCTGTTGTTCATCAGCCATGACCTGCCTGTTGTCGCGCAGGTGGTGGAGCGCGTGATCGTGCTGAAAAACGGCATCGCCGTCGAACAGGGACCGGTCGGGTCGGTGTTCGGCAAGCCGGAGCATGACTATACCAAAACCCTGGTCGAGGCTGCCCGGCTGTTCGACGAAGCGCTGGGGGCAACCGGATCATGATGCTCGATCTTCAGAATGTCAGCTTCGGCTATTCGCGCCAGCAGACCACGCTCAGCGACGTCTCGCTCACTGTTCGGCCAGGCGTCAGCGTCGGCCTCGTCGGCGAATCGGGCTCCGGCAAGACCACCCTTCTGCGGCTGATGCTCGGGCTCATTCGCCCCACCTCCGGTACCATCCGGTTTGGCGACGAGATGCTCGACACCGGCAACGGCGCCTTCATGCAGCGGTATCGCCGCGCCGTGCAGCCGGTCTTCCAGGATCCCTACTCGTCCCTCGATCCACGCCAGCGGGTCATCGACATCATTGCCGAGCCGCTGAGGTCGCTGCATATCCCTGGCGATCGAACGCAGGCGGTCGCCGAAGCGCTGGAGGCGGTCGGCCTTTCGCGTGACGCCATGGAGCGCTATCCGCACGCCTTTTCCGGCGGCCAACGCCAGCGCATCGCCATTGCTCGCGCGATCGTCGCCGGGCCTCAGATCGTGCTCGCGGACGAGGCGGTCAGTGCCCTCGACCTTTCGACCCGCATCCGCATCGTCGAACTCTTCAAGGCCCTCTCGGAAAAGCTCACACTGGTCTTCGTTTCCCACGACCTCGGCGTGGTCGCGGCGCTCTGCGAGGAGATGGTCATTCTCGAGCGCGGCAGGATCGTCGAGAGCGGCAAGACCCGCGACATTTTGGCCGCTCCGAAGCACCCCTACACCCAGCGTCTGCTTGCCAGCAGTCCGCGAATGCCGGCTTGATCGGGTTTTCGGCCGCGATCGTCGGCACGAGCGAATCTGCTTTCGTCCACAAAGGCTTGGCAATTCGTAGTCGCATTGATCCAGAACAACCCTGAAGCGCCCCGACTTGAGCATGGTGCCGCCGGCTACGGAATCCCGCGGCCGCACGCCCGACGGGCGTTGCTCAATGCCTTCTGGGGGTCCGGAAAATCATGCCTACGCGCACCACACTGACTTTCGCCATCATCCTTGCCGCACTCGCAGCGCCGCTAACGGTCGCGCAGGCGGCGGATCTTTCCGAACCGGTCGCCGTGGCCGCACCTGAAATGCCGCTTGCCAGCGAGCCCGGCCCGTGGATGATCCGGGCCCGGGCGCTCGCCGTCCTGCCCGATGACAAGGGCTCGCTCTACTTGAACGGCACGGCGCTCGACGGCGAAAAGGTTGGCGTCAGCAATTCGGTCGTTCCCGAACTCGACATCACCTATTTCTTCACCGACAACATCGCGGCCGAACTGATCCTCGGCACGACGCCGCACACCGCGCGCGGCAGCGGCTCGATCGCCGGCCTCGGCGAGATCGGCAAGGCCTGGCTGCTGCCGCCGACGCTGACCCTGCAGTACCATTTCAATGTCACCGACACGATCAAGCCCTATGTCGGCGCCGGCGTGAACTACACGGTGTTCTACAACGAGAGGCCACGCGGCGATTTCTCGAGCTTCAACATGAAAAACACGTTTGGCGTCGCGCTGCAGGCCGGCGTCGACATCAAGCTCGACGAGCATTGGGGCCTGAACTTCGACGTGAAGAAGCTGTTCCTGGAGCCCGAAGTCAACGCGACGCTTCCCGGTGCGGGCGCCGTCAGCGGCAAGGTCAAGCTCGACCCGTGGCTGATCGGCACCGGCATCAGCTACCGCTTCTGAAGAGCAGCGCGATTGCAAGATCCTGCGGCGCCGGTTCGCGCGCCGCAGGGTCCAGGCGGCAGCTCACGCGTGGTGCGCCGTCACGGCCTTTGCGAGTTCGCCCGACAGCTCACGGCTGCTTGCGTGCGACACGTCGCCAAGCGACAGCATGCCGACCATGCGCTTGGCGTCGTCAATCACCGGCAAGCGTCGAACCTGCTTTGCTTCCATCAGATGCGCGGCGTGCTCGATCGTCTCGTCCGTACGGCAGTAGACGATATCCCGCGTCATCACGTCCCGCGCCGTCATCGAAGCGGGATCGCGCCCGTTGGCAAAGGCGCGCAGGGCGAGATCACGGTCGGTGACCATGCCGATCAGGCGGTCGTTTTCGCCGACCGGCAATGCGCCGATGTCCTCATCCCTCATGATGCGCGCGATCGTCTTGAGGTCGGTATCCGGCGATATCCAACGTGCGCCGGGGTGCATGGCTTCCGAAATTCTCATCGCATCCTCCCTTGAATGGAGAGACGAGAATAGGCCGCGATCGTGGCCATTCATTGATCCGCGTTGGCCGAGGCGCGCGGACCCTGTTCAGTCGAGTTCGAGAAGGAAATAGGTTGTCGGCCCCGAAGGGGCGTCGTTGCCGAGGCGGAAACGCGCAGGCCCCTTGCCCTTGGCGACGGGCGCTTCCACGGCGCCATCAAGGCCGATCGGCGACAGTTGCCACGAGGCCGCGTCTCGCGCGAACGAAAGGTCGACATAGCCCTTGCGGATCCGGACCGGCAACTGCCCGAAATCCTCGATCACCTTTTCCTCGCTGTCGCGAAAGGTCATGTTGGTGTTCTGTGCATCGGTTGCGAAGATCAGAAGCAGGCGCTTGCTGCGCGCCAGCGAGGCGTGCGCACCGAGCGCCGAAAGCGCGACAAGCCCGTCGCCATCGGCGCTTTCGACGCGCATGACGCCGAGATCGACAGGCTCTCGCAGCGACGAAAAGGCGGCCGCCTCGGTCGCCGCCGTCGAGACGCGCAACTGCCCGGAAAAGCGGTTCAGCAGGATCTCACCGGTGCTGCTCTCATAGATCCCGGCGTCGAGATCTGAACGGTTGCCGGCCGCAAGCGCGCCGCGCCCGCGCAGCTGTTCGAGCACCTCGCCTGTATCCTGCTGTCGCGGCTGGGTCACCGTAACCGTTGCACTTGGCCGGTTCGCGTCTTCAAGGCCGATCCGCCCGACGAGCCCGAGGTCGGTCAGATGCTCGGGCTCGCGCGCCTGCATGTCGTCCGACAGGTCCTGTTCGCCGCGCACGGCAAAGGGAATGGTCACATCGGCGGTCGCGACGTCGCCGCGTCGATAAAGCAAGGCTGCGAGCGTCTCGCCGGCGCGGGCGACCGGATCGAGTGCGATGGCATAGGGGAACATTGCCCGCTTGTGCGCAAAGGGTTCGCCATAGGCAAGCACGATCGGCCCATGCCCGTGGCGGCACAGCGCATCCCATCCCTGCAGTGCGGCGTAAGCCGGCATCGCCAGCCCCGCCTCGTAGCGGTAGCGGTTCCAGAACAGATGATCATATTCGCTGACCACGAACGGCTTGCCGAGCCAGCGGGCGGCAGCGATCATTCGAATGTAGTTCTCGGCATCCGCGATCGAGCTTGTCTGGGTGGTGGTGCTTCCCGGCGCATAGCCGCTGACCCAGTCGTGATAGGTGTTCATGGTCACCGCTTCCAGGTCGCGGCGGCTCAGCGCCGTCTGGATCGTCGGCCAGTTGTTGTAGGTGCTGATCAGCCCGCGATATCCAAGCCGACGCAGCACGTCGCTCATCTGCACGGCGCTGGCGCGTTCCGTCTCGACGAAAAACGCCTGCAGGTCGCGCAGCCGCGCGCTGTCGGCGTAGCGGTCTGAGGGGAGCGCGATCGATCTTGCCTCGACCGATTCTTCCGTGCCGAGATCGGGCCAGAGCTTCGCCAGGGCTTCGGTCGAGCCATAGCGCTTCGCTAGCCAGTCGTTGAAGGGCTTGGCCAACGCCGGATCATAGGGCGCCTTGCCCGGCCGATCGTGCACGACGCCGTCGAATTCGATGCCGTTCTCGTTGGCGAGGATGACGAGCGCCAGAGCATCGTCGCGGATCGGCGCCACTCCGGTGTAGGGGTTCACGCGGCCGAGGATCGTTTCCTGCATGCGCGTCCAATGGCGGAACGCTTCGTCGTCGAGGTAGAGCGCGAGCTTCAGGTTGCCACCGGCATCCCAGCGATCCTCAAAGCCGCCATAGGCTCCGCGCGGCGACGACAGGCCATCGATGATCCAGTAGATGCCGTTGCGCTTCAGAGCGGCGAGCAGATAGTGCACGCGGTCGAGCGTCTCCGGGTCGTAGTCGAAATCCTTCTCGCGGGAAAACATCAGGCTCGCATCGACGAAGTGCAGCCTTGCCATGTTGTAGCCGTGCGTCGCCAGTTGCAGGGCATAACGGTCGGCTGTCCGGTGATCCGGGAAGCCGCCGGAGGCCGGGCTCCAGGCCAGCGAGGCGCACAGCATCCGCTCTGGTTTTTCCGGTGTCGCCGCAAAGGCGAGGCGCCCATTGGCGCCAGCGACGAGGCGGCGATCGGACGTGATATCCGCGTTCGGCAGAAACGCGGAAAAATCGAGCGGGCTGCCGGCCTGAAGCTCAAGCGAGGTCTCGCGCACGGGCAGCCACTGATCTGCCGCCCTTGCGGCGGGAACGGCGGCGAGAAGCGCCGACAGCGCCGCGATCAGCATCCGCCAGATCATGCACCGGCTCCAACAAGCCTGCTTTCAATGGGCTTCTCGGGTGCGCGACGTGCCCGGAAGAACCCTACGGGCAGCGCGGCGGCGTGGAAAAACCAGGCGACGACGGTATAGAGGCCCATGCTGAAGCCACCCTTGCGCAGGGTCATCAGCGCGACTACGGCAGCAAAGACCGCAACGACGATACCGAGGGCAAGGCCCTTGTCGGGCATCACCAGCAGCAGGCCGAGCGACACCGCCCACCACAGATAGACGAGCGCCCAAAGCTTCAGCTCCGGCAATTCCCGAACGAGTTGCATGAAATACGGCCGGCCGAGCGAGGCGCGCAAGAGCTCGCCGATACCGAAGAGATACTTGCTTTTCCAGCGGCGGACGAGCAGTCGGTAGGAATTGTCCGTGTGGCCGAAATGCTGGACGAACCGCCGGTCGAGGCGATGCAGCGTCCAGCCGGCGCTCCTCAGCCGGATGCCGAGATCGAATTCCTCATAGCCGTGAAGGTTGCGATCGGAGAGATAGCCGACCGCCTCGATCGCCGCACGGCGATAAAGGCCGCCGCCGTTCATGCGGTCGATAGTTCCGACCCGGTTTTCAGGCGAATTGCGGGAAACGCGGCGGGAAAACTCAAGGTTGGAGGTGAGCATTTCCTGGACATGGCCAGTGACGCCGGCGACGTCGGGATTGTCGGAGAGGAACGCCGACGCCACCTCCAGGAAATCGCCGTCGAGCAGCATGTCGCCATCGAGCAGGCAGATGTGATCGTGTCGGGAATACTGAAAACCGAGCTGGGGCCCGATACCGCAACTGGGCAAGGCCGGCGGGCTGATCTGGGCGATGACGACAGGGTAGCGCGAGGCGATCTCGATCGTCCGGTCCCTGGAGCCGCTGTCGGCAACGATCACTTCTCCACCGACCGCTTTCAGCGCGGCCAATGCGCTCTCGATGGTCGCCGCTATGCGTCTCTCTTCGTTGAGCGTCTTGATGATGACGGATACTGCCACGCGATCCCCCAATATCAGCAGAGCCTATTCGAACCTGCCCCACTGAAACCAAAGCTAGCTGCGAAGTTTTTCGTTTTGGTTTACTCGCCCCAGCAATGCCAGGAGCTTTGCTCGGTAGCGCGCGATGATCCAGCCGGAAAAGACCCCGCAGGCGCCTCCGAAAAGCTTGACCGCGACATCCGTCACCCGCGCGTGGCGGTCTGCCGAAATCATCTGCAACAGCTCAAAACCGATCGCCGTTGCCAGCACGAGCAGCAGCACGCGCCCGAGCCGCTTCGGGTAGGCGAGCGCGAACAGCAGGCCCATCAGGCCGAACGCCCCAAAACGTTCCAGGTGAACGAGATGCCCGATGCGCGGCCGCAGATCGAGAGGAGACATGGTCGAATAGGCGATCACCGCAAACAGGATCCATGCAAGAAGGCCGGCGGCGCGTTTCAGTGTCATGTTAAGCTGGTCTTTCAGAAAGCGTGCGAAGCACGTCGAACGATCCGCGGCGACGCCTGCACCCTGTCCGCGCGACAAGGGGCGCTGCCGCAATTACAAGACGAGGCGACCGACGCACGCGCCTGCCTACTTCGCCAGCAAAGCGCTATACACTGCCGCGGTCCTTTGCGCCACGTTTGTCCAACTGTAAGTGGCCTCCGCGTGCGCCGCGCGCTCGCGCACCTCTTCGTCGTTCAAGGGAGCGGCGAGCTTCTCGGTGATGCCCGCCGCCAGGGCATCGATGTCGCCCAGCTTGAAATAGTCGTCGGGGGAGAGGTCCAGTTCCTGGTTGGCCACGATGTCGCTTGCCAGCACCGGGAGACCGTAGGCCATTGCCTCAAGCAGCGCGATCGGCATGCCCTCATGGCTCGATGGCAGCACGAAAAGGGCAGCGTTGGCGAACAGTTCGGCCAGTCTGTCGCCGGATTGGAAGCCCGTGAGCACGACCCCGGGGACCTCCTGGGCCAGCGCCCTTACCTCCTTGACATAGACGGTCTCGAATTCCGCTCCGCCGGCAAGGACGAGCCGGATATTCTTGAGGCCGCACCTTGAAAAGGCGCGGATGAGATCGAGCTGCCGCTTCTCCGGCACAAGCCGGGCCGCAAGCAGGATGTAGCGCCGCGGCGTCAGGCCGAACTCCGCGAGCGCGCCGGCGCCGCCGGTCGGCTGGGTGATCGCGACGCCGTTCGGCACAAGCGTCATGCCAACATGGTGCCGGGCCCGCATCGTTTGGGCGATGTCCTTGGAGATGGCGACGCGCCCGTTGGAAAACCGCATGCCGAAGAACTCGCCGAGCTTCAGCGTCCGCCTGGCAAATCCGCCCCATTTTTGCCGGTCGTAGTCGTAGCCGTGATGGGTGACAACCACCTTGAGCCCGAAGAGCCGCGCCAGCGGCGTCATCAACGCCGGGCCGATGGCGTGAATATGCAAAACGTCCGGACGCCGCCACGCGGCAAGACACACACCAAGGAACGTATGCACGATCGCTTCCAGCGCCATCCGGCGCGGCGCCCAGAGAGGCAGGACGTCGACGCCGTTCCAGACATAGATCCGACGGTCTTCGAGATAACGGCTGCGCCCGACGACCTCGACGTCCCAGCCATAGCCCAGAAGCTTGCTTGCGAGCATTTCGACGTGTTTCTCGACGCCGCCCTGAACGTTTGGAATGCCCCGCAAACCCAGCATCATCACGCGACGGCGCTCGCCGCGCGCTGCAAGAGCGCCACTCTGAGCAGACGGGCCTTGCTGCCTGCCGGAAAAGACCGAGCCGCGACCCGGCGCTCTAACGCGACCGTCGGAAAGTCCGGCTTGGGCCAGATCCTGCGCAATCACCGGCTGCTGCTGGTGACGACTGCTCGAAACATCAGACTTCCTGCTCATGAGTTGCCTCGAAGCTTGTCCGTATCGAATTTACGGAGAAATACTTACCGACTGCCCAGATATTTCATTTACCTCTTATATAAACGACCCATAACCATAGGGCGAGCCCACGTTACTACAAATTGTATCGTAACGTTAATGGCGGCGTGTTCAGGCGGCGCCGAGCGCGGCATAAAGATCAAGCGTTCGTTGGCGATAGGCCTCGGCCGAGAACTCCCGGGCAATCCACGCCCGTCCCGAGCGGCCCATGGACGCGCGCCCTTCAGCCGACAATGTGGCCATCTTCGTAAGTGTGTCTGCAAGGTCGTCGACATTACCGGACCTGGCAGTCAGGCCCGTCTCGTTATCGACGATCATTTCCGGAATGCCGCCGATCGAAGCGCCGATGACCGGCCTTCCCAGAGCATAGGCTTCGAGCACGCTGATCGGCGCGTTCTCGTACCACTCGGATGGCAACACCAGGGCATAGGCCTCGCCGACCAGTCGATGCAGCGCATGGCCGGAAAGATATCCGGCAAAAGTGACATCGGCACCTGTCTCTTCGGCAAGCCGGCGCAAGGCGGCTTCCTCCGGGCCGGTCCCGGCGATCACGAGGCGCTGCCTTGCCAAGGCGATCGCCCTGATCAGGGTCGCCAGGCCCTTCTCCGGCGCCAGCCTTCCGGCAAAGACGAAGTAGCCGCCTTCGGTCCAACGGTCCGAATAGTCGCCGACATCGACGAAGTTCGGGATGTGGACCATCTGCTGACGGGGCCAGCCCCATTCGACCAGCTTGTCGACATAGAACTTGCTGGGCACGACGATGCGATCGACCCTGTTGCGGTAGAGGCCGAGCGTGCGGTGCACCACGGTCTCCGCAAGCACCACGGCGCTCAGCGCCAGTTCGCCCTTGATGCATCGGTGGCGAAGCACGTTGTAGACGTGGCCGCCGCGACAGTCCTCGCAGACGGCGCCATCGCGCAGCATCTTGTAGGAGGGGCAGGCAAGCTTCAGGTCATGCGCGGTCATCACCACCGGGATACCGGCCGATTTCAGGGTCGAGAAGATGGCCGGCGAGAGGTGATGGTAGACGTTGTGCGCATGGGCGACCGAGGGGCGCACACGCTCGATCAGACGGTTGATGCTGCGCTGCGCTTCACGCGAATAGATGACGCTTGCAGCCTGCACGACCTTGCGCAAGGGGCTCGTGCGCCGGCCATATTCGATTTCCGAGACGAAGTAGTCGGACCACGGCGAGGGCTGATTGTCCTCGTGCTGCATGGCGAAGGGCACGACGTCCCAGCCGATGTCGCCGAACATCTTCATATGATCGAAGAACACCGCCTCGGCGCCGCCACGTCGATAGAAGTAGTTGTTGATCGCGAGCAGCCTATTGTTGCGCTCCTGCTGCGACATGTCGCCTCCTACCAGCCGAGCCTGTCGAGCGCCTGCTCGACTGGCAGAACCACGCACCCCCTGGCGACCGCATGAGCGACCAGGTCTTCGAACGTCCCGGGCGTGCACCCGTAGGGTGTCGGTCGGGCCGCGATGTCATGGGTGAAAAACACGAGCCAGCCCGGCCGATCGGCAACGTCGTCAATCCACCCGGTCAGTGCCTGCGCATCCGCCTCGGGCTGCCGGATCTCCACCGCCTTCAACATCAGCGGATCGACGGACAGGCGATTGACGCTTTCACCGGCGGCGCGGCAGCTGCGATAGCGCCGCCCGAGCTCCCGGCGCGCCGATGGCCAGGCGGCATTGTACGGAAACGCGAAATTCGTTGCCGCCAGAGCAACGCCGCTGCGCCGCAGATAGTCGGCGTTGCGGTCGAGGTCATGGGCAAGCCCATGTCCGCCCAGCCGGCGGATCTTGTCGTGGGAATAGGTGTGGCAGCCGACCTCGTGACCGCGGCGGGAAAGGTCTGCGCAGCCCTCAGCCGAAATCAGCGTGCGATCGGCTTCAACGCGACCGGCAAGACCGCCGGCGATGTAGAACGTGCCCCGAACGCCGTGGCGCTCGAGAATTTCAGCGCCGTTGTGAAGCGCCGAGTCAGGGACATCGTCGAAGGTGAAGGAAACGATCGGCACATCGGTCGCCACGTCGCGGGGCTTTGTCGCAAACCGCCAGATCAGCCGGTTGGCGACGCGATCCACCAGGCCGTCGATGGTTTGCATGAGATCAGGCATAGGCGGCTCCGGATCTGATCTGCTGCGGCGCGACCGAAAGCACGGCGCGCGACTGAAGGTGCAGCCCGTAAAGCGAGAACAGGAAGGTGAACCAGAGAAGGTTTCCACCCTCGAAGAAGAGGCTCTCGAGGCCGGCATTGAAGATGGTGTAGAGCCAGACGCGGATATAGAGCCGCGTCAGATGCGAGTGCTCCTCGGCCGGCGCCAGGCGCGCAATGTTGCGCAGCGGCAGCACCAGCAACCAGATCACCGTCAGGAACAGGCCTGGGAAACCGGTCATCAGGGCGATATCAAGATAGGAATTGTGACCGTTGGCGGCCGCCACTGCCCAGGTTTCGATCGACCCGCCGCTGTTGACCAGTTCCGACGTCTGCCAGAAGGCTTTGAAACCGTAGCCGGTGATCGGCTGTTCGGCGAGCGCGCTGAACGCGAAGCGCCAGATATCGGCACGGTTGGTGAAGGTGGCGTCAATGCCGAGATCTGTGATGAACTCGCTGAGCGGCGTGAACACCGCCGAGCCGACGGCAAACAGGTTGAACAGGCCGACGCCGCCAATGACGATCGGGATGCGCAGGAACCGGAATCGCTCGAAGATCCAGGCAAGCAGCACAATCGCCGGCAGCATCGCCGTCGATGTTTTGCCGCCGGTATGCAGCAGGAAGTTGAAGGCCAGAAGCACGATCGCGATGCCGGCAAGCCGCGACCAGACGTTCATCACGTAGAGGCCGAAGAAGGCGGCGATCACCATCGCCGCCGCGGCGCTGTTCTTGTGCGGGAAGTGACCGCGCCACAGGCCGGCGTTCATCGGCTCGCGCAGTTCGGACGCTTGATGGATTGCGAGCGTCGGTTTGAAGAGGATGCCGTAATAGGCGACGGCAAGCATGAACAGCGTCCCGACGCCGAGCATCGCGGCGAAGTGTCTCTCCGACTTCGGCAAGAGCAGGTAGACGCTGGCGTTGATCGTCACCATCACCGCAAGCACCGTGCCCTTGATGCCGAGCATCGGATAGGCCGAGATCGCCGAGACGAACAGGAACCAGACGTAGAGCACGGCAAGCAGGGGACGCGGCTGCAGGATGATATTGCGCATCGGATGCGCAAGGCCGTAGGCAAACATGCCGGCAAAGAGAAGCAGCGACACGATCTGGTTCAGTCGGTTGGAATTGCCGGCGGACGGGTCGAGCACCGCCTCGCCCGTGAGATCGACGAAGGGTGTGGTCGAGATCCAGAAGAACAGGAACGTCGCCATGAAAAGCACGGTGCCGATGCGCTGGCGCAGCACATCCGCAGAGGTTTGCTCATGGTAGACGGCGCTGGTCATGCCGCCCCTCTTTCAAACCGCTGCCGGCCCGCGTCCGCGCAGGAAACGCCAGAGGCCGAGCGTCACAGCGAGGCCGATACCAAGCGCAAGGCCGAGGATCGCGCCGCCGGCCAGAAGCACGATCGTGCGCGGCGGCCAGCTGCGCGAATTCGGCGGCAGCGCGCGGGAGATGACGCGGACATTGGTCGTATCGATCTGCTGGCGCTCAGTGATCTGTTGCGCGCGCGCCAGATGGGTTTCGTAGATGGCCGCCTTGGCGCGCGCATCCCGCTCGAGATCACGAAGCTGGACCTGTGCCTCGTTGTCGGAAAACACATTCGACTTCTCGTCGCTCGCCTTGGCGCGCAACGCCGCAAATGCCTGTTGCTCGCGATCCATGTCTGCCTTCGCCCGGTCGAGGATGCGGCGCGCCTCGTCGGCCATGGCGGCTTCGAGCGTCGCGCGCTCAGAGCGGGCATTGACGAGCCGCGGATGCCGCTCGCCATAGGTACGCTGCATCGAGGCGATCTGCTGCTGCAGGACGTTATACTGCTCGCGCAGGTTGGTCATGTTCACCGACTCGAACTCGGAAGCGCTGGCTGTCCGCCCCTGCACGATGGCGTCGTTCATCTGCCGATAGCGTGTCTCGGCCTGGATCGCGCGCTGTTGCGCGTCGAGAACCTGGGTGTTCAGTTCGTTCGAAAGCTGATTGCTGACAAGCTGCCCGTCATTGGTCGATTGCAGCCCGTTCCTGCGGCGGAAGTCTTCAACCGCCCGCTCCGCCTCGGTCACGTTATGACGCAGCTCGTCGAGACGCGCGTTGAGGTTCTGAGCCACGCGACCGGCGCTTTCGGCCGCCGATTGAAACAGTTCCTGCTCGAAGGCCGAGACGATGGCATCCGACAGCGTCACCGCCTTGCCGGCCTCCTCGCTCCAGACCTTCATCACCACGACGAAGGATCGCTCTTCCCGCCGCGCTTCGACGCGCTCGGAAAGGGCCCGCATGGCAGCGAGCTCGTCCCCGGCTTTTTGTTCCGTCTTGGTCGAAAACAGGTTCTTCAGCGATCCCAGGGCCGACGGCTTGACGAACTCCGGATCTTCCGTGAGGCGCAGCCGCGTGATTACGCGCGACAAGACGTTGCGCGAGGTCAGAATGCGAAGCTTGCTTTCGACCTCGAGAAGTTGCGCGTCGCGCTGCGGGTTGCTGGTGAAGACGTCGTCGCTGACGACGTTGAGATTGGACGGGTCGACGACAATGTCGGTGTAGACGGTGTAGCGGGGCGTCGCCGTCAGCGCATAGGCAAGGGCGGCGGCCACACAAAGGAAAACGGCGAGTGCGATCCAGAACAGCCCGCCGCGTAACCAGCCGATGAGATCATCGATGCCGATCCTGCCAAGGTCGTTCATTCCTGGAAAATAGCTGCCGCGCGGCACGGCCGCCGCCGGCAAAGGCGCAACCGCCTCGACGCGCTGCACGCCAGGAGTACCGCTCGATCGCTCGGCGGCGCGCTCGTCCGCCTTCGCGGGCTCGTCGAGATCGGGCGAAAGCAGATCGAGCAAAGAGCCTCGCTCCGCCGGCGCACGCTGCTCGCGCGCCGGTTGACTGGGCTTCTGTTTTCCGGCCTCGTCCGGCCTGTACATCAGCATCCCTCACACACGCCCATAACGACGCGAAGATCGAGACCTCGCGAGTTGCCTCTAACGCAAAATTAAGGTTGTACAGTGAATTTTCCGTTAAACGGCAGGATAGCAGCTTAACACGTTAGCGGCTCATAATTCAGAAGTCCGTGAGCAGGCGGCTCCAGGTCTCGGACGCCAGTCCACCCACATATATGTCGTTGCGCAGCGCCGCCTCCTTCAGGTCGGCATGACGCGTCACCAGACAGAAATAACCCCGATGGTGAAACGACAGCCATCTCTGGCGCGAGACCGCATTCATCAGGAATGGCTGTGCGCTGCCGACCGCGAATGCATACCCTTCGGCATCGAGCGCGTGAAACATTTGCGCGGTCACGTCGAACTCGCGGCCATTTTCGCAGACCATATTGAGAACGGTCGCCTGCTCGCCCGCCTTGCCGAAATAGAGGTAGGCGCCTATGACCCGGCCGCCGTCGCCGACCACCTCGCGGCACAGAAGTTCGCCAAGGCTCGCATTCGCGGCTGCGACCGCCACCAGCCACTCGAACGCATGCTGCGACCAGATGGGTCGGATGGCGAAGCGCTCGAGCATCGGCTCGGCGATGGCGGCGAACGCCGCCGGTTCGATTGCACGCGTCGAGCAACCGGCGGCCGGGGCCGGCTTCGCCTTCGCACGCCTCTTGCGCAAAATCCGGTCGGCAAGGGCGAGCGGCGCGCTCAGCAACGATGAGCGGGCCAGGCGAAAATGTCGGCCGATCGTCAGCGCCCACGCCTTGAAAGGTCGGAACGACCGACGCCACTCCAGGCTCTGGATTGGAAGGACATGGCCGCCGCCGGCAACCCAATGGTCGGCGCTGACAGGAGAGGCATTGTCCGAGAAGCAGAAGTCCTGGCGGCTGGCGCGCATCGTGCGCGCAAGGCACGCCGCTCCCGTCGCCCCCGCCTTTCCATCGGCCATGAAGGCGCAAAGCAGGCGACCGACGATGGGCCGTCCGTTGACGGCAAACTCCATCGGGACCGAGAGGATGGTGCTGCAAATCTCTCCTGCGCCGTCCTCGTAGACAACGCTTCCCTTGTCGGCGGAGTAATGCGGGCTGTCGAAGAAGATCGTTTGCAGATAGCGGCGAAGGTCGTCGCCTGCCTCGCCATCCCGCTTGCGGAAGATCTTGTTGAACAGCCGCCCGACCGCCGGCACGTCGCGCGGCTCCATGGGGCGCGCCCCTCCTGCGTGGGGCATGTCGCGGCCAAGCGACCTTGCGGCCTTCAGGTTTCCGACCTCAACCTTCATGGGCGATCCCCGCGGGCAACGGCGCATTTCCCGCTTGCTCGCGATCGCGTCGAACGAAGCGCAGAAACACCGCCCAGGAAACGACGACCATGGCGATCTCGATGACGTAGAAGGAGATGAAGGTCCCGATCGGCGGCGCATACCAGGTGGCCCAGGCCGTGACGGCGGCGCCGAGCACGCTTCCGAGACCCATCACCGAGGCGCGCGCCGGATGATGACCGGATGCGCCGAGCGCCTCCATCGCCACCGACCACATGGCAAGCGGCACCACGACCCAGCACAGGATCCGCACGAACGAAACGAGCGAGACGTAGTCCTTGCCGAAGAGATAGGGCAGCACCGGCGCCAGCACGAAGACGGCGACGGCCGCAGCAATGCTGATCGACGTGGCGGCCAGGAGCACCTTGCGCACACGTTCGAAGGCGTGATGCAGCCCGGCTGCCGTCGCCTTTGCCGAACCCGGATAGATCAGCCGGTTCAGCGCTTCGACCGAGAGGTAGCTGCTCTCCAGCATCCTGCGGGCAACCGAATAGCTCGACATCACCTCGGCGGTCGCAACCAGGCTCAGGACCAGCAGGTCGGCATTTTGTCTGACAGCGCGCAGGATGAACGGTACGCTGAAATACAGCCCCAGCGGCAATTCTTCCTTGACGATCCCGTAGCTCGGCCGCCCCAGCACCTTGACGGCGCGCCAGCACCCGGCCGCCACCAGCACATGGCAGACGAACTGCCACACCGCAAAGGATGCGACCGTCGCGACGCCAAAGACGATACAGGCGAGTGCTGCGGCAATGGTGCGCGCCACGGCAAAGCCGACGACGACCTTGTTTGCCGAAGCGAAATTGGAATGGGCGAGAAAGATCTGCTCGGCCAGAACGATGATGCGAACGAAGATCACATTGGTGACCAGCATCAGGGTTATGACCGCGATATTGGTCGCAGGATCCGGCGACAGCGTGAAGAAGAACGGCAGCACCGCTGCACCCAGCAGAACCAGGACGACGCCGCTGATCGCAGTGAGGATGATGTTGTGGCCGAGCATGCGCGCATACATGCTGCGATCGCGCGCCACACGGCGCACCAGACATTCCATCGCGCCGAGGCCGCACAGATGCACGGCAATATTGGCAACGGCGGTGATCGCCACGAAGACGCTGAACTCGTGCACGCCGAGAAAGCGCGCCAGAATGGCAAACGTCAGGAGCTGCGCGGCGGAACCGATGACGAGGCTGCCGCCGGATGCAGCATAGGAGAGGATCATCGCCAGGAACGGTCTGTGCGCGCGTTCCTTCACACTTTCCGAGGCCATTCCGATCTGCCTTTGACACCAGCCCGCCAATCGACGCGTAAACCACACGCAATGATAGCAGGCGCACGCCTTTGATCGCTGCGCAGAGTAGCAGGCAGAAATGATTGCGCGGTTAACGTACCCGTCGCAATTGTATTTCAGCTTCCGTTTACCCGATTACAGTAGTGTCCTGTACTTGTGCGTCTACAGGTTTTTCCAGCAAGACTCGATCAGGACATGAGGGAGTGGCCGTGCCGAACGACAATCATGTGCGCTTGCACCGGTTCATGGGGGTCGACCTCGAACTTGCACCCGACGTCCTTGTTCCACGGGAAGAGACCGAACTCCTCGGCAGAAAGGCGGTAGCACTCCTTGAAGCCGGATCGCCGGATGTCCGGATCATCGACATGTGCTGCGGCTCCGGCAACCTCGCGCTCGGCATCGCCAACGACAGGCCGTCCGCCCGCGTCTGGGGCGCAGACCTGACCGACAGCACCGTGGCGCTTGCGCGCCGCAACGTCGATCGGCTCGGTCTGGCCGGACGGGTCCTGATCCACCAGGGCGACCTTTTTGGCGCATTCGAGGGCGAGGGCCTCGAGGGCACGATCGACATGATCGTCTGCAACCCGCCCTATATTTCCACCGGCCGGCTGGAGGGCGAGAGCGCCCATCTGCTCGAAAACGAGCCACGCGAAGCCTTCGATGGCGGGCCTTACGGCATCTCCATCCATCAGCGCCTGATCCGGGACGCCACGACATTTCTGAAACCCGGCGGCTATCTGCTGTTCGAATTCGGCGAAGGCCAGGAACGGCAGGCCGCAGCGCTGCTGGCGAGGGCGAAGGTCTATGAACCGGTAAACTTCGCGACCGACGAAGCCGGAAAACCAAGAGTCGCCATCGTCCGCAAGGTCTCGGATCCGACCGGAGATGGGGCGAGATGAGCGAAATCCGTTCGCTTGAAAACACCGACATTGCAGCGGTCGCGGCGATGTTCCAGCGGGTGTTTCGCGACGAGACCGTCGCATCGCCGGCATTGGCCGCCTATATGCGGCAACTGTACCTCGATGCGCCTGGCAGCGACCCGCAGATCCGCCCGCTCGTGCACGTGAACGACCAGGGCCGCATCACCGGCTTCGTCGGCGTCAACGCCCTGCAGATGACGCTCGATGGCCAGCCGTTGCGCGCCGCCATCTGCGGGTCGCTGATGGTGGAAGATCGCGAAAGCGATCCGCTGGCCGGCGCCCGCATCCTGAAAGCGTTTCTCGCCGGCCCGCAGGATCTTTCATTCAGCGAAACTGCAAGCGAAGTGTCGACCCAAATGTGGACGCGGCTTCGCGGCGTGGTCCTGCCGCAATACAGTCTCGACTGGGTGCGCGTCATTCGCCCCATGGGCTTCAGCCTGAGCGTTGCCGCAAACCGCATCAAGCCTGCACGGCTTGCCGCACCCTTCGCGCGCGCCCTCGACAGTTTCTATCGCAAGCGCATGGACCAGGGTGAGCAGCGCTGGTCCGCCCTGCCCGAGGCCGGCTCAGCACCTGCCGGCTTCACGGTCAAGGAGACGGACCGCGCCGGCTTTGCAGCCGTTGTCGATCAGTTCACCGCGCAATTTGCGCTTCGCCCGCGTTGGGGCGAAGGCCAGCTCGACCACATACTGTCGGATGCGGAGCAAAAGCCCGACCAGGGCGCGCTTGTCTATGCGCTTGTCGCCGCGCGCACCGGCGCGCTTGTCGGCGCATTCGCCTATTATGCCAAGGCCGGGGAAATCGGCCGGGTGTTGCAGATCCTGGCGCTGCCGGGACAGGCCGGGCCGGTCATCGACTGTCTGGTCGACGCAGCCTCGAAACGCGGCCTTGCCGGTTTGCGCGGACGCACGCAGCCGGCGCTGATGGAGGCCATGCTTGGTCGGCGCATAGCCTTCGTGCATGTCGCCTCCACGGTCGTCCACGCGCGCGATCCGGCGGTCGTTCAGGCCTGCCGGGACGGAAAGGGCTTTTTCAACGGCCTCGCCGGCGAACACTGGAGCCGGCTGATCGGCGGCCGCTTCGACTGAAAGGCGGCTTCCGCCGCCTTGTCTCATCCCGCGACTTCGTCCACCGGACGCACGAGCTGCGGCCCGAGATGCAGGTATCGCGTCGCCTTGCGTTTGGCCGTGATATCCGCCCATACACGCTCGACCTGGACAGCCGTCAAACCGGCTGCCTTTGCCACCGCATCGATCTCGATGCCGTGATTGAGGCCGTAGAGGCAGAGATCCATGCGGTCGTAAGGCAGGGAGAAGTAGAATTCCTCCTGCGTCTGCTCCAGTGAATAGGTATCGGTCGTCGGCGGCCGGCGGCAGATCTCCGCCGGCACGCCGAGATGGGCGGCCAGCGCATAGACCTGCGACTTGTAGAGATGGGCAATCGGCTTGACGTCGGCGGCACCATCCCCGTTCTTGACGAAGAAGCCCTGGTCGTATTCGAGCCGGTTCGGCGTGCCGAGGACGGCAAAATTCAGCCGGTCGGCATGGTAGTATTCAACCTGCTTGCGGGTCCGCTGCTTCATGTTCGTGGCGGCGACGATGCCGAGATAGACGGACGGCGGCATGCGGTGTTTCGACTGCACGCCCTCAGGGCTCTGAACCACGAGCGACGAAATATTGTACCCCTCGCCCTCCAGCGCGTTGGCGATCACGATCTTCGACGCCCATCCATCGCCGTATTCCGGCACCAGTTCACGGATGAAGGCATCGCGACGCTCGTAGCAGCCCATGGCTTTCAGCGCCGGGCCGATATCCTCGACCACCGCCGCGACACCGAAAGTCTCGGCGACGAGCCGCCCGAAACGCAAGCTGTCCGGATCGGAATCGTTTTCCGGCATGAACAGGCAGAACACGTTCTTGGCGCCGACGGCCCGCACCGCAAGCGCCACGGAGACGCTTGAGTCGATGCCGCCGGACAGTCCAAGCACCAGGCCGCGCTTCTTCATGCTCCGCAGGTGCTCGCGCAGGGCGGCAACGATCCGGTCTGTCTCGGCGGCATGATCGATCGTCAGGGTTTCCGCGGAAAACGGGGCTGCGCTGTCGGTCGTACGGATGTTCATTGTGCAGGCTCCATCGTCTCGGCCGCAAGCCGGCGGCTGACCTTACCCGTGTCTGTCTTTGGAAGTTCGCTGCGAAACTCGACGATCTTCGGCACCATGAAGTCTTCGAGATGCCGGGTGCAGTGGCGGATCACATCCTTGTCGGTGAGGGCTGGATCGGAGCGCACCACCAGGGCGGCGATGGCGTGGCCGAGCACCGGATCGGCGACGCCGACGACAACCGCCTCGGCAATGCCCGGATGCGCATGCAGCACCGTCTCGACTTCCTTCGGCGCGACCTTCTCGCCGCGTGTCTTGATGATATCGTCCTTGCGGCCGACGAAATAGAGAAACCCTTCTTCGTCAGTCCGGAAGAGGTCGCCGGTGTGGAGCACTTTCTCCCAGGGGTTCGGGCCTGGCCTCAGCATGCGCTCGGTCGCCGCATCGTTGCGCCAGTAGCCCTGCATGACGTGTGGGCCGCGAATGACCAGTTCGCCGGCAACACCCGGTGGCACGCGGTTGCCCGCGTCATCAACCACAAACGCCTCGGTGTTCGGTATGGCGATGCCGACGGATCCTGGCCGCCGGTCGAGCTCCTCAGGCGGCAGATAGGTGCATCGCTTGCACTCCGTCAGGCCGTACATCGAATAGAGGCGTGCACCCGGAAAGAGCTCGCGCAACCGCGCGATATGCGGTGGCGGCAGGGCGGCGGCAGTGTTGGAGAGGTAACGCAACGACGGCAGGAACCCGGGCTCCAGATCGCGCATTTGCAGGATCATCGCCGCCATCGTCGGCACCAGCGGAAAGCCTGTGACACCCTCCTCGCGGATCCGTTCGAAGATCGCATGCGGGAAGGCGAAGGATTTCTCCAGCACCAGCGTCGCGCCGAGCCGGATCGCCATCAGCAACTGGTAAAGGCCGTAGTCGAAGGCCAGCGGCAGCACGTTGAGGATGATGTCGTCGGGTTGGTTGCGCAGGTAGGTGGCGATCGATTCCGACGCCGCATCGATGTTGCGGTGGGTCATCATCACGCCCTTCGGCCGCCCGGTCGAGCCGGACGTGTAGATCAGCATCGCAAGGTCCACGTCGATGCCGCCATGCGGCACCACCGTCGCTTCTTCGGAAAGCAAGGCATCAAAGGCGCCGGCACCGGCTGGCGTCTGTCCGTTCGGTGCCGCTGTCGACGCGACGAAGAGCCCGGCCTTGCCGCTCATCGCCTGCGCTTCGGTCACGACCGGCATCAGCTTGGCTTGGGTCAGGATCGCAGCCGCCTCGCAATCGGCGATGATGTAGGCGAGCTTGTCGGCCTTGGTGGACGAATTGATCGGGCTGAAGGTCGCTCCGGCCTTGAGGATCGCAAAGATCGAAACGGCCGCTTCCCAGCAATTGTCCATGAAGACAAGCACGCGGTCGTTGCGCTTGACGCCTGCACCGGCAAGGGCGCCGGCAAGCCGGCTCGACAACTCGTCGAACTCGCCATAGGTCAGCCGCCTGCGGTCGGTAATCAGCGCCGTCTTTGCCGCCTGCCGCGTCGCATTCCCGATGAGAAACTGCTCGAACCGCATGGGACGCCCCCTCGCGTCTTGGTTAGGCCGTCACCGGCGCTCCGGTTTTGGCAGCGACGAAAGCCGAGATGCGCGCGAGCGAATCGAGGTTCGCCGGAACGATATCGGCATCGGCCATGGTGATGCCGAACTGGTCTTCGATGAAGGCGACAAGCTCGAGAACGCCGGTCGAATCGATGATGTCGTTGTCGATCAGCGACGCCGCATCGGCGAGATCGTAGGAACTGTCGCCGAACAGGAAGTTCTCGATGACAAAGGCCCTGATCTTGTCCTTGATCGTTTCCGTCATGTGTTTTCCTTTCAAGGTGCGTTTCAAGCCGCCTCGGCGGCGCGGATGCTGTTTCCGGTGAAGGTCTTGAGCCAGAGCTGCGTCGACAGGATGCCGACGAAGGCGGCGTTGTCGCGGAACCCGGTGACCGGCTGCGACTGGCACTTTTCGTAGAGTTTGCTGACGGCCTTGGGGTTGAAAAGGCCGCTTTCGCCGATACGGCTTTCGCTCATGGCCTCGCGGACATAGTCGAGCTCGCCGACACCGGTAAAGGACTGACTGTCGGGCGCGCGATAGGGTTGCTTGGTGCGCCGGCCAATGGCAGGCGGCATCAGGTCCTTCGTCGCCTCGCGCAGGATATGCTTTTCCACCAGCCCCTTCAATTTCATCTCCGGCGGCAGGCGGGTCGCGAATTCGACCAGGCGATGGTCGAGGAACGGGAACCGCCCCTCGATCCCGTGGGCCATCGCCATGCGGTCGCCCTGGCTGGAGAGGATGTAGCCGGGCAAGAGGAAGCGGCTTTCCAGATATTGCGCCTGGTGCAAGGGGTGCCAGCGGCCGAAGGCGGACGGAAGCCTGCCCGCCAGATCCTCGGCGGCATCGTAGCCCTGCAGCGTTGCGCGCAGATCGCTGGAGAAGAAGATCTTGGTTGCCGCGGTGCTCTTGAACCGCGGGCGGTGCGAAAACAGGGGATCGTCGAGCGGCACGTCGCCGGCGCCGAAAAACGCCGCGAGATACTCCGCCGACTGTTGCTGCAGTCCCGGCAGATAGGGATAGAGCTTGCGGAACAGGTGCGGACGGATGCGCGATCCGGGCTGGCGGCCGCAGAAACGGCGCACGCGCGCTTCCTTGAAGATGTCATAGCCGGCAAAGACCTCGTCAGCACCTTCTCCGGTCAGGACCACCTTCAGCCCCTCTTCGCGCACGAGGCCGGAGAGCTGATAGAGCGGCGCCGGTGCGGTGCGGATGATCGGCCGCTCGGCAAAACGCACGACCTCGGGAAACACCCGGGCGATGTCGCCGGCACGACAGGCGACCGCGCTGTGGCGTGTCCCGAGCGCCGATGCCATCTCCATCTGGAAAGCGCTTTCGTCGTGTTCGACGCTGTCGAAGGTTACGGAAAAAGTCCTGAGACCCTGCGGCGCCATTTGCGCGCCCAGCGCCGCGACGATCGAACTGTCGAGCCCGCCCGAGAGATAGGAACCCACCGGCACGTCCGCGCGCATCCGGATGCGTGTCGCGTCCGTCAGAAGCGCGCGCAGTTCTTCGGCCGCGTGGCGCTCGTCGGTAAAGGACGGCGGCGCATCCCGGTCGGGAAAGTCGAGTTGCCAGTATGGCCGGACCGACACCCGCCCCCTTTCGGCAATCATCAGATGCGCCGGTTCGAGTTCGTGAATGTCGCGAAAGCCGGTGCGCGGTGCGATCGGTGCCCAGAGCGTGAAGATCTGGTCGAGGGCGACGGGGTCGAGTTCCGCGGAAACGCCAGGCACCTGCAACAGCGCCTTGATCTCCGAGGCGAAGTAGAGCGTACCGTCGTGGGTGGTGTAAAACAGCGGCCGCACGCCCATGCGATCGCGGGCGAGCACCATGCGCTGACGCCGGCGATCCCAGATAGCGAAGGAAAAGTCGCCGTTGAGAACGGACAGGCAGTCTTCGCCCATCAGATCGTAGAGATGCAGGATGACTTCGGTGTCGCTGGAGGTGCGAAAGCGCCGGCCCCTCGCGCGCAGATCCTCGCGCAACTCGACGTAATTGAAGATTTCGCCGTTGAAGGCGATGGTGAGCGCGCCTGTTTCGTCCGACATCGGCTGCTGCCCGTCGCCAAGGCCGACGATCGACAGGCGCGCATGGGCAAGGCCGGCCTCAGGCGTGGCGAACGTGCCGTGCTCGTCCGGTCCGCGATGCGCGAATGCGGCAACCATCCGCCTCAGGAGGATCTCCGCCTCCGGGACTGACCCGAAATAGCCACCGTAACCGCACATGCTCAGATACTTTCACACCGGTCGATCACTGCCAGACCATAACCCGCATGACCAAACCATGGGTTAATCTCCGGCATTTTCTGGTTGTATGGTAAATGTTACCGCTCGGGCGCCCGGTTGCGAAGAGCCATCCGGGCGTCGCACCGCTAACGTTGCGAAATCCGGTTTCGCGATGCGAATTTGAACATCAGATACACAAACAGCACTGGCCAGACGAGACAGGCCAAAAGCCCGGCGATCCGGTAGATATTCCAGCCGGCGCGCCCCTGCATGCCTTCAAGAAAGGTCATCGCCAGCAGGAACAGCGCCGTGAGACTGTAGGCAAAACAAGCAACATAAATCCAGGACATGCGGTCGCCCTCACGACAGTCCACAACCAAAACCAGGAAATAGCAGCGGAACGGTTATACCACCGTAGGTAACATATTTAAACGAAGAATTAACTTTGCTCGAAGCGTGGTTAATCGCGTCGAGAGCTGTTGAAGCTCACACGGCTGCGCAAAGCATTCTGTCAGATTTGGCATTTCGGCCGTCGCGTCGGATTGCAGGGCAGCGGTTGCCGCGAGGCCTTGCCTTCACACGAGCGCACCAGGGTCGCGTTAGCCCTTGCGGTCCCTGGCGACGAACAGCAAATCGAAGCCGCGAAACTCCCGCCGCGCGATCGATTTCTTCAACGCTGCCCAGACCGACTGCGGATTGTCGAGACGAAAGCCGTTAAAGCTGCGGATGAGCCGGATTGTCGCTGATATCGTGCGCGCGAGGCGCAACGCCCTGTTTCCGCTCAAGGAGGCAAACAGGATCTGTGGGTGAACCGCCAGCAGCACGCCTGCCGTCCGCTCCCGGTCAATCGTTCTGAACTGGTCGAGTGCGCGGTACTCGTAGCCCTCGATGTCGATCTTGAAGCACAGGCGCTCCGTGCGGGCCATGCCCTGAAGCGCTGCGATCGTCACGGTTTGCGCCTGGATTGCTTCGCCGTCGTCGTCGGCGATCAGCGCGGACGTTTCCGAGCTCCCGAAGCCTCCACCCACGGAATGCAGGACCAGAACGTCATCCTCGGAGAGCGCGGCATTGATCACGTGCACGTCGCCGCGGTTTTGCGGCTGCATTTCCTTGAGAATGCCGAAACAGACCGGATCGGGCTCGACGGCGATGACATTGTCGGCAATCTGTGCCGCCCAATAGGGCGTCACGCCGATCCAGCCGCCGATGTCGATGAACGTCGTCTTGCCGTCGACAAGCCGTTCGATGTTTTCAAATGTGCAAGGCTCCCAGTCGCCGTTTTGCAGACGCGCGAAAAAGCGCTTCTTTTCCGGCTTGTCGGGAAACTGAACGGTCTTGCGGAAATAGGTTATCGAACGCATTGCGTTTCTCTAGCCGATATCCCCGCAAAGCGGAATCGTTTTTGCGAAAGGCTCGCATGCCCACAGCGAATGCCTGAGCACGCGTTCGACCTTTGTCGGGCGCGTCGCAACGATGCCTCAGGCGTCGACGGGTTCCAACCGGCCTCTAGCCTCGCTGAGTTCCGCGGTCGTCTGCGCCAGCCGGTCGGCAAGCACGCGCATGATCTCGACGGCCATTTCCGGGAAATCGGCCAGAAGTTTGAGGAAATCGTCCTTGCGGATGCGCAGCGCCTCGACCGGCGTGGAGGTGCGCACGGTGGCCGTACGCGGCGTGTTACAGAGAATGGCGATTTCACCGACGATCGAGTTGTGCTCGACCTCGGCGATCTTGAAGGGGCCGCCGGCAGTATTGATCAGCACTTCGGCGGTGCCCGAAAGAATGACATAGGCCGCATCGCCGATGTCGCCCTGGTAGAACAGCGCTTCGCCGGCGCTGTACATCACCCGGTCGGACGTGAAGGCGAGAAGTTTCAGCTTTGCCGGAGGCAGTCCTGAAAACAGGGTAATCCGGCGCAGCATTTCGACTTCATCTTTGAGCAACATCACAATCCGTGTCTCCGAGTTCCCGTCGGGAGCAACCTGCTCCCGCATCGCGGCGGGACCATATGCTTAAGCCCTGACATTAATATTACATCAAGATGCCATTTCCTTATAGTCGGGTCGTTCATCCACACTGGCGTCGTTGAGCAGTCGTCCATTCTCGAAATGCGCGACGCGATCGAACAGTTCCATCAACGAGGGATTGGCAAGAACCCAGATGATGGCCGGATTGCGCCCGCTCTGATCGAGCATCGCAAAGACATTGCGCACCACCTGCTCCTGCACGCGTTGATCCAGCGCAAGAAGCGGTTGGTTGAAGATGTAGAAATCACAGCTACGGATCAGCGCGCGCGCGAGGTCGAGCTTCTGGCGTTGGCCCGCCGTCAGTCGCTTGCCGCCGGCGCCGACATTGTAGTCGAAGCCAAAGGCGAGCACTTCGTTGTAGAGGCCGGCGCTTTCAAACAGGTCCCGCACGATGGCGCGTATCTTCTCCGAGCCGTCGGCGTGCTTGTGACCGATGCGCCCGAAGAGAACATTGTCGATGATGCTGCCTGACGCGATGAAGCGGTTTGGACGATAGTGTTCGATAATCTGGGCAAGATCGTCCGGCAGCCCTTCGTCGAATTCGCGCCGCGCGGCGACGACCTTGGCCATCACCTCGTCCGTCAGCAAACCGAAACGATGCCTCGGCTCGATATAGTCGAAGCATAGACGGAGCACCTTGATCTGGTCGTCCTCGGAAACCTCGCCCTTGCCCTTGGTCCGCACCTTCTGGAGGATCGCCTCGTAGACCGGGATCTCCTCCGCGGTCATGAAGGTCAGCTGTTGGAAGAACGGGTGATCCGGCGGCAGGTCGCGGAACAGTTCGACGACGTTTTCGGCAATCTCGATGCCCATCTCGTAGAAGATGTCGCGCAGCCCGACCCGCTGCAGGATCGTCTTGAAGAACGGATGGTTCTCAAGCGCGTTTGCCCACATCACCTGGTCGGTAATGGTGCCGAACAGCAAATTCTCGCCGATCGTGGCTTCGACATTGTAGGCGCCCGGCTCGAAGAACACGACGAGATCGCTGAGCTTTTCCTTCTCGAGCCGCTGCCTGAGCGCGCTGCGCATTTCGACGATGCCGGCGGCGAACTCCGCGTGCCGGTTCGGGTCGATCGTCGAGCGCACCGCCAGCGCCATCACGTCGTTGGTCAGGAGCACGGCGTCGAGCACGGGACGGATCTGGACGAGCAGATCGTCCGGTCCGCTGGCGCCAGCCGCACCGTAATCGATCCAGTCGCTGTTGACGTCGAGATGCGGATTGCCGGCGAGCTTCGCTTCCGTCACCTCCCACTTGCGGTGCGTCGCGCGCTCGCCCTCATAGACCTCATCGGTGAGCGGCGCGTGCTTCAGACCGTAAAGCAGGTTGTCGCCGAGACTGCCCTGGAAGACGTAGACGTCCGACGAGGCGTAAGCAATGCGCCGGCCAGTGATCGATTCCGGCAATTCCAGGATATCCTGCCCGCCGATCACCACCTTGCCGCTTGCCGGCCAGACCAGGCGCCCGAAAGCCTCGGCGAGCACTTCGCCGCCGGCGAGCGCCACCTTCTCTCCCGGCTGGACCTGCAGCGACACGTGGTCGAGGAGGGTGGAACCGCCATCGTCGGTCACCGTCAGATTGACAGCCGCGAGCGGGCCCGCCAATGGCTCCACCGTCTGCTTGGCAACCGCCTGGACCTTCGGATCGAGAAGGGTGTCGACGCTGAACTGCTCGACGACTTGAGCATACTTGACCTGGACGTCCTGCCGCGCCTGATCCCAGTCGATCAGTTCCTTCAGCGGCCCCGGCAGATCCTTGTAGGCGCCGATGACGGCGACGAGCTGGCCGATGTCGAGGCGGCCCTGGAGCGCAAAGTAGCCGCCGATCGCGTAGAACAAGAAGGGCGTGACCTGTGCCAGGAAATTGTTGATGAACTTGACCAGGAACTTCCACTGGTAGAGATCGTAGCGGATCTGGAAGATCCGTCCGAGCCGGGCGGCGATGTCTGCGCGTTCGTAGTTGGACGTGTCGTGGCCCCGGATCGCACCAATGCCGTCGACGATTTCGCTGACGCGGCCGGAGAGCTCGCGCGCCGTCAACTGCCGCTCGCGGCCAAGCACCAGCAGCCGCTTGCGCATGCGCGGGATGATGACGGCCTGCACTGCCACGATCAGCGTCGCGATGATGCCGAGCCAGAAGCTCTGCAACAGAATGAACACCAGCGCCGTCAGCGCCTGGCCGCCGAGCAGGGCCGGAGACACGAAGGCGTCGCCGGTAAAGCCGCCGAGCGGCTCGACCTCATCCTTGATCATGGTCGCGATCTCGGCCGGCTTCACCCGCTTGAAGTGGCTCGGCGGGAAACGTAGGACGCGATCGACGAGCTCGAAGCGAATGCGGCGTAGAAGGCGCTCGCCAAGTCGTCCCTTGAAGGTGTTGATATAGAACTTGAACAGGCCGTTGATGACGACCAGAAGCAGAAACACGAGACTGAGGGCAAGCAACATGCCCTCGCGGCCGAGCTGGAAGCCGTCAAAGATGTTGAGCGTTCCAAAATACGGCAGGTCGAAGGAAATCGGCAGGAACGCCTGCGTGGCTTCCGGGCTGTCGAAGCCATCGCCCTGGATCGGCCCGTTGACGATCTGCTTCGGCAGATCGAAGGACAGGAAATAGGGGATCATCGACAGCGCGACGACGACCAGGATCCAGAGCTGGTCCTTGCGCGTATGCGTCCAGATATAGCGGGAAAGGCGTGGTTCCATGTTACTGGCGATAGGACCTTATTGAACACGACTGCTGCTGGCGGGTCGGGCTGCCAATCGCCCCCAACACGCATCATTCTTCGGCGGCGCCTTCGCATGGGTGCCGGTCGGCACACGCTCTCGAAGGGGACGCCTCACTATTTCGCCCGGCGCCGAATCCGGTTGATCGATTATGCAGGTGCGAGAAGAATCTGCAATGGACGCAGCGTTCGCCTGGAGGGCAATCGCAGGGTTTGTCGCTCTGCTTTCCGGACGCCGTTGTTGCACTCGCCTGCGCCTCAGCTTACAACGACCGCATGAAACACACCAGCCATCCCCCCTGCCAAACCAGCGACTGGTACGAGCATGCCTTTGATCTGGCACGCGGGATTGCCGCCTATACGCGCAGCCCCCTGATCGACGGTATCGCCCGGGTGATTGCAAAACACCCCGACGCCCATATCGCCAATGCCTTCAATCACAAGCAGGTCGCCTGCAAGGTCTGGGCGCGCGATACGCTGCTGGAGGTCGCAGGCGCCACCTATGGGCGGATCGCCGTTCTCGGCGGCTGGTACGGCATTCTTGGCGCCATGCTGCTGGAAGATACGCGTTTCGATGTGGCGGCCGTCGACAGCTACGACATCGATCCGGCCGTGGAGGCCGTGGCGCTGACGCTGAACGCCACCTTCCAGGAGCGCTTCCGCGCCCTGACGGCCGACATGTATGCGCTCGACTACGCAACGCTTGGGGCCGATCTCGTCATCAATACGAGCTGCGAGCACATCGCGGACCTCCGATCCTGGCTTGACCTCGTTCCGGCCGGCACCCGCGTGCTTTTGCAATCGAACGACTATTTCAGCGAGCCGACCCACATCAATTGCGTCGCCTCCGTCGAGGAGTTCTCGAAGCAGGCGGCGCTGACGACGGTCGAGTTCGGCGGCGCCCTGCCGACGAAGAAATACAATCGCTTCATGCTGATCGGCCGCGTCTGAGCGATCCGGCGCTGGCGCCGTACGATCACGACCGGGCCCAAAGGCCTTCCCCTATCGGCTGCGTGCGGAGGCAGCTTCCAGGAGAATGTCGGCGGTCTTCGACGCACCATCGAGATCGAGCGGCGGGAGATTGGGCTTGGGTCGCGCCAGCATCATCTCGACCGCATCCGCCAGTCGCTGCGGCGTCACGTCCGCTTCGGGCAGGACGCCGGCAAGTCCGAGTTTCTCGAGCCGCTCGGCGCGCGTTGATTGTTCCGTCTCGCCGCCGGCAACGAACGGAATGAGCAGCGACGCGCAACCGGCGTGAAAAATGTCGCAGACCGTGTTGTAGCCGGCCTGGGAAACGGAAAGCCGGGCGCCCGAAAGGAGGCTGGCGAAATCCTTGCGGAAGCGGAACAGCTGCACATTGTCCGGCGCTGCCGCCGAAAAGCTGTCGTAATCCGGCTGCGGCATGTTCGGTCCGGTAACCAGGCACCATTTGAGCGTCCGCGGCAGCAAGCTTGCCGCCTGCAACGCCGCACCGATCAGTTCCTTGCCGACCGCGCCGCCGCCGGCAGACACGATGACGTCGAAGCGCTCGGCTGCAGCTTCAGGAGCAGGCCCGGCGACAAGGCCGGTATAGGCGACCTTGTCTTCGATCTCCCTGGCATAGGCATAGGTTTCTTCGAGTTTCGCGAAGGCCGGGTCGCCGTGCACGAGCACTAGGTCGAAATGCGCCTTCACCACTTCGAGCGTTTCCTCCGCCCGGCCGGGCTTGACGCGCTCCTGCAGGATGTCCCGCAACGAGGCGGCCACGAGTGGCCGCGGCTCACGTCTCGCAATCACGTCGAGCAGAGGCATGAGCTCGAAACGCATTTGGCGGCGCCCGAACGGAAAGGCCTCGAAGATGACGATGTCGGGATCGCAGGCGATGAACGCCTCGATCAGCATGTCGCGGCGGCGTTGCTTGAACGCGTCGCTCACCGGATTTCCGTCCGCATCGGCAAGGCCGGAAAAACCCTTGTCACCAGCAAGCACCGGCGGCAATGCCACATGCTTAACATCACTCCCCGGGAAGCCCGGCACCGGATTTCCGCCGGTGACCACCGTGACGTCGAACCCTCCGGCGGCAAGCGCGCTCGCGATCCGGCTCGCACGCGCCAGATGGCCGATGCCAAGTAGATGTTGAACGTAGAAAAAGACACGACGCGCGGCCATCAGGCTCATCTCCATTCGCGGGCAAACAGGCCGGCGAGCTGATCAATGCTGGTGTGATGATCGAACTGTCCGCGAACCTTCCGTTCGGCGGCGTCACCGAGCCTTTGGCGGAGTTTCGGGTCGCGGATCAGTTGCTCCAGCGCCGTAGCAAGCGCCTGCGGATCCTCCGAGGCCACGACGCGGCCGTTTTCGCCATCCTCGAGCAGTTCCGGCACACCGGAGATCGCGGTCGATATGCAGGCCAGCCGCTGGCTTGAGGCCTCGACAAGCACGTTCGGCAAACCGTCCCGGTCGCCGTCGGCCGTCACCCGGCAGGCAAGCGCGAAAATGTCGCTCGCCCTGTAATGGGCAAGGACATCGGTCTGGTCGAGCGCACCCTTCCAGACGACCCGATCCGAGACGCCGAGCTCGCTTGCCAGCGCCTTGAGTTTTCCTGTCAGTTCCCCGGCGCCGATATGCTCGAACCGCCAGTTGAGGTCCGCTGGCAGAAGAGAGAGCGCCCTCAGCAGCACGTCATAACCCTTCTTGCCGACGGCGCGACCGACGCTGACGATACGCACGGGATCGGATGGATCCGAACCGTCACGGCTGGAGTGTCCGCCCTCGAAGCGCGGAAATCGCTCGAGATCGAGGCCGTGGTAGCTCAGATGCACCCTCGCCTTCTCGGGGGTCAGGCTCTTCAGATGCTCGTAACCCATGCGCGTGCAGGTCACGGTCCAGCGGGCCCGGCCGAGCTTTTCAGAAAGCTCCCAGTCGGGCGACGTCCAGATGTCCTTGGCGTGCGCCGAGCAGGTCCACGGCGTGGCGGCGATGATGCTGGCATAGGCGGTCACCGACGCGGGCGTATGAATGAAATGGGCGTGCAGCCAGCGCGGATTGCCCGGCCACTCCGATGCCAGCACCATGGCCTGGCCGAACCGCCGGAAGCGGTTGCGACTGAAGTCGCGGCTGAGATCCTTGAAGAACGACCCGAGCGCCGGCCAGAACCCGGGCTTGCGCAAAGAGCGCAGCAGGCCGCGCAGCACCCGGAGCGGCTCCTCATGCAGATACTCCGGCAGATAGTGAACGTCAGCGCGGATCTCGTCGTGCACCGGATGACGCTTTCCGTCTGTCGGGCGCCTCAACGCAATCAGGACGAGGTCCATTCCGGCCCGCTCAAGGCCAAGCAGCTCCTGCGCGATGAAGGTTTCCGAAAGACGCGGATATCCCTTCAGCACGACGGCAATCTTGCGGTCTGTCTGCAATGCTTCAGCTCGATTTCTTCACGACGTTAAGGTGATCGCTGGACGGACGGTCGAGCCACCTGCCGACAATGTCGGAAATGTGCGCCAGACCTTCCAGCCTGAGGCCATTGGCGCTGCTTTTCGACGGCGGCGCGCGGTACGGCAGCGCTTTCAGCGCGGCCGCAAAACGCAACGGATCTTCCGCTTCTTCAGGCAAGATCATCTCGACAAGACCGAGTTCGGCGGCACGACGGGCGCGGATCAACTGCTCCTCGCGCGGCTGGATGCGCGGCACGATCAGCGCCGGCTTGTCGAAGGAGAGGATTTCGCAATAGGTGTTGTAGCCGCCCATGGCGACCACTCCCTTGGCGCCGGCGATCAGCTCCTCCATGCGATTGTCGAACTCGATGATCTTGATATAGGGGATCTTGCTTCCCTTGCGGATCAGCTTTTCCCGCTTTTTCACCGGCATATAGGGACCAAGCACGATCAGCGCCCGATGGGTGAGCTCCGGGTCCTGCTGATAGGCATGGATGACGTCGTGGATGAGGTCGGCGCCGTCGCCGCCACCGCCTGTGGTCACCAGGATATAGTCGCCCTGTGGCTTGTGGCCCGGCAGCTCCTCGCGCGGCACGCTGCGCTGCAGGAAGCCGACGAAGTTCATCCGGTCGCGCACGGCGGGCGGCACTTCGAGTTCGGTCAAGGGATCATAGAAATCCGGCGGACCGTAAACCCAGATCGTATCGTAGTACTGCTCGATCTTGCGCATGGTGTCGCGCCGCTTCCACTCCGCCTCCAGAAGGTGCGGCGCATCCATCACTTCGCGCAGGCCAAGAACCAGCGTCGTGCCGTGCGCCTTCAGGTAAGTCAGCGTTTCCTCGACCTCCCCGCGAAGGCCCATGGGCTCCTTGTCGACGATGAAGATGTCGGGCTTGAAGGTCTCGGCCGTGTGGCGAATGATCGCCTGGCGCATCTTCAGCGTCTCGTCCAGCTCGATGTGGCGGTCGAGCGAGGTGTAGTCGCCGTTGTGAAGCTTGATCACGCTCGGGATTTTCACGAAATCCACGCGGGCGCGGTAGTCGAAAGCGCCGGCGATCGTCGCGCCCGATATGATCAGAATGTTCAAACCGCGGAAGTCTTCCACCAGCGAATGCGCAATCGTGCGACAGCGCCTGAGGTGTCCGAGCCCGAACGTGTCATGGCTATACATGAGGATCCGGGCATCTTCGAAACGCCGCATCATGCAAGGAACCTTTCGCTCAGGGTACAATGAACCGTTTCACGCGGACCGCTGCCAGCGTCAAACCGGGCTTCATTTGTAGGGATCGGCCGCGTCACGCAAGCCATCTCCCAAGAAGTTGAACGCCAAAATCACAAGAATGACCGGAATTGTGGGAAATAGGAGCCATGGATAGAAGGCGATGACACTGACACTCTTTGCCTCGGTCAACAGGATGCCCCAGCTGGTGATCGGCGGCCGGAGGCCGAGACCGAGGAAACTCAAAGCGGTTTCGCCGAGGATCATGCCCGGTATCGATATCGTCGCGGTCGCGATCAGATGGGACATGAATCCGGGAACGAGGTGCCGGCCGATGATGCGGCTTGGCTTGGCGCCCATCAGCTGGGCCGCGAGCACGTAGTCCTCTTCGCGCAGCGCCAAAAGCTTCGAGCGCACCGCGCGCGCAAGTCCCGTCCAGTCGAGAAGACCGAGGATGATGGTGATCGCCAGATAGATGAGGATCGGGCTCCAGGTGGCCGGCATGATCGCCGCCAGCGACAGCCAGAGCGGAATGCTCGGGATCGATTGCAGCACCTCGATCACGCGCTGCGTGATGAGATCGAAGATACCGCCGTGATATCCCGCAAGCCCGCCGATGACGATGCCGAGCACGAAGCTGACGGTGATGCCGAGCAGGCCGATGGTCAACGAGATGCGCGCGCCGTAGATGATGCGCGACAGCACGTCACGGCCGAGACGGTCCGTTCCGAGGAAGAAGGCCTGGCCGTCCTTGGCCGGGCAGACGAGATGCACGTTGCTGTCGAACAGGCCCCAGAACCGATAGCTGTCGCCGCGGCAGAAGAACCGCAACCGCTGCACGTCGGTGGTATCGTCGGCGTAGTTGCGCTTCAGCGTGTCCATGTCGAGCGTCATGGTGCGCCCGTAGACGAAGGGCCCGACGAACTTGCCCTCGTGGAACAGATGCACCGACTGCGGCGGGGCATAGATGAAGTCCATGTTGCGGGTATGCAGATTGTAGGGTGCCAGGAACTCGCTGATCAGGATCGACAGGTAAAGCACTGCGAGAAAGATGCCGGAAACGAGCGCGAGCCTGTGGCGCCGGAACTTCCACCACATCAGCCTCAACTGCGAGGCCTGGTTGACGCGCACCTGCTCGTCCGTCATCGCCTCGACGGAATAGGGATCAAAGGGGGCGGTCGATACGTAATGCGGCAAGGGCTCGCCGGGCGCAGGAAGGAATGACGTCACTTGGTGCTCCTGCCTTGCAGCCTGATCCTGGGGTCGAGAATGGCGAGTGCGATATCGGAGATCAGCACGCCGATCACCGTCAGGAAGGCGAGGAACATCAGGAACGAACCGGCAAGGTACATGTCCTGGCTCTGCAAGGCCTTGATCAGCATCGGTCCGGTGGTCTCGAGCGACAGCACGATCGCGGTGATTTCAGCGCCGGAGATGATGGCCGGCAGGATCGAACCGATATCCGAGATGAAGAAATTGAGCGCCATGCGCAGTGGGTACTTCACCAGCGTGCGCATCGGCGACAGCCCCTTGGCGCGCGCCGTGACCACATATTGCTTCTGCAGCTCGTCGAGCAGATTGGCGCGCAGCCGCCGGATCATGCCGGCGGTGCCGGCGGCCCCGACGATGATCACCGGTATCCAGATGTGCTCGAGGATCGATTTCGCCTTCTCCCAGCTCATCGGTTCGGCCAGATATTTCTGGTCCATCAGATGGCCGATCGAGATCCCGAACCAGATGTTGGCGAAATACATCAGGATCAAAGCGAGCATGAAGTTCGGAATGGCGATGCCGATCAGCCCCATCAGCGACAGGCCGTAATCGCCCCAGCTGTATTGGTGCGTCGCCGAATAGATGCCGATCGGAAACGCGATCAGCCAAGTGAAGATGATGGTGACGAAGGACACGAGGATCGTCAGCCACAGGCGATCGCCGACGACATCGCTCACCGGCAGCTCGTATTCGAAGGAATAGCCGAAATCACCCTGGAGCATACCGGCGACCCAGTGGACGTAGCGCAGGGGCGCCGGCTGGTCGAAGCCGTACTCCTTGCGCAGCGCCTCGATCTGCTCCATGTCGACGCCTTCGCCCTGCGCCTTGATCTCGGCGATGTAGCTTTCGAAATAGTCGCCCGGCGGCAATTCGATGATAGTGAAGACAAGCGCCGAGATGATAAGGAGGGTCGGAATCATCGCCGCGATACGCCACAGAATATAACGCAGCATGTCAGCCTTCCTGCTCGATCCAGAAGGTATCGGGCTTGTAGACGCCAAAGTAGGCCGTGGGATCGAAGCCGTAGAGGGCCGTTTCCGGCACATTCCTGAGCTTTTTCGCCACGAGGATCGGCTGCAGCGACGCATTGACAATGCCGATCGAGAACACCTGGTCGGTGTAGATCGACAGCATCCGGCTCCAGATTTCCGTCCGCTCGGAATCCTCCGCCGAATGGCGCCAGCGCTGCAGCAACTCCGTGAGTTCGACCGCCGCTGGAAGATCCGGCGGCTGGCCCATTTCGCCATGGGACAGATAGTTGAGCCCCCAGACGGGCCATTGCAGCTGGTCGTCCGCGGTCGGTGCAAGTTGCCCGGGATTCATGTTCGGGGTCGGAACGCCGTTATCGATCCCGAACCACATCGACATGATGATCTCGCCACCGACGGCGCGGCTGCGGAACGTGTCACGCTGCGAGGTGCGGATGAAGAGCGATATCCCGATTTTCTGCCAGTAGTCGGTGATGAGTTGCAGCACGTCCGTTTCAAGCGTGCTTTCGCCCGCCGTCTCCACGACGATCTGCGCTGCCCGGCCATCGGAAAGGATGCGGATACCGTCGCTGCCGCGCTGCTTCAGGCCGACTTCGTCAAGCAGTGTGTTTGCCTGTGCCGGATCGTGCGCGACCCAGGCATTGGCGAGTTCGGGCCGGAACAACGGGCTGTCGGGCAGCACCGTGTCGGCGCTTTCCTTCGTCAAGCCGTAGAAGACAGCCTTGTTGATCTCGGTCCGGTCGATCGCAAGCGAAAGCGCGCGACGAACCCGCACGTCCTGCAGCAATGGCCGCCAGACCTCATCCGAACAATTGAGATTGGGAAGCAGCGCCAGGCGCGAGCCCTGCGTCTTCTTCCACAGGAGGACCCGTACCGGGTAGCGCTTCTCGGAATCCTTGAGGAAAGTGTAGTCGACGAAATCGATGCCTGTCGCCTGGAGGTCGCTTTCGCCGGTTCCGGTCTTGGCCGGGATCAGGGCCGACGAGCTGACGCTGAGCACGAACTTGTCGATGTAGGGAAGCTGCAAGCCGTTCTCGTCGACGCGATGGTAGTAGGGATTGCGCTCAAAAACGAACTGTTCGGCCGGCAGCGGCGTCGTGTTGCGCCAGGGATCGAGCGTCGGCAGATCGGGATTCTCAGGTCGGTAAGATCGCGCCATGCGCATATGGAGCTGGCTCCATTTCTTGACCCGCTCCTCCTTCATCAGCGCTTTCAGCTTGTCTTCTTCCTGATATTTCTCATGGAACTGTTTGAGGTAGGCCGAGGGCATCGCCACCACCAGAGGCTGCGGGCCGGCAAGCTTCTGCAGGAAATCCGGGTTGGGCGTCGACCACGAGTAGCGCACGGTACGTTCGTCGATGACCTCGAATTTCCCGGCCTCACCATCCATGACGAGCGCTGTCGGCAACCCGGCCGGGCTGAGCTTCTCGTTGTTGAGCACATCGTCCCAGCAGTAGCGGAAATCCTCCGCCGTCAAAGGCGTGCCGTCCGACCACTTGTGGCCTTCGCGGATATGGAAGGTAAAGATGCGGTCCTCGACCGTCTCGTAGCTTTCGAGCACGTCCGCTTCGAGCTTCAGCGTTTCGTCAAAGCCGACCAGCCGGGCATAGCCGTAGATGGTCATCAATCGGATGTCCTTGGCGCTGCCGATCAGCATCTGCACGACGCCCCCGTATTTGCCGGGTTGGCGGCCCATGGCCGCCACGTTGATGACGCGCGGAGACTTGGGCAGCCGCTCGGCGAGCGGCGGCAGCTTGCCATCGGTGATCAGCTTTTCCAGGAACGCGGGATCGCCGGCGGCAAGGAGCCGGCTCGGCAGGGCCACAGTTGCAAGCAATGCCAGTACAGTTCGGCGGGTGATCATGGCCGTAACTCCCCTGCATCCACGGACCGGCGGGCGAGCACGAAATGGTCGCCACCGAGATCCGCGGGGATCAGTGTGTCGCCAGCGTCATCATCACGGAACTGCGGTCCCCAGCGCCGCATGTCCGATCCCTCACTGTCCTTCAGCCGGTCGAAATCGAGCGGCCGGTCGAGATCCGGATAGGGAACGGCGGCCAGCAGCGACTTGGTATAGGGATGTACCGGCTTGCGCATCAGCACCTCGCGCGGCGCAAGCTCGACGATCCGCCCGGCACACATCACCGCAATGCGGTCGGCCATATAGTCCACGACGGCCAGATTGTGCGAAATGAACAGGCAGGTCAGTCCCAGTTCCTTCTGCAAATCCTTGAGCAGATTGAGGATCTGTGCCTGGACGGAAACGTCGAGCGCCGAAACAGGCTCGTCGCAGATCAAGAGTTCGGGAACCAGCGCGAGGGCGCGGGCGATGCCGATGCGCTGGCGCTGCCCGCCCGAAAAGCTGTGCGGGTAGCGGTTGATGAAGCGCTGGTCGAGCCCGACCGCCTGCAACAGCGAGCGCACCGTCTCGACGCGCGACTTCGCGTTCCCGCGACCGTGGATCTCCAGCGGTTCGCTCAGGATGTTCTTGACCGTCATGCGCGGCGAAAGCGACGAAACCGGATCCTGGAACACCATCTGGATCTTCGATCGCAATTCCTGCAGCGTGTCGCCCTGCGCCTTGAGCACGTCGACCGGACCTTCGCCATTGTCGAAGGTGACCGAACCAGTGTCGGGCGTGACGGCCCGCATCAGGATCTTGCTGACGGTCGTCTTGCCGCAGCCGCTCTCGCCGACAAGCCCGAGGCATTCGCCGCGGCGGATATCGAAGCTGACGTCGTCAACGGCCCGGTGCTGCGAACTCTCGCCACCGCCGAACCAGGACGATTTACGCGTCCCATAGGTCTTCGACAGGTTTCGGACGGACAAAAGCACCTCTGGCCCCGCGCGCCGATCGGCGGTCGAGGTGCCAAGCAGCGTGCCCGCCTTGACCGGGACTTCGCGCAGCGCCTTCAGTCGCTCGCCGGGCTTCATATCGAAATGCGGAACGGCGGCCATCAGCCCCTTGAGGTAAGGGTGCTGCGGATTGCGGAAAATCGCCTCGACCGGCCCCGCCTCGACGATCTGCCCGTGATAGATCACCACGACTTCGTCGGCCATGTTGGCGACCACGCCGAGGTCGTGGGTAATCAGAAGCATCGCCATGTTGAGCTTCACCTGAAGCTCGCGAAGCAGTTTCAGGATCTGTGCCTGCACGGTCACATCGAGAGCCGTCGTCGGCTCGTCGGCAATGAGCAGCGCCGGCCGGCAGATCAATGCCATTGCAATCATTGCGCGCTGACGCATGCCGCCCGAAAGCTCGAACGGGTACATATCGTAGGCGCGCTTCGGATTGGCGAAACCGACATAGCCGAGCAGCTCTTCCGTGCGCGCCCTGCGTTCCGCCTTTTCCGCATCCGTGTGGATCTTGAGCACCTCGGAAATCTGGTTCCCGATGGTGTGGAGCGGCGACAGCGACGTCATCGGCTCTTGGAAGATCTTGCTGATCCGCGTGCCGCGCAGGCTGCGGATCTCGTCCCCTTCCCGCTCCAGCGACAGGAGATCGATCGGCTTTCCCGCCGATGCCGGGTCGTTGAACGAAATTTTGCCACCAACCCTGGCGACGTTCGGCAAAATGCCCATCACCGCCTGACTGATCGCAGACTTGCCCGATCCCGACTCGCCAACAAGAGCCGTAACCTTGCCCGGCAATATCCTGAAATTCGCGTTATTGACGGCTTGAACTTCGCCGCCGAGCACCGAGAATGTGATCCGCAGACCTTCAACTCGAAGCAGGTCCGCCCCAGATGTCATAGCAGCACGCTTCCCTCATCGCTTTTTATCCGCCGCCTCTAAAAAAAGACTAGCGCAGCTTCTAAGGGCTGTCCAGCATGGACGGTTGCAGACAAGGCTCTACCCACGTGCATCTTCAGATGGTTAGAGCGAAGGGCAGGTACCCTCCTTCAACACATCGGAGCATTTCGGCGAGCGCCGGAAGTCGTCGTAAAACAGCGTCCAGTCCGTCGTATCGGCCGCCCGATAGGGGCCGAACTTGAAGTACTGGTTCTTGCCGAGCCCCTTGTCGGCGTGTCCGATATGCCCGTTGGCCGTGAAGATCGGCTTGCCATTGGCGTAGAGATCGATGCGACCGGTGCCGGCAGCGCCCGGTTGCGTGTAGACGGCAAAGTCGATCCAGCCGGAATTCGGATCGGGCAGCGGGTTGCCGTGGTTGGTGATCTTGACCGCATCGGTGCAGCCGTTGAAGAGGTTGCCGTCTTCCAGTTTCCAATGGCTGTCTGCAGCGACAAGCATGCGCATCTGGTTGACGCCGGGCCGCCCCCATACGGGAACCTGGCCGGGCTTGCACGTCGCCGCCGTCCCCTCGGGACCGACCGACAGCGGCATCAGGTAGTTGGTTTCCACCGTGACGAAGAGCTTGCCGTATTCGAGGCGAAGCGCCAGAAACGGGCTGAAATCACCCTCCGCGCCCGGGTCGATCTCACGCTTCCACTGGGCAATGAGGTAGCGGTGATCCTCTTTCGGGATCGGATCGGCGAACTTGACGGCGAAGCCATACCAGACGCCCTGGTCATAGGGCACGCGCAGGGCCGTCTTCTCCCAGATCTCAGCGCGCTCGCTGCAACCGTCGAGCGAGTCTGGACAGGTCGGAACCACGCTCAGGCGGAGGGCGCCGTTTCCGGTGCGTTTGACATCGTTCTGGAAGTCCACCGTGCCGGCGGTCTGCTCGAAATTCTCGCGATAGTAGAGCCCGCCTTCCGGTGCGAAATTCTGTCCCTCGAAGCCATCGGCAAGCTTTGTTTCCCATGGCTCGGCCATCGCGCTCCCGGCCATGACGATGGAAGCGGCGAAAAAAACGGCTCGGAACATTCTTCCCCCTTACTGAAGCATCTTGTCGATCAGGCCGCGCGGCGGCTGGAGCGGGCGCGTATTGCGATGGAGCAGCATGACATGCTCCGCCTCGGAAAGTCCATCCTGCAGCACATCATCGAAGCGCTCGTCCGCACGCGCAAGCAGTGCCGAGTCGTTCGGGTAAAGAATCGTAAACTTCTGCCGAACGCCCCTCAGTTTCTCCTGGCCGAGTGCTGTCCAGTCGCCGCCGCAATAGTTGACGAAGGCTTCGCTCGCGACGACGCTGTGGGCATATTTCTTGGTCAGGTTCTGCAACCGCTGGACTTCGTTGACCGCAGAGCCGAAGGCGGAAAACGTCAGCCGGTCGCGCAAGCCGACATTGCCGAACATCACGTTGCCGACGTGCAAGCCGACGCCATAGCCGATCGGATCGCGGGACTGCTTGCGCCGTTCTCCGTTCAGCATCTCCATTCGCACCGTCGCCGCGCGCACGGCCGTAAAGGCCTCGCGGGCGGCGAATTCCGAGGGCTCCTTGTGGCGGCCACAGGGATAGACCGCGATGAAGCCGTCGCCGACAAAGCTCAGGATATGGCCGCCATTGCGGTTGAAGGGGGCTGCGATCGCGTCGAAATAGCTGTTCAGCGTCTCGATATAGGACTGCCGCCCTTCCTTTTCCGCCAGCATGGTCGAGCGGCGCATGTCGGCCATCACAAGGATCGCGCGCACGGTTTCGCCGTCACCGCGACGGACCTGGCCGCTCATCACGCGGCGACCGGCACTGGAGCCGAGATAGGTCGTCAGCATGTTGTCGGCGAGCTTGCCGAGCACCGCCATCTTGGCGGCAACGGCCAGATGATGCTGCAGCTTCAGCAGCGCACCGATCACATCGTCGGTAAACCCGCCGTGACGATCCGTCGTCCAGGATCCGACCATGCCGTGGCCGGAATCGGCGCCGAGCGACTGCATGAAGGCGAGGTAGTCCGTCGCGCCCTGCTCCTTCAGATCGTCGAAGATCGGAAATTCGGACGGCGTATCCTTGTAGATGCGCCGGCGGACATGCTCGAGATTGTTGTTGAGCAGATAATAATAGGGGCTCTGCAGGAAGCGCTCCGGATTGAGCGCCAGTTCCTCATGCCGGAGGCCGCTCACTTCGACGCCCTTGCCGCGAACCCAGGTGAAGCCAAGCGCATCATAGAGCGGATGCAGCATGGAAAAGGAAAGATGCACGCGCATCAGCGGCAGGCCGGCGGCGGCAAGCCGCTCGCAAAAGCCCTTCACGATCGTCTCGAGCGGCGCGTCGCTGAGCGACGTTCGCATCAGCCAGTCGGCGACCTTGTCGATGAGGATTTCGGATACATTGTCGTTCGTCGGGCTCATTTCGCGACCTCGTCATGACAGACCGTCCCCAGTCACCATCCAGAGACGGCGAACGCCCCGGCGTCGAGCCGGTCCAAGTTCGCGGTGGATGATGATGAGCCGTGCCCGTTAAGAAAATGCTCCAGCCGATTCCGGCGTCAACGACGTGCAGGCACCCGGAAATCGACCCTTATCTAATGCAGATATTGATGGCGGCTACCGATTTCCAGAGGTTGATGAAGATTTTGTCACAGATGTCGTTGCACGAAGTTTTGATGGCGGCGTCAGAAGCAGGCATTCTCGCCCATCGACCGCTCGCTTGACTTGGATCTTGTTTCTCTCCAACAAACCACGACATGTTGGCGCGCGCCCCTTTGCCCACGAGACCTGGAAAAGAAACTTGACCTCACCTCACTTCGAAAGCCTGCTGTCGTCCATTTCCGCCAAGAGCGCACGGGTCGGCGTCATCGGACTTGGCTATGTCGGCCTGCCCTTGGCCATCGCGGCCGCGCGCGCAGGATTTCCCGTCACCGGCTTCGATATCGACCCCGCCAAGATCGTCGCGCTCGACGCGGGCAGATCCTATATCGCGGCAGTCTCGGATCCGGCCCTTGCGCAGGAGAGTGGCGCCGGCCGCTTCCGCTCGACCACGGATTTCACGAACCTTGCCGATTGCGACGTCATCATCATCTGCGTACCGACGCCGCTGACCAAGCACCGCGACCCCGACCTCTCCTTCGTCGAGAAGACCTCGCGTGCCATCGCCGCGACGCTGAGGCCGGCGCAACTGATCGTGCTCGAATCGACCACCTATCCGGGCACGACCGACGGCGTCGTGCGCACGATCCTTGAAGAGACCGGGCGCAAATCCGGCGTCGACTTCTTCGTCGGCTTTTCGCCGGAACGCGAAGACCCCGGCAACCCGGTCTACGAGACCGTCAGCATCCCGAAGGTGATCGCCGGCGACGGGCCCGAGGCGGCAAAGCTGATGGAGACGTTCTACGCCGCGGTGGTCAAGACCGTGGTGCCGGTCTCCTCCAACGCCACGGCCGAGGCCGTGAAACTCACAGAGAACATCTTCCGCTCGGTCAACATCGCCCTCGTCAACGAACTGAAGATCGTCTACGAGGCCATGGGCATCGACGTCTGGGAAGTGATCGAGGCTGCCAAGACCAAGCCGTTCGGCTACATGCCGTTCTACCCCGGCCCAGGCCTCGGCGGACACTGCATCCCGATCGACCCCTTCTACCTCACCTGGAAGTCGCGCGAATACGAATTGCCGACGCGCTTCATCGAACTTGCCGGCGAAATCAACTCGGCCATGCCGCGTCATGTCGTCAGCCGCCTTGCCGAAGCGCTCGACCGGCACGCGGGCAAGGCGCTCAGCCGCTCCAACGTTCTCGTCATCGGACTGGCCTACAAGAAGAACGTCCCGGACATTCGCGAAAGCCCCTCCCTGCGCCTGATCGAATTGATCGAGGAGCGCGGCGGCCGGACCGCCTATCACGATCCCTACGTCGCCGAGATCCCGCCGACACGCGAATATGCCGTGTTGAAGGGTCGCCGGTCGGTCGCACTCGACGAACGGACGATCGCGAGCTTCGACGCCGTGCTCATCGCCACCGACCACGATCAGGTGGACTATGCGGCGCTCGCCAGGTGGGCGCCGCTCGTCATCGACACCCGCAACGTGTTCCATCGCAACGGGCTTGCCGGGGACCATATCGTCAAGGCGTAGTCTGGCGCCCCGCGACCGCAGCTTGCGTGCTGCGCAGATCATCCGGATCAGGCGGTCGGCCCGAGGCCTTTCGGTTCCGCTGCGGTTTTCGCGAGCGTCGCCTTGAGCTTGCTTGCGGCCACCGCGTAGCCGCCAGAGGCGCCGTCGACGAAATGGATGTGGTCGCGGGTCATCGGCGTCGGCACGATGCAGGTCATCAGTGCCGAATCTTGGCTATGCAGGCCGAAGTGGGCGACACCGTCCGCCATAGCCTTAAGCAATCGCGCCTCAATACGCTCAAGCCGCGCGGCACTGATGTCGACCGTCATCTTCAGGCCGTCGTCGAACTTGCGGAAATCGGTGTTGTCGGCAAGGTCGCGCCGATACCTGTTCGTATCGAACGTGCCGAGGTTCCAGCCCATCTTCAGGCAGACGAACAGGGTCAGAGTCTGCAGTGTGATCCAGAGGCGCGTACCGAGGCGCCATCCCTTCGGCGCCTGCGCGCGCGCCTCCGCATCGATCCCCTTGAAGGAGAAGCGCGGGTCCGGTCCGAGCACCGGGACCGGATGCCCGTTGCGCTCTTCCTCGTCGGCCATGGCGACGATGTCGGCGATCAGCGCCTGGAACTCCGGCCCGTTGCCCTTGGCCCCCGGCACCGCAATGATCGACGCAATCGTGCCGTGGCGCGATTGGATCGGGTTCCAGCGACAGGAAAGACCGGTGAGATCCGGGCGACTTCCGGCGGCGGCCGCGCCAACGTGGTAGCGCCCGGCCTTCATCGCCGCCTCCGCCCAGCTCGCACCGCCGCCGGCGAACATCGCATAGGAAACCTCGTCGCTCGCCTTGAAGCGGGCGACGCGCATGTCGAGACCGTTTGCGCGGATATCCGTGACCGGGACCAGCGCAGCGCGCAATTCGAGCCCCAGCTCTTCGGCCACCCAGGTCTTGACGGCCGCGAGCGCGCCATGCGCCCGTTCGGCCATCGATGCCGGCAGCGCCGCCAGCGCGCCATCCCCGCCGAAAACGAAGGGCATGGTCTTTTCTTCAAGAACGTTCATCAGCGCCGAAATCACGCTGGCACCGGCCATGTTCACCGTCTTGTAGCGACCGTCGGCGATCGCACCGGTCGAATTGACGATATCGGCGACGGCAAGAACCCAGCCGTCCGGAAGCGGGCGATAATTCGTCTCGTCCGCCACACCTTCGAACGCATCGAAAAGGGGTACGGTGTCGTAGAACCGTCCTTCACCCGCCTCAGCCATCCGACCTGTTCCCTGCGTTACAGTTTGTTCGATAGATAAACTACATAAGTGCGCAACAAAAAGTTTCATAAGCCGCTGCCAAGGCCATCATCGACCGGGCAAACCCACGAGATTTCGAGGGCCTGTCGGACGATCTGGCCGCCCCGCCCTTGGCAAGGCTGGGGTTACATTCCAAATAATTACCCATGGCATTGCAGGGGTGCGGCCATATGTGCTTGTTTAACAGTCATACAAGGGTCAAAATGATCCAAGTGTGCGTAGTGAAGCCGAAACTGAATGCGTGACGACAACTTTCGAGTGCGGTTCTGGGGCGTAAGAGGAAGTTTGCCGGTATCCGGCCAACAATACGTCGCCTATGGGGGAAATACATCCTGCATCGAGATCCGATGCGGCAAGGATGTATTGCTGTTCGATGCTGGATCAGGATTGCGCGAGGCAGGCTACGCGCTGATCGCCGAAGGCATTGAAGAGTTCGACCTGTTCTTCACCCACAGCCACTACGACCACATCATCGGCCTTCCCTATTTCAAGCCGATTTACAAGTGTCGCAATTCCGTCCGCTTCTGGTCCGGCCATCTCCACGGCACGATGACCACGAGGGAAATGATTCGCGACTTCATGCGCCCGCCGTGGTTCCCGGTCGATCCCGACATCTGCCAGGCAAGTCTTGACGGCATGGACTTCAAGCCCGGTGACGTGCTGACGCCACGCGAAGGGATCACGATCCGCACGACGAGCCTGCGCCATCCCGGCGGTTGCGTCGGCTACCGGATCGAATGGAACGGCCGTTCGGTGGCACTCGCCTACGATACCGAGCACGAACCCGGCGTACTCGATCCGGCCGTGCTCGACCTCATCGCCGGGGCCGATCTGTTTGTGTATGACTGCACCTATCTCGAAAGCGAGATGGCGCATTTCCAGGGCTACGGGCATTCGACCGGCATGCACGGCGCCCGGCTGGCGATGGCCGCCGGCGTGAAGCAGCTTGCGATGTTCCACCATGACCCCTCGCGCACCGACGAGGCGCTTGCCGAAATGGAGCGCGACGTCCAGGAAACCTTCGCCGGCGCCTTTGCCGCACGCGACGGGCAGATCATCGACCTGTGAGATCGCGGCCTGTGCGCCAGCGGCAGGCCGGATGGCCGGCGATCATGTCGAACAGCCGGTCCAGGAACGCCCAGACGCGCTCGTCGTGCACCAGATGGTGGGTCAAGAGTCCGATCGTGCGCCCCGTCTGATCCGCCCTCCCCTCGACGTCGCCGCAGACCTGCCGAACCCGGGTCACGATGTCGGCGACAATCGACGCATGGTCGCGGCAGCCGCGGGTGCCGTGCCAGTCCATCACGTCGACATGGGTGTTCACCAGCCTGAGCGGCGCCGGCTTTTCCGGGCCGAAGACCGACAAGACGCGAAAGCCGATGCCGGGCAGACCATCGAGCAGGCCGGCATCGATCCGATTCCATGGCGGCACCAGCATCGGTACAAGGGCCGTGGGAAATAACGATTGCAATCGCAGATAGCCGCGCTCAAGCTCCGCCAGAACCGTTTCACGCGGGCGATGGGGGCCAAGCTCCTGCTTCTTTTCCTCAGGCGGCGCGTGATTGTCGTGCGCCCATCCGTGCACCGCGACATTGATGCCGGCAAGCGCATCGATGCGCTGGGCAAGCGCGTCGGTCGCCTGGGCGGGCGGAACGGCGACGACTACGGGAACCGCGTAGCGTTCGACGAGCGAAAGCAACCGGTCGAGCGGCTCGCTCGGCTGAAACGCATCATCGTCCCGCAGCCAGAAATCCACCGTTCGGCCGGAAGCCGCCACCTGCTCGAGCATGACGGCAAGCTGTTGCCAATGGCTGTCGGTCATCCCGTCACCTCAATAAACGCATCGAAAATCGTTCGGAGCCGCTCTGCCGCGGCGGCAAACGAGCGTTCGCCGTGGACGAAGCTGCGGGCGTTGAGACCCAATTGCCGGCGGCCGCGCGGATCTACGATCAGCGATCGCATCGCCGCAGCATAGGCCTCGACATCGCCTTCAGGCGTCAGGATCCCGGTCGCACCATCTCGAACCACCTCCGGAACGCCGGCCGTCCGTTGGGCAAGAACCGGCAGGCCCGCGGCCTGCGCTTCGAGATAGGCAAGGCCATAGGCCTCGCCGCATCCAGGCCAGACATAGAGGTCACCGCGCGACAGAATGTCGGGCAGATCCTCCGCGCGCTGTTCGCCAAGCCATTCCAACCGCTCTGACGGAACGGCGGCGAAGGCCTGCTGCACCTCGTCGCGACACGACCCGTCACCGACGATCGTCAGCGTCCAGTCAAGGTCGGTGACGAGAGAAAGCGCCCCTGCCAGCATGCGGTAGCTGTCCAACTTGTCGCCGCTGCGCATCATCGCAACCGTGACCATGCGGAAACCATCGTCGTTTCGCACTGGCAAGGGCTGGAAGCAGCTCGCATCGATGAACGGTGCCAGTATTGCGTGCCGGCAGGCCGGGGCGGTCTCGATGAGGCCGTCGCGGTCGCGGACCGTCAGGCAGATATTGACGGCTGCAAGTTCGATCGCCGAAAGAACGAAGCGCTGGGCAACAGCGCGAACGCCTTCGTTGCGGCGCGCCGAATAGGACGCCTCGGCGGTCACATAGGGAATGGAAAATTCCGCTGCAAGCGCCGGGCCGAGAAGATCCGGCGCCTTGTAATACGGGTGATAGCAGAACCACAGATCGGGCGCGCCTTCGCGCTGCCAGGCGTCGCGCAGGCGAGCGACCTCGGCGCCGGCCTCCCGCTCGAGCTGACGGAACGCGTCTGCGGACGGCGTCGCCTGAAAGCTGCGCAGGTGGGAAACGACGGCAACCTCATGACCGCCAGTCCGCAACGCTGCAAGCAGCATGCGCGCCATCAGCCGGTCGCCGGAGGGAACGGGGTGATCTGGAGATTTCAGCGGTGCGTAAAAGGCAATCTTCATCCGCAGCGAGCTATCATCCCAGAGCGAGGCACTGTCAACCGACGCGAGCCCGTAAAGACCGGCGGCTTACCGGTCGACCGGCAGATCGTAGTAGTCCCGGCGGATCAGTTTCAGCGAACGGTCGGGTTGGATGACGTAGGTTTCCTGGACGAAGCTGTTGCCGCTGGTGAAGCGGTGCGGAACGATGCTGCCGACCGGAGCCTTGGTCAGCTTCGTGCGCGGCTGCCCGCCATAGGTGATGCTGCCGGGAATGGGCTCAAGGTCCGGCGTCGTACAGGCAACAAGCGCTGAGGCGACAATGCCAAGCAGACCGGCCATCCGACCGATACCGGGTTTCCTGCGCAAAGCGTTCATTCTCCGTGCCTCCACCTTTCGGCGCAGCGGGATGCGCCGCCCGTTTCACTGGTCCCTTGCACGCGGCGGCGCAAAACCGGCCATGCGCCGGCGCCGCCCAGGCCGTCTACTGCGCCGTTGCCGGCTGCGTTCCGACCGTCTTTACCGCCGCGGCGTCGGCATCGTGCGTCGCAAGCAGGCTGTAGGCGATATAGTACTTGTAGATGTTGCTGACATACTGAACCGTCTCGCGCCCGACGATCGCGGCAGCCGCGTTCTCGACATTGCCGAACCAGAGGTTCGGATCAAGACCCATGTCCTTCGCCTTCGCCCTGAACTTCCTGAGGTTTCCGGGTCCCGCATTATAGGCGGCAAACGCAAACAGCAGCTGGTCTTTCGGAGTGATCCCGGGATCGTTGATGTAAGTATCGACGAGGTAGCGAAGATATTTCGTCCCGGCCTCGACGTTCAGATTCTCGTCCTTGTCGATGCCGTCGATGTTGACGGATTTGTCGGCCGCCGTCGAAGGCAACAGCTGCATGATGCCAACCGCGCCGCGGTGGCTGCGGCGTGACTGGTCAAGCTGCGATTCCTGGTAGCCCTGCGCCATCAGCATCAGATGGTCGAAGGAATAGGTGTCGCCGTGTTTGCGGAAGATTTCCACCAGTTGCTTGAAGCGGGCGACATCCTCCGGCGCATAGGCGCGCTTCAGCATCTTGTCGCCCTTGTAGTAGGTGTTCTTCAGGATGTTGCCGAAGGTCGTCCCGACCTTGTGGGTCTTGACGAAGTCGTTGAGAACAGCCGCAAGCTTGGGGCTGTCCTTGCGGATCGCCCAGGCCACCTGGCCATGGTCGGAGACCGCGATGTCGTCGCGCACCTTGAGGTCGGTAAAGACCGTCGCCCAGATGTCGGCCTTGTATTTGTCGACAACCGTCCAGGGCAGCAGCCCGGCGTTGATCATCTCGAGCACGTCCTCGTCCTCGAGGTTTTCGTCCATGTCCTTCAACGCGATCGGCGCACGCCCGGCCTTTTCGAAGCTCGCACTGAGCGCGGCCAGGTGCTCATAATAGCTGCTCGACCGGCGTATATCGATCTCCTTGCCACTCAGGTCATCGAGGCTGGTCACGGCCGGCGCAGTGGGACCGGTGACAAGAACCTCCTTGGCCTCACTGTAAAGCGGATCGGTGAAATCCACCTTGGCAAGCCGCGCCTCGGTGATCGTCAGGTTGCCCATGACGATGTCGCCGAGCCCCTCGTCGAGCGCTGACAGCAGTTTCGCGCGCGGCATGGGAACGAAGCCGACGCGGATCTTGTCGATCTGCTTCTTTCGGCCCTTGTTGAGCTCGTTTTCGAGCGCTGTGCCGAAGTCGACAGCGGTTCCCAGTTGCTGGCCGCGATCGATGAAGTAGATCGTCTTGCTGAACGGCACGAGGATGCGCACGAGACGGCGCTTTTCCATGCCGTCGAAGTCGTTCTTGTGCGGCAAAAGCATCGAGCGGAGGAATTTCTCGCTCGCCTGTTCCTCCGACTGCGCCCAGCCGTTTGCGCCACCTGCGACGAGCAGGATCAATAGTCCGAACAAAAGCCGTTTCATCTTGGCCTCCCCAGCCCAGGGCACCGTTATCGACCAGTTTTGTGTTCACTCCTTCGGCGCACCACCCTCGCCGAGTGCTGCCGCAGCGTTCTTCTTGGCAATCGCATCGCGCGTCGCGGCCGCAGCCGCCGCCGATTGTTGCGCTTCGTCGCCCGCCACCTGCACAGTCGGCGAAGCGAAGTTGATGCCGTTTTCCTTGAAGGCCTCCTTGATCATGACCTGGGCCCGGCGCCTGACCTGGGTCTGGCTGCCCGGCTTGGTCTTCATGGCGAAACTCAAGGTCATGCCGTAGTCGCCGAAATTCTCGACGCCCTTCATCTTCACCGTTTCCAGGATCAGCGGCCCGATATCCGGATCCTCGAGCAACTTGGCGCCGATACCCTTCACAACCTTCTTCACTTTGGCGACGTCGGCATCGAAGGAAACATTGATCAGGAACTTGTCGATCACCCAGTCGCGGCTCATGTTCTGCACCGCGCCCAGCGAGCCGAAGGGAACGGTATAGACGGGGCCGCGGTGGTGCCGGAGCTTCACCGAGCGAATGCTGAAGGATTCGACCGTGCCCTTGTAGCTGCCGCTCTGAATATACTCCCCAATGCGGAAAGCGTCGTCCATCATGTAGAAGACGCCGCTGATAACGTCCTTGACCAGGGTCTGCGAACCGAAGCCTATCGCCACACCGAACACGCCGGCACCGGCGATCAGCGGACCGATTTCGACGCCGAGACCCGACAGCACCATCAGCACCGCCACGACGGCGATGAACGCTGCGAGAAAATTGCGCAGGATCGGTAGCAAAGTCATCATACGGGTGTTGCGGGCACGTTCAGCCGGGTCGTCGGTCGCGTGGTTGGCCTGTTTGACGCGCAGGTTGATGAACCCCTTCACCAACTGCCAGACCAGATCCGCCGCCAGCAGGATGACGATGCCGGCCAGCACCCCGCGCACGACCCGATTGAACGCGTCGTCCTCCATCATCGCCGTCGCGCTGACCTTGAAGATCAGAGCCAGCCACCCGGCCGCAAGCGCAATGACCAACAGTCTTGCGCCGCGCTCGATGAAGATGTTGCGCATAACACGCGTTTCGTCTTCGGCATTGGCGTCCAGCAGCGTTTTGGTAAAGGCGCTCGTGAACCGCAACAATGGCGGCAGGCCGATCACGTAGAGGCCGATCCAGAACAGGACGTCCATGCCCGCAACCCAGAGCAGCCAGAGAACGATCAAGAAGGCGATCAGCAGCACGTTGCCGACGATGCGGCGCGACCCTATGACAGCGCCCACGGGCCGCCGCACCACGGTGACGATCCCGAGCACCAGCACCACGAAGCCGAGGATCGCGGTGACGAGATCGCGGACGTCGGTGGAGACCGACAGCGCCCGCATCGCATCGCCAACGCCCCAGACGAGCGCAGCGGCAGCGATCAGCCACAGGCTGTGTCGATGCCAGAAGCGGGCCTCGTCCGCCGTCAGGGACAGATACCCCGTTCGCCCGTCCGCGCTCCCCTCGTTGGCGGGGCCACCGGTCAAGACGGCAGACGCGATGATCATCAGCAGCCGGGCGCCGATCCACGCGCCAAGCAACGGCGCAATGGTCGCCTCCAGTCGCGTCGGCCAATCGGCGATCGCAAGCACGGACATGCTTGCCGCCGCAAACACGATCAACGGCAGAACCCGCGTGAGCATGGTGCGGGCCGGCCCCGTCAGCACGGCCCCCTTCAGGCTGCGCCTGAGGACCCACCGCAGCAGGTATTCGGCGCCATAGCCGATCAGGAGAATGAAAAAGAACCCTTTGAGAATGGGGGCTTTGCCGTGGCTTTCCATATCGCCGGCCAGCCGGTCGCGCGCTGCCCGCATTTCCGGAAACACCTGCGGCACCGCGTTGGAGATGCCCGTCAGGTGGCGCCTGATCTCGGCGGTCCAGCGCGCGACGACGCCGGTCGCCGGGGATGCTGTCGCGGGCGCCGTTTCAGTGGCTGGTGGCGCCTGCTTCGCCGACAGCCACTGCTTCACTTCCGGGTCGTCGAGCAGCTGGATGAGTTGCTGGACCTTGGCGGGCGGTGCCGCCGCCGCCGCATCCTGCGCAAAGCCGGTTGCGACCGGCACGAAAGCGGCCAAAAGAAATGCCAGCAGACCGACAACCGGAACCAGCAGACGACGCAACACCCCAATGCAATTCATTCTCGAAACCCCCGCCGATCGTGACGATCCCCCGATCGGCACATCTCAATCTGCACAAAGCTAGCATACCCGCGGGCGGTTCCGTCAACGTCCGTTCGTGCCGTTATCATCGGCGCCTGAATCCGCCACCACCGCCATGGAAGCCGCCGCCACCGAAACCGCCGCCACCATGGAATCCCCCGCCACCGCCGAAGCCGCCGCCACCGCCATGGAACCCGCCGCCGTAGCCTCCGCCACCGAAGCCGCCCGGACGGTCAAACCCGCCGGCGCCTCCGGCCGGGAAATTCAACGGCCGCTGATCGAAGGATTGCCGCTCGAAGGAGCGCTGGTTGCCGAGCTGCCGGCCGATGTTGTCGACCGCCAGATGATCGGGCGCGCGATTGCCGCGATTGCCGTCGGTGATCCGCTGATTGAGGTTCTCAGCCGCATCGGGGTGCTTGGTGGCGAATTGCTCGCCCGCCTTCGTCCGGTCCTGGATCAGGGGTTTTTGAACCGGCTGCCAGCCATCCGGTGTATGTTTCTGCCATTGCCCGTCGTCACGGCGATAGACGTTGCCGTCACGCCCGGCATAGACGTCGCCACCCTTGCCGCCGGCGACGAAGCCATGGTTGCCGTCCGACGTGCGCCAATGGGCGCCCGCGGCATCGCCGGTCGAGCCGCCGCTGATGCGCGCAAAGTCGGAGCCGTGCTTGACGGATGCCGAGCCCCAGCTGCCGTAGACATTGTGCCCGCCGCGGGCGATGGCAGCATTGCCCGTGCGCGGATTGTAGGCCGCGACAAAACCGCGGTCGCCGTTCGGTCCGTAGCCGACGGCGCCGCGAACATAGGTTCCTGTGCGCGGATTGTAGGCGGCGCCTGCAGCAATTCCGCGATAAGGCCCGTAGGCGTAGCCGTAGCGGCCGAATGTGCCGACGGCCGGATTGTAGAAGGCTCCGACGCCATAGGTTACAGGTGTCGGATAGTAGGGCCAGTAACCGCCGCCGGCCCAGCCGTAATCCCAGTAGTCGTCATAGTACCAGCCGGTGCCATAGACGAAGGTGTCCCAGGCAAGATACGCGCCGAGATAGCCCATCGTGTACCCGAACCAGACCGCGTCCGGCTCGGTGTCGTAGATGCGCACATAGGTGGCGTTGTAGACCGGCGATGACGGCGGGATTGTGTAGATCTCGTCCGGCACCGCCTTGGCGACGGCGAACGGTCCGGTCGGCGTGTCACCGACGAACCAGACGCCATCCTTCACCACGAAGTACCTGTCACCGACCTTGATGACCGTCTCGTTGGTATTGACCGCATAAGTGAGCGTGGTCCCGTCAATCTTTTCGAACTTCGGCTCCCCGCTATAGGTAACGTCCACCTTGACCGAACCGTCGAGGGCGACACGCGCCTTTTCCGGAATGCTCGCCTTCAGCCGGGCCTCGGCGTTTTCGGACGTGCCAGGAACGGACGAGCGCACCGTGTAATAGGCTGCGTCCTGCGGGATGTTCTGGAAGTCCTGCGGGAGCTTGGGCGTGGCGAACGTCCATGGCCCGTCGAGCGAGGCGCTCGCAAACCAGCGTCCCGAGACGAGGACGTACCAGCTGGAATCCGCGTCGCGGTAAAAGACGTCGCTCTCGGTGTTGGTCGCAACCTTCAGCCCTGTGCCCGGAACCTGTTCGAGCTTCGGCTCACCATCGAAGGCAAGCAATTCCGAAGGCTTGTCGGAATAGACGACCGTCGGCGCAACGCCGGCTTCAGCCGTAGGCGGGATCGCGGCCTTCGCATCCTTCCAATTGTCATCGTCCGGCAGCTTGCCGAAAATCTCGGGTAGTGACGGTGACGGCTGCCAGCCCGAGGCGAGGTCCTTCGACTGCATCCATGCCTTGTCGTTGCGCAGGTAATAGGTTGCGTCCGCCTCGACCTTGAAGAGATCCCAGTTGGTGTTGACCGCGAAGGAAAGCCCGTCCACGCCCTTGACCGGCGCGAACACCGCCTTGCCGTTGGTCTGGACCAGGATCGCCGCCTGCCTGCTGACAAAGATCGGCGGCGGATCGGCCTTCAGCCCCTCGACATTGCCAAGCCGTTCATAGTCGGCGAGGCTCGCGGTCAGCTTGTCCTCGGAAACCGTGATCGTCCCGACCGGCATCAATTTTCCGACCTCGAGTGCGAGATCCGAGAGCGCCTGGCGGTCGAGTACGGAAAAGTTGATCTCAGTCAGCTTGATATCGGAAACGACGACCTCTCCGGATGCGCTGTCGGCATTGGTCTTGCCGCTGACGCCGACGACGCCGTAGATCGGCTTGTCGTCGTCGGTCTTCTTGTACTCCGCCGCGATCAGCGCATCGAGGTCTGTGAAGTCCTTCCAGGCATTGATCTGCGGCTGGTAAAGCGTGATCGTCGCTCCGCTGTCGGTCTTGTAGGCCCGCGGCCAGCCAAGCCCCTTGGGGTCGGCGTCATCAAGGTATTTGCCGCTGACGAAGCCGCTCTGGCCATTGAAGCTGACCGCGCACCAGGCGCCGGCATCGTCGCATTCCCTCACATCGACGCTGGCGCCCGCAGCGATCGTGCCAAGGCTGTTGAAACCGGTTCCCGGCCCTTCCCTGAAGTTGACCGATGCGCTCGTTGTTGCCGGGCCGGCCGTTGCCGGGGCCGTGGCAATCGCAAACAGGGTCAAGGCAAGCGTCAATCTCTGCATCTGGGTTCTCCGGCGGCCAGGACGATGCCAACCGATGCCGGCGCTTCAAGGAAGCGCGCGCGGCAACCGGTTGAGGCTTCAGCATCTTTGCCTGTCACCTGAGCGCAAGTACGTAACAGTAACGGCGACCGTAACGGCTTGGCGTGACGCGGCGGCGGCGCCCGGAAGCGCTGCGGCATGCCGGCGCCAGGCGGCCGATTCGCGCGCCGAAAGGCCGGTCGTCGCAGACATCGCCCCTGCCCGGCCGTCGCGCTTTCCCGCCAATGCCCCGTTTGCGGCGACCAACGGTCAGGCGACGACCGCCAGACTTTTTATTCCTCAGCAAATCGCCATGTTTTAGCCCGTGGTGATTGCATCGGGACATTTATTCAAGCAAACTCATATGCATGATTTGACACTCCTACGTGCGGAGGAAATGCAAGTGAACACGAAAGCCCCCAGCCAGATCGATGTCTTTGTCGGTTCCCGCGTCAGGATGCGTCGGTTGATGGCCGGACTGAGCCAGGAAAAGCTGGCAGACGGCCTCGGGATCACATTCCAGCAGGTGCAGAAGTATGAGAAGGGCACCAATCGCATCGGCGCCAGCCGTCTTCAGGCAATTGCCGACATCCTCGGCGTTCACCCGAGCTTCTTCTTCCAGGAAGGCGAAGATCCGGCCGGCGCCCGCAATGGCGCAGGCGACACGACGCGCGAGCCCAGCGAGATTTCGTCCTTCGTGTCGTCGAAGGAAGGCATTGCGCTCAACCGCGCGTTCCTCAAAATCTCGGACCCGGTGCTGCGCAAGAAGATCATCTCTCTGGTCGCTGCCGTTGCGCAGACGCCGGAAGTCGAACCGACCCGTGCCGTGACGAGCCACGCGCAGGACATGCACGGATAACCGTCGACGCCCGACAGGTATGATCGGATGACATTCACGCTGCAGACCCTGGGGCGCCTGCGACTCGTCGATATTGACGAGCGCGAAGTCGCTTTCCCCGAAAAAGGCCTGCTCGTTCTTTGTCATCTGATCGTCGGCCGATACAGCGAGCAATCCCGCAACGACATCGCCAAGCTTCTGTGGGACGAGGTCGTTCCGAGCCAGGCCTTCGTCAATTTGCGCAAGACGATCTCGCGCATCAACGCCCGGCAGGACGAGATCGGCTGCCAGTTCCTGACGTTTACCCCTTCCGCGGTGCGGCTCGACGCCAGCCGGCTGCGCAGCGACCTCGATGCCGTCGGCGCCGTTTCCGGCGATCCGGTAGAGCGCCTCGAGGCAGCGGTCGAAGCCTTTCAGGAGGATTTCCTCAAGGACCTGAAGTCCCAGGGACAGGCGTTGCACGGCTGGATCGAGCGCCAGCGTCGCGAACATATGTCGATCCTGCGCGAGAGCCTGCTTCTCGCCGCGCCGGATGCAACGAGCAGTCATCGCAAGCTGGTCAAGACCGCGGCAACGCGGCTGCTTGAGTTGAACCCGCTTGACGAGGATGTGCGCAAGATACTCACGCAGGCCTTTCAGCTCGAGGGCAATCACCTCGAGGCGCGGGCCCTTTCCCATGCCGGCACCCTGCCGACAACGACAGCGGGCGAATTCCGCCCCGCCCAGATCGTTCTTCAGCCGGCGCCGGAAGCGGCCGGCGACATGCGCCCTCCCCGCGTCGTGCTGCTGCCGCCGAACAACGGCATGATCGACAGCCCGGCAACCCAGTTTGCAAGCGCCCTGATCGAAGACGTCACGATCGGTCTTTGTGCGCTGCGCTCCGTTTCCGTCATCGCGCCTTATACCGCCGCGCAGATCAGCCTGCAGGCCGACAAGGCGAACACCTACCAGAAGCACGCGATCAGCTACATTCTCGATACGCGCCTCACCGACGAGGGCAGCCGGCTGACCTTGTTCACGCAACTGATCTTCTTTGCCAATGACGAGGTCATCTGGGCCGATCGCTTCAATCTCGACGGCGACGGCCTGATGGCCTCAAGGCGCGAGATCGCGCGTCAGGTCGCACTTGCCATCGCCAGCCAGGTCGAACGCAACGAGACCCATCGCAAGTCCTACGAGACCAATGTCGGCTCCTATCGCAGCTTCCTCCTGGGACAGCGCTACCTCAAGCAGCTCAATCTTCCCGAGGTGCGCCGAGCCCGCAAGAGCTTCCGCGAGGCGCTCTACCAGAACGGCGACTTCGCGCCGGCGATGAGCGGGCTTGCCCGCAGTTACTTCGTCGAGTGGCTGCTGACGGCGCGCGGAGACAGCGAACTGCTCGCGCTTGCCGAACGCCACGCGCGCGACGCGGTGGTCGCCGACGACACGCTGGCAACGGGCTACCGCGAGCTCGGCGTCGTGAAGCTCTATCTCAGGCAATTCGACGAGAGCATGGAGTTTCACGACAAGGCCGAGGCGCTGAGCCCGCAGCACGCCAACGTCATCGCGAGCTACGCTGACACCTTGGTGCAGGCTTCGCGACCGGAGGGCGGCCTGCGCAAGATCCAGGCGGCGCTCGACCTCAACCCGATCGCGCCCGACGAATATTTCTGGACCGCGGCCGGCGCGAGCTACTCGCTCGGCCAGTACGAACAGGCAATTTCCTACATCGAGCGCATGCGCGATCCGACGCCAGCCGACCGGCTGTCGGCAGCGAGCTGGGGCATGCTCGGCAACCGGAAGAAGGCGCGCCAATACGTGCGCAAGACTTTCGATGTACACCCCGATTTCGATCTCGACAAATGGATCGCGATCGTTCCCTTTAGAGAGGAATGGCAGCGAATCCATTACTGCGAGGGCCTGCGCAAGGCAGGCTTCTGACTTCTTTTCAAGCGGCACTCCAGGAGGGGCAAATGGCGAAAGTGGTGGTAATCGGCGTTGAGGGCGACGACAGGCTTTGGGTTGCGGATCTGGACGCCGGCACGGTGTCGCTGATCCCGACGCCGACGCAGGGGCCGCTGGCAGCCGCCAACGATCTGCGCAACACGAGCGGCGCACGGGTGCACAAGGGCGTCAATCTCGCCGTGCTCGCCGCCTCGTCCGGCTCCGTCTCCGGCGGCTTCATGGACGGCTAGGCCGTCGCGTGGAAAACGCCACGGAAAAAAGCCGGCCGCCGGAGGCGCATTTCGCCCCTCCGGCGGCCGCTGCGCTTTCCTATAGTGATCGTAGCTGCCTGCCTGAGGCGACCTTCGAGCGCATCGAAGCGCTGTTGCCCGGGTTCGGCATCACCCGGCTGGCACGACTGACGGGCCTCGACCGGATTGGCATCCCCGTGTGGAGCGCGGTTTCGCCGAACGCCCGGTCGATCGTCATCAATCAGGGCAAGGGTGTCACCGACATCGACGCCAAGGTCTCGGCGGCGATGGAGGCGCTCGAACGGGCCGTCGCGTGCGCACCGTCAGTCCCGGCAAGAACGGCAACACGAGACGCCTTGTGCGAGGCGGGCGACCGCGCATTGGCGCTTCCCCATTTTATCGCCGCCGGACAGGCCGACCTCTTAGCAGACCAACCGATCGACTGGCTGCGGGGCTTCGACCTACGTGACGGCGCGACATGCTGGGTCCCGCGCGACGCCACCATCCTCGACCGGACCATCGGCGACTGCCGCTACTGGCAATCGTCCGACGGCCTTGCGTCCGGCAACACCGAGACGGAAGCCATTCTCCACGGCCTGCTCGAGCGCATCGAGCGCGATGCCGAAACGCTCTGGCGGCTCCTGCCTTTGGCGGGCAAGCTCCGCGGTTGCATCGACCCCGTATCCTTCGGCGATCCCATTCTCGACGAGATGACCGACCGGATTGCGTCCTGCGGCCTGGAACTGCGGCTGTTCGACATGACGAGCGACGTCGGCATCCCCTGCTACGCTGCCGTTCTGGCGGAAGCTGGCATCCTTGCGGCCCGGCAGCCCCGCTATCACGACGTGACCATCGGTCATGGGGCGCATCCGGTTGCGCGCCGGGCCGCCATCCGTGCGGTGACGGAAGCGGCCCAATCGCGGCTCACCTACATCAGTGGCGCCCGGGACGACGTTTTCCCCGAGACCTTTGCCCGCAACCTTCCCGACGACACGCGCCGTCTGTTTGAAGCCGCTCCTGAGCGCGAGACACGGCCGGCCGCCGAAATCCATGGCGGGCCGCATGCGCTGCTCGATCTCGTTTTGCAGCGTCTCGTCGCTGCGCGCATCGAGACGATCGTCGTCGTCCCGCTGACCGGAAACGATATGCCCTTCTCGGTGGTCAAGGTCTTCGTGCCCGCACTCGAAAATCCCGATGGCAATCGCAAACGCCGGTTCGGGGAACGGGCGCTCGCCCGGGCACTGGAGGCCGGATGAAGGTCGCCTTCATTGGCCCGAGCCTGCCCGACGCGCAGCTTTCGGCCGGCGAGGCGGTGCGAGTCCTGCCGCCCGCCGTGCAGGGCGATATCTTTCGCGCCGTTGAAAGCGGCGCAACGGCGATTGGCCTCGTCGACGGCAACTTTGAAAACGTCGCCCCTGTCTGGCACAAGGAAATCCTTCATGCCCTGACACAAGGCGTGCAGGTTTTCGGCGCGGCCAGCATGGGCGCGCTCAGAGCGGCGGAATGCGCTCCCTTCGGGATGGCCGGCATCGGTGACATCTATCGACAATACGCCAGCGGGGAACGGGTGGACGATGCCGATGTCGCCCTCATCCATGGACCGTCAGAACTCGGCTACCGGCCACTGAGCCTGCCTCTCGTCAACGTCGACGCGTCGCTGGAAAAGCTCGCAGAAGACGGAGCCTTGTCACCGGATCTGGTCGCAGCGATCGGCGCAACGGCAAAGGCGATGTTCTACAAGGAACGGACGTGGCCGGCCATCATCGAGCGCGCTTGCCTTCCAGCATCCGTCGATCGCGCCCGCCTCATTGCGTTGCTCACGGCCGGGTCCGTCGATCAGAAACGAGCCGACGCACTCCGCCTGCTCGTTGCCCTCAACGATGCGCCAACCCAACGGACGGTTGTGGCTCAAAGCTGGGATTTCAATTCTACCAGCATGTGGAAGAGGTTGTCCGGTCAACCTGACGCTTCATCTTAAGAGTGCGGTTTTCCAATACAACGTGTGTCACGCTCATGTCACGCGCGCCGCCGCGAAGTCACGCTATGATTGGCCCCGCTGAACTGGATCGTCGATCCACAGGGGAGCCGGGGAAATCATGTTATCTTCATTTGCTGTGCCGGTTGAGCCGGAAGACAAGGAAAAGGAGCTGCTGGCACTGGCTCGTCTTGTCACCTATGCGCGTGACTCCGCCAAGACCCTCAATGTCGAAGGCGTGCAGTACTGCCTCGAGCTCGCGCTTGCATCCTTGCTCAAGGAGGCAGAGGACTGCGGCAACAAGCGGGCCCATCTGACCAACGAGCTTTTGACACGTCCGAGCCTCGGTCGCTGCTGAACTCCGCCTTGCGGGCTTGAGCGATGTTCCCGCCGGCGCGTGCGGCGAGGCGTCAAGGGGCGGCAACCCCCTTGGCGACACGACCTACGGCCGTGCGGGCGTGAACGAATGACGACCCTGTCTGGCGGACCGCGAGACAGGGTTTTCGGTTCAGTTGGGGCGGGATCAGCCCATGCGGCCGAGCGCTCCAAATCTCAACCGCGCGTCGCGCCAAACAGCGCGGCATTAGTCTCTTTTCGAGCGCCCTTCGAACGCCCCGCTCGGCCGCCTCAAGCGCCGGTGCGTGGAGGGGCAAGACCACGTCGAACGGAATTTCTTCGTTGACCGACTGTCTTCGAAAGCACGTATCGTCTCGCGTCGACAATTTAGTCTATCATTTCAATAGATAATATTGAGTGTCCCTCCCGCTACCCGCTATGCTTTGGGCATCATCGAGCGGGGGTCGCATCCATTCTCCCTCGCCAGAAGCGATCTCGAGCCCTGCGCGTCCGCCGCCTTCGACCTTCAACGGTCCGCGCCGGTATCGGCGTGACAAAAACCTGGGAGACCCAAGTGAGCCAGACCCATTCGACCCTTCCCGTGCTCGACCTCACGCGCTTTGCCGCCGATCACCCCGAGCGGACGGAGGCCCTTAGCGAATTGCGCTCCACCGCCCGTACCGTCGGCTTCTTCTATCTTGAGGGCCACGGCATCCCGCAGGATGAGATCGATGCCATTCGCGACCTGTCGCGGCGTTTCTTTGCCCTGCCGGAGGACGACAAGCTGGCGATCGAGATGCGCAAGTCGCCGCATTTCCGCGGCTACAATCGCGCCGGGCTCGAATATACGCGCGGCACCCAGGACTGGCGCGAGCAGGTCGATTTCGGCCCGGAGCGCGAGAGCCTTGAGGCCAAACCGTCGGACGCACCGTGGAAGCGGCTCATCGGGCCCAACCAGTTCCCCGACGCGTTGCCGGAACTGAAACCCGCGATCCTTGCCTATATCGACGCCGTCACCGGCCTCGGCATCCGGCTGATCGAGATTTTCTCCGAGGCGCTCGGCCAGAAGCCGGATGTCTTCGGGCCAATCTATCGCGACGGCCCGAACCAGCTTCTGAAGATCATCCGCTATCCCGGGCGCGACAAGACCGAGAGCGATCAGGGTGTGGGCGCGCACAAGGATGGCGGCTTCGTCACCATCCTGTTGCAGGATGTGGTCCGCGGCCTGCAGGTCGATGACGGCAACGGCGGCTGGATCGACGCGCCACCGAAACGCGGCACCTTCGTCATCAATGTCGGCGAACTGCTGGAGCTCGCCTCCAATGGTTATCTACGCGCCAACATCCACCGGGTGGTCACGCCCCCGGCCGGCGGTGACCGGCTGTCCGTCGCCTTCTTCCTTGGCGCCAATCTCGCCTCGACCATTCCAGTGCTCGACCTGCCGTCGGCCCTTGCGGCCGAAGTGCGGGGCGTCACCCAGGATCCGCTCAACCCGCTCTTTCACGACGTCGGTCGCAACGTGCTGAAATCGCGGCTGCGTTCGCATCCTGACGTGGCCGCCGCCCATCACGCCGACCTTCTGGAACAGCAGAAGGCAACCGTACCTGCCTGACCGGCAAGCGGGCCGACCAGCCCGCGAGCCCCCCCATTTGCCCGTAGCCCCTGTCTCACCCAGATCCAAGGAGAAATGCGATGACGATCCATCAGAAGCCTGAGGAAGCCGCAGTCGAAGTCAAGGCGCCGAACGGGTTGCGCGAAGCCGGCCAAGGGCTGCATCCTGAAACGCTTGCGCTTCACGGCGGCAGCTATCGCTTCGATCCGGTCACCGGTGCCGTCGCCGTACCGATCTACCAGACGACCTCCTACCAGTTGCCGGGCACGGACGGAGCCGACAAGCTCTTTGCGCTCGAGGCGCCCGGACATCTCTACACCCGCGTCTCCAATCCGACCCAGGACGCCTTTGAGCAGAGACTGGCGGACATCGAAGGCGGCGCGGCGGCACTTGCGCTCGGCTCCGGACAGGCGGCCTCCGCCTTTGCGCTGCTGAACCTTGCGCGCGCCGGCGACAACATCGTCAGTGCCGCCGGACTTTACGGCGGCACCTGGGCGCTGTTTGCGGCAACGCTCAAGAGCTTCGGCATCGAGGTTCGCTTCGTCGATGGGAGCGACCCGCAAGCCTTTGCCCGTGCGACGGACGACCGCACCCGCGCCTACTATGCCGAATCCCTGCCCAACCCGAAGCTCGACGTCTTTCCGATATCGGAGGTCGCCGAAGTCGGGTCGCGCTACGGCATCCCGCTGATCATCGACAACACCGCAGCACCCCTGACGATCCGACCGTTCGACCACGGCGCCGCGGTCGTTGTCTATTCGACGACGAAGTACATCGGCGGACACGGCACCTCGATCGGTGGCGCGATCATCGACAGCGGCCGCTTCCCCTGGCACGAGCACGAGGCGCGCCATCCGAACCTGCACGAGCCCGATCCGAGCTACCAGGGCAAGACGTGGCTTGAGAAGGCCGAGGCGATCGCCTTCCACCCCTACATCCTGCGCGCCCGCGCGGTGCTGTTGCGCGACCTTGGCGCCGCCATCAGCCCCTTGAACGCTTTCCAGTTCATCCAGGGCCTGGAAACACTGCCGCTGAGGATCAGGCAGCACAACGACAATGCCATCAAGGTCGCGGAATTTCTCGCCGGCCATCCGAAGGTGGCGCGGGTGACCTTCCCGAAGTTTCATGAGGGTGACGCGAAGGAACGCGCAGAAAAGTATCTGCGCAACGGCCACTATGGCGCGCTCGTCGGCTTCGAACTGAAAGACGGGCGAGATGCCGGCCGGCGCTTCATCGATGCGCTGAAGCTCCTCTATCACGTCGCCAATATCGGCGACGCGCGATCGCTCGCCATCCATCCGGCAACGACGACCCATTCCCAGCTCTCGCAGGAAGATCAGTTGAAGACGGGCGTGACACCGGGATACGTCCGGCTGTCGATCGGCATCGAGCATCCGGACGACATCATCGCCGATATCCGGCAGGCCATCGACGCCGCCTGATTGTCGTCCCTTCACACCTGATGCCGCGGGCTCGCTCCTTGAGGGGCTGGGCCCGCGACAGCATTTTGACGCCTTTTGAAACGACGGGGCGCCTCGTTTGCTTTCATGCCACAACATGCTGTTATCGATTGTCGATGCGCGCGTTGGCGCATGCCGGTCACGTCAAGGAAGGAAAAGACGATGAGCAAGAACACCCAGGTTCTCTTGGCCGCCCGCCCGGCCGGTCGGCCGGCGCAAAGCGATTTCCGCATCGTCGAATCCGAGATCCCCGAACCGTCCGAAGGCGAGGTCCTGCTGGAGATCCTCTATCTCTCGCTCGATCCCTATATGCGCGGGCGGATGAATGCCGGCCGCTCCTACGCCAAACCGGTGGAGATCGGCGCGGTGATGGAAGGAGGCACCGTCGCCCGGGTCAAACGCTCGCGTCATCCGGATTTTCAAGCCGGCGAGTTTGTGCTGTCCCACTCGGGCTGGCAAAGCTACGCGCTTTCAAGTGGCGCCGACCTGCGCAAGCTCGATCCTGAGGCCGCTCCGCTTTCAACCGCGCTCGGCATTCTCGGCATGCCCGGCTTCACCGCCTATGCCGGCCTTTTGACAATCGGCAAGCCGAAACCGGGCGAGACGGTGGTGGTGGCGGCCGCCAGCGGCGCCGTCGGCTCGGCCGTCGGGCAGATAGCGCGCATCAAGGGTGCACGCGCGGTCGGCATTGCCGGCGGTGCCGACAAATGCGCCTTTGTCCGCGACGTGCTCGGCTTCGATGCGGTGATCGACCACCGGGCGGCGGATTTCGCCGGGCAATTGGCCGCGGCCTGCCCGGGCGGCATCGACGTCTATTTCGAGAATGTCGGCGGCCATGTCTGGGACGCGGTCTTCCCGCTTCTCAATGATTTCGCCCGCGTCCCCGTCTGCGGCCTGATCGCGCACTATAACCAACCGGGCGGGGCACAGGCGGGCGGCGACCGGCTGCCGGGCGTGATGCGCGAGGTCTTGAGCCGCAGCCTACTCATCCGGGGCTTCATCCAGCGCGAATTCGCCGATCAGCGACCGGCCTTCTATCAGGAGATGGCCGGTTGGATCAAAGGTGGCGAGGTTCGCTACAGGGAAGACATCGTCGAGGGGATCGAGCATGCGCCAGAGGCCTTCATCGGCCTGCTCGATGGCCGCAATTTCGGCAAACTGGTCGTTCGGGTTGCCGCCGAAGGATAAACCGCTGCACGCTCGCCGTCACGGCTGGCCGGCGAAAGCAACGCCGGCCTTGCCGAGACCATCGTCGATCAGCGCGACGAGATCGGGAGCATAACCGCGCGAAGCGAGCTCGCTGTCAAGCGGCCGGGTTGTACCGCTATTGTTACGGCGCACCCCATCGAGCGCACTGGTCGCCTCTCGCGTCAGGCCAAGCTGGCCCGCCGCTGCGATCCGCAGCAGGTTGACGACGATGTCGGCAGGGTTGGCAAGCTCTCGGGCGCGCCGGAGCGCTTCGCGGTAGCGGCCGCTGCGGTAATCCTCCAGCGCCAGGGTCAGTGCCGCGTCGTGATAGATGTAATCGCTGCCGGCTTCGGCGCCGTGCGCCAACCTTGCGCCTTCCACATATTGACCGCTGACGAAGAGCAGCAGGCCGAGACGCGCCGCGATGGCATGGTCGAGCGGGTTGAGCGCGGCAGCCCGCCGACCCGAGATGAATGCGGCGTCTGCGTCGCCGGCGGCAAAACGTGCCTGCATCTGGGCGACATAGCTCTGGCTCGATTGCGGCGCCAGCGCGACCGCCTTGTCCGCAAGCTTGACCGCCCGCGTCGCTACGCTCGGCGAGGCGCTCGCCTCGCCCGATGCGACCAGAACCATCGCCAGGCTCGCCAGCGCATCCGGATCGACGGCCTGGTAGGCCACCGACTGTTCGAGGCAGGTGCGGGCAGTGGCCAGTCCCTCCGGCTCGACCCGCGCGAGCGCCATGTCGGCCAGAAGCACGCAGCCGTAGCCGATCGATGGCGAGCTCAGCTGTCGCGCCGCTTCCAGGCTGACGATGACGCCCTCTTCGCCTGCGAGCGCGAGCGCGAGACGCGAAAGCAGCCGTTCCTGTATTTTCTCGGCATTGTCGCCATCAAGCGCCACCTTCGAGGTTCCGGCCCTCAGCGCCTCGTTGCTCTGCACATCGATGACCTGCCAAGTCACTTCGTGCTCGCGCTCGTCGGCACTGTAGGCGATCGACAGGCGGTACTCCTTGCTCCCCTGCAACTTGGCAGGCGACGCGGGGGTAACCCATCCGGCAGCCGAGGCCACGTCGATCCTCGCAAGGGAAGGCGGCGCAAGCGTACGGACCGCGGAAAACTGCGACAGCGCATGAACCAGGTAGTCGCCCGCCCGCTTCTGCACCTCGTCTTCGACACCACTGCGTGCCGGTACCTCCACGACCACCGTTGGCTTGGCCGTGAATACCGGCTGCCAGGGAAGACGACCGGCAAGAGGCAGGGAGAGGGCAACAGCCACCGCAACCACACCGAGGGCGAGGCAGGCGCCCCATCGCCAAGCTCCATTCCGGGCTATTGCGGCGGGCGGTGTGACCGGCAGGTCGACGGCGCTCTCGCCCGGTCCGTCGGCAGGAAGAGCCTCGCCCTCCGGCAGGCCTTTCAGCGGCTCGCCGCCGAGCACGAATTGGGGAACGTAGTTCCCCTTCGGCAGCTCGATGCGAAGTTCGGCCTTGTCGACCTGCGCCTCGTAATACTGGGCCAGCGCCGCGCGCAGTCGCGAGGCCTCGACCCGCACGATCGGATCGGTCGCCGGGTCGAAGGACGTCGGACGGCCGAAGACATCGATCGCGATGGTATAGGCTTTGACCTGGCTGGACCGGCCGGCGAAAAACTCGTCGACCAGATAACGCAACAGCTTCCGATGACGTTCGGTCGCATGAAACAGGCCATCGCCAAGAATGCGCTCAAGGGCGGCGCGCGCCTCGCATTCGGCAACGGCATTGCAGATCACCTGACCCGCATCTCTGCTGGCTTCCATGATGCGCTCCCAACTGCCCACAACCCCAAAGAGAGTGCAACGCGACACGAACTCTAGACGAGAGGCTTTGTGGCGGAAAGAAGAATATTGCACCGTCACAAAATATTTTTGTCGAGAAATGGAATCATTTCAAAGTGGGACAAGATCCTTGAAAAATCCCCATAGAATTCACATGGGTTTTTCGTCAATTCGACAGGTTCAGAAAAGGCAGTTATTAATCACAACGGATTAGGTTCTCGCCCAGCGTCGGCGATACAGATGGAGATGACCTCTTCTTCGATCTCGCGACAGATCAATTCATACTCCTGGATCATCGAATGATCCATAGGGTCGCGACGCCTCTGGCGGTCAAGCATCGAGCTCGCCTCCTCATAGGCCTCACAAAGGCTGGCCACTGACTGGTTCTTGGCACTCAACAACTGCAACTGCCCGCGCAACGCCGGCAGCTTGAGCATAAGCTTCAGAAGTCCCCGCTGAACGGCCGCACTGGGCATAGTTTTCCACCCGTGTGAACGACAATCGATGCTCGTGTCTGCTATGGCGCAACCCCGCATCCCCGTGTTTTCCAATATGCTCGCGACGACCGGGCACCTTGCGGGCATTACGGCGGTTTCACCGATCGGCGCGTTGCGGCCAGACCGGCCGTCGCCCACCTCTCTCTTGGGGTAACGTGGCACGATCATCGATTTTCGGAAGTACGTAACAGTAACATTCGACCCGGCGCTTGACGCTCTCGGTGCAGCAAGGTCGCTTTTTCTTGAGCTCGTCAGCCGGCAGGACACGATATCTGGCACAGCCGCGCCGACATCCCGCTGCGAGCAGACATGCCGCAATGCCGCACATGTGCAGCGCGCGACCATGAATGCCTGACGAGGGATACTGACGCCCTCACCAATGCTTGGGGCGAACTGGGGACCGTTCGGCTTACTTGTCGAAGGCGTAGATCTTGCGCCAGTCGTTCTTCATGTCGACCAGCAACCAGTTGCGCTGTTCGGCCTCGTCCATCGCCTTATCCAGCTTGCCGAAATGCGACTGGCGGTCATAGGCCCATTCGCGCTCGCCGTCCGTATGGTGCACGATCAGGCCGAAGCGCGGGCCGGCGCCAGCAGTGACCCAGCGCAGCATCTCGTAGTCGCCATCGGAATTGCCGGCGGCAAAAATCGGTCGCCGGCCGATGAAAGTGTTGATGCCGACGGGTTTGCCCGGACCGTCGTCGATGAAGTCGATCTTGGCTTCGCGCGAAAGCACCGGGGTGTCGCCGTCGAGCGTGTACTTGGTCACGATGCTGCTGCCGACCACCTGTTCCGGCGGAATGCCGTACATTTTTTCGGTCATCGGCCGCATGAACTCGATGCCGCCGCCGGAGACGATATAGGTCTTGAAGCCGTTGGCACGCAGATAATCGAGCAGCTCGCGCATCGGCAGGAAGGTGATCTCGGTGTAAGGCCGGTCGAAGCGTGGATGCCGGGCGGTGGTAAACCAGTCCGTGACGATCTTGCTGAACTGGTCGGTCGTCATGCCGGCATGGGTCGCCATCACCACATCGACCAATCCTTTTTCGCCGGCAGCTGCCACACCCGCCATGTCGCCCTTCAACAGCGATGCAAACGGTTCCTTGTCCTTCCATTCCGGATGTTCCGGCGCCATCGCCTTCACGCGGTCGATCGCAAACAGCGCCTGGAAATAGGCCGGCTGCTCGGTCCAGAGCGTACCGTCGTTGTCGAAGACAGCGATGCGGTCTTCCTTGGCGACGAAATCCTGGCCGCCTTCGCTGGTCACGCGCGTCACGAAATCGATGATTTCGGACTTCGCCGCGCCATCGTTCCAGGACGGCAGCTGGTCCGCCGGCGCGTCGGCGGCACTCACGGCAGGCGGCGATACGAATGCGGCCGCCAGGAGAAACAGGAAACCGGAGAGCTGCGAGCGAACACGCCCTCGCCGTTGGACGTCAACCGATTGGGAGCTGGAGCGCATCGCAATTGCCGTCATCATGGATCTCCTTGTGGGAAACGAAGAATTGAACGCCGGCTCAAGCGCGCCGGATGCAGCGGAAACCGATATGGGTGGTTGCTGCGTTGTCCTCATGCGCGTGTCGTGCCGCCGGCCTGTAGCGCCGGCAATAGTTGGGCGCGCAAAGGTGTGAACCGCCTTTGACCACCCGCCGGGCGATCTGGATGGTCGGCTGTCTGGGGTCGAGGCTCGCCTCCCGGGCGCCGCCTCTCGGATTGGACGGGATGCAGCAACTTTTTTGCGCCGGCGCCGGGTGGTTGCTCGACCAGTAATCGCTCGTCCATTCCCAGACATTGCCGATCATGTCGAACAGGCCGTAGCCGTTGGGCGGGAAGCTTGCGACGGGCGACGTGCGCTCGAAACCGTCCGGCCTCAGATTTTCCGTCGGAAACATGCCGTGCCAGGTGTTGGCCATGAAGCGCCCTTCCGGAAGCAGCTCGTCTCCCCAGGCAAACTCCGCGCCTTCGAGCCCACCTTTTGCGGCAAATTCCCATTCCGCCTCCGTCGGCAGGTCCTTGCCGGCCCACTCCGCATAGGCCCGGGCGTCGAGATAGGAAACCTGGACCACCGGATGGTCGAGCTTGCCGCGGATATTGCTTTGCCGGCCATAGGGCCGCCGCCAATCGGCACCGAACTTGTAGTTCCACCATTGCGACGGGTCTCTGCCGGTCACCCGTTTCGGAGGATCGAAGATCACCGAGCCGGCGCGCATCATGTCCGGCAGTCCTCCTGGATAATCCTTCGGGTCGGGCGCCTTCTCCGCTTCGGTCACATAGCCCGTCGCCTCGACGAAGGCCGCAAACTGCCGATTGGTGACCGGCGTCACGTCGATCCAGAAACCGTCGACCTTGACCGGGTGGGCTGGCGCCTCCTCCGGATAGTGCTTGTCGGAACCCATGACAAACGTGCCACCCTCGATCCAGATCGGCGGGCGAGCGCTGATTGCAGCCGGCATTTCGTCGAGAGGAGGCATCGTCGCAGACCCATGCATGAAGTCTTCATCTCCCTGGCAAATGCGGCAAACGGCGCCAACGTGAAACGGCGTCAGAGTAGCGCCATTTGCGTCCGTGCCAAAGTACGTAACCGTTACGAAGGCAGTCAAAGAAACGTTCGCCGCTTGCAGCGCCGGTAATTCGGACCTGCGCCACGCCGATCAGGTCTTCGTTACTGTTACGTTCTTTCCAATCGGTCCGGTTTAACCCTAAGCTCGGAAGAAGGTTCATGATGCCTGGTGTTGCGAGTGTGGCAAGGGAGCAGAATTCATGGGTGCACGCGACGATATCCAGCAGCTTGGCAAGCGCATTGGTGAAGCGATCATCGGCCAGGAGGGCATGATCGAGCGCCTGCTGCTGGGACTGCTCAGCAACGGGCACCTGTTGGTGGAGGGCTTGCCGGGGCTTGCCAAGACGCGTGCGATCAAGAGCATGGCCAAGAACCTCGACGCCGAGCTTTCGCGTATCCAGTTCACCCCCGACCTGCTTCCTGCCGACATCACCGGATCCGAAGTCTATTTCTCTGAGGCCGGCAAGGGCGCGTTCCAGTTTCAGGAAGGGCCGATCTTCGCCAACCTCATCCTGGCGGACGAGGTGAACCGGGCGCCTGCGAAAGTGCAGGCAGCATTGCTTGAGGCGATGGAGGAGCGCCAGGTCACGATCGCCGGCAAGAGCCACCCGCTTCCGGATCTGTTCCTCGTCATGGCGACCCAGAACCCGATCGAGCAGGAAGGCACCTATCCGCTGCCCGAGGCGCAGCTCGACCGCTTCCTGATGCATATCCAGGTGGACTATCCAGACGCCGCCTCGGAAGCCGACATCATGCGGCTCGTCCGCTCGGAGGAAATCCACACCAAATCCAACAACCATGCGACGGAGAAGCTGGCGCAGGATTCGGTCTTCACGGCCCGGCAGGAGATATCCGCGATCACCGTTTCCGAGGCGATCGAAAATTACATCGTCGCGCTGGTCATGGCGACGCGCTACCCCGACAAGGTCGACAAGGATCTTGCCAAATGGCTGCAGGTCGGCGTCAGCCCGCGCGGGGTGATCGGCCTCGACAAGGTCTCGCGCGCCCATGCCTGGCTGAACGGCCGCGACTTCGTGACACCCGACGACGTGCAGGCGAGCGTGCACGATGTGTTTCGCCACCGCCTCGTGTTGTCCTACGAGGCGCATGCCGGCGGCACCACGGCCAACCAGGTGATCGACCGCATCGTCGAACTGGTTGCGGTCGCCTGAGGATGGAGGTTTGCCGATGGCCTTTTCCCTGCCCGCCCTCGCCCGCACCCGTGGCATCGCCAGAAAGCGCACGACAGAAACGACCGGCGTCTATACCTCCGTCGACGCGCTGGTCAGCCTCGAGGCGATGGCCCGCGACCTGACGTTCCTGAACAAGGCGCCCGTGAGCCGGCTGCTTGCCGGTCGCCATGAATCGCGCATGCGCGGCCGCGGCCTCTCGTTCGAGGAGCTGCGCAACTATCTGCCGGGAGACGATATCCGCACGATCGACTGGCGGGTGACGGCGCGCACCGGCAAGCCGGTCGTGCGTGTCTACGACGAGGAAAAGGATCGTCCGGCGCTGATCCTCGTCGACCAGCGCATCAACATGTTCTTCGGCAGCCGGCGCGCCCTGAAGTCGGTCGCGGCGGCCGAAGCCGCAGCACTCGCCGCCTGGCGGGTGCTTGCGCTCGGCGACCGCGTCGGCGGCTTCGTCTTCGGCGACGAGACGGTCGCCGAAGTGCGCCCCTATCGCAGCCGCGAAGCGGTGATCCGGCTTGCCGACAGCATCGTTCGCTACAACACGGCACTTGAGGCCGGCTCGCAGGCGCCGCATGGCGCCGAGCGGCTCGATGCCGTGCTGACAACGGTCGCCAACATCGCCCGCCACGACCACCTCGTCATCGTCATCAGCGACTTCGACGGCTACAGCCTCGAAACGCGCGACATGCTCCTGAAGCTCTCGGTGCACAACGACGTGATCGCCATCCTGATCTACGACCCGTTCTTGCTCGAACTGCCGCGCAAGGGTGAAATGGTCTTGAGCGGAGGCCTGCTTCAAGCCGAGGTGCAATTCGGTCACGGCAACACCCGCGATGCCATCGACAGCTTTGCGCGCAAGCGCGGACGCGCGTTGCGCGCCTGGCAGGAGGAACTCGGCCTGCCGATGCTGCCGATTTCGGCGGCCGAGGACGTCGCGCCGCAGCTGCGCACCCTGCTTGGCCAGCTTGCCAGCCGGCAGCGGAGGCGTTGACGATGGCAACGGCCGCCCCTGTCAAAGACCCCCTGCTTGACGCCGCCCTTCGCGGCCTTGCCGACATCGCCCTGCCGCCCCCCGTTTCGATGCTGCCGCAAACCTTGGGCTGGGGCGTGCTCGCGGGCCTCGTTCTGCTCGCGATCCTTGTCGCGCTCTGGCGCTGGTACCAGCGTTGGGAAGCCAATCGCTACCGCCGCGAAGCGCTCGCCGACCTCAGGCAGATCGAGGCGCGGCTCGCCGCGCCCGCGACCCGCGGCGCAGCCCTCACCGCGCTACCCGTGCTTGTAAAGCGCACCGCCCTTTCTGTCTGGCCGCGCGAAACCATCGCCGGGCTGCACGGCACGGGCTGGACAGGCTTCCTCGATGCCCATTCCGGCGGCCCGGTGTTTCCGATCGCCTCGGCGCGGTTCTTCGAGGAGGCCGAGTATCGCGGCACCGCGGCACTTGACGCAATTCCGGAAACGGAGGCGCGCACCTACGTTGCCGCGGCTCGGCATTGGATCGAGGCGCACCATGTACGTGCTTGATCACGCCTGGGCACTCATCCTTTTGCCGCTGCCGCTCATCGTCTGGTGGCTGCTGCCGCCGTACCGCGAGCAATCGGCTGCCGTGCGCATGCCCTTCTTCAAGGACATCACGGCCGCGGCAAATCTTGGCCCGACCGAGGGCTCGGTCGTTCCGCGGACCAATATCGGCCAGAAGGTGATCGCGCCCATCTGCTGGGTTTTGATGATCCTGGCGGTGGCACGCCCGCAATATGTCGAACCGCCGATCGAGAAGACCGAACCGCAGCGCGACCTGATGCTGGCGATCGACCTTTCGCAGTCGATGGACACGCGCGATTTTCGCGATCCCGCAGGCAATCTCCAGACCCGCGTCGACGCGGTTCGAAAAGTGGTCGCCGACTTCATCGACCGAAGGCCCAATGATCGCCTCGGTCTGATCGCCTTCGGCGATGCCCCCTACCCACTGGTCCCCTTCACCCTCGACCACAAGACCGTCCGGCTGATGTTGGCCGACAGCCTGCCCGGCATGGCGGGGCCGCGCACCGCCGTCGGCGACGCGATCGGGCTCGCGATCAAGATGTTCGACGCGAGCAAGGCGCCGGACAAGGTGATGATCCTGTTGACCGACGGCAACGACACCGCCAGCAAGATGCCGCCGGACAAGGCCGCCGACATTGCCGCCGACAAAAAGGTGGTGATCCACACGGTCGGGATAGGCGACCCCAATGCGCAAGGGGAGCAGAAGCTCGACACCGCCGCCCTGCAGGGCATCGCGACGGCAACGCATGGCCGATACTTCTTCGGCCAGGACCAGGCGAGCCTTCAGAACATCTATCAGCTGCTCGACCAACTGACGCCGGCCAATCAGAAAACGCTCTCCTGGCGGCCGCGCATCGAGCTGTTCTACTATCCGCTCGGCCTGGCGCTTGCGATCGTGCTTTCCTATCACGCCGGCATGTGGCTCGTCTCCTCGCTTGCCGACCGTGAGCGGCGGCAGGAGGACGCGCCATGATCTCGGACTTCCACTTCCTTCGTCCGCTCTGGCTGCTGGCGGTCCTTGCCGCCCCCCTGCTCGTCTTTCTCGTCAGCCGGCGGTCGGACGTTCGCTCGCAATGGCAGAACATGATCGCGCCGCACCTGCTCGATCACCTGCTGATCGAAAAAGGCGCCAAGCGGCGCTTCCAGCCTGTTCACGTCACCGCGGCCATGATCGCCGTTGCGGCGATCGCGGCGGCCGGCCCGACCTGGCAACGCGAAAAGCCTCCCTTCGTCGAGGACACCGCACCGCTGGCGATCGCCGTCGATCTCAATGCGACCATGAACGCCACCGACATCTCGCCGACCCGGCTCGAACGCGCCAAGCTCAAGGTCCAGGATATCCTCAACCTCAGAAAGGGCTCCCGCACGGCGCTCTTTGCCTATGCCGGCTCGGCACACATGGTCCTGCCGCTCAGCGACGACGCGTCGCTGGTCAAAACCTACCTCGCAGCACTTTCGCCGGCGATCATGCCCGTCGATGGCAAGGATACCGCAAAGGCGCTTGAGGAAATCGAGAAGGCCCTTGCGAACGAAACGGTGCCGGGCACGATCCTGTTTTTGACCGATGGCGTCGAACGATCGGCCTTTCAGGCTTTTGGCCAATACCAGGGCCGCAATGCGCTGATGGTGCTCGGCATCGGCACCGCTGAGGGCGGGCCGGTCAAGACGGCCGACGGCGGCTTTCTGACCGACGCGACCGGCGCGCATGTGCGCGCGAAACTCGATGTCGACGGCCTGAAGGCGCTGCAGTCCGCCTCCAAGGCCGAGGTTGCGACCGTGACGTCAGACGATGCCGACGTGCGCTGGATCATCCGTCGCATCCAGACGAACTTTGCCGCCAAGACCGCCGAGGGCCTCACACGCTGGCACGATGCCGGCTGGTGGCTGACGGTCCCGATCGCGCTCATTGGCCTGTTCTGGTTCCGCCGTGGCTGGACGGTGCGCTGGGCCGTCTATGTCGTCGCCGCGACAATGACGATGGCAAGCAGCGACCGGGCAGCCGCGGCCGACAATCGTTTCGTCGATCTGTGGCTGACACCGGATCAGCAGGGGCGTCGCGCCTTCGAGCACGGTGACTTTGCGGGCGCCGGCGACCACTTCGACGATCCGGCCTGGCGCGGCGCCGCCCTCTACCGCGCGGGTCGCTACCAGGATGCGATCGATGCCTTCGCCGAGGCCGAAACGGCCGAAAGCTACTACAACCAGGGCAACGCGCTTCTGCATCTCGACAAGGTGGACGAGGCGATCGCCGCCTACCAGCAGGCGCTGAAGCGCCGCCCCGATTGGCCGGACGCCAAGAAGAACTTGTCGATCGCGCAGAAACTGAAAGCCGACAAGGACAAGCTGGAACAGGATGCGCAGCAGGAACAGGCGGGCATAGACCCGGACGAAGTGCAGTTCGACGACAAGGGCAAGAAGGGGACCGAGGCGACGGTAAAGGGCGGACCGCAGACGGCCGACATGTGGATGCGCAACATCCAGGTCTCGCCGGCCCAACTGCTCGCCCGAAAGTTCGCGATCGAGGCCAAGGAGACGACGCCATGAGCGCCGTACTTGCCATATTGCGGCTGACCGTCTGGATGATCGGCCTCACCTTCGCGTTCGCGGGCGTGTCTGCGGCGGCGGATCCCTTCGCCCGTGCGACGCTCGCGACCAAGGGCACGATCTATGCCGGGCAGCAGGTTGAGGTCGACGTCGACGTCTTCGTGCCCAACTACTTTCTTTCGCCGCCGCAGTTTCCGCTTTTCGACATTCCCGGCGCCGTGGTCACCATGCCGGATGATCGCGGCCTGAACCTGAACGAGACCGTCAACGGCGACGATTTCTCCGGCATCCGCAAGACCTATGTGATCACGCCCCAGGCGGCGGGAGACTACGCCCTGCCAAAGGTTGAAATCCCCTTCGGCTACGCAGCCGTGCCCGGCCAGACGAGCCAGGGCAAGGTCACCGTGCCGGCCCTGACCTTCACGGTTGCCGCGGTCCCAGGCGGCGCCGGCAGCGCGCCCGGCGTCACCGCTGGGGAAATGACGATCGCCCAGACCTTCGACAGGGACCTGGGGGGCCTACACACGGGCGACGCCCTCGTGCGCACGGTGACGATCCGTGCCACAGGCGTGGCGCCGATGATGATCCCCGTGCCCGCCTTCGATGCGCCCGAGGGGGTGCAGGTCTACGGGCACGACCCGGTCTTGTCCGAAGAGCGCACATCGCGTGGCGAAATCACCGCCGGACTGCGCAAGGACACCGCCACCTATGTCTTTTCCAGGTCCGGCGCCTTCGTTCTCCCAGCGATCACAGTCGAGTGGTTCAACCCGGCCTCCGGCAAGACCGAGATGGCCAAGGCGGACGAAGCGAAGATTACCGTTGCTGCGGCATCAGTCGAGGCGGACCAGTCCCTTGCCCCGCCCGCACCACCGCCCGCCAGTACGCCGATCGACTGGCTCTGGTGGGGCGGCGCTGCAGCAGCCGTACTCGGCGTTGGGCTTCTGATCCAGCTCGCGGCCAACCTGTTCGGCCGGCTTGAAGCATGGATGGAGAGGGTGTTGGCACGGCGCGCCCAGTCGGAGGCAACCGCCTTCCGCCATGTGCTTGATGCCTGCCGCGAACACGATTCGGCACGCCTGGAGACAGCACTCGACGCCTGGTCGCGCAAATCCGGCAATCTGCCGCTGTCGCGCTGGCTCGACAGTTTCGCCGATGTCGAAACGAAGGTCGCCTTCGCCGGTTTTCGCCAGAGCCGCTACGCGGCGGCCGGCGCGCGACACAAGCGGCCTGACCTCCCGGCGCTGCGGGTTGGCCTCAAGGCGGCGCGACAGCGCTGGCTGGAGGCGGTGTCGGGCGACGGCGACGCGATGGCGGGTGAATTGCCGGTTCTCAATCCGGTACTCGAGGCGTCGTCGCGGCCTGGCATTTGACGGGTCCGACGAACGGCTTCGGACGCCATCGCCGGCTCGCTTCGCCGTTGCGCATGTCAGGCTGCAGAGGATGCGCTCTCTTACGTTTTCCGGTTTCTCGGCACCCGCCGGACGCCGGCAGATCGAACCGCACGATTTGTTTCGACAAAATGCCAAAAACCCGCAAAATATTTGCATCGCGAAAGCTGCTTGCGGCAGAGATTTGCAACACACAGGCTTTGCCGGCGTAGTATCCTCCCGATGTTTGGTCCGCCTGAGGGCGGACAGGGAGGCATTCCATGGAAAAGACGGACACCCAGGACATCGAAACCACATCGCGGGCGGCGATGGATGGCGAGATCGGCATTCTCGCGCGCCGCCGCATCGAGGCCGGCATTATCGCGCCGATCTACGAGGCGATGCGCGAGGAGATCGGCGAGGAGCGGGCGCAGGCGATCCTCGACAAGGCAATTACCAAGGCTGCGATCGAAGCGGGCCGGACCTTTGCGGCCAAGACGCCGGGCGGGACCAGTCTTCGCACCTTCCAGGAATTGCAGGACCTCTGGACGCAGGACGACGCGCTTGTCATCGAGGTGACGAAGGCGACGGACGAGGAATTCCATTACAATGTGAAGCGCTGTCGCTACGCCGAGACCTATCGGGAGATGGGGCTCGGCCATATCGGGCACCTTCTGTCATGCAACCGCGACGGGGTCTTCTGCACCGGCTACGATCCACGGATCACCCTTGAACGCACCCAGACGGTGATGCAGGGCGCGACCCATTGCGACTTCCGCTACACGCTCAACAAGACCGCGCCCGAACAATCGGAAGCGGAACAGCCGGAAGGGGTCAGTCGAAATGAGCGCTGATCCCTTGCGCGCCGGGGAGCGGCGCAGCAACACGCCTCAGACCAATGGCGACCGGCTGTGGAACGACATCGTCGGAACGGCACGCTTCGGCGGCGCCGAGAATGGCGGTGTCACCCGCCTGACGCTTTCGGACGAGGACCGGCAGGTGCGCGACTGGTATGTTTCCGAGTGCCGCGGTCTCGGCTGCACGATCGAGATCGATGGCATCGGCAATATCTTTGCGACGTATCCCGGCGAGGACATGTCGCTGCCGGCGATCGCCGTCGGCAGCCATCTCGACACCCAGCCGAAGGGCGGCCGGTTCGACGGCATTCTCGGGGTGCTCGCGGGCGTCGAAGTCCTGCGCACGCTGAAGGAAAGCGGGACTCGCCTGCGCCATCCGCTGACCGTGGTCAACTGGACCAATGAGGAGGGCTCGCGCTTCTCGCCGGCCATGATGGGCTCCGGTGTTTTTGCCGGCGCGCTTTCGCTTGATCGGGCGCACGCGCTTGCCGACCGCGAAGGCACCACCGTCGGCGCAGCCCTCGACGCCATCGGCTATCGCGGCGAAGCCGATGGCGGACCGGCCGCCTTTGCGGCCTATGTCGAACTCCATATCGAGCAGGGCCCCCTGCTCGAAGCCTCGGCGACCGAGATCGGCGTCGTCACCGGCGTCCAGGGCGTTCGCTGGTTCGACGTCGAGATATCAGGAACGGAGGCGCATGCCGGCAGCACGCCGATGGCGCAACGCGACGACGCACTCGTCGCCGCCGCCGAAATCGTGCTGGCCGTGCGCGACATCGCCCGCCAGAATCCACCCGGTGTCGGCACCGTCGGTTTCGCCGAGGTTGGCCCCAATTCGCGCAATGTCGTTCCCGGCAGCGTCGGTATGCAGATCGACATGCGCCATCCGTCCGAGGCGGGTCTCGACCAGATGCAGGCGGCCCTGGAAGAGACGGTGCGAACAGTCGGAGCAGGGGCGGACCTGAGACACGTGTGGTCAAAGGCTCCCGTCGTCTTCGATCCGCCGATCGTCGAAGCGGTGCGCGACAGCACGGAAGCGCTCGGCTTCTCGGCCACCGACATCGTTTCCGGCGCCGGTCATGATGCCGCCCACATCGCGACGGTCACACCGACGGCAATGATCTTCGTGCCGTCGAAAGACGGCCTGTCGCACAACGAGGCGGAGTACACGTCGCCGGAGGAATGCGCGCGCGGCGCGCAGGTCCTGCTCCAGACGATCCTCGAGCTTGATCGCCGCTGACGGCCGGCTGCCGTTGGAAGATGCAGGGAAAGCGCCTGCGGCAGTGCGACTGTCGCGGGCGCGCGTCATTTTCGGTTTGGGTCGAAGGCTCAGCCGCGCGCGCGGAATCGAGCTGTGCGTGCTCCTCCTCCTCCACCTGCTGCGCCTTGAGATAGCTTTCGATCAGCAGCCGGTACTCTGACCTCGGTTCGCGCCCTGCTCGATTTTCTGGCGGCCGAATATGCGCACCTGTCGCGCCTGGACGAACCGGGGACCTGACGGAGAGGAACTATGCCGTTGCGTGCTCGCGAGTCTTCAGGATTGCCTGGAAGCGCGGGTCGAAGGTGCGGCTGATCGGCTCCGCCGCAGCGCCGATCGCCACCGCCCAGGGGTCGGTAAAGCCGATCTGCAGGCGGGGAAGGACGCGGTCGCGCCGCTCGGCGATCGACGGCAGGAGCGGCATCATCGCCTCGACAAGAAGCCGCGCAAGCCCGGCGGGCAAGCCGCCGCACAGGATCACGGTCTGCGGGTCGAAAATCGTTTCCAGCGCCTGGACCGCCGCACGCATCTCGAAGGCGGCCGCCTCGATCCATCGGGTCAGCCGTTCGTGCGGACGCGCGACCGCAGCATCGATGTGCGCATAGAGATCCGGATCGGCCGGGTCGAGTTCGAGCAGCTTGCACAGCGAGGCGATCGAGGCGCGGTGTTCGAGCGGCATGCGCTCGGCCGAGGCTGCCCCCAGCGGCCGGCTGAGGATCATGCCGATCTCGCCGGCATTGCCGTTGGCGCCGCGGTAAAGTTCGCCGTTGAGGATCAGGCCGGCGCCGAGACCATAGCCGAAATAGATGCAGATCGCCTGGTCGACGCCGTGTGCCGCCCCGACCATACGTTCGGCGGTCGCGGCCGCCGCCGCGTCGTTCTGCAGGCCGACGTCAAGCCCGGTTCCGGCGGCAAGGGTTTCGAGCAGCGGAAAATTCTGCCAGGCGGCCATCATCCAGGGGTCGTCGGCATCGGCCTCGACGCCGAAGGGACCGGGCATCGCCGCCCCCAGCCCGACAAGACGCTCCTCGGACTGCGGCGCGATCGCTTTCAGATCCCGGCGCGTCGTCTCGATCAGGCCCAGAATCGTGCGCACCCCTGTCGCCGGACCGCCGGCAGGCAAATTGGCCTCGCCACGGGTCAGGACCCGCCCGATGAGATCGACAGCGATGGTGCGGGTCACGTGTCGGTCGATCTGAAGTCCGATCGCGAAAGCGCCCTCGGGCACGAGCCGATAGGGTGTCGAAGGCTGGCCGCGACCGTTGCGCACGGCCTCGAGCGATTGCACCAGCCCGTCCCGCTCCAGATCCTCGATGATGTTGGAAACCGTCTGCTTCGTCAGCGCCGTCGCGCGGGCGAGATCAGCCCGGGACAATTGCCCGTTCAACCGCAACGCGTCGATCATGACGCGCCGGTTGTGCGCACTTGTCCCTTCCTGATTGGTCCCGCTCTTCGCCCGGATCAGGCGCATATCATTCATCCACAAACCCCTCTTGACACTGTTAGAATATTGAACAAAAAATAAGTCAAGACAATTGACTTAATGGGGAGCCGAAAAGAGCTCCGGGGGAACGATGGCGATAGCAGAATGCTGTCGCAAGCGCTCCGATTGAATGCCGACAACCGCCCCGAACCGGCGGCTTACTCGCATACGGCGGGCCGAGGAGGCGCGCCGGGACATCTGAAACGCTTGGATATTGGAGGTAGGAATGTTGAAATCCATTAGAACGACACTGCTTTGCGCGACGCTCGCCGGCGTCTCTTTCGCCGGTCACGCGCATGCAGAGACGACGCTGAACGCGCTGTTCATGGCCCAGGCCGCCTATAGCGAGGCGGATGTGCGCGCGATGACCGAGGCCTTCACCAAGGCCAATCCGGACGTGAAGGTCAACCTCGAATTCGTGCCCTACGAGGGCCTGCACGACAAGGCGGTGCTGGCGCAAGGCTCCGGCAGCGGCTACGACGTCGTGCTCTTCGACGTGATCTGGCCGGCCGAATACGCCACCAACAAGGTGCTCGTCGACGTCACCGACCGCATCACCGACGATATGAAGTCCGGCGTCCTGCCCGGCGCCTGGACGACGGTCGAATATGACGGCAAGCGCTATGGCATGCCGTGGATCCTCGATACCAAGTACCTGTTCTACAACAAGGAAATCCTGGAAAAGGCCGGCATCAAGGCACCGCCGAAGACCTGGGACGAGCTTGCCGAGCAGGCGAAGGTCATCAAGGACAAGGGCCTGCTTGCAACCCCGATCGCCTGGAGCTGGTCGCAGGCGGAGGCCGCGATCTGCGACTACACCACGCTCGTCAGCGCCTATGGCGGCTCCTTCATCGACGGCGGCAAGCCGGCGTTTACGTCGGGCGGCGGTCTCGACGCGCTCAACTACATGGTGACGAGCTACAAGTCCGGTCTCACCAACCCGAACTCCAAGGAGTTCCTGGAAGAGGACGTGCGCAAGGTGTTCCAGAACGGCGAAGCCGCCTTCGCCCTCAACTGGACCTACATGTACAACCTCGCCAACGATCCGAAGGAAAGCAAGGTTGCCGGCAAGGTCGGTGTCGTGCCGGCACCGGGTGTCGCCGGCAAAAGCGAAGTCTCGGCCGTCAACGGCTCGATGGGTCTTGGCGTCACCACCACCAGCAAGCATCCGGACGAGGCCTGGAAATACATCGTCCACATGACCTCGCAGCAGACGCAGAACGCCTATGCCAAGCTCAGCCTGCCGATCTGGGCCTCTTCCTATGAGGACGCCAGCGTCACCAAGGGCCAGGAAGAGCTGATCGGCGCTGCCAAGCTCGGCCTTGCGGCCATGTATCCGCGCCCGACGACGCCGAAGTACCAGGAACTTTCGACGGCCCTCCAGCAGGCGATCCAGGAAGCGTTGCTCGGACAGGCTTCGGCCGAGGACGCGCTGAAGACGGCAGCCGAAAACAGCGGCCTTTGAGCCGCCCTCCCAAGCCCCGGGCGGCCAGCCGCCCGGGGACCGCGGGATCGATCCACGGTGCGCCGCGTACCACAAGATTGCAATCGGATGCATGATCCGCACGGGGTCGATGACGACTTGAGGCGGGATGCGTTAGCATGACGGGCCCGAAGGCCCGAGAGGTTTCCAACTTATGTCCGGCACCTGGATATCAACGCGCGCATGGCTGCTCATGCTGCCGCTGCTGGTGGTCATGACTGCGGTCATCGGCTGGCCGCTGATCGATACGGTCAGGCTGTCCTTCACCGATGCCAAGCTCGTCGGCACCGAAGGCGTCTTCGTCGGCCTCAACAACTACGCAAAAGTGCTCGGCGGCTCGAATTTCCAGCGCGCGCTGTTGACGACGACCTGGTTTGCGGTTGTCTCGGTCACCGCCGAAATGGTGATCGGTGTCCTGGCGGCCCTTCTGCTCAACCAGCAATTTCGCGGACGTACGGCGCTTCGCGCGCTGATGATCCTGCCCTGGGCGCTGCCGACTGTCGTCAACGCCACGCTCTGGCGCCTGATCTACAATCCGGAATATGGCGCGCTCAACGCCGCCCTCACGCAGATCGGCCTGATCGACAGCTACCGTTCCTGGCTCGGCGAGCCCAGTTCGGCGCTGACGGCGCTGATCATCGCCGACTGCTGGAAGAATTTTCCGCTGGTCGCGCTGATTGCGCTCGCCGCCCTTCAGGCGGTGCCGCGCGACATCACCGCCGCTTCGCTTGTCGACGGCGCCGGGCCGATCAACCGCTTCCGCTACGTGATCATGCCCTATCTCGCAGGCCCATTGCTGGTCGCCCTGGTCCTGCGCACGATCGAGGCCTTCAAGGTGTTCGACCTGATCTGGGTGATGACGCGCGGCGGACCCGCCAACAGCACCCGTACCTTGTCGATCCTCGTCTATCAGGAGGCATTCTCCTTCCAGCGCGCCGGATCAGGCGCGTCGCTGGCGCTGATCGTCACGCTGCTCGTCACCGTGCTTGCCGTCGCCTATGCAGCGATGGTGCGCAAAGCTGCAGGAGCGTCATCCTGATGGAACGCCAGAGCCCACTTTTCACCGCCTTCGTCTACGCCTCGGCGCTGTTGCTGGCGGCGGTCATTCTCGCTCCGATCCTCTGGCTCTTCGTCATGAGCATCTCGTCGGCAGCCGACCTCTCGACGAAGCCGCTCAACTGGTGGCCGAACGAGATCGACCTGTCGCGCTACCGGCTACTGCTGTCGACCATCGAAAACAGCGCCGGTGCGTCGTTCACCGCCTCGCTCGTCAACAGCCTGAAGGTTGCAGGCATGGCGACGCTGGCGGCCATCGCGGTCGCCATTCCGGCCGCCTGGGCGGTCTCGCGCACGCCTGACGTCTCCTGGTCGCTTTATGCGGTGATCGCCACCTACATGCTCCCGCCGGTGGCACTCGCCGTCCCGCTCTATATGGGCCTTGCCTATCTCGGTCTCCTGAACTCGGTGTTCGGGCTGGCGCTGGTCTACCTCACGATCCTTGCACCCTTCACCACCTGGCTCTTGAAGTCCGGCTTCGATTCCATCCCGAAGGAAATCGAAAGCGCGGCGATGATCGACGGTGCGCGTCTCGACCAGATCCTGAGGCTCATCACCCTGCCACTCGCGGCACCGGTCATGGCGACATCGGCGCTCTTTGCCTTTCTGCTTGCCTGGGACGAATTCTTCTACGCGCTGCTCTTTACCTCGGACCTGCGCGCAAAAACCCTGACGGTTGCCATTTCCGATCTCGCTGGCGGCCGTGTCTCCGATTACGGCCTGATCGCAACCGCCGGGGTGCTTGCCGCCCTGCCCCCGGTGCTGATCGGCCTCGTGATGCAACGTGCCCTGATCTCCGGGCTCACCAGCGGCGGCGTCAAAGGATGAAAACCATGCTTCCCACGGAACGCCCGGAAGGGCTCGTCGCAATCGACCACGAAATGGCGCGCCAGGCGTCCGATGCCATTGCCTCCGTCCAGCAGTCGGGCGCGATGGCGGCAAGGATCGCCGCCTCGCTGAGGGCGACCGGCAAGCTGCTGCTGCTCGGCATGGGTGGCTCGCATGCCGTTGGCCGCGCCCTTGAGCCGCTCTATCGCGACCACGGCATCGATGCCGTCGCCCTGCCGCTCTCCGAACAGCTCGGCCAGCCCCTGTCGATCGACGGCAAGACGATCCTTGTAACGTCGCAGTCGGGCGAAAGTGCCGAAGTCCTGCGATGGTTCTCAGAGACCAGCGGCGCCACGCCGCACACCTTTGGCCTGACGCTGGAGGGCAACTCGTTCCTTGCCAAAAGCGCGCCATCACTCGTCGGCGTCGGCGGCACCGAAAAGGCCTTTGCCGCCACCCGTAGCCTGACGATCAGCTTCGCGCTTCACCTCTCCATTCTTGCGGCACTCGGCGACGATCCGGCCGATGCCCTTCAGGCGCTCGCGGCACCGCAATCACCCGATACGACAGCAGCCCTCGCGGCTCTGAGCAATGTCCGGTCCGTCGTCACGTCAGGTCGCCGGCTGCAGGGGCTGGCCGAAGCAATCGGGCTCGGCCTGACGGAGCTTTCCCGTTTGCCCTGCTTCTCGCTCGAAGGCGGCCAACTCCGGCACGGGCCGATGGAAATGCTGGGGCCTTCGGTCGGCGTCGTGCTTTTCCGTGGCGCCGATGCCACCGCCGCGCTGGTGCGGGCCATGGCCGTGTCCGCCGCGGAAGCCGGCTCGCCGGTGGTGGTCTTCGATGCCTCGGGCGAGGCGCCGATCGAAGGCGTCACGACGATTTCCTTCGCACCCGCCTGGGGCATGGCCGCGATCTTTGCCATGCTGCCGGTCGCGCAGTCCTTCATGATCGCCTTTGCGGCGGCCCGCGTCGAAAATGCCGGCACGCCGGTGCGCTCGACCAAGATCACCCGGAGCGAATAAACGATGCGTCCCCTTGTCGTGGTCGGCAACGCCAATGTCGACCTCATCCTCGGGCCTGCAGCCCCCTGGCCAAAGGCCGGCACCGAAATCATCGTCGATCACGACGAGTTGCGCGTCGGCGGCTGCGCCGGCAACAGCGCGCTTGCCTGGGATTCCCTCGGCGTCGACTACGCAATCGCCGCCAATGTCGGCAATGACCAGTTCGGCACGTGGCTGAAGGAGGCTTTTCCCGAGCGCTCAGGGTCGTGGCCCGTCGAGAATGTCGGCACCACGCTGTCGGTCGGCATTACCCATCCCGATGGCGAGCGGACCTTCTTCACCACCCGCGGGCACCTGCCGCTGCTGACCTTCGACGAAGTGCGCGCGATGCTCGATGGCGAAAAACTGCGTGGCGGCTACGCGCTTCTGACCGGTTCGTTCCTGACCGACGCGCTGACCGCGGACTACGACCGGTTTTTCGGCTGGGCCGACGCGCACGACATCGCGGTCGCGCTTGACACCGGCTGGCCGCTCGACGGCTGGACCGAGGCAAATTGCGCCGCGACCATCCGTTGGTTGAAGCGCTGCCGGCTGGCGCTGTTCAACGAGGTCGAAACGACCACTCTGACCGGCCTTTCTGATCCGGCCGAGGCGGCGCGCGAACTGAAGGCGCATATGCCCGAAGGCGCGATCGTCGTCGTCAAGCGTGGGCCGCACGGTGCGATCGCCGTCGACGCCGAAGGCAAGCTCTCCTCCGCCGCGGCGCCATCGGTCACGGTTGTCGACACGATCGGCGCAGGCGACGTCTTCAACGCCGGTTTCCTGGCGGCGCTTGCCGCCGGCATGCCGCTTTCCGCCTCACTCAGAACCGGCGTCACGATCGCCTCCGAAGCGATCTCCACCCTGCCGCGCAGCTACGGCAAACCGCTTTCGTCCTACCTCCAGGAGACCGGCGCATGAGCGCTCTTGCCATAGAGAACATTCACAAGCGCTACGGCGAGGTCGAGACGCTGAAGGGGATCGACATCGACCTCGAGAGCGGCGAGTTCCTGGTGCTGCTCGGCTCGTCCGGATGCGGCAAGTCCACGCTGCTCAACATCATCGCCGGACTTGCTGAACCGTCCGGCGGCGACATCCGGATCGGTGAACGCTCCATTCTCGGCGCGCATCCGAAGGATCGCGACATCGCCATGGTGTTCCAGTCCTATGCGCTTTACCCCAATATGAGCGTCGCGCGGAACATCGGCTTCGGTCTTGAAATGCGCAAGGTTCCGTTGGCCGAGCGTGAGAAGGCCGTTGCCGAGACGGCAAGATTGCTTCAGATCGAGAACCTGCTTCAGCGCAAGCCGAGCCAGCTGTCGGGTGGCCAGCGCCAGCGCGTCGCGATCGGCCGGGCGCTGGTGCGCAATCCGCAGGTCTTCCTGTTCGACGAACCGCTGTCCAATCTCGACGCCAAGCTGCGCATGGAGATGCGCACCGAGCTGAAGCGCCTGCACCAGATGCTGAAAACCACCGTCGTCTACGTCACCCACGACCAGATCGAGGCGATGACGCTCGCAACCCGCATCGCCGTGATGCGTGACGGGCGGATCGAGCAGCTTGGCACGCCCGAGGAAATCTACGACCGCCCCGCCACCCTTTATGTCGCCGGCTTCGTCGGCTCGCCGCCGATGAACATTCTCGAGGCGACGGTTTCAAAGGGCCAATTGACCGTTGACGGCGACAGCGAGCCGGTCACGCTGCCAACCCGCTTCAGCGGCCTCGTCACCGAGGGTCAGCGCGTCAAGGTCGGCATCCGTCCGGAAGCGCTGCGCCTCGCAAGAGGCGATGCGAGTGGACCGCAACTCAAGGCGCGTGTCGAAGTGGTCGAGCTGACGGGTCCCGAACTCGTCACAACGGCACGCATCGGCGAACAGCGCATCACCGCCTGCCTGCCCCCACGCAGCGCCGTCTTGGCCGGCGAAGATCGCACATTCTCAGTCGATTCCGACGTCCTGCATCTGTTCGATCCGGAAAGCGGCCGGTCGCTCGCCAAGGATTGACCCGACCGGACCGATCCTACAGAGAACGGGCCGTCGCGGATACGACGGCCCGTTCGCGCACAGGCGTGCTATGCGCGCTTCAGTTGAACGACGAACTCTTCAGGAATTCCGCCAGCCGCTCGGTCTGCGGCTTGACGAACATTTCCTTCGGATTGCCCTCTTCGCCGATGCGCCCCTGGTTCATGAAGATCACCCGCGTCGAGACCTCATAGGCAAAGCGCATCTCGTGGGTGACGAGCAGCATGCTCATGCCGTCTTCGGCGAGCCCCTTGATCACCTGCAGCACCTCGTTGACGAGCTCGGGATCGAGCGCCGAGGTCACCTCGTCAAACAGCATCAGCTTCGGGTTCATGGCGATCGCGCGGGCGATTGCGACACGTTGTTGCTGGCCACCCGAAAGCTGGCCCGGGTAGTGGTCCATGCGCGACAAAAGCCCGACACGATCGAGCCATTTCTCGGCGACGGCGCGCGCTTCGTCGCGTGCCATGCCGCGCACCTTGACCAGGCCGAGCATCACGTTCCGGGCAGCGGTCATGTGCGGAAACAGGTTGAACTGCTGGAAGGCCATGCCGGTCATCGCCCGCTGGCGGGCAATTTCCTTCTCCTTCTTGCGCCGGCGCACGCCAGCCACTGTCTCGTAGCCGATCTCCTGGCCGTCGATGCGGATCGAGCCGCCCTGGAACTCCTCCAGCATGTTGATGCAGCGAAGCATCGTCGTCTTGCCGGAGCCGCTAGAGCCGATGATCGAGATGACCTCGCCCTGCGCCATGGTGCAGTCGACGCCCTTCAGCACCTCGACAGTGCCGTAGCGTTTGTGGAGATCGCGGATTTCAAGCAATGTCTGGGTCATCGCAGCCTCAGGATGGAACAGCGGTCTTGCGTTCGACGTAACAGCCGAAACGCTCGATGCTGTAGTTGATGACGAAATAGAGGAAGCCGGCGAAGAAGTAGAATTCGAGGCTCATGAAGGTCCGCGAGATCAGCTCCTGGGTCCGCAGCAGCAATTCGGCGACGCCGATGATCGACAGCAGCGTCGAGGCCTTGACCATCTCGGCCGCCGTATTGACCCAGGCAGGCAGCGCCTGTCTCAGGGCCTGCGGGCCGAGCACATAGGCAAAGGTCTGCGGGAACGTCAGCCCGATGGCCTTGGCCGCCTCGGTCTGGCCCTTGGGAATGGCCTGCAACGCCCCGCGCACAAGTTCGCCGACATGCGAGCTGCAAAAGATCGACAGCGCCAGGATGCCGGCCTGGAACGGGCCGAGATCGATGCCGATGGTGCTGAGCACATAGTAGCTGGCAAGCACCAGCACCAGCACCGGCGTCCCGCGGATGAAATCCGTGTAGCCGCGCACGATCCACTGCACCGGCTTGTAGCCGTAGGTGAGCGCCAGCCCGACGAAAACGCCGAGCACGGTTCCAACCACGATCGACAGGAGCGAGATCGAGATCGAGACGCCCAGCCCCTTGAGGATGGGTATGCGGGCGATCCACAATTGGTCGAGGAATGCGAGAATATCCATGGCGCTCACCTCGGTACGGACAGACGGCGCTCGGCCGCACGCATCAAAGCGGCAAGCACCGAGCAGGTGGCGACGTAGAGGCAGCTCGCGACGATCCAGGTTTCGATCACCCGGAAGGTCTCGACATTGATCTTGCGCGCCTCGAAGGTCAGTTCGGGAACGGCGATCGCGGCGGCAAGCGAGGTATCCTTGAACAGCGAGATCATCGTGCTGCTCAGGGACGGCAGCACATTGCGCAGCATCAGCGGCAGGATGATCGAGGTGCGGATCTGCATTTCGGTGAGCCCGATCGCCAGCCCGGCCTCCCGCTGCCCCGGCGGCACCGACAGCAGTCCGCCGCGGAACACTTCGGCGAGATAGGCGCCGGAATAGATGGCAAGCGTGAGCACGAAGCTCTCGATCTTGCCGAGCCGCACGCCGAGCTGCGGCAAGGCAAAATAGGAAAACAGCACCAATACCAGGATCGGCGTGTTGCGGATCACGGTCACGTAAAGCCCGGCCGGTTTGCGCAAGGCGATGTTTTTCGACACCAGCCCGAAGGCGGTGACAAGGCCGATCACGCAGCCCACAAGGATCGCCGCAAAGGCGAGGCCGAGGCTGAGCGCCAGACCTTCGAGCAGAAGATCAAAGGAACGCCAGACCGCGGCGAAATTCAGAGAATAGCCCATGGTTTTCAGCCATCCATGTCAAAGGGACAGTGCAGACGACCCCCGCCAGGCGCGGGGGCGTCTTCCGGAAGGGCGGCTTACTTGAATTCGACCGGGAAGCCGATCTGCGGCGGCGTCAGGTCCTTGCCGAACCAGGTCTTGAACGACTTCGCGTAGAAATCGAACTCGACGCCGGTCATGGCCTCGTGCAACGCCGTGTTGACGAAGTTCAGCCAGTCCTGGTCGCCGCGCTTGACGCCGCAGGCATAGGTCTGCGGGTTCCAGCCGTAGCCGGCATCCTTGTAGCGCCCCGGGTTCTGCGTCATGTACCAGGCGAGCGACGACTGGTCGGTCGCAACCGCATCTGCGCGGCCGGATTCCAGTGCCTGGTAGATCAGATCGACGGATTCGTACTGGTCGACGGTCGCCTCCGGCAGGGCCGCATGCACCATCGCCTCGGCATAGACGTTCTGCAGCACCGATACGGTCACCGACGAGCCGGCGCCCTTCAGCGCGGCATAGTCCGCGTACTTGCCATCGCCCTTCAGCATCAGGCCGACGCCTTCGCGGTAGTAGGGAATGGTGAAGGCGATCTGCTGGGCACGCTCGCCGGTCACGGTCATGAACTGGCAGGTGATGTCCACCTTGTTGGTGGTGATGTTCGGAATGCGGGCGTCGGACGACTGGTTGACGTATTCGATCTTGTCGGGATCGCCAAACAGCGCCTTGGCGACGATCCGGCCCATGTCGACGTCGAAGCCCTGCAGCTTGTCGTCGGCGCTCTTGAAATGCCAGGGCGCATTGGTGCTGCCCGTGCCCATCACCAGATGTCCGCGTGCCAGAACCTCGTCGAGCTTGCTCGCCGGCTCCTGCGCCATGGCGGAGCCCGAAAGGGCCATGGCTACGGCGGCAACGCTCGCAAAAACGGTCTTGTTCATCTCAATTCTCCCCTTGTTGGGTTCCCGATTGTTATTCCCTTATTACGGACTGTGATCCTGAATAATGGATTGACCTATCAAGAACCTGAGGTCATATCTTGTCAAGGGCAGTTGAGGTAGTTTCGCCCCGTGCCCGCGCCAGATGAGGAGTTGAGTCGCGATGCCCCTGCCGATCGAAACACCGGCCGTTCTCGTCGACCTCGATGTTGCCAAGCGCAATATCGAGCGCTTCCAGGCCTATGCGAATGAACACGGCATTCGCGTGCGCCCGCACATCAAGACACACAAGCTGCCGCAGATGGCCGAGCTTCAGCTCGATGCCGGAGCCGTCGGCATCACCTGCCAGAAGGTGACCGAAGCCGAAGCGATGGTTAAGGGCAGCGACCGCATCAAGGACGTGCTGATCACCTACAACATTCTCGGCGACACCAAGATGGTGCGGCTCGAAGGGCTCAATGCCCGCGTCGCATTGGCTGTCGTTGCCGACAGCGAAGCGGTCATCGACGGGCTGGCCGCCCACTTCGCCGGCAAGGAGCAGCCGCTGCGGGTTTTCGTCGAATGCAACACCGGCGCCGATCGCTGCGGCGTCAGCAAGCCACAAGAAGCAGCCCAACTCGCCCGCCGCATCGCCGACGCCAAGGGCCTCGTCTTCGGCGGCCTGATGACCTATCCACCTGTCGACGGCGAGGCGAAGGTCCAGGCGTTCATGGGCGAGGCCAAAAAGCTGATCGAAGCCGACGGCATCGCCGTGCCTGTCATCACATCAGGCGGAACGCCGAGCATGATGCACGCCGCCGGCGCGCCGGTTGCAAGCGAGTATCGGCCCGGCACCTATATCTACAACGACCGTTCGCTGGTTTCTCGCGGCGCGGCCCGTTGGGAGGAATGCGCGCTGACGGTGCTTGCGACCGTCGTCTCGGTGCCGTCTGAAAACCGCGCCATCATCGATGCCGGCAGCAAGGTGCTGACCTCGGACCTGCTGGGCCTGACCGGTTACGGCCACGTGCTCGGCCGAAACGACATTCGCATCGACCAGCTCTCGGAAGAACATGGCCGGCTTGTCACCGACGGGCCGATCGGCCTGAAGGTCGGGGACCAGCTGAGAATCGTGCCGAACCACGCCTGCGTCGTCACCAACATGGTCGACGCCATCCACATCGTCGAAGGCGACACGCTCAAGCATGTCTGGCCGGTCGTGGCGCGCGGCCACGTTCTTTAAGAGCCGTCCAGGGTCCATTTCACTCGACAATCTCGGCTTTTCCGGCGGCACTCCTGCCGCCGGAAGGCATTTTGATGAGCGACAGCACCTCGGTGCGATCAGCAGAATCGAAGCCTGTCCACTGGACAGCCGCCACATGCCCTCCATGTTAAGGTCGGGCGCTCGAAACACAGCCTCTGGCGCGGTTGCAGGCAAACCGTTCCGGAAAAACCCGGCAGAACGATAGGACATTTCCCCATAGTGCCCTCTGGCGTCATGCGTTTACGTTGTAGCAGTCGACAAAATTGATAGTTTTATCTGGTAACCAATGGAGGTCGAAATGGTCTTTGGACGAATTACCGGAATGGTGGGACTGGCAATTGTGCTCGGAGGCCTGCAGCTCGGAGCTGCGAGTGTAGCGTTTGCCGACACAACGATCTTGAACGTGTCCTATGACCCGACGCGTGAACTCTACAAGGACTTCAACGCCGCCTTCGCCGAGAAGTGGAAGGCCGATACCGGCGAGACCGTGACGATCCAGACGTCGCATGGCGGTTCCGGCAAGCAGGCCCGCTCGGTCATCGATGGCCTGCAGGCCGACGTCGTGACGCTGGCGCTCGAAGCCGACATCGACGCCATCGCCAAGGAAACCGGCAAGATCCCGGCGGACTGGAAGACGAAGTTCGAAAACAACAGCGCTCCCTACACGTCGACGATCGTCTTCCTGGTGCGCAAGGGCAATCCCAAGGGCATCAAGGACTGGGGCGATCTGGTGAAGCCGGATATCCAGGTGATCACGCCGAACCCGAAGACCTCGGGCGGTGCACGCTGGAACTTCCTTGCGGCCTGGGCTTATGGCCGTTCCGCCAATGGCGGTGACGAAGCGAAAGCCCAGGAATATGTAACGGAACTGTTCAAGCACGTGCCGGTGCTCGACACGGGCGCACGCGGATCGACGACGACCTTCGTCCAGCGCGGGCTTGGCGACGTGCTTCTCGCCTGGGAAAACGAAGCCTACCTCTCGCTCGAAGAACTCGGCCCCGACAAGTTCGAAATCGTCACGCCGTCGATCTCGATCAAGGCCGAACCACCGGTCGCACTCGTTGACGGCAACGTCGACGCCAAGGGCACGCGCAAGGTGGCGGAAGCCTATCTCGGCTACCTCTATAGCGACGCCGGCCAGAAGATCGCCGCCAAGCACTACTACCGGCCGTTCAAGCCCGCAGCCGCAGATTCCGCCGACATCAAGCGCTTCGGCGACCTGAAGCTCGTCACCATCGAAGACTTCGGTGGCTGGAAGGAAGCCCAGCCGAAATTCTTCGGCGATGGCGGCGTCTTCGACCAGCTCTACAAGCCGGGCCAATAAGGCCTGAACCGACGGCGCAGCCGGGCAACCGGCTGCGCCTATCGTCTTGAGGTGCACCGTTCCGTGCCTTTGGCGGATGCGGGCGGATTGTTTCGAAGATTTTCAAGGTAGCGTCATTGACGGAAGCAAAGAAGGTTACCCCCTGGCGGTTTCGCCAGCCGAGTATCTTGCCGGGTTTTGGATTGTCGCTCGGTATCACGCTGAGCTGGCTGGTTCTGATCGTGTTGATCCCGCTGTCGGGGCTGGTGTTTCGGGCAAGCGGCCTTGGC